>Ga0181612_142407_pt1 | contig 22077 bp, 11 predicted proteins | sample HoacroProtozoa21_FD_119630 | JGI IMG/M metagenome (GOLD analysis project Ga0181612, IMG submission 119630) | Hoatzin crop microbial communities from Cojedes, Venezuel. Combined Assembly of Gp0051906, Gp0051904, Gp0051908
ATGGTTTAGTAGAGATGGTGGTGTTGGGTTGACGGTTGGACTTGATGATCTTAGAGGTCTTTTCCAACCTATGATTCTATGATTCTGTAAAGTTCTTGATGTCAGATCTTTGCTGACATCACAGCAAATACACGACTTGTCAAAATTGATAATTGTGCCTATTACCATTTTCCCAAGGGCAAGAGAGTTTACACTGCAGCCTGTGTGTTGCAGACCACATGTGGTTCGGGGGAGCTTAGATATGGGGACCTCTGTTGTGGTCCTCATCTTTCCCCAGGGTTATGAAGGGATTCATTTTGTTATTCCAGCTCACCGTCTTTATCACACTTCATATTTTGAAAAGTAAAGTGAAAATCTCCCTTGATTGCTGCTTTCCTCTCTTTGAAGCACTGATTACAAATTCAGCCCTTCAGGGGTTCACCTTGTCATCGCTTTCACAGTTTCTGTCTTGCCTCCCAGCTCTGATTCTTTGACATACTCCAAAGTCAGCCTGTTATTTTTATATGTTTCTGTATACCAGACTGAAACCTCTGTGCCATGATCTTTATCAGTTCATTGAACTGGTTTTGCTACTTTTATCTTCTAGGTCAGTTGCTCTTTTGGTTTTGTTTTACGTCGTGAACACTACAGGAGCACGTGTAAAGGGCACGGATGGTAGATACACTTAAATATAGCATAAGGAATTGTAGCCTACCTAACACATTGCAGTTCTGACCTAGGCTGTCAGCCTCAGAGCTTTCATATATACATATGCTTTTAATTAGTCTTAGAAACTGAGAAAACTGACTGAGGGGCATTTGTTCTAGTCCTGAACCTCAGGGAACACAGACAGAATCCGTGTGATCCCACAGAACTGGGCTGAATGCAGAAGTATTTTATTAGATCTTTTGTCTTATAAACCAGCTTTGGATTCAGGACCTACATTTTAATTCAGCATTAGATTGTGAATTACAATGACTAATAAATTTAAATTTTGCAAGTTTTGAGTGAAATCTGAATATTCCAAGTTTTATAATGTTTCTTTTTGAATGCAAGAAAAGACATCTAAGGGTTTTCTGAGTTTTCTAAAAGATCTATGTCAAACCTGCTTATTCACTTGGTGCGAGGAAACGCATAACATGTACATGCAATATGCTGGATAATTTAAGTGCACTCTTTACAAAGTCTGATAAAACACAGTTAACTTGAGAGTTTATTTCATTTTGTTAAATCAACCTGTTTCGCCATGTCTGGATTCTTTCCACTGCATGCACACTCTGACATGGGACCTGGGAAATCCTCTGTCTTTCAGATAGCCATCTTTTGGGGAAGCCAATTTTGTAATCCATGGGAAAATATACCTTTCAGAGGAGTTATAAGATGCAGGTTTTTATATCATTGCTTTAAACCCATAGAATATTGTTTGAAACATCATCTTTTTTTCTTGTTTATGCCTTCATTTTTTTTATATAACTCTGTTGAACTCATGAAGTAACATGACGCTCAAACTCAAGCCAAGCAGCGCAGAACAAAACTTGCAAAATCTGTATTGGGACCAGGCTAGTTAAAAAAGCTTTTAAAATTTCATGCAAAGCTGGAACCAGCCCTAGGAAAACCTGGGCAGATGGTACTTATTTACTGAAAGCAGCTCTGCAGCCATATACTGGAGCTGGCCAGGAAACTTGAAATGCAAAAGCATTGAAAATAAAATTCCTCCAAGGGATGTATCCATCACAGTGAAAGATACTGATTCTGCACTAGATTGGTCGAGTGGGACACTGTGATGGGAAGTTAGAGACCCAGGGTAAAATCCCCCTGCCTGAATTTGGATCAAAGGTTTAACCTTTTCACTTCCATATTCCATACAAACAACTGACTTTAGTGGCTGCCAACCACAGTTAGGGAGGTCTCAGTGCTTCTGCCTTCTACTTTCCTCTAGCCCCTGCCAGAGTCTCCTCCTTGGTCCCATGCTGCTCTCCCACACTGAGCTCCCTGCTCTCTCTGGTGAGCCTGCTGCCATGCCTCACTCCAGCCGTGGCACTGCCTTCTTCCCTGGGCTACACCACGGGCCACCAGTACTGCCTTCTTACAGGAACCCTGGCTTCAGCTGGGGTTAGATCTAATGAGCCTGGCAAAGCTGGACAAGCTGAGCTTTGCTCCTCATCTCCCCTTCATCACTGGAGTGACTCCTTAGCAGAGTGTGACCCACAGGCTGGCAAATGGTGTCCTCAGCAGCAGCACATCAAAAGTACCTCTCTTTCTCTGAAGTGAAGACAGGTGTCAAAGCTGATTGAGATTATATCAGGAGGAAGAAGAGAGGAATGAACTCCACTGATTTGTGCTTCCAACTCAGAAGCTGGACGGATCCTGGTCCTAATTCATCTATTCAGATGAGGTTTGGCGAAATTAAAGAACTGAAGGCTTTAAATATGTGAAAAAAAAATCTCACGTGATATAAATGGTCACTGCCTGGTGATATTCAGAATGTTACAACAGTTTACATATAATCTAGGTAGATCTTTCCCTGGAATAATAACTATTAAATGGTGCTTCAGTAGCAACACTCACAAAGCTCAAGGAGGGACGGTGAAACAATATGAGAATCACTTGTTTGTTTCCCATCTGATGTTGATTCTGTGAACTAAAACTTGTTATATAGACTTGTTACAGGAAGAGCTACAAAAAGAAAACAAAAGAGCTGGAAATCATTGTGATGTGTAAATGCCTCTTGCCCTGGTCATTTTAAAGATTTCAATTGTGTAAGCCAGAATTATTCCATCAGTATAAGAAGCATATATAAAATAATATATAATATTTACAACTATCTAGCATAAACAGATAAGTCTATGAGAGTTTACCAACTTGCTTTTGCTAAGTATTTAACAGTATCTCAGTCATCAGAAGTTTGATGTGCTGATCCATAGGTCATACAAAACAAATCTGCATTAAAAAAAAAATCCCTAGATTTTAATACTGCATGCTAACAGGAAGGAAATAATTATATTGCTTTTGGGAATAGGAAGTAGTTATATTTTTATTTCTAGTCAAAAATTCACATTTATTGTAGTCAAAAATTCACATTTAGCAGGAAAGAAATCTCACTTCATAAAAGAGTCTCTAAATAAAGAGAACTACACTTTCTAAAACAAATAGATACTATGGGAAAGATGTGATTTTTGAGACTCTTTTAGGATTATTTTCTATTATTCCTTAAAGGTTGTACTGGCAACGAATTCTTGCACAGCTTAATTACATGTATGATGCAATTCCTGCAAGGGAAGTGTCTGAAAGTCGTACAGAACCTCACCTCCCCTTTACTCTAGCTAAAGAGTTGGCTGATCACTCTTCCTGTGTAATTCTCTACTGGTTTTAGGAAGGTATGAAATGCTGCTGGCATTGTGAAGATTTATAAGAAAACTCAGTAAGCACTGTGGAAAATCACACTGTACATGCAGCCTTGAGCATCTGAAGTCTCTTGGTCACCAACATTTTATTTTCTCGTTCAGTATTATTCATCATTATTTTCTGCCCCTCAGACTTTGTTTTTTTGCTACTCTTTAGCACAGCACATTATTTTCTGTGGAATTTGTGTTCTTGACCCACTGTAACCACAGTCTTCTGTTTTACTTTCTAAACGTAACTCTTCCATTATTATATTTATAAGTCAACTTGGGCAACTATGGCTATTTTTGAGTGTTTGTTATTTTCAATCATCTCATGCATGCTTAATTACTGTAACAGCAAGGGTATCTTAAATATTTTTAGCAGTCACATAGCACACTTGGCTTAAATTGGACATTTGTTTATAAATCATGATGGGAACGGCGCCTTGAGAAGCATTCTCCTCATAGCACATTTATTTGTTTTTGTTTCCGGTTTATAGTAAAAGGACATTTTTTAAGTTGGGCCGTGTTTGCCCTTCTTCACGCAGAGGTGAATTGCACTGAAATGCAGGAGAGTCAGTGGCAGGTCTGGGCCCCACTAGTGCTCTTGGAAAAGCTCTTAGGTGGAACATGGATAGTACAGGGGTCTGTGCATATCTGTCCCCATCAATAAAGTAAGGTATGCCTTTCAGCAGCAACTGTGAAATCCTCGCGCAGGCACTGAAATTTGAGTGGAGCTCAAAAGTCTCTCTTGCCTTCTCCCTCAGTCACAATAGGGTTTTATTTTATTACTTTTCCTGCTCTGAAAAAGAAGTGGCATTTTTTTACCTTAATCAGAATGGACCACCATGGATATAGATACATCTCCAACAAGAAGAGAATCTATGCAAAAATGGGGCATTGGTGAGCAAAAGAAGAAGGCAAAGAAACCTTGGAGAGCCATTTAAAGTCTCCATGTTCCACTCTAGCTGCACCTTTGCTTTTTATAATACCTTCCAGTGAGTTCAAATATCTCATTCTTTTCTAACTTCAATATGATTTTTAAATAATCCCCTGCTTTTGAAATAAAATATCCATTTTCTTTGCAGGTAGCAGTTGCAATGTGTTGAGTATCTGGGCAGGCCACTTATTTTCAACTTCTGTGTTGCACAGAGGCTCTTCTTCTGTAGAGCTGGGCAGCTCTAAACGAACATTGCAGACCTTTATCAGATAGTAGATCTGGACAGGTCTTCACAGTCCTTTCCATCATGTCTGTGTTCCTTAATAGAATTGCCTATGCTTATGTGAACTAATAGTAGCCTCTGAGTTTTTCTGCTCTTCATCTTATCTTCCTCCATTACCTATTAAGATCTGAATTGTGAATCTAATATTCATATTAAGGAGTACTTAATTTTTCCCCAAGAGGGATGCCCAGGCTGTCCTCAATGATCTAAAACACAGGCCACAGGGAAGACTAGGCTCTGCACATTTATACTGCCCTGTGAGCACTCTAAACTTACTGCGGGGCTAAATCCCATCTGCTCCTGCAGCAGTTAACAGTGAGGAGCTGCCGGGCAGCACTCTGTCCCCCTAATCATGGCTGCTGAATGTCCAGAACACTGTGTTTGCCCAGAGGGGATAGATGGAGGTTTCTTGCCCAGCAGCAGGGTGCTAACAGGTAGCCCATGGTGGTGAGATTCACCTTTCCTTCTGCACTGTGGCACAAGCAGTATTTGAGGTTTCCTCACAGTGTTTCCCCAGAGCCAGCCCTGAGGCTGCTGCTACAGCCAGAGATAAAACACAAAATTCATCCCTGTTCAGGGCCACTCCATAACAGCGTTGTATGCAGTTTTGCTATCAGCGGGGAGTAGCAGCTGTCTGAAATGAGCATTTCACAGCCTGACCCTCTCTTACTGGGCACCCACAGGCATTGTCTGCTTGTAATGAGATGCTATTATTCTCACTATAATTCTGCGCTACTTTTCAGTTTGCTTTCTGCAGCATGGACCAACTATTTTTGTTCAAACCCAGTTCTAACCATTGTGGATCCAAATGAAGTCTTGTTTAAAAGAACAATGGCCGAGCTGTTAGCCTCAGATAACCAGTCATACCTTTTTAAAAAGTCAGAGAAAAAGCTTAAAAAATTCAACCTCAGATTGAGTTGTTAATCATGAAAACAGGAGGTTGTTTTAGAACGAAGAGGTTTGCTAATGTAAACAGCATGAAAGACCAGCATGAATACCATGTGAACAACAGCAAACTCAAAGTAATTTAATGGAATATTCAGGATTAATGCAGTTATTTATAGATTTGAGATCCATTTAAATTCAATGAGAAATGCAGCTTTAGAGAGGCAGAGACTTTCAAAGTTGTCATTTCTGACTGAGATTAAATGACGAAGAAATTGTGTGTGCATGATAAAGCTACACGTGGGCCTATTTTGTGTCAATATGGATGCACATCAGTAATTGTTTGCATGCAGCCAGGAAAATATAAACTGCGATGGCAGTGCTACGTACTGCTATTATGAAAACGTATGAGGAGCTGGACAATACACTGAAATAGAATTCTGAAAAACAAAGGGGAAAATTAATCATTTTCAAAAGGTTCAAAAACATATACACTAGAATTTTTTTTCTATTAATTAATTTAGATGTCTGGCAACAAGTTGTTAAATCTTGCTATATAGGCCCATCATTCCAATTCAATCGCATCGGCCAGTAATGACCAGATCTTACCATTTTCTTTCTGTTGATATACATCTCTTTAGGTTAATACAGAGAGCAAAGCATAGTATAAAATGCAGGACTTGCTTAATATGCCTGTGAAGCCTGGGAAACACTGTTTTTGCTAAACATGTTTTAATATGAAATTTCTTATGCAAACATGCCAAAGACATATTCCTTGTTTAGGAACTGGAATTAGACAGACCACTTCTGTCCTATTTTAAAAAACACATTTCCCACAACCCCTCAGTCCCCTTTCTTTCTTACTTCTAAAACTGAATATCCAAACTGAGTCTACATATCCTATAATTTAAGAAGGAATCTGGCTTTGTCATCTCTAAATGCAGATTCTGCAACTGAAGTTGAGGTCTTGCTTCTGCAAAATATTTAAGTGTCTGGTTAGCAATGAAATGCCATTAAACTGCACTGAAGCCAGTACAAGAGGACTTGAGACAAGACAGTAAGCAGGGCTGAATATTCACTACTATGACTTTAAATTTGTTTTTAATTAAGTCTGTGATGATATAGAGGTGTAACATTTTCTTCAGTGCCTTAGCAGAGAGCTCAATTTTAAGACTGAGTACTAATATTAAAAATAAATTCTACATGATCTCTTAGTTAAATTCTACTCTTTTTGCACTGGAACAGGAAGCAGTATTTTATTTAGGCATGCTGTGGTTGTATGTTGTATAAGATAAATGAAGATGACCAGGAAGAGATACAGTCTGAGACTGTAACGTAAGGACATTACATCAGAGGACACAGCAGGCTGGCTCTTGATGGGGAGGCTGAAGTCCTCTGGCTTTTCTGGGAAATCTTAGCCAAGGTAACTCTTGCATTAAAAAATGAAAAAATAATAAGAATTAGGGGTTTAGGTTTATGAAAATTCACAGACATCAAGTAAAAGACCCAATCATAGACTTAGTATTCCTTTTAGCCTTTCCAAACGTGGGTCCTTAACATATTCACACTTTGTGTCATGAGGAGCCATGGACACTTCCCAAAGCCCAGCTGAATCCCAGGCCAGTAACATCCCCAACAACACTGCCAGAGTGAAGGCCCAAGGTCTTCAGATATTTCTTGTTTAGCAGCTTGGTATAAATCCCCATCAACTAAGAATTTTAGTAAATCTGACCTGTGTTATCAACAAAGATGTAAATGAGCCCCAAAGCAGGTTGTAAAAATCCCCGTTTCACCTGCTTCTGCTAATGATCCACGTCTTTTCCCTATTAAACTGGAGAAATATATCTTTAAACAAAACCCTCCAGTTAGCACAAGGATACACAGACTTTTGGGCACATAGTCAAGGAAGGGTTTGCATACCTGAAAGCTTATCTTTTCTTCCTATTGTGTTAAGTTTTTAAAAAGACATTGCAGTTCCTGCTAAACCCTGCCTTAGGCAAAATATCAGTAAAGCCTCTCTGGAAAGACAAGTAAGAGCAAGTAAAGAGAAGAGAGTGACAAGCTTCACAAGGATGGTTGTAGAGATTACAGATGTTGAGTTCTTACACATGTACCCAATGCCCTTGCTTCTGCACATTTTTTTCTGAACATGTTATTATGTTATTCAAAAGAGGATGCACCATACCTTCTAAGCAGAAAATACAAGTACATTTTGTCTGTGCTTTTCTTCTCTTTCTCCGGCCTGCTGCGTAGCCTGCGGGCACAGCAGGCAGTGTCCTACAGAACCCCATCATGCTTCCATCATTTCCCACTTTCTTCTGACTCCTGATAATTCCATGCAGCCCTAGGAAATCTCAGTGGCTGTGATACTTAGAACAGTAACGGAGTTCTAATTTCATAAGTACAATCAGCAGTGTAATTTGGTGAGCTATCAAGTGATTTTTTAAAGCACTCTGTTTCCCTGACTTCTAGTAACCTGTCGTCCAAAATGCTGAGGGGAGGATGATGTTTTGATGAACTGAGCTGTTTTTTCTAAAACTGCTGGATGGAGTGCAAGTGCCTGAAATTCCAAGATGGGGATTAAAGCAGCCTCTTTGGAACATGGCCGGGGAGGTTTCAGCCTGGAGTTTTCATCTCCCTGAAGCCATTAGGGTTGTAAATATCTAATTTAGGGCAGGAGCTGACTGAAGAGCATAAGAACATTGAGCATCTTGAAGACAGTTGATAGAGTGTACATAAACAATGGCTGGGCTCTGGTGCAGTGCACAGCAGCACTGCATACAGTTCCAAAAACAATGAAGAAATCGCTTGTTTATTCAGGAAACCTATATCCTATAGAAACAAAGCTGACGTGGCTTGTGAACTGCAGGGAGAGTATCTCCATGGCACTTCATAAAAGAATACTGCTATAATTTTCTGTTTATAGAACAGTAAATTCTGATGAGATTTAAAATGAAAGACTTATTTCCTACCTATTTGTAGATTGGGCTGTGTCAATCTGTAGAAGTACAGTTGGAGATCAATTATCTGTTAAAGAACATTTGTGGCCAGTGATGCCCAAAGATCCATACTGACCTTCACTGCACATAGAAATATATCCACTAAGGAACTTCTTATTCCAATGATCGCAGATATTTCTTTGTAGTATGTATAAGCAGTTATTTGTAAGAAACACTGAATTCCTCATCAGCCTACATAGTCTGGAGTCAAAAGATTTTACAAAAGTAGCACATTTTTAGTGTATGAGTTGAGCAAACCAAGCAGGCACCCCACGGAGAAAACAGCTCTCAAACCAATAATTTAACAACCTGAGCATCTTTTCTTAAGAGACAATTGCTGGGTGAAATTCAAAATCTTCTGCAGTGCCTCACAGTAGGCACCCAAAATCAAAACTTCCAATTGTTTTGTAGACCACAACCAAACACAGAGCTCTTTGTTCATTGTAGAGTTATAATTGAGTAAAACAGCAGCTGGTCCAAACAATTTCAGTGGACTTTAGATCTTGCCCTAAAATTGTGTGAAAGTTGTTGAATCTAAATGAAAACAAATGGCAAGGCTCTGACACCATGCTAAGCGGTGCTTACAACTAGGGAAGTATATGTGGGGTGTTTTTTATTTTTCTTTAAATACTGCAGTGTCCTGGGAGATTTCAGAGTGTGCTGACGTAATGCTTCTTTTTATCCATCAGCTGCATTTATAATTCTGTTGTTTCTCTGAGCCAAAATAGGCAGCCAGGCTTACTCTTGTCACTATTATTGTAACAATAATACAAAAGTTAGGGCATTTTTCAAAACAAAGCCCATTGGAAATCATCCATTTTTCAAGCAGAGAAGGATAAAACAGGATCAGGCTGGCTGTAACCATGTAGTTAATTCACAGTCCTTAGAAAGCTCCCAGAATATACAGCAGTTGTCAATTAACTTCTTTCTTAGAAGTTAGTCAGCCTTCCTTTTAGAGTATGGTTAATAAACAGAGTGGTCCAATTAAAAAAACTTTAACAACCAGAACCCCTGGGATACCTACCATTTCTAGTAAAAAGATTAATGTGACCCAAAGTCCCTTTGCTGATATCTTTCTATGTATTGAAGACAGTGTTGTGTTCAGCAAAATGCACAGTATTTCTTGACTGAGAATGATTTTATGAAAACGGAATTCAAACTTCCAACTAAGCTAGGTGCCTACAGACACAGGCGTCTGACAGATTTTTCAAGAATCACACACATCTTTTGAATATCTTGTCCCAAGATATTTTTTTCTGTTTTTTTTTTAATATGGAATTTGATAGCTACTGAAAGAGTCTTTAATGAGGCAAATAAAGTGCATTTGCCCCAGACCTTCTTTGTACCTTACCGAGGGCTGTTTAATCTGGTTTATGCTGTTTACTAGAGCTTTACACAGAGAAAGGCACAGGCATAGAAAGAGTTTGAAGGTGCATTCACAGAGCTTCCAGAAGCTAATCTACCTATATTTCTTCCAAATTAAAGAAACAATGAAGAGAGAAGAGAGAAAGAGGCTTCCCAGAGCACAGGTCAGAAATAGAGTTGAAATTGATTTGTTTTGACTTACCCACTGAGTAAATGCCTCTTACTACAGTAGCCACAGAAGGAGTTTAGGGAGATTAGCTCAGGTGACTGAAGTCAATTACATATAAGTTTAAATCCCCAAAAAGCAAAGTAGGAAGACACAGGCTTAAATCCGTGCTTCTTTGTAATTTTTGCTTAGCTTGGGCAATTCACACCTAATATCACTTATTAGCAAAAAACCATACAAAGACCTTTGAACACTGTCACCTACCAAATCCTGAGACAGTGCTCAGTACTTATGAGCAAAACTTGCGCATGTCCTACATCCATTGAACTGTGGGTAGAATTAGTTGTGCTGGTTTACAGAGTTAATTGAAATTCAGTCTTTTTCTCTTTCGGTGAGTTACTGATTGACTTTGCTTTTACAAGTCTAAATTATTCATGGAAAAACCTATGAAAATTAATTTCAGCCTCTCGATTATTTATGAAATGTCCACTGTGACAGTGTGCAGTTTGTGATTAATTGCCTGAACAGCTTTTGTTACTTCTCTTCTCAAAATTACCACCACAAACTTTTCAAGCAGGAAGATAATGTCAAATACACTGCATTTCCAAACATGACTTAGGGGTGCAGTAGGGAAAAAATCATCTGATTGATTGTCACTGACAGGAGAGCATACACATATATGTACACCAAAAAATCTCTGCATTTCCAGTGGAGATGCATGTACATGGCTTTGAGCTTATTGATCAGATCTGAGGTGACACCTGTTGAAAATTTGTTCACTGTGGACTGAGAAGCCAGAGGAATTTATAAACAAATATAGAAGAAATGAAGAATGAGTCTTCTTAACACTGCAGGCAGCACAAAAATATTCAGCTGTATTTAAGAACCAATCTGAAACCCACATCAATTGATCAAAAAAAGGAAAATAAAGAAATCTTTTAGTTCAGACAAGTGTGCTGTTATCACAAGCCCCAGATTCAGGCTGCTACAAAATCTTACCTTAATCCATGCAGTCTGTCTTGTTTGTTTTAAAAGAACTAGTCACATGGTTGAGAAGCATTTCTAGATATGGGAAATGAAGTCAATTTAAAAATGTATTAGCCAACACATATCAGCTTACTTTTTCTTAAACATAACAGCGTTTAATAAATTTAGGCTGCTTTATCAGAGGCAAACTGACAGAGGATAAAAATCTTGATGCGGATATCCAGCCCTTAAACTGTGCACATACGTAAACCAGTTTAACCCTCAAGTGTCTCTAGCATTGTCTTTGAGACTTTAAGGTGCATGCTTACCTTTCAGTGACACCATTTACACTCAAGGGTAAATACAGTCTTTATAGCTCCTCATGTACTGTGGCTACAGATCTTGTGTTGTGACATTGTAGGGCAAAGAGACTGAAAAGTACCCAGGACGGACCAAGAATTTACAGATCTCTTAGCAAGAATGAATTGCCAAATGCTTTTTAGCCTTAGCTGTTTTTCAGCAGATGGCACTGTAACAGCATTTGAACTGAATTCCCAAATATGTTTCATATATTCAACTGTAGACATAAATTAGTAATTAACATTGATATTTGACATTTCAAGATAAATGTCTCCTTTTTAATGATCTTTTTTGAATCAGTGGGAGAGAGGATATCAGCTAAAAAATAAAGTAATATATCACTGGTTTGGGATACTTCATTTTGGATTACTCCACACATATCTAATAAAAACATGGTTAATTTAAATTAAATTAAAATGTAATCCAGCCTTTCTTCATGTCTCCATAGCTTTTTTTATTTTAGAGTAATTTATCCTGATGCTTAAATGTATGTTATACACTTCATGGGAAGAGGTAATGTCATGCTGGGGATTACATTTTCTCTCTGGATTTTTGACTAGTCTTCTGTGAAAGTGAGACCAGAATTGAGCCAGCCTATCTTTCATTCTCTATTAAGCATTTATTGGAAGACCTTTGCTATATTGTCTAAAGCCTTTACTCGTTGATAAACACAGTGGATGTGAACATTTGGCTTTGAATCAATATTTGGCTTTGATCTCAATCTTTCAAATATGAATTTAAAGCTGAATGCAAGGGCGTTTAACTCTGTCCTCCAAACACTAACTCAGCGGTCAGCTCAACCATTTCTTATCCCTCCTTCATGCCAGGGTTTGATCCCCCTTCTGATTCATCCCTTATCCCTCTTCTTCCTTTCTTAACCATCCATTCTCCAATTGCTTTGTCTTAGACTAGGTGCTTCCCCCCAAAACTCTTCCATTATTAATTCTCAGTGAGCCCCTCATTGCCACGTTCATCACCTGTTTGCTGTTTGCTGCTTACAAGGTGCACAGGGAGTACAGCAAAGGGCACGGTCACAGGATCCTAGCCCACTCTGATTCTCCTTAGGGAACCAAAGATGTTCAGTGAAAAGTGGACATATCAGGGTTAAAAGTGAAGTGAAAGTGCCATCATGCAGAACAGGATAGCCACACAACAGCTGAGTGTGGGTTATCTGAAAGAAATACAAATTCTGAGAAAAGCTGAGAAGATGCATGTTCTTTCTGGATCTTTAGCTGATGCAATTGTTACAATTTATTAATACAGAATGGATTCGTGAATTTTCTGTTCTAAATGACAGGGAGTTTTGACAAATCAAAGTTTAAACCCGCTTATTTTCTAGAGAAAAAAAAGACATTTTTTTTTTCTTTCAAATGTCCAGAATAGTGGGGTTTTTTTTTTCAAACCTCAAAAACAGTCTTAATCTTTCAAAGTTCTCTCTATATCTTGCCACAGCATTCTTCCTTCCAGAAAAAAAAAAAAGGAGGAAAAACTTGAAGCAGCTCAGAATTCAATACCAGCCTCATTAGGACTGCAATTCTATAACAGCATAGAAAAAACAGCTATTAAGAAAGAGGGCCGGTTATGGTTATTGCTTTGAGTGAAGTTTTTACTAATGCCTTCACTGACTTGTGGACTGTGAAGATAATGCTAGCTACAGCTGATAGAATAGTGGGAACTCTTTAAATAGTAAAGCAGACAGATAATCAGAGCAAAGAGTGACTGTCAAAGATTTGTGTGCACCTTCAACAAGTCCCTTGAGGAATATGGGAATTAAATACTTTGTTGTAAAGCATTTTGGTTTTCATTTAATTGACGTACTATCTATGGCTCTGATTCAGCACTGCACTTGGCTACTTTCTGTGTGCTTTTATGAGATCAAAAAAAAATTGACAAATGCGCTTTGATGTTCATGGATCACAGCAATGCTGAGTTGCGTTCTGTTCTGCAAGGAGCCCACCACACCTCAGAATTCAATGCCCGAATGACGAAGCCTGAGTCTGGTGAATTATGAGTCTGAGATCTAGACATTTGTGCAGAAAGGCAGACAGCTGAATGTCTTCAAAGATGAAGGACAAACGATGAAACCAAATAAACCGATCGTACATTGAGGGATGGGGGTAGGAAAGCTAATAGAAGACTTTGTGAAGTGTCAGAAGAATTACGGCTGGTAACACTTATGTAAACCTTGTTGCTGGTGGGTAGATGACATGACAGGGACAGACCAGCTAATTATCTGGCATAGGCCATAGCTGAATACAGAACGTTGAATGAAGAGCATATGGAAATGCCTAGGAGCTCTTGTTGTGAATAACCAAAAAAAACAGGAATATGTGCTTCTTAGAGAGAAGTCATATTTTGAAGATTAAGCACAAACATTTTTCAGTTTGCCCATTTAAAGATGCATAAAACAGTTATAGTGGCATATTATACATGATAAATTACTTATAATTTCATTTGGCTTCCATAAGTCATCTATTAAACCTTTCAGTCATCTAAGAAAACCTGGGGATTATCTCACTAAGTGTGCTTGAATAAGCCTCTTTATTATGCAAGGGAATAAACTACCTTTAAGGTCAGATTTGTGTAACTTCCATAATTTATCTATGCAATGTGAGGAGATAGATGCCATTCCTTTCCCTGTCAGAGAAAATTAATATTTTTTATTAAAATCTATCCACTTATTTCATATACATGCATTCAGCTTAATGTTTGGAACCCCAGAAGTACAACAACAGATCATCCAGAATTCTGTCTCAGGTCAGCTATCCAAACCTAACTCTGAGAAAGAGTCCCTTAAATGTAAGTAAATCATGTAGGGTTGTGTGTTGGGCTAAAAAAAGTATGAATCATATAGGGACTACAAAGTGCATATTACATTCCTTTTCCAGAAGTCATTAAAATTACAACATTGTTCTGGCTTTTTCTCAAGGAAATAGTATATGTGCAGTCATGATATGTAACTGTCTGCTTAGCCAAATCTGAGCAGCAGTATGAGGGGTGGTATGGGGCACAGAGTTCACATGTTTCAGGAGATAAACAGAGAAGAAGACGGAAGAAGAGAAAGACTTTGGCTTGCTGAAGGAAGTTTGTAGTGTCAGATTAGCTACATTAGACATCAGATACCTCAGGAAAGAGACCCTGGGGCTCACACAGTGCCAGGAGTAAGCTGGCTTGGAATTTACATTTAGTTGAGTATTGGCTACTACAACCACAGGTCACAAAAATTCAGGAAACCAAGCTTCAGTCCCCCAGCCCACAGGACTAGCTGCTTTTCAGAAGTATTTTTTCTTCCCACTCTGTGTCTGTCCTCCTTTGAAGATACATACTTTCTTCTCTCTTTTTTTTTTTTTTGCAAACAGTGTATATACCTTTGGCATGTAATTATACATCACGAGATACAAGACTGAAGACCTGTACTTGATTTAGTTATTTCTTTATAAAGGTGTGCACTGAGTTGTTAACAGTGGAAAGTAGCTTCTTCATTACTCGATGTAGGTGTGAGAGGTTATTACTTGCCCAGCTGTTTATGCACATTTCCTTAAAATTTGCATCAAAAAATATAAAAGAATAACTGTGCTTCAGCTCTTATGCAAAGATCTCTGTTCCAGAGCAAGGCTGCAGTGGGATTATGGGGCAGGAGGAATCTCTAGAGACACTATGACTGACTCAAACCAGCAGCAGCTGAAGAGACTGCATATTCCCCTCTAAACACAACAATTTTATTCAGATTAGTAAGAAAAGTAGATGCATTTTTGTGCTTGGGAGTATTTCTATGCAAGCAGAGACACTGTCTCAATGCAGCTGTCAATGTTATTATCTGTGCAGCATTTTACTGACAACAGAAATCCCACCCCCCCACTCAAACACTTCTTTTCCTCTCTGTTACTTATTCTTTCCTCCAGAATGTCTTTTAAAGGCAATGTCCATTCTTCTTTCTCTGACTTTAATGTTGTGTCCTTATCTGGGAACATAAACCTTTCTTCAGATAAATTGCTTGTCCTGAGAATAGAATCACCCCCAAACACACTGCCCAAACCAGTAGCTGTAACTCTAGTAGCAGTAACTTAAATAATTTTATTATTTCCAGTGCATTTTAGACATATTGAGGTCAGTCCCTATTGATTGCTTGCTTTGCAGACATTCTCTTATTCAATAGGAACATGAACAAAGTTAAGTGCATCATAATCCTGAAAATGTATTAAGTGATTCTGACATTTATGTGGGGAAAATTGTCCCTTTCTGCAGTAGATCCTTGAAGATCAATTTAAATATTATCATAAAGGAAAGTAATTTCAATTCAATGTTCTTGCCTGTTTTTTTCAGCCACTCACTTCTTCCACTACAAGTGAAACCAAACAGCTTTGAGCTTTAAAAGATGGGGACAACTGGAAAAAAACACAACAGATATCAGAACATGCCAGAGCAGAGGCCTTGGAATATGAGCCACATTTAGACTTGTAGCAAAGTGCAGCTGTGGAGAGGGGTCAATGTGGCTTCTAAACCACTCTGGCACCCTATTAAACCTCAGCTGTTAAATGTCCCAGGGTAGTCTTTGACCACCAGTCCCACTTCTTCCTGATATTGTTTAGTTGGTGGTAGAGTCCTATATAGGTTTATCTACACTAATTAGACATTAATCAATTAAGCTTCAAATTTGTCCAGCATCCAGACCTTTTTTCTGTGAATCAGCTGCTTTCCAAGTGCAGGAAAAAATTCGGCATTAGCAGTTCTCTGCCCCCTTCTATCTGCCAGCAGATCCCCCATGGAGAAGCAGAGGGTTCAAACATGGACACATTTCACACATTGCAAGAAAACAAAGAGAGGTTAACTATGTGCAAATACATATCACATGCTGTAAGAAAACAAACACACAGGAGAAAAAAAATGTAAAGAGCCTGCAATGTTCTGCAGTGTTTCACCACTGGGAAACTGTGCTATTTGCAGGAATCCTCACCCACCGCAAGCAAGAGGGACATCAGCGTGGTGGGAAGCTCAGGAGAGCTTGGGGATGGGAGCTGGCTCACTGCTTGGCTATGTCCCAAGCTCCGCGCTAAGAAAAGTGAGAGGAAGGGAGGCGGAAAACCAGCTCCTCTCCTGACCAGCTTAGGTGTGAACAGCTAGGCTACTAGCAATGCTGCGATGGAGCTGCTTCCACTGCTGCTGTGATTGCTGCCTGGAGGCTGGAAATCAAATATTGGAGTCAATTTTTAAGCCAGCTAGAGACATCTGCCTGTGAGGATATGGCATATTAAGCAAGGATGTGAAGTCTGACAGAAGGTCAAGCTACCTGTATTTATGTAAGCTATAAACTGTAGTAGTCTCTTTCATGCATGGCCTGGGATCTTCTCTCCAAAACGTCTCTCTTCCTTATCTAGTCTGTGTCTCCAGCACATTTTTTAAGCCACGTATAAGTATGTGAGCTTTGAAGGTTTCTCTGACAGCTGTCTCCAATGAAGCCTAGTAATTCTTGTCTCCAGGTAAACAGATACCATAAATACTGCTTTATTCCTTTTACCGAGAAACAGTGAGAGGACCACCTTTTATCCCACTTCTGATGGGGTATAAAGACCTCATCCAAGATCTGCAAAGGTCTGCAGTTCCAGTTCACAGGAATTTAGGAGACAATTTTATTTTACTTCAAACTGTGTGGATATGTAGACAGGAATCTTACGACGTTCAAAATTTCAAAGCAAAACTCAGTTTCATGTGTGTCCCTTTTAAACCCATTTAAAACCCCTGTTTAAACCTCTACTTCTTACTTCTTCAAAAAGCAAGAGAATAATTTGTAATTATAAATAAGGTTTTAACATAACAAAGACTTTATACATGTACTTCACTGTACACACAGCATTTAATCTCAATTTCAGTGGAATGCACAGTGGTTTGTAAAGATATACATAAATCTGCAGGCTTGCGGCTTGTTTAAATTTCTGCTTTGTAAGAAAACTGTAAACTAAACAATTTCTATGAGTCACAAACTTTTTGCAGCTCTTTTTAGAAGAAGGGATAGTTTTGTGCGCGTATGTGGATGGGGGACTTCTGTAAAGAATGAGTAGAAGTACTATTACCAGTATGCTTGCAGGAGGCAGGGTCAATAAACTTTGGGATATACAGGGGTTTTATTTCCTTTACCACTGCTAACATCACTTGCTGCAGTGTCTGGTCATGTAATGGCAGAGATGTTGCATCATTACAGAGGCATCACATGCTTTTCATAGCTTGCAGACCTAACAAACCAGTGTGGATCACTGCAAATAATTTGTTCCTTGACCCAGAATCATAGAGAAGTGCAGGTTTTCATATGGTGTTCGTCTGAGAGAAATGCCCCAAAGCTATTTTTATCATGTTGAAGACAAATTTGATCTGAATGTGAGCTGAAATTTTAACTCCAAGTACCTTTCAATTTTTGTAAGGATCTGGATTTGATGTCATTTGGGGCATTGAGAAGAGACAAGTTTGTCAAAGGCTTGTAAGGCTGACCCCAGCTTAAGAATACCTAAAAATGTGCTTTTATAATTAAACATGGACTGTTTAACAAGCTCATCGTTTCCTTAATAAATGCTACTGACTTCTTACGTGCAACCTCTCTTAGCATATATTCAGTAATAGCTTGCATCAGGACTGCTTGTTTCACCCCTTCTGTGTTCTTTGGCCTGTTTTCAAGTGCCTGGACCTCTCCCTCTCAGGCTCCACTGTCGAATATCTCTGATTGCTGCCTTTTATTTTAACAAGCCAATTTTATTTTGCAGTCACTGATGTTTTTCTCAACCTTTTCTTCTTTCCTTAGTATGGATTAACACACTGCTCTACAAAAAAAGAAAAAAAAGAGTGAATGGAAGATGGATACAAATAACTGTAAAGGGTGCAACACGTCATACAATTTATTCAGCCTGGTGCATTTTCAAAATTAATTATACCTAACAAGCAACTAAGACTGATGGGGTTCATGTGTGGGATTGAAGCTAACAGATATAAAAGCAATGGTTTCTCAATGACTTGAAATTTTAGTACAATGACTTATTTGAGAGTAAGATCTAAAACCCTCCACAAGGAACAAAGTTGAATGCCATTAATTTGAAGAAATTATGCCTTTGGCTGCTTTTTCTGGAACATTTTTTTCAGTGCCATTATATGACTATTTTCTTTCTGAATGGGCCTGGAGAATATAGGATTTTTATTTTTGTTTGTGTGGGGTTTATATGGAAAGATTCAATATGAACTGAGATTTGCATCATTAAGCCCCTCTCTTATCTAGGATACCACTACATCCTGAATATATGCGACTGAAAGTACTCACTATCCTGAACAAAATTCAGTTAATTATTTATGCGGGTATACATTTAGATTCCAGTTAGCTACATTGGACTCTCCTAAATCCAGCCTGCAACTCATCAGTGTAGTATTTTACATGACAGGTAGGAAGGATGGGCCAAAAACACTACTACCACATGCAAAATAATGCGTTTCTTCAGAGCTGCAAGCAGTTCTAACAGACTCAGTAAGATTTAAAGATGTATCTATCTCAGCAATGGTTGATTTTTTTTACTGTTTGCTAAAGACCACTGTAAAGTAGTGAAGACAAATACTTTTTAAAGTAGGTAGTCGAAACTATTCTACTGCTGGACTAAGACAGCTGTATCTTCTTCATAAACTATAGTGACTTAGACTAGATGAGACCAACCGACAAGAAATAAGTTAATACAAAGACAGAATTCTTTGCTTAGAGGCTGTGACAATAACCCCTGGCTCCTTGATACGCAGTCCACTCTCCAGCTTGCTACATTAGTGGAGCCAACGAAGTCAGCAGAGGTTGCAGAAGATCTGATGTTTTGTCTCCAGCCAACTTCACCTACAGCTGACAAGCCTGGGTGCAACATTGCACATTCATGGCACAAAGCAGAGAACAATAAACCCAAAACAGATGGCGAGAGAAATGTTGGGGGCGAATTTAAATATTTGGGTCTAGGTAATACCTTATATATATCTTAAATATGCGTCTCAGCTGAATGCTAGAGGCATCTGTGCTATGCTTTGATGTTCGTCTGAGGCTACAAGCCTGTTCAGAACTGGCCCATCTGAGCTCCTTAGTCCTAGCTCACTTTCAAACCAAATCCTCCTTATTCATTTAATGTCTTAATCCACCAGATGATTTCTAAAGACTCTTTACGTGGAGTGGCAGGATCAAGGTCTGCAGTGGAAATAGCAGCAGACTCTTTTTCTTTTAAAACTGAAGGAAGACATAAAACTCATTGTTTATATCACAGCCCTGACCCAAGCAGTGGGATACTTGAGTTGAAATCATAATTTAGTTCATAAATTCAGAACTATCCTTTTGAACTTGAGAACAAATGAAAGGTAGCTTGAGCTGCACCCTGCTGGTTTGAGCAGTCACCTGGGAGAGAATAGCACTGTATTTTGTTTTTCTGATCACATTATACATTACAAATTATGGCACAATCACGTTATTAAAAAATAGATAAAGAGTGGCAAGTTCCATGCTCGCAAATTTGTACAGTGCTTGAACTAAGAGGGAAAAAAAACCCAAGCAAAAAACTCCAACCACCAACGTTCTTGAACTTGTGCTCACCAAAGGTTTAACCACATGGGGAAGAAACCCTTGTCCTGTGAGGACAGAACTGTGTTCCCCCAAAAACTGCCACTCATTCAGACAATGCAGAAGACATGATCCGGTCTGCATGAATATTGGAGTGACCCCTTTTTCTCTCTTTGTCCCTTACTAAGACCGTGTCCTAAGAGGACAGAAAACTTCTGTACGTCATCATACGAAACAGAGGCTTCACACTAAGTAGAGTCTATTGTCTTAGCAGCTGAAACTGCAGAACAAAAAAAAAAAACCCAACACCCACATCAAAAGAACAAGATTAGAATCACAAAGCCGAGTATTCATATGCAGGGAAGTGACAGAATGAAGACTGCCAGAATTTTCTTTTTAACAATTTTGTCTGCAAGTATATGACTGCATATTATCGAAAAGTCACCAGCCTTCATTTCTTGCACAAGAGTGAATAGTTACTATATTCAAATTAATGAGTAGTTATGCCTATTTTCTTCTTATTGTTGTGTATATAGCCCCATGCCCTAGTACAATACATTTTGAAAACTTCAGAGCAGTAAGAGGTGACATTAACCTCAGTTTTATGGCTCTGGAACTAAGGTATGAAGAAAATGAGATGCAATGTTTTCACTAATTTCGAATGACAATTTGGAAATAATTAGAAGCTCATTCTTCAGAGCATATGAGCTTGTACGACACATTATATACACGATATGACTTCATTTGCGGTTGCCGTTGACCTACTCTACCTGAAAATCAGGCCTTAATGTCTCACATTGATATACAGAAATACGAAACATGCAGTTTGTAGTTTTCCATTAAAAGTTTAGGTGAAATGACTTGCCCAGAACTTGTCATGCGCATTATGGAAGAGCCTAGGATTATAATACTTTTCAATAGTAGCACCAGGAAGGTCTGGTTAATGCTGGGAGTAATTAAGCTAGAGGATTGATCCTTTGGAGATTTAACTACTAAAATGTGTTTCTCTTGATCAGGTGTGAACCGTGATTTTCAAACACCCAGCTAAGAAAAAAAATAATCTTTATGAATGACATATAACAAAGTTTTCTGGTGACATTTTCATTTTATGCACATAGTGTGTGAATGTATGCTAATTATATGCAGAGAAAGCTGCATCCCACAGAAAAGATTTGCTACAAATTTTCTGTTTTCTTAGGGAGGGAATCTCCATTTCCATTACTTTTCTAATACTGAAAGTAACCGTTAAAATAATGTGGTTTGTTACACAAAGTAGAAACTGCCTTTCTCTTTTTTTTTTCTTTTAAATGACCTTTTTGCATTTACTGATTCCATCTCAAGACAGGAAGCTGGAATCCTTTGTGACAGAGCACTGCATAAAGAGATACAGAAAGCAACTGCACACTGAGCTGGACACTTCTGGCCTCCTTATGTTTTTCCCATTTTATACTGTTGCAGCGGCACTTGATTTGGATATGGAGTTATTCCATGGTGACATGTATGAAAGTAAGAGGAGAACTGGGCTCCTCCTCCACGGTTTCATTCTGTGCTGCCACAAAATAATGGATGTGAACATCAGAAGCACATTAACTCTAACACTCAGTTTACTAAGAAAAATTTAAATTATTTAAAAATCAAGGCTTTTACATTACAACAAAACAGCTATTAGTGTAGTCAGATCACTCATGCAGGCGTGAGAGAGTGCAAGTGCTATCTGTTAATGGTAAATGTATTATTAATGCATACAACTCGCCTGAGTACATAATAGCTGTCACCTTATATTTAATCTGTGTCATCAGTAGACAAAAACACACACCGATTTTGAAACATCTAATTCAGGTTAGCTATCACTATGGAAAACTGTAATGACGGCAAAAGAAAATCAATTTTTACCTGCAAGTCAATAAACATAGTAAAGCTTCGAGCCTTCCCTGACATGCTCCCACAGCTCCTTGACCAGCCAATGATGCAGAACTACCCAGTGTGCTAGTTTAATCTCCAAATTTCTTAATTATGGTTATCACAGAATCACAGAATGGTAGGGGTTGGAAGGGACCTCTGTGGGTCATCTAGTCCAACACCCCTGCCGAAGCAGGGTCACCTACCGTAGGCTGCACAGGATCTTGTCCAGGCGGGTCTTGAATATCTCCAGAGAAGGAGACTCCACAACCTCCCTGGGCAGCCTGTTCCAGTGCTC
>Ga0181612_104287_pt1 | contig 22076 bp, 12 predicted proteins | sample HoacroProtozoa21_FD_119630 | JGI IMG/M metagenome (GOLD analysis project Ga0181612, IMG submission 119630) | Hoatzin crop microbial communities from Cojedes, Venezuel. Combined Assembly of Gp0051906, Gp0051904, Gp0051908
TAACACTTTTAGTTAAGGCAAGGACACAAAGGATTGGTAGATGTTTGGGATCCCAAAGCCGCAGCAGTTGCTGCTACTCCTCACAGTCAAACATGATAGTCCCTGAGCTAATGGACCTGTGGAGTTCAGTGGCTGGAAGGGAAAATAAATATTCAGGTTTTACCTTTAATACAAAAGCCTACGAACAGAGATGACATTTCCTGTGTGTTCTCTGCACATTCAGCTCTTCCTTGTGTTAATGTAAACAGAAAAAGAGCTTGTATCTGGGAGAGACCTGACCTCACCACCTGCCCTTCTGGTTTTTTAGTGCTTATTCCAGGCTTTAAAATTGCTTGGTTTGAATGTCAGGAGTGCAATAATACTTTGATATTAATCATCACAGGTGTATGCGAAATAAAAACAGGGAAGGCATCAGAGTAGAATAAAAATGTAAACTTTGCACGCATTTTGGCTTGTCTAAGGTTATTAGGTCTAACCTCCAGTGCTGTGCTGCATGCTATCTTCATGCAAATCTTCACCTAATTTCTACTACTTTCATGCTCTCCTGCCTTCACTAGGAAATTGTGTAGTGAGTTTGTGTCTTCACTGCTGTACTTTAATTGATTTTCTTTCACTTGTGCCCCCCGCCCTTTGGTGGGGCAGAGCAGGAGCGGGGTTTGTAGTTGCAATTCAGAGTGCCTGGCTGATAATTGTTTACATAAAACCAAGAAGCAAAACCTGCTTTCCAGTAGCAAAGCCTTCACCCTTTCTTGCAGGACATTTAGATCCATGTTGTCTTTTGTAAATTTTCTCTGTTTCCCCTCAATTTCCACTTGTCTTTTCGTAAAGAGCAGCAGTGCAATGTCTAGGGCATTTGCAGTTTGCAGATGTATGAGAGTTTGTGTATTCTCTTATTTGCAGAGGTTTGTGATCCCTGCAGTTTGTTTTGGCACTCCTGACTCAAAGGTCCTGGAACAGATCTTGATGGGCAATCATTACAGGGCATTCCAGCTGCAAAACTGTGCAAGGGCACATTTTTATGGCAATGCAAGACCATTGGTTGGCCCTTACTGGAAAAGAATGAGGCTTGGTCATGTAATATTGTATATAGGCTTAGTTAAAGGGTCCATAAACCTTTACTATCTGAATGAGACAGAAGATTCTAATTAAATGGGCCTTAGGACAGAGAGGTTTTCCACAGCTTTTTGTTTGGATTGTAAACACATTTTGTACAGCAGGAACTGTACCAGACAAATATTTATTATTTCCAAACTAATTGGTTTGCTCTTGGAATGATATCATTGGAGTTCATTGCAGGTAAAGGTAAAAAGCAGCAGCCTTTAGGCTACCCTAAATGCCACAGAATTTCCTTGTCACTGGTGTAGGCAGGAACTGGTGAAAGCCAAGGTGGTGACATAAGGGACTTCTTCAGTTCCAGATGCATTTGATATGTCTTGGGATTTGGCCCTGTCTGCATATAGGTTATGAATTCTGTACAAGTATAGTTGTAAAAAGCCCAGGTCCATTATGGCTGGTTATTGTGCTACAGCATACAGCAGCCTTCTCTGTCCAGGATTCTACTTCCAGGTACATCAGGAAGGATTAACTCTGCTCCATCTGCAGAGAGCAAGATAAGCAGGCGAGCTGCTCTCCCCTCCCAGTCCACCCAGGGACCACTTAGAGACTAGTCTTGCTGTTCGCAGGGTGCATCCCTTCCCCCAAAACAATGGAGAAATGCCCTTTTAAATGAAAATCAATCATTAGATTGCTCAGCTGATGTGAGGGGAGGGAGACAGAGGAGTGATCAGGATAGCTACAGGCGGCACAGGAAGGAAGGGAGCTTTCCAGTTTCTATTTTTCTAATGTTCTTTCTTAAAATGATTGCAGTATTTTCAGGATCCCTGGACAGTCACTGAGTATTGATGGGTTTGTCCTTGTCTTCAAGGCTTTGTACGTTTTATCTCCTGTTAACCTCTGCGCTCTCATCTTTGCCCAGCCTGCACAACTAACTTTGTTCTTCATGACTCTTTACCATGCCTTCGTCCAAATGCTTTTAATAGGAAAGTCCTTTTATTGTCTGTTCTACCTTTCTGCCTTTTTCTTAACAGCTCTTCCTTATAATTGTTTTCCAGGAGGTCATGGGACCCTCTTGAAGATAAAGGGAGCTGGATAAAAGACATCCTACAAAGGAAAAGGAACAGAAAATATGGTGCTAAATAAAGAGGTATTCAGCACTCCTGTTGTGGGACTTTCTTCTCTGCGGCTGTAGATAGTGTCTGTTTTACAGCTGTGCTAAAGTCTAAATCTGGTGACTCTTATAGGTTGCTGATTGCCTTTGCTTTACTCAGATTGCTGGGCACAGAATATATCTTCAAACAACAGTTTCATCTGTAAAGCTCCAGGCACTATGGCAATGGAAGAGAGACACAAACTCCTCCACTTCTGCATTCTGAAACCTTAGGGACAACAGTGAGGTCAGTTTTTCACCTTGTTGCATTTATCAGTGGGATTTTGGGGTGGGGGTCTGGAGAGTTTTTTGATAAATTCCTGAAAATGTCATAAAGCAGTAAGTGTTTGGGAGAGAAGGTGGACAGAGGTGATTCCTATTTCGTGTTCTTATTGCAAGACTGGGAAGGAATGAAGGAAATCTTGAAACAAAATGTTGTGATTGCTTTTTCAAAGCTCTGTAAAGCTTCAGTTCCATGTAGGAGATCATGAAGAGGTTAGAATGGTTCTTTTACTTAATCCAGTCAAATTCATTCTGGGTCCTGTGAAGTCTCTTTACATGTGAATCTGTTCTGGGCTTTCCACAATCTGACTAGGTGAGAATACCTTCTCAGGTTGCTGTGTAGTTAATAGTGGCGCTCTCGAAGATATATCCAGATTTTTGCAGCTCATTAGAAGGGTCATTAAAGAATTTGGTAATTAAACAGTAAGATACTGAACTGATTGTTCTGCAAATCCCTCCCATATCTCTTTGTTGCAGCTAAGATTTCCGGAGAGGTTTCTTCTTGGATCCTTGAAATTAATAGTGGGTCCTACATTAATATATTTCCTGATGCGTATGTCCCGGGGAAGGTTGGGATGTTCATTACAATGAGCACCTCTGCAATATAATCATGATAATGCTTAGTGTTTATAGCCAGGGTCTCAGACACAAAGCAGGAAGTATAATGTAGAGGACAAGATGCTGGAGCTAAAAGGTTTGAGCACAGCTCTTCATTCAACACAACACCCATATGTGTGGCTTTGTCTAATGCACAAAGGTTGTCTTGAAATAGTCTCATGTGCTCTATAGCTTTGTGGCCAGTAGTTTTTCTTCTCACTTGGCTTTTCACGCAGAATCTTACTTAGACATCTGGATTGCTCTTCAGAGTACTGTAGCTTTGTCTATTGATTAGTTGCAGGGAATTCCAGTTGCCTGAAGACAACCCTGCTTGAGTTTGGGTTGGTTTGTTTTTTTTTTTTCTTTACCCTTGGACAATACCTTTCTTTTCATGAGTGATGCAAACATAAAATCTACCTGGGGAAGTTCTGAACAGCCAAGACAGATGTACCAAGGATAGATCATTCTTGATCAACAGTGCAGCTCTACAAGAGGTTGCCTATGTGGATGAGGTGATATAGTCTGCTATGATGCTAGTAAAGCTTTTGGTAATGTCTCCCAAGACTTTCTTATTTGGAAACTGAGAATGTAGACTCTGTATAAACAGATTTTAAGGTGAAAACTGACTGCAATAGTAAGAGGAAACAGCCACAATTTGTGAATGGGTAGAGCCAGATTGAACACTAGGGGATAACTTCCCTAGCAGGGTAGTCTAAAATTTAAATGTGCTACCTCAAGATGCAATCTTTTGGAGGTTTGTGAAGGAGAGACAAAGCCACAGCTGACCTCCTCATTTGATGGCGATTGTCCTGCTTTGAGCAATAGGATGGATTAGGTGATGTCTGGAGGTCTTTTCCAACTTCACGTGACTTTGTGTGACTCTGAAATGCAACAGTGGCTGCATTTAGCAGAAGTTAAAAATAGTATGTTGGTAGACAAGACAGTCTTAAGTTCATTTTTCCCTCTCATCTTGCTGTTTGTCTGAATGATTTAGGAGATTTCTTTCCCTGGAGGTGAACAGCACTGTCTGTAGAGACTGGCCAAGACTCCCACAGAATCGATTAGGTAAAATAATGTAGAGCCAAAAAAAAGGGGACATGTAAATCACCATCCAGATCCTAATAAAGAAAATAAACTTGCTTTCCCTCAGCTTCAGCACAACAGCTGACAGGCACTGTGGGCGTCTGCAGTGGTGCAAGGAGGCGGAGAGATGGGCACTCAGGGAGTTCCTCTGGTGATATGGTTATTATATGCTCAGTTATCGATTACAGATTTCTCTGAATCTCATGGCTTATCAGTAATTTCTACTTGCTCTTATAGTCTAACAGCCAGTGTCTCTTTATTCATCGTGTCTCCGTGTTGCTTCTCTCTGGGAAGCAGTTAATCACTTACCAGTTTCTCTGGAAGACAGAGAGGGTTCAATCTCACTGTAGCCCGTTGTGTGCTTTGCCTCCCTACTGAGCTGCCATCCAGAAAGCTATTAAGGCAAAATATGAATGCTCCACGGAAGCTTTCTTACCCCTTTGTAATGTGAATCAGTTTCTCCTTGGGCCTGGCTTAGGTACCTGGAAAGCAACTCTCATTTTAATGACATCAGCAGAAGGATGCTGTCAGGAGAACTGATATTAGAGGGTTACCTTTGGCAGTCAAGGGCACTAGGCCAGGCAGAGAGGGAGAGTAAGTCCTTATGCAGGTGTCTGCAAGGCTGAATTTTGAAGGAGTACAACTTGACAAATTGCTGCTAAATGAAAGTGAATTGCCCTAGATTTATCTAAGTATCTGGAACTGAGCCTCTGCCAGCCAATGTATTAGCCCACCTGATATGATGCTGAACAAACCACTAATGGGGAGTGAGGGGGCTCCTAAAACATTTTTAAATCCCCTAGAGGAAGATGTTTTCTTTTTTGGCAAGCAAGTTTTTAACTCTTCTGTAGAACTTTACAACAGAGAATTTCCTGAGGTTAGAGACTTCTGTGGAGCAATCCTGAGAGCTGGTGTCATTCGGTTCTTTAAGGTTTATTCTTTCCCCCTCTGTCAAGGATTATGTTAAGGTATTTGGGATAATTGGCAACCTCTAACTGATAGCCCTCTGCTCATCCTTGAGGTGAAGGTGTTACAAGGGGAAACAGCAGTCAGGTGCCTTTTCCTTGGCTGCTTCTACGTCTCCTTGAGCAATGCGTGGAGGCTGGCAGTAACATTCAGAGAGAAGCATGGGGGGGGGATGGAGGAGGGAAGAGGAGGTTGACTGTCTCAGTTGGAGAAGGGTGTTGTGTGGGAAGGGGAGGGAGAAGAAAACAAGACAGCCCTAACCCAGGCAGGAAGCAATGGCTCTGTCATGAGGCTGGAACCTGTCCAGAGTGCTGTATTTAGATACAACTAACGCGACAGCTACAGGTTTCTAGACAAGAACTGTTCTGTCCAGATTTAATAAGAAAAGCAATACATAGTGTGAAGCTAATATCATTTCAGCCTATGAAAAAGACACTGAACCTACATAGGCCTGAAGGATAAATGTGCAAAACTATTACAGCTGTCTACAGCATTGTACATGCTGCTCGTGCTCTGACAGACACAATTATTTATTGTTTGCCATACGCTAGTATCTAGAGGCTTCCACCGAGATCTGGGCCCTTGTGCAGGGAGAAGTATTGTTGTGAAGAATTTATTGTCTGCCCGGCAAAGGGGGCTGGTAGTGGCTGAGGAGGCCATGGGGGAACGGAGACCTGGTGCAGCTCGGCTCTTGCTGGCAGCCTCTGCTGTCGGCCATAAAAAGGAGGCTTGAGCTGCTCCCAGCCTGGCATGTGGTCCCTGTGCACAGTGCTAGGGCAGAGATGCTCCCCGGGGTGCTCTGCTGGCACTCGATGTTGCAACGGGAGCACAGCCAGTGTTCGTGAGGGGAGGGAGAGCATGCTGCACCCCAGTCTGCAGCTCATCTCTCGCTACGCGCACAGCAGAAATTCTGATTAGCGGTTGCCACAGTAGGAGTCTATGATGGGGCTGGAGGGGATGTGTGCTGGAGAGCAAAATGCTGCAGCCAGCTCTAACCTGAGACCTCAGGCATAGCCAGGGAGTCAGATGTGGGCACTAATTGCAGACATCTTGAACTACAACTGAATGTCATGGTCGTGAGAAATGGCAACAGAAGACTTTCTATATGGTGCCAATGATTTGTGCAGGCCCTCTTCTCTGTCTTTCATCAAATGCAAAGCTGTCAAAACCCCTGTCTCTGTGCATGTAACCCTGACAGATTTCCCAAAGTGATTTTTTTTTTTTAATTTGTACCTTCCCTCCATAATATTCACCTGCAAAATGTCAGGTTTTTCTCTACTACATAGTGAAGATTTAGCAGCATAAGGCTGGAGGGGAGGCCTCGTGTTACAGAGACTTTAACAAATTATACTACAGAACATTAAATAGTATGCTATAAAGTATTATCATAATTAATTACAACTAAACTGCAGTTGTCAAATAATTGAACAAAGTACATTTCATGATGCATTATTCCTGCTCTTTTATTGTTTGTCCTCTTGCTTGTAAAGCTAAAAATAATCAGTCATTTGCAATGAAAGAGTGAAAGTTCCACTGCAGGCATGCAGTTGTAGGGAGGTTTGTGCGTGTATCTAAAATGAATGTACTAACAAATACAAAATTATAATTGAAAAAGCTCAAATGATAGTGATATTGAGATTAGGGTAACTTTCTTCTTTGGTCTTTATGCAATAATGGAGAATAACAAAGTGTTAAAATGTTGGCAAGACAGACTTGTACTATTTCATGTCCACTTTTGTCACAGATAAAAAAAAAAGTGCAGGAAGTGTGTGGATGACACGTAAGGAGGAAGAGCAATAATATAATAGGCCCCTCAGGTGCTATATGTGAGACCTTCCAGGTAAGGAGGCAAGATCTTTGCAGACAACGTATAGAATGACCTTCCCAAGGTCTTCTGAGAAGGATCTTAAGCTTCCAAATATTGGCAAAGCTTCGATCCAGAGTCTGGGATTCATTTGGTTTACTCCAGTTAGAGCTCATCCAGCAGTTGTAAATCGCCAAGGAAAAAGTTCTGCCTTGTTTTAGTCAATTTGGAAGAAGTCATCTGGCAGCTAAGTCCATTTTCATGGATGTGATTGAGTTAATCTTGCTAAAAATGGCCTTACTAGCTTCTAAAGCAAAAATTGATTGTCCGAGTACCAACCTGAGAGAGCGAGGAAGTAGTTGTGCACAGGAGTTTTCAAACTAGACACACGAAAACCTTGTCTTTGAGTGTGTGCGCCCACATGAATGTACACGGAGCTAGTAGGCATACATACAGTGGATGTGCTTTCACAAATACTTGCCTAAGCATGTAATATAAGGATATGGAGCTATATGTGCCATTGTACATGCCTGACTAGAAATATCTGATCTGTGGCAGAAAGGAGATTGTTGAAAAACTGCTAGTAGCATTCACCGGAGCTACTACCAGAGTGAGATTTGTCTGTGCTAGCTGCAAACCTTATCCCGAGTCTCAGGGTGTGCAAAACTTGCTCCAGAACCCAGTCCTGCCCAGTGCTTTAACTACTCTTATAATAACATAGTGTCCCAGGAAAAAGGAGTAAACTGTTTAGTGCTACTGTTATTTTCAGGACAGTAAATACCCCCAGCTGAACAGTCTCTCTCTGGTCTCAGATACTGGTATAGCTCCTCAGACAGATCCAGAGATGAGCTAGGGATCAATGACTGATGCTTTGCCCTGCTTGGGGGTGGAGAAAGGAGAGCTGGCTGCTTCTCTGTTGCTTAATGTCACTAGGTGGGCACTGTTATTTTCTGCCAGTCAGTTCTGTTGTTTCCTTGCCAAGATGCATGTTACCTCTGGGAGCACTTAGGGGTCCATTTATCAGAGATAATTAATTAAATGAACAGCCTTTTGTAGGCGTGCTGTGGAGGTTCATGTAACAGGTGTGCTTTGAAACAAGATACTGGATTTCAACAGCCATTAGTAAACAACGTGCAGGTTAAAACTCTTGGCGACATCTTTCAGTGGTATTAATCAGAAAACAGTCAAATTGTTCCAATTTACCCTATGTGGGGACCCGGCTCCTTTTATCTTTCTTTTCCTCTTTCATATTTGCTTGCTTTCTCTGCGAAGTGTAGAAAATCTGGTTTTTTTCATGCATACAAAAGACTAAAATCTCTAACCGCTCCCTGTCAGCATGACTGCACATTGATTGTTCATCATCTTCCATATCCTAGAATGAGGTCTCATTAAAATGATCTCTTCCCCTGTGAGCCAGACTTGTTCAGTGTCCTACTGTCTTCCCAAATTGCCCCTTGTTCTAAGTAAGGAAATCTACTATTTGCATCCATTCCCTCCACCTTGGGAGACAAGGAGGACAAAGATGAGAAGGATCAGTTGCTGTGACTATCACTTGTCACTTTAAATAGGAAACCAGCACCCAAATACCCTCGTGTTTTAGCAGGGATGTCCCTGTTGGGTTATAATTATCCATAGTCTTCCATGCCACTCCACTTGGGGTTCATGGATCATAGCTGTGGAGCAAGACAACCTATTTAGCAGAAAGGTCAGTCAGCCAGTAGAAGATATTTCCTTTTCTGTTCAGCTGAAGGTAGGAGTGTGCGAGTTGGTCTGCATTTCAATGAACTCCATGCTGAAAGCTGCTTCAGCAATTGCTACAGAAAACTGCCTTTTTCATTCTCAGAGCTGTTATGAGGTGCATATAGGCAAAACCAGACAAAATAAAATAAGGACTTTGCAAAAACTTCCAGTGACACAAGGGAGAACTTCAGGCAAACCTTTGCTTTGGGGTTTTTGGTAGCTACTTGTGTACTGCATTAGGGCAGACTCTCTTTTAATTTGGCTTTATTCCTCTGAGTGACCAAAGTGCGGGGGAAAGAGGAAATAATATTGCATTTTTCTTTTTACCATAGTTATCCATGAAGAAATGTAGTTATCTCATAGTGTCGACTTGATTCTCTCACTCTCCTGTCACTTCTATTTTGGGCTGCCTGCGCTCAGGCTCATAGCTTGAACAAGAGAATTTATGGTATTATTCAGGGAACAGCAGACTGGGACTTTAACCCTTTTTAAGCATGGATCAGCTCTACTGGGGAGTCATGACTACCTGCTTGTCCCAGCTGCCTAAACTTAAAGGGTCCTAGGTGGGGCCAAGTCAGTTGTTGGAGTAGTCTGAGCAATTTTTAGTAAGTATTGTGGGCTCCTGCTGTGAAAAGGGTTCAAATATGCGCTAGAAATTACTGACTCCAAATTGTATGAGAGCCAGGGTTTGAACTTTGCAGTCTCCCTGTGACTATATTTGAAGATATCGGGGATGCTACAGGCTTTGGGTTTTTTTTGGTGGGTGGTTTTTTTTTTTTTTGGAGATGTTACTTATCCACCCAACATAACAAATCATTGCTGGTGTTTTGAAACAAGAACAAGTGAGGGAGAAAGGTGTATTTCTAGATCTTGTTCTTAAGTTCTGGTTACATTTGTTTCCATAATCACTTTCCTATTTTTCTCATATCTAGCATCTTTTCCGCAGGGCTCTCAAAACTCAGTTACCTGTATTCTATTCTTCCTGTGTTATTAATGGATTGTAGCAGTCCCAAGAGGTCCTTAAGACAAACAGGGTCTGATTGCGTAGGAAATTCATGGGAATTCCTAAAAAAATATGGTCCTCAAGACTTTACTGGCTAACCAGAAAAAGTTGAGTGCAAGATCTTATCTGCTCTATTGTTGTCACTCTCCAGGTGTGTAATGGGATTAAACTTCTGTTAATTAGGGAATTGTGGCAGACTGAGGATTGAATCTTGAACTGTGATATCCCAACTTGGTGTGTTTAATATCTAACCATTGCTTACCAGTTTCAGCACTCTCTGGCAGATGTTCAGGTACACTGCATCAATAAGAATACCAAGACACCAGGAATCTGTCTTCCTGCCAGTCTGCATGAGGTCTAGTGTTATACTCGGATCTTCTTACACTATGCATCCCCTAATAAGCAGCAGACAGAACTATGTCTGCTTTCTTATGCCTGCATGGTGCTTGCTGATTATACTAAAATCCTCATGATCTTCTCTGCCTGTTTCACATCAAAGGTCCAAAAATGCAGGAGACACTGCTGACTCAAAATGAGAGCCATGGGAAAACTAATGATGTGGGATCAATTTCTTTGGCTTTAGTGATGTTTCTATATCACCTCACAGTTGGGTGACTCTGCCTTTGTGATATAAATAATCTGCTACAATAAAAATGAAAGACAGATTTGTTGGGAAAAGACTTAGAATGCAAACTATGTTCAAGTTTAATGGACAGGAACAAGCAGGGAAATCTAAGAAGGAGCTCTGTGGTTTATGAACAGGATGGATAACCAGGACTCCTGGGTTCTCTTCTCAGCTCTGGCACGCAGTGAGTTGCTGAGGCTGTGCAATAGTCTAAAAAATTTGGACTCTCACTTCCTCACAAACTTTCTGCGTGATTTTACCTAAATAAATAATTTAACTATGGTCTCTCTCAAAACTAGAAACAATTGCACAGCTTGAGTGTTGTGACTTATCAAAGCCAGTAAAGTGCCTTTCAAAAGAAGCATTAAAATCACAAGTCAGAACATCATTTCTGGGCCTCCTTCAGGTGCTCTTTCTTAACTGCTTTTAAACTCCAGATGGCATGTTGGTTAAGAAAACAAAACAAGCATTTGAGGAGACTAGGGACATAAAAGAGTTTTAATGGTAGGGTAAAAGGCCTGCGGGAAAGTCAAGACAGTCAAAGATCAAGAAATACCAGTGGACAGGGCATGTTGTCAATGCAGAGGTTAAACTTGTGGAGGAGAGCTGTGTCTTGAGAGAAGTAAATCCCCACCTTCAAGGCTTTTCCTAGTTACTGAGCTGCAGACACACGGGAGCACAGTTGAGACAGCTTTTCGGTACTCCAAGGGCTAGAAGCCCCAAGCTTGATGTTATTTAGGATGACTGTTGTATTCTCAGCATCTCTGTAAACTCACAAAGCCCAGATGTACCACAGCTGAGAACCCAAACTCCCTTTGGCTTTAGACTTTTCCCCTATAGCCTGAAAGATGCACAGCAGTTAGAGCTTCCTCTGCTAATGTTAGGTAAAAAAATATGGGACTGAAGCTGGTTGAGGATGAGTTTGTTATTCTTTGTGTCACTTCTTTCCCCACTTCCCCATGCTGCCATAAGGCTTGATGAAAGGGTAGAAAATGCAGCTGGGCTCTGCCTGCCACAGGATTCCTTTATTTTCATAAAGGAGTCAAATTTCTGTTACATTTTCATCTACAAACCATCAATATTTCGGGGCAATGGCAAAGCTCAGAGTCGGGGAGGAGAGCTCCCTCGGTCTCGGTGCTCTTTTCATGGTTAAAAGTTCACTGAAGAAGATTTGATGCTTAATAAATTGGAGCCTTCTCTGCTTTAAATCATTTTTACAGCAATTGCAGAAGAAAATATAATTATTATAAACTGGTCATTTGTTACTAAGAACTCTCATTAAATTGACTTCATGCTGGAAGTTTTGGTGGGGGATGGAAGGGTACAAGAGGCAAAGACCTGACAGAGGGGTGCGAGAGAAGTCTCTTGATTACAGATTGATTATTTCTTGTGATTGAATGTAGAACATAATCAGCTCATCCTTTCTAGCGGGGCAGATGGGAGCTACAGGGACCTTTTCATTTTCCTTGACCTCCTAGCATGGCATGCTAGTGGCCCGGGGATGTAGGGAATAGCCAGTACCACTGGACAGCTTGAAGAAGCACATTTGGATGAAGTCATGGATCCAGGGATATTTTCTCCCCTGGGATTCAGTCTGGGCCAGCAATTTCATGCAATGTTGTCTCATTGTTATATCTCCATTTCACACTGAACTAATTCTTGACCATGGCAACAAGGCTGCCTTGCAGATGAACAGGGGAGATGCTTGGCTAGCTATATCCAAGCTAGCTTTGAGTCTGCTGGCTCAGATACCGCTTGCAGTATCCAGGCTTGCCTGAGGAGTTGGGAAACCAGTGGTCTTGTTGGCTCATGCCGAGCTCCTTGCTAACATGAAACTTCTTAAATCTCGTCTACTCTCTAATCTCAGCCATGCTCACAGCAATAGGTGTGTATATATATGTGTATGCAGATTGAGCAAATACAGAAGATGGCAATACTGTGGAATGGGGGTTTGATTTAATGTGGAGCCTCTCAACAGAAAAGCAACTGCCGTGCGATTTAAGGCTTCACTATCATTTCCGAGAAAGACGTCTGCAACCACAGTCTGCAGAAATCACAAGGGGAAATGATTGCTGCTAAGGGGGGATGTGATTTTTTTTTTAATGTTCTTTCAAAGGAGAAGAATATTTTGTGTTTCAACATGAAAATGGAGCAATTGTTTTTGTAAAATGATTTTTATCTAGTTTTAGACTTTTTTAGTGCTTTCTGCTCTTGGATCCTTAAAGAAAAGAATTGACGAAATGTGACAAATTGATAGACCATAATGATCTAATCGTGTGGTGTGTTTCTGCGCAAGAATAAAAAACACAAGAATCTATGCTAGGATTTTAAGAAAATTATTCTCACCATGTAGATTGTCTTTTATCAGCATTAAGAACAATCCCTAGCACTTATTCAGTGTATTTTCTTCTATGAAGATCATAAAACTTTTTGTATTCTTAGGTGAAGAAGGTTATTCAAATATTGGAATATTTATTTTAACGGTAAAATCAAATATTAGGAGAACAAACTTTTTTCCCAATTACCAATATGTGCTTAGGATCTTGGGCAACAAAGCGCGAATAAAAAATTAATAGCGGCTAAAGCACTTAGCCAGTCCCAAGGGAGCCATTATCTTTCTTTCATGGGGTAACAATACATTTTGCTTAACCATGAACAACAAGAAAAAAAAAATTTTTTTTAGAAAAAAAAATCCAAAGTAATTTTAGTGACAAAAATAAACAAAGGTTTGGCAGTTCTGAATTTTTTTACGGATACTTCTGTTGACTGAAACTGTTTTCTTTATTCACCCTGGTTTTGCAAGTATTTCCTGCTGTTTAAAAACTGTTCCTCTTCTGTTTCTAGCTATAACACACAGGAAAACTGAAACATCACACAGCTTTGGGATTAAACTTTTTGCCCAATTTTATATCTGAAGTAACTGAAACTGAAATGATTTGCCCAACATCACACAAAAAGGAGCATGTGAAATTAAGGGGGGGAAAAAACCCCACACACAACCAACTGAAACTAGAGTTCCTGGGTTCTGGTCAAAATTGAAGTATTTCAAGGATTTGAGTTAGCTTAGGGACACATGCAGTGCTGCTGGAAGTTGTCTGAGAAATGCTTCTTTTCTGTTTGAATTGTTCTTGTCAGTCAAGAGATGATGATGAGCAGTAAGGTTTGGATGGGCTGGTATTTGTAGTGGTGGGCTATGTTGTGCTGTCAAAAGCAGAGATTTGGGATTTGTCACACTTAGGAAGTGAAATAGGCCTTTCAGGCATGTGAAAATATTTCTCTGGGTCTTTGCAAACTTGAGATTATAAGATTATCTAACACTGTTACAGGGCATTTCTAGGAACGATGGCTTTGACTTTTGTGGCATTCAGAGATCTTACAGTTGACAGAGGAAATGGGTCACTCATTTGCTTATGTATCCATCAGAGAATCAGCAATGAGACAGTGGTAAATTCTATGTATGTAACTACATGGATGTAGCTATGTCCTTTCAGCAACATTACTCTGTACAGCTGCACTCCTGGAGGTAGGGGAAAGCTGCTTCCCAGAGCAGTTAGGGCTGCAGTGAGCCAGGTCTTTCTCTACACTGCTAAATCTTGAGAACAGCTTCCAGTCTTGGCCCAGCCTCATGCCAAGTGCATAGCTTGCAGGATCCTGCCTGATTTCATGCAGGACTCAGCCCAGGGCAATCTGTTGAATGAGAGGGGTCTGAAATACTTGCACGCAACAGAACGTGGGCTGAGTAAGCAGCTCCTACCTGGTAAAACTATTTTGGTGATCAATTCGGGCCATGAAACTGAGATAGGCATTCAGGGGAAATCTTGGGGGCTCTTCATAGCAATAAGGAAAGGGGAAGGCTACAGTCCTCATTTCGCTGAGTGACCAAAAAAAAAACTTTAGCCTTGTAATTACAAAATGAACAAACCAAGAAAGAACAAAAATCTTTATTGGAAGACAGAGTCTGGAAAGCACCAGCCTTCCCAATAGTCCACACACAACTGGAAATCAAAGGTCATCTCGATGGCAGAGTTCATACAGACTATGGTGCAGTGTACCAAAAAAGATATATAAAAGATCCCACCTGCACCCCAACAAAACTGGCGTGTACTTTGTGTTTGCTGTACCAGCACTGATGCTACAGCCATTGTAGTAGGGGGATGTATGTCAAAGCAGTCATGTTTGTGTGCTCTGATCTGCGTACTGCTCTGCCTGCTGTCTGATGTTCAAGTTTCATCTCAGCTGTGACAATCCTATCTGATCATTAATAACACAATAATGAAATAGTGACTAGAGAGACACTTGGATAATCATCTGAGCAAAGGCTCATTAGTGCTGCAGAACAATCACTGCTGTGTAATAACTGATCCCAGGAAATTTCAATTAAAGCTGTTGCAATTTCATTGTATTTCCAGCCAGACAGCGGATGGTGTAATTGTAATCAGCCAACACAATGCAACCTCCTTTAACTCAAACCTTCGCAGGGGGCCAGAGGTGGGCTGCCTGTCTGAATTCTGCTTTATCTTGCATTTCATTTTACATCTACATTAAAAGGGCAAACAGAAGTGAATATTGTTCCCTGCAAAATCATGCCCTCTTCTACTGCCATGCTGATCTGACAAAACTGGGATGTTGCGCTTAAAAAAAAGCTCTTCCAGTACTCTGACTCTCTATAGAGGTGGAAAGTGGAAAAAGTGGAAAAGTGGACAGATATCTGTCATTGAATAGGGCTAGAGTCAGGGAACAGAGGTGGATGGAAGGTTTTTAGTGAGAGCCAGATTTGCTGCATGCTGAAGTCCACAATTTGGCCCAAAATGTATTTTAGCATTTTGTGCTTGAGGAGGAAATAGGTTTTGTACTCTGTCCCTTGATTCTTTCCACCATGCTGAAGCATGGAGTGCAGAAAGCAGCGGTCGCCTGTGCTTGCTCCATCAGAGAGCTGCTCTTTCATTCGTCCTTATATTGTTCTGACAGCACTTGTGTTCTGCAGGGTGGGATGTCAGCCAGCCTGGCCGTCCTACAGTCCACCTATATTTTCATACCTTGACCTTGAGCAGGATAGCTGTGTGTTCTTACAGATATAATGCAGAGGTCCCAAAACCTTTTGTCCATTCAGACCTGTGGTATTTTGCATGGATATTAGCTGGCAAAACTCCAACATAAGTAATTGCATCTTGACATGTAATTAAAATTTTGTCTATGCTTTCAAATGGGTGTCGTATTCTCCTTCGTTTCCTGGCCTAACCCTTCTTACCTTGTCCTTGTGTGCTGTTTTAACCAGCTGTGATGCTGTACCCTGGGGAGGGGATAAATGTGAGGTAGGTGTGTATATATGTTTATATACTGTCTGAAGAGTGGATTTAGTGGTGAGGAACACAGTTATAGTCTACAGGCAGCAGCCAGATAGAAGTTCATGAGAGCCAAATGTGAAAAACTGTGATAACTGTGAGGAAAGCACGGGTTTCGCTCTCCCGCCATGGCAGCAGATAACTCTCAGCAGCTGTGTCTCCCTCCAGGAGAGCTCAGTGCTGCCACCTCTACACCAGTCCCTCTGCCTTCAGCTCAGGTCTCCATGCTGCAAGGGTGCTACTTTCAAGGGTCCATTGTCTTCACGGAGTGCTCTGCCAGCAGTGTGTACTGGGTGCCACAACGTCAGTGCTCTGGAAGAAAAGGAGCACGAAGGCAGCCACGTGAGAAACATTGACTGTCCGACCCAGGGACTGAGACCGTGATTCACAGTTGAATCAGTAGCTGGAGGAGATTTGCAGCAAACCTGGGGAGGAGGGGAAATCTCAGAAGTTATAAATACCTAATTTTACTTGCAGAGCTGATCATTTTATGCAAACAAAATGTGCTCTCTTGCTGGAGGTCTACTTAGCAGTCACCTGTGGAGGCAGCTACTGTGAACGTTTGGAATAGAAAGTGTCTTTTGTTTTAACGGTTTATCAAAAACCTTTTCTTTTTTCTAACTTGCATTTTCCTGTAAGCAGAAACATCTTAGTGGTGCAGAACAAGAGGTCAATATGCATGCAACAGACAGCAATATTTAACTTGGCTCTTCTACACTTAGTCTTTTATCTGGAGATGTATAAAATTAAGTCTCTTGGTATCATTGCTCCCTGCTCTCCATAATCTGTAGAACAATTTTTTTACATCTTTTGTTCTTTCCTTCAGTATTTGCTAGGCTCCCTTTTTGAGATGAGCAAGAGGCTAGATGGACCCATAGCCTGACCCAACTCAGTCATTTTTGTGTTGTTATGGAGCTGCTGGAGGGGTCAGCTAAAGCACACTGAAGAAAGGCACTTGCTCAGGGTTCCCCTGCACATCTATGTTAGAGATGGAGTTGAATCCCACATCTCCTGGACACCAAAAGTCTGAGACACAGCTACAGGGAGCACTCAAAACTGGTGTTTCTAGGGACCTGAGGATTGTTACAGAGGAATGTTTCTATAAAGGTGAGCAGTACATTCACTGAATTCTTGCTTTGTGCTCAAGAGGAAAAAATACTTTTTTTTTTTTTCGTTTTCCTTCCCTGACTCAATTCTTGCCAAGGTTCCTTGAGGGAAAATTCCTTCTCAACCACAACTATCTCCATCAGCTGCACCCTCATAACCCATAGGGAAATTCCATTCCAGCTTCAGATTTCTACATGATTCATTTCTGAGGCTGTGGACCCCACCCATGTCTCTTACAACCTGTAGCTTTACACCTTAATTCTCACAAATGTTCGTCTTGGCTGGTTGCAGACCTTTCAATAGATGCAGAACCAATGCCCTTGTTTCCATCACCTCTGCCAAGGTGTTGAGGGACTGTGCTTGCTCCTGCCCATTGCTGTCAAAAACGCTGTAGGAGGTGTGAGGCAACAAGAGGAGACAGAAACGTGTGATAATTGAGAAGGACATATACTTCAGGGAAGGGAGGGGACAACCTGTGTTGGATGGAAGAATGAGCATTCTGGAAAGCGTGCTGGCAATAAGAAAAGCAGCTTCTAGCATTCATTCATTGAGGCAGAGAGCAGGTGCCAAGGGCATGTTGGGGAGTAAAGACTGCATTGGCTGAGGAGACCCAGACTCTGCCCCGGATCATCTTGGCATAGCTGGTGATGCAGGACAGCTTTCCCCACTCTTACGCTGTATCTCTCCACCTCCCATGCCAGGTGAAGCAGTGTACGTTCGACCTGGCTGCTGAATCATATTTCCCTCTGACAGTTTTCTCCTCTTATGTTTGGGCAGTGCTTATAGTCCCTGCCACATCAATAAAGTATTTTCCTAATTTGAATTTATGTGAGTATTTGTGCAGATTTATCCATGTGTAAGAGCATCTGCATGCGAGACGTATTTATTTTAAGAGGGATGTGTGAGTGTGTACCAATAGCCAGGAGTTACAAACAAGTTGGTATATCCATGCTAATCTTGTTCTGTTGATCCTCCTATTGACTTGTACAGCACCCAGCACACTGGTGCAACAATGTTTCTTGTTCTGATTTTTCAAATGTGACAGCAGTTCTTATGAAGCTCCACAGGTTGCTTGGCATCTCTGAAAATCAAGTCTTAAGCAAATGCTCCAATGATGATAAAAGCAAGACAAGTTGCACAGCTTCCCTGCAGTGTGATTCTCCTGGCAGTGTACCTGTGGGCACAGACTGAGAATGCTGCTGGAGCGTCTAGGGCCCTGGATGTCCCAACTTTCCTAAAAGCCTGATGACTGGGCTACGAAGTGCAGTGGCAGATTAAGTAGCACTGAGATTAGGGAAGGTTGAGGCAGTGATATTGCTGAGCATCAGATCAGCCTTTTTAGTTTTGGCAAATGGGAGACATACAGTAATTTGTCATGTTCACTGCTAGATACATGCTGCAAGTATATCTTAGCTCAATCTTAAATGCCTGTCCCAGACTAGTCTGTTGTCACCCTGTTGTGGTGAAGGCTGGCTGATTGCTCCCTGTGGTCTCCTGAAGGCTTTGCACTGATGTGGTCTGGCTGTGGCTTCATCCCCATCTATGTCAGTCTTTTGTCTTGCTTTCTGATATTTGTCTTGTACTCAGTTGTTTTTGTAGCTGCAGGTTTTTTCCCCTCTTTCTCTTTGATCTTTCTGTGGTCTACTGAGCCTGTTCATAAGCTTAATGGAGAAAATGTTTTGAGAGTTTTCCTTCCTTTCCTTGAAACATTTTTTTTTGGGGGGGTGAAGGAAAGAAGGCAAATTATCATCACTTTACCTGTCTTGCCATTTCCCTATCTTGAGAATAAGGACGAGAATGTGTTTCTTGATCTGTCTCTATATTGGCCTGTATTTCTGTCTGCAGATGAGTGATACTTGGTCTCAGATTCATTGCAGGCTAATGGCATATCCAGAATGAGTCTCTGCTTTGCTCAGAGCTCGGCAATGAACTTAAAAGCATGTATCCGCCATGGAAATAGGTCAAATCCAGATTTGCGTCTAGAAAACATGAATGCATTGAGTTAATGGAATTTACACCAGGGACAGATCTGTCTCAGCCGTATGTCCCAGAGCTAACTTGCTTCCCTCCCACCTTTTGAGACCGCTAATGAAGCAATATCCCCTGCAGAGAAAGCAGTATGTTAAAATAGGATTGTCGTATCCCAAGAGAATGGGTGTTAGCAGCAGAACAGAAGGAGAGAGAAAGCTAATGGAAATCAATGTACGTCAGGACCTGATCTATGCTATTAAAATTGATAAAAGTTTTTCAGAGCCATGAAATTTGAAGTCCAGAACACATTCAATCAAGTTTTCAGAGTATCCAAGTTCAAGAGTTTTTCATTGTGTTGCATTTTATAGCTTCTAAATTTTCTCTGACATATCCTAATTTATTTTGATTAAACACTGTGGAAGCTGGGATAGCTGGACCATTTCCCTTGCCTTGGTTACCGGAGCATCCTGAACGCCTGAATCCCATGAGCCTGCTGGGGAGAGAAGAGGGGCAGATCTGTCTTTAGCCCTGACTGCGGGCTGGGGAGTAGAGTGATGGGTAATGAAGGATAAGGAAGTTGACTGCTGCTCAAATGTGGGCATCATGCTTGTTAACTCCTAGAATATCGTGTCCTAATTATTATAATTAGTGATTTGATGAGGATCTGTTGACATAATGTTCCTCGAGGGACAGTAAGGAGGAGGATTGCCCAAGCAATGAAGCTACTAAGTGGTCTGCTACAAAGACAATGTTTTCTACATCAAGTACGGCAAAGCAAAGTTAAAGGCATGACTGATAACTGATAGCCTGATCTGCTGGACATTAGTGGCTGGTTACAGGTGGAAAAAATGCAGCAACTCAATAGCTTGCAAGTCAAATCTGCATTAAAATCTTAATGATGATGAGGGTGAAGGAGATGCTTAGATCCTTACCTAGAGCTATCACTGCAGAAACTATTGCTGGTGTGCAATGCAGTTTCAATGGTTTTTCGAGTTTAACGGAAGCTTTATTATGGCTACAATGAACATAGTATCTCTCGGCTCCTGATGCAATTCAATCAAAAAGGAACCAACAGTGAGGTGGGGGAAAAAAACACATAAATCCTTAAATTCTATATAAAAATAGATAAAAGCAACTGGCTTAAAGGATTTTATTGAGCCTTATTTAAGTTTTTTATTTTTTAAAGGAGAGGAAGAGGAATTTAGTACACACAAACTCTTTTACCTTTTTCATCAAAGGGTCATAAATTTTAGTTCAGGTCTAGATCAGAGGTAGATTCAAAAGGTTACCAGTAGGGGGGAAATAATCTGAATACGGGAGGTGGGAAGGAAGGCCACCAATACAGTGTCCCCAGCATCCTCTATTCGCATTTCCCTCTGCTTGCAAGATATCAAACAGAAGGGAATGTTTGAAATAATACATCCATTGAGATACCTTCACTGCCTGTCAGATTTGCTCTAAGAGGATTGTGCTTATTACACAGTGGTAAGGTTTTTATATTCATAAAATTACTCTGGAGAAAGCAAAATAAAAAGAGGTAGGAAGGAAACGTGCCTCTCTTGCCCTGGAATGGGGCTGGGCAAGAAATTAAAATTCTGCCCTGTGTTAGCCTTCAGCAAAGAACCTTTCTACCTGGTTTGGGCATAGCTGGGGCAGGGTAAGAGTGAAAAATCTGAAATTGTGAGGAAAGAATATGATGGTGGCAGGGATCTATGAGGTTGCAGTATTTGTGGTACTGTGGGCTAGCTGTGTCCCTCAGGGTTGTTAGCTATCCAAGGCAGTGGTACCTCTTTGGCCAGGAGAGTAAGGGGTTTGGTTTTTCTGAGCTCTCGTATCTCCTCGCCGAGGCTACTGGATCTGGACAGGAGCTCTGCCCAGCTCCAGCCATCAGCCTGGTGGACAAGCAGGAATGTGCTCCTGTTCCTTGGCGTGTAGGTAATGGACCAGTGAGACCAGTAGCTTTAAGACAATGGAGAGACAGAGCTGCTTTCTGGGAGGACAGCTGGAGCATCTGATGGCTCTAGCCTGTCTCTTTCCTATCTCTCAGCTTGATCCAGTACCATCTTCTCATCCTTTCGTCACTGATCCTTTGTTCATCCCACATTTTCAGTGACTACCTTGATTCTTGTTTGTAGTTTCAGATGCTCAGTCTTTATCTTGACTTCAGATGTTGGCTCCAACTTCAAGGCTTGCCCACCTGCACCCATGTCCTGTACAACTGTATCTCTCTGAGATAAGAAGAGTTGTCCATATCACAGGTTAGGCAGATGTTCTCCTTGATATTCTGAGATCATTCAAAGAAAAATTCTACAAGTGTTCTGTGTTTTTATTGTTATGAGCATAATCGGGCAAATCCAAACCCCGAGCATGCACTGAAAAGATGAAAAGCTTTGAAGATGAAAAGCGTTATAAAAAGGGGCTAAGCATTTCTACTGTAGAAGGATGAAGATGCCTTTTCTCTCTGAATAACTCCGTTTCCATGGGAGGCCCTGCCTCAGGGTTGCACCTCTGCTCCTTTGGACAGAGACAGAAACCACGTCTCCTTCCCTCTTGCTTTCATTATTTCAGTCTGTATCTGTCAACAGTTGAGTGTTAACAGTCTACTTGGGCAGCAGTTTAATATAATGCCTTTTCCTTATCATGCCTGTTTCTCATTTAATCTTTCAGTCATAATTATCTAATATTAATGTTCTCATCATTATAACATTCATGGGAAGACAGCGGGTTTTTGTCCGCAGAGACAAGGATCTCTGAAATTAATATAATACTTGTTCAGGATTGATTTTAGCCTTACAGTTGCCCTCAGCCAGAGGGACCAATCTGTTTAAAAATATCAGATACTAATTACCCAAAGCGCCGTTATTCAGCTGTAGGATTGAGTGAAGATGTCCTTCATACGTCACACACACCTACGTATCATTGCAGGCTTCATTGTTTTTATGTGTCGTAAGAATGTCAAGAGATATTTTATATCCATTCAAGAAAGGAAAGGAGAGAGTGACTGTCTCTGGGAACTGAGATATGCAGAAATGGCATCCATTTTTCTTGCAATGAGGTATTTGGGAAAATGGGCACCAATCTTGTTCCCACCTTCCTTCAGAGTTCTAAGAGAAGGTGATGTCTACATTTGGAGGGGTGATAATGTATTAAAGAAAAAAGGCTATGGCCTGTGAAGCTTTGGATATGCAGGATGAAGTTGTCTTCCTGGTGTAGATAGTTCATAACTGCAGAGTCTTAGTTGTGGGTCTTAGTTTTAACTGCCTTGTACTCCAAAAACTGTGGAGAAAGCTGGCTGCTGGATCTGATACTGTGAGCCGGTATCAGGAAATAAGTTAGTATGGGGAGAGGGA
>Ga0181612_123896_pt1 | contig 22076 bp, 10 predicted proteins | sample HoacroProtozoa21_FD_119630 | JGI IMG/M metagenome (GOLD analysis project Ga0181612, IMG submission 119630) | Hoatzin crop microbial communities from Cojedes, Venezuel. Combined Assembly of Gp0051906, Gp0051904, Gp0051908
AAAAAAAAAAAAAAAAAAAAAAAAGCTCGTCTCCTGCTTATCAACCCAATGCTTTGGCTGCTTGGTCACTGAACTTTTTTTCTCAGCCCGTGTAGTTTGAAAATTGTGGTTTGCCGGGTGGGCTGTACAGTAACCACCCGAGTCGTGACTAGTGGGCAAGTCGTGCTGCAGAGCCCAGTCCAGTTTTTCAAGGACAGGCAAAGACTAAAACAATCAGTTCTGCTAAAACTGCATTTCCTAAACATGGCCTCCTGTGGTTTGTATTTCTTGAAGTCAAATATGCTTCTTTTCCCCCCCAAAGGGACAAATTCATCCTGAAGGGAACAGTGCTTGTGAACTCCATGTTAATGCTGCAGATAATTAATGCTAAAATGCCCGTGCCTGCCCCAGAGCCTGCTGTTGCACTAAATCGACAACTGTGTAATTCCACAGGTAGTTCTGTCAAATAACCAATGGTTTACTCAGCAGAGAATGAAATGGGAATTAATCCTCTCTGGCCAGTGTGTCAGCTCTGGTGGTGCGGCGGCAGACAGGAACGCGAGACAGCGGTTCGTTTCACAGCTAGCAGGTAATGCAGACCAGCCACCCCTCTGGGCGAGGCTGGAATCTGGACACCAGGGTGGGCTGTAAATGGATGGAGGGGAGCTATCACCTTGTTTGCACAGCAAAGAGGAGCAACAAATCAAGCGTCTAGGAGAGTGAAGGCAGACGCACACGTGGAGTTTGGATGGAGTAACTGAACTGGCGAAAGACAGAGAGGTTATGACAGGGTAGTGCCACACACCTTGTGAAACCTTCTGCGGAACCTGAGCCTGCAAGCACGGGTACTGCCTGTCACAGGCTAAAACACCAGAGCCTGTCTCGGGGTTTGCCCATTTCATTTTCCTCTCAGACTTGCTATGTTTATGACTACACAGCGCAATTTTAAATGAGCTGCACATTTTCCTTGTTTATACTTCAAGAGTCATCAGCTTACCATCCAGTTTTTATATTTTTTTTCTAATATCAAGTTTTATGTGTATCAGGATGCCTAAATTAAAATGCTGAAACTTCTGGTTGGGTAGGACTTCTATAAGTCATTTTCCCTAAAGCCCTGAAAACTTGTATTTGATTGTGGAGCAGACTGAAACACATTCCATGAGCATTTCCATCTTCTAGATAAAAAGCTTGACACTATAGTAGGGGTTAAAACCAGACTGCAGTATTATTTATGTGGACAATGATTTACTCTGTGCCAAAAGGTACCTTGTGCCTCCAGTCAGTCGCACAAAGCCAGCGGACAACGGAAGCAATGTTCCATTCTTTTGCATGGATCAATCTGCCCCATAATCTAAGAAATTAATTTGACACTTGTTGTGTCTCAGCATGTGCTAAATAGTATTTTAACGTTAAACATACTGAGTTTTTAGAAAATCTATATATCATGAAGAGAATCAACATGCAGAGGAACACAACAGCAAGATACTATTCAATTCCAGTTTAAGATGTGCTGTTTGGGTTTTTAAAAAACAGTGGTGGGGAGTCACTGCTGGTTATGCCAACAGGAGCAAAGCCAGAAGTTACCTGAAACCTAGAGAACTAAGTTGTTAAGTTTTGTACTTGCTGATTTGGGAGCTTCAGGCTGTAGTTTGATGGCAGGCTGGACTTGCCAGGTTGGCCAAGCATGTCCTCAGGCTCCCTATGCCCTGCCCCAACCCCAGCCCGTCGGTCGGTTTAACGATGTGGTTCATAGAAACACTCCACAAACAATAGATTTGGCTCGGTTTGGAGTAGCTAACTGCAGCAAGGACATGGTAGTAAGAACTCAGGGAGGTGACCAGGAGTAGTAACTCCTTGAGCTGACTATGTTGCCAACACCAGAATATTGTCCAGCTATGGTTTCACACTTGGTGTGCATTGAAAACTCCAGGTTTTTAACACAAAACAAACCAACAAAACCAAAACCCACACAGCACGAATGAAGTGTGTTTGACAGCAGTTCTGCAAACAAAGCAGCTAGTGAAATAAACTCATTTTAGTGATTTCTATGCAAGAGCTCTAGGTAGAACCAAACTTCTGGGATTATCCAATGCTACAGCCACCTCCTGTAGAAGTTTTATGATCCCTCAGAATGTGCCAACATAGGAGCTCTCTCAGGAAAACAAGCAAGCAATGTACAGCAAGAAGGGCTGATGCCTCGGGGCAGGCACACTTTGCATTGATCAATGATTTTGTGGCAGTACAACTGCAAGTAACCTCTTTAACAAGCCCTCCTTGGTTTTGTTCACTCAGAACTAAACAGCACAAAGGCAAGACGGAACAGTATCGTACTCTCTGCTCAGACCGTATTAGGAATAATACAATTTTGACCAATTAAATAACCTTCAAATTTTAGTTGGGCTCAGTGGGAGTTTTTTTGGTGTGGGTTTTTTTTTTTTTCATTTGCTGATTGTCCTGTCATTCCAATGCTAAGAAACCACTCTAAACCTCTCTGAGCGCAAGACCAGCAAGAGCAACGGCATCAACCAGCTGCTTTGGGCTGCCTCCAGGGAACAAAAATTTCCCATAGAGGAGGGAGTGATTTCTGTGCATTTTACACAGTAGACAACAGTGCTCTGTATTGATCCCTCCCTCCATGTATATTCTGAAGCCCTGAAAGAAAGTTTTCATTTCTACATACTTCAAAGGATAACACACAGACGATGTTCATTTTATTTACTAATACCTACAAAACTTAACACAAGGTGTCGTTATCTACATTGTGTGTTAGGTGATTTCAAGGCTCCTATGAGAGCTGAGATATAAAAGCCATAAATCAAGGCATTATCCACCAAGTTTTCCAGTGGGAAGGATGATTCAGCTGACAAGATGTGGGAACATGAGTCTGTACTGATAAAGACAATGCTGAAATATTCAAGGCTGAGGAAGATAATTAGTCAGAGAGGATTGCTGCAACATTTGGTAGGAAAAACACTTGCGGACTACATTCCACAGAAGACAGCACTCCCTTCCACTGCCATCCATCAAGCTCAAAGAGGAGACATGATTCCTCCTCAGCTGGGAGTGCCTTTTTTCATGTCAACAAGGGTGTAGCTGTATCCTGCTATGGACAACACCCTAAGAAAGGAACAGACCTTTTTGAGTGAATGGGTGATTACAGATTTACAGATTATAGCGATTTACAAAGGATAAATGTAAAATAAAAGGAATTGGGTTGCATGTTCTAGAAAGGAAAAGATAGGGCCAAAAAGAACGTAAAAGACATCTAAGAGGAGAGTCATCAATTTTGAACTTGCAAAGAAGTAATCACTAATTTTCAGCAAAGGTTTGGATGGTACATGAGACAACCTATCCAGATAGATAGCTAAGCATAGAAGAAACATCTGAGGAACCTTTTTTAACCAGAGTCTATGAAGGATGCATTAGATCTTGTTTGCAAGGCTGAAAGGGCTGACTACAGGAGCAGCAAGGAGGAACTAAACGTGGCTTTAAGCTAGTATTGTCAGAACTGTAATGAAACATCTCAAGTAGAGCACGTTCTCTTTTGCCATTCTTCATTTGTTTTGCTTCCAGGGAGGCATCAGCAGGAGGCGGCTGAGCCCAGGTGTTTGTGCCTTTTTGGCCTGTTGCTCAGAGGGTGAGAAGCAAGGTCCCTTGTTTTCCTAGCACAGCATCAGAAGCTGCTGACATCTCGTGTTATCACCGAACAGGCCAAGAGCTGTTCTTGCACCCTTCCTGCTTTGACCTCAAAGTTCCCATCCAGCCTTCCAGGCTTCTTTTTATATTTTCTTAGCCAGGCCCCGTGTATTAAGGTTGGGGTATGGTTAGGCTGGACTCAGAGAGGTAAAACTGAAGAGGATTTCATCAATAAGGAGGCCCTTGCTTGGTATCCACCTTAGCTATGACCCAAGTCACTTTAAGGAGGCACTATAGCCCTTCCCACTCTTACACAGGCAATCCAGTCAGCATTTATGGTAGCAGTATTGCTACTATATATGCCTTCATCTTCACAACCAACAACTTCCTACCACCAGCTGTGGGAGAGGCCAGGGAGGCCAGAGAAGTAATCTTTGTGCTTGGTAACTCAAAGGAAAGGCACGTAGAGTATCACAAAATCTCGCTTCTTACGAGTAAGCATTAGAAAGCTTACCTCAACAGGGGGACACTGTAACTAGCTCGCTCCCCACAGAAGAGAAGAGATGGCACAGCAAGATCTTGTGCCAAGTCAACAGAACAGGATGACAGACAAGAGCAAGAAGACCCGATTTGCAGGGCCACTCCAGTATGAGTTTTGTATTCTCAAGGAAAGTCTTATTAAATATGATATGATACAGTTGTGAGGACATGGGTTAGAGAACAAGAGGAAGATTTCCATCAGTCACACAAATCAAATTTTTTTACACAGCTACAAAAATCATCCTACTATTGTATTGCTTTAAAATCCATTGTTTCAAAGATTCGTGGCAGGTGCAACTTTAAGGGGTTGTTAAGAGTCATAACATATTTATTCAATTCATACTGCCGAAAAAAAGGCACAAATTTAAAGGATACAAGGGCTAAAAGAGGTCTGCCTTTCATCTTATTTCCTCTCCCTTTCATTTTGTAGAGGAGATCTGAACTTTGTAATTTGATAAAAGACTAAATATTCATTAGCATTCAAAACCAAAAGAATGAAGACAAGAGTAGTCCAGGGAAATTATTAATGGATACAATTTTTTTTTTTTTTTTGTCTTAAGCCCCTGCCAAGTAGCTTCAAAATTTTCTGATATTATTCTGGATAGCAGAATAACCAATACTAGCATATACACTAACAAAACTGTACTTCTGTGAAAATTCCAGGACTTCAACAATTAGTTTTCCACAATAGCCTAATGTTGTAAGTCATTTTCTAATGGACAGAAGCAGGGGGGGGGTCATTTTGATGAAAAATTATACATGATTTTGACATGTCCTCCTACACAAGAAAATCTGAAAGATTTAACAACAGCAGTTTCACTGTATAAGGTGCATTTATTGCTGTTCTACATCAAACTTGAGGAAAAATCACATTATTTAACAAGCTAGTTAAACATACGTAACAACTCAGAATCCAGTCTTACTCAGGCATCACAGGTTATTTATTTGACTTACAAAGTAATTCCCAATACTGCTTGAAATTTTTAGTGCACAGAATTAATTTTGTCTCAGAAGACACCAACAATAGTATTTTGAGTGCCACTGTGCTCCATTCGAACTGTGGGTTCCTGAAAAATCCTTTGTGGCTTTTACCCCATGATTCTAGCTAGAAGTTTTTGAAGATTATACCAGAACTCATGACAGAAAGCTCCAAGAGATGATACCCACTTCTGTGTCAGCCCCTATTTTGTGAATACTGACACCATCAGTTATACCATTCTAACTTGGTTTCAGCAAAAGTTCAACCTGGCCTTACTTAAAAGAAACAGAAGCTTCCAAAGAAAGCAATGTTTGCCCGCAGCTCTGATACGAGCTAATGAATAAGGCCACTTCAACTTGGTCCATTTTTTCCTATTAAAAAAAATGATGAAGGAAATATTGTCAGTTAAGTTTAAACGTCACACATTGCATAACCCAAGACACAATGCTTTCTCTAACATCTCCCTGTAAGAGCAAATTGCCTCAGCTCACATTAGATGTAACACAGGTGGCAAAGCTGCACAACTGTGTGTCCTGAAACAACTCTCACTAGAAGGCAGACTGCTTTCTAACAGGTTCTTTGCGATGGGAAATTTATTTCTGGTGTTAGAACTAGAAGAGGAAGCTATTTCACTACGCAGTTACTACATGACTAGCCACTACAGCTGAACAGCCATAGGTAGAGTCGATAGTTAAGCAGCAGTACAAAAATTGCAATAAAAACCTGAACATGTTAGCGACAGTACTGCTGCTTAACATGCCAAGTCTCTTCTACAAAGTATATGTTATTTTCAAGTTAAGTACAAATCTTTCCAAGCTGCTTCTAAATATCATGCACACTATTTATATATTTACTTTTGTTCTTCCCCTAGTAAAAATAATTTATATTGTGCTTCCCACGGAATATCTGTATCACACTATCATGTATTCTTCCCTCGATGATTACTCAGTTTTGATGGGGGACTACAAAATAAATTTCTGCAGCACTTGGTATTAGAATAACCAAATAGCTTTAATAAAAAGTGATGCTGCCATTAAAAAGGCAGAGGATAAAAAAAATTAAAGCTTTTTATTAACTTATCACTAAAATCTACAATATTCCACAAAGGTTACATACTCACAGCAACATTATGCTGTTAAGAGAACAGTGTAACATTTGTCAGGATCTGTTTATTACCTGCATATGCATTTTATTAACCAGTCGATCTACAAGATATTATTTACCACAGACAAACTAAATAGTGTGCTTTTAAGAAACCTGCATAGAAATGATTTGATGTTTCTTTTAGTTTGGACATATTTACAAAAAGGATTTCTATGTGTGTTAGCAATAAATAATCTCAATATTCAAAATGTCAGTGCTCATGCACACACCGACAAGATGGTTGCATGCTTTAAAAATATTATTTACAGTATAGTCTCCTTCATAGCCCTCTCCCTAATGATAGCAGAAAGAGGATTTTCTTCCATATTCTTTCTCCTTTCCTTTTGTTTTCATTTAGTCTTGCTTCTGAGGGATACACCCTTCCATCTCAACAACTTCTGGCCAGCCTTCATACTTGTTTGTGTCCTTGTTGTTCTTTATATGCTATAAATAGAAAACACCAATCTACAATTAATGTAAAGTCATTTGGCCTTTAACTCGCAGGTTTAAAAGACACTTTATTTACTTATTTTCAGGCCATGGATGAAGATATCCACTATTAGCCTCTTGTGTTTTGTATCAAATATAAACTCCCACTATTCACCACTTAATCTAACTTGCTCAGACGAGCGTATGCTAAAAACAGTTAAGCCAAACTGGGAAAACATTTTTTAAATTTATTACGGATGTTTATTTAGGAAGAGAGGCAAGCAAGGAAAAGATCAACTGCATTAAAACATGAACCACTGCAAAAAAAAAAAAATAAGGATACTAAATTTACAAGGCACTGAAAACAGAGTCAGATTTTAAAGAATATTGTTTAATGTTGAATGTTCACCATTTTTGAAAATTAGAGGTTTGTTCTTCCACCAAGCTACCATCTGCAGTCAGGTGAGACATTACTGCCGCCAAGAGTTTGCCACTGCTCCTGCACTAGTTCCCAGTCCCTCGGAAAGCTGGCTGAAGAGAACACGCCTTCCCTACTCTCCTAGCACAAAGCTACCTTTAATGGTAATTAAAGGTAACAACGACACATGTTGAATTGTAACAGCTGAAGTATGGGAACATATTCTATTTCACAAATTTTGCTATGGCAGCAATAGTTTTCGACAGAAGAGTAAAGTGGGCAGCTGGGAACACCAACACCTCAACCACCACTCGTCTTTTGGAGGTCTACCATTGTTAGTGCATCTAAAATACAAGCATTAGGCAGTAAGGTTTGAATTCTTTAGCTTAACTGGATTCCTTAAAAAGGTAAGTGATCTAGTTATTAGGATAATAAGATCTACCCCATATAAGATTACCAAATAATTTTTTTGTACAGGAGGAGGCTAGTAAAGAAATAAATTTGAAAATAACACTGTGTCTCACTACCGCAATAGACACCCATCTTGAACAAATGCATGGTATTTATAAAACATGCTACACCTTTATTAATGTAAGCTGTTAAATTCCAGTAAGTTACAGAATCACAGACCTGTTTAAATGGACTTTTAGTCTTAATTCCTTTTCCACCACAGAAGACCCAGTTGTCTCTAAAGCCAAGGTTAGTAATAGATGTGCTTCCTAATTCAGCGATCAGTTTCCGTGCTTCCTCATTAAGCCTTGAACAAAAGAGAGAAGTTCAGTATGTGAACAAAATACACGCCCGTAGAGCTTTCATTGTTCAGTGGACCATTCAGCTTTAATTGATTAAATATAGTTTACGTCAGTCAATACTGGGCAAGATCTATCTTTCAAAATCAGATAAGGCTAGTTCTGAAATGACCTGATCTAATAAGCACTGCTCCTTAATATTACAGTCTCAAGGAACCAGCATACAAACCTATCAGTATGCCAACAAAAGCCAAGAACCCTCTCCTGTGAGAATTTATACATACATCTCAAGTCACGTTAGCAATTCTCCAAGCAACTAAAAAAGTCAACCTTTAAAGCAAACATTGTTTGCAGGCTCAACCTGAAGTGTACATAAAGTAAAAGCTATTTTAGATTAGAAGAATAGCCTAAATCTACTAAAAAAGTTCTTGTCTGCTTGGGTCAATTAATTCAAATTTCAGAATGCTGCCTCGCAGCACGGTTCAGTGCCTGTAGGTCTAAGTAGGATAATTTTAGTATGGAAGGCAAAATTATTCTGTAGGACGATAAATTATCATTCCAAAACCTCCAAATAACAGCTCTTTATTTCTTCCTTTCAGTTACTATATTTGCCCGATTACTAAAACAACACACAAAACTTCTGATTATTGCTACTTACTGAGATATAGTTGTATGACTCACTTCAGTGGAAATTATGAAAAAGATTAAGTACTTTGGAGGTTATTTGCACAACCCACACTCCAAGCTTCTCAAGCATTAGGGCAGCTTACATTTAAAACAAAAATCAAAAAAAAAAAAAATTTTATCTTTTAAAAATGTTGGTTCATCACAATTTCAATTGTTTTCAAGAACTGGCATTTATGATTACCATCAACCACGAGCCATAAGGTTTTGGCTAATTATGGAATATGCACTAATAAGCAGCAGTTCTCAGCTGCCAGCATGAATGGGCCAAATTCACCTTCTTGTTTAACTGATATTGTATCTACATACAAGCTTTCAAAAACATCAGCTGTGACACGATTATTTAAAACTAACTGTACTTGCTATCTAAAACATCCAAGAAAGGAAAAAGAGCAAAAAGTAGTAATAAAGCAAGTTAACAGAACAACAGAAGATCCAGCCTTGGTATAAAGAAACATTAAATCGCTTTCTTCTCCTAAAAGCAATGAATCTACAGACATTTAACTATTTATTGCAAATATTACACACTGCAAAGTCAGGACTTTGTCACAGAAAAGCTGCTCCTATATCAAAAACACAGACAAGTGGGGATAACAAATTCAATCAAAAAAGGAAAAAAACCGTACAGAATGCACTAGCAAAAAGTTAAATATTATTAAAACAACACAGAAAAGGAAAAAACCACTCTTAATTTTCACTATGAAAAGGAATCCTCTGGACAGGATGACTTAAGTGAGGAGTAGATTACAATACAAATTCTCCAGCAATTTTTAGTATCTATTAAAGCTGACTGAATTTGGGAAGGTTGGAAGATACTGCTTAAAGAGAACTAAAACCTCTTAAGACTACGTCTACATTAAGAAATTTAACAGTTTTAGGGTAGAACAGTCCAAACACTGAGGCCAAGAAGTACAAGGCACACACTAGTAACCTCTCAGACTTTGTAAGAAAGGATATAGTTGAGGCCTATTGGGAATGGTTTCTGCACCCCTGTAACCACTGAACTCTGTCTTCCAGTTGATCTGAGAAAAGTGCTGGATGGAACAGACCAATTTCCACCAGAATACAGTCTCACAGTCATGTTCCTATTTCCTATGCCTGGACATATTTGAATTTACTAGCATAAAGACAGAAGGAGTTATCAGCAATAGGAAAATCAGCACATCTCCAAAAAGACAGATCTCCTGGGCAGCACACTACCAAAAAAAAAAAAAAAAGAGGTGGGGACAAGTTCTAGGAGAGCAGCTAGAAACCTACAGGGAGGATAAGGGTATGATTTTAAAAAGAAGTACAATGCTGATCATATGTCCTACATTGTGTTCTTGTTGCTCGAACCTCTTTTCTCAGAAGCAAAAAAACTCAACTACGTGTACTGATACAGCAACTGCTCATTAGTCAAATATTAATCTCTAGCCTTTTCAGATTTTCAAACACTTGTGATATTTCTGCAAAAGTTTAAGCAATATTTACTATATAAATCAACGACATACTTAGTTGCACCATCATCATATGTTGCCATTAACACTATCGTTCCATCCTGGATAGACTTCAGAAATTCAATAAACGGTGCCACATCTAAAAAGAGAGAGAACGCAAAGCTGTTTAATAACAAGCAACCATTTTCATACTTAAAAGCCTGCAATGTCTTCCTGCAAAGACATTCCTTTTAAGACTATTTGTAAATGTACTTATAAGTTTATAAAAGGATGCTAAGTGAGAGAAAGATAAAATGCATGACAGAACTCTCTCTTTTTATAGAAAGAGTTTCATCCCTATTGTGTAAAGACATAACCACCACTGGGAACTACTGGGGAGAACAAATGTGTTTGATTAACCACACCATTCCCACCCACCTCACCTATTTGCGTATCTGAAGTTACAGTCTCCTCACAGTTACAAAGGTAGAGGTGAAGCACTCCCTTAACTATCACCTCAAACCACCACACCACAGGAGCAGGGGGCTGAAGAGGTGGGAAAGAGGCATTTCAGTTGTTTAACCAGCTGAAGTAACTGCACCTACCTCCTCCCCACATGTCAAAGAATTTAGTGTCTAATGGTTCTCCTGTTTTACCTAGAGAAAAAGAAATATTTGGTGTCACCAAATATAACCAAAATTATTTTACAGACATGCCCAACTCCTCTTAATGACTCTTTCAGAAGACAGCACAGAAATCAATTACTATAGTAACTCTTATCTTTTATGAAGATTACTCCTTAAAGAACATAGCAGTTTGTGAAAAGGTGCAGAAGAACGTAAGAAGAAAAAAACAGAGAGGATGCAAACTTATGATTTTGCTTCAAGTGGAATACACAAAATAAAACAAAAAGCCCACAGCCTCTAAAACCAATAAAAAAAAATGCACTTCATAGATTTCCCCCCCCCTTTTTTTTTTTACGTTGTTTTTTCAAAAATACATAGTACAGCTACAGGTTGCCTTTAGTGCCACATGGAAAGTAAGAAAGACTAAAATGACACTGCACGTTTTGCTATAGACTGGAAATTCTTAGTTGATTTAAACATCCAAAACAAACAGAAGAAAGACGACAATACATTAATCTTATTAGATTTTTTTTTTCCCTATGCTGTCTACAAAGACAGTATTTGATAGAAAGTAGAGTTTTCTTTTTAATACACACATTTGTTTTAAGTTTAAAAGACAGGGAGAAAGACTGGCAGCTATATAATGCAAAGGCAGGTATCTTGGTTTTGAACAGATTGAGACAATTTAGGAGGGCAAAATAGGATTAGCTGAGTATTGTTCAACTCATGCTTTAGATGACATACACCTGAGTACAATCCAAAAATAACATGAATTTATATTGCAGTGAAATGACAAAGTGCTATCTCAGTGTTACAAGGAATTGCTTCCTACACATTAAGGACAAATCTGCCAGTACCGACATTCAGTTCAGCTTTCAAGGTGACACACAGGTAAATCTGTTTGGTTTTAATGAAAGTTAAGAATCTGCAACACAATTACATAACACGATGTATTTTTGGGACAAGAACTGTAGATATGGACTAATCAAATTCACTGATTTCAAGCTAGGAAATAATGAACTGGTCTTTCGATGTAGTAAGAGAATTGTTAAATAAGTTTCACTGAAAAGAGAGCAACAGAAGAATTTAGTCTACAAAATTTTATTAGTGGTGGCAACACAGAAAGTCAAAAGAAGTAGCATGGATCTCATACCTTTTTCCATTTTGTATGTGCATTAGGAATTTGTCTGACACATCACAGAGACAGTTACCTCCACTCCACATTATTATTTTTACTACACATTCCTAGAAACAAAAATGCACTGAGTTTTTCTACTTCCTAACAAAAAGGTCTAAGTGCCAAGATCTGACATTATCTCAGTATGAAGATTCTGAAGACTTCCTTTTCTCCTCCTGCTTGCTTTTCACCATCCCTGTAGTATTGCACTTTAAGTTTCAGATATAATTTGAAAATTAAGACAGTCTGCTCACTTAAAATGCCACTTACCATTGACCAAGGCCACATTTATTCCTCTGCCAACATTATTTTTAACTCCACTCATTAAACTGAAACAAAAGAAACAATTTTATTTTTAATAGTACTATTTTCTGATGTGAAGTATTTCTGTTTTTTAAATAGCACCAATCAAATTGTAAGAGATACATAGTTGAAAGGCCACATGTTCATGAGTACTTAAATGCAGCAAAGTCTCCTTGAATTAATCCATGTGCTCGTATGGCACCACTGAATTGAGAACAATAATCAAATATCCCCAAGTTGTATCCATTTCATTTGATCATTTGATCGCTTTGATCACCCTGGTTTCAAAGTATGTGTGTATATCAAAAATGCCAGCAAAAAAAAAAAAGAGCCTGAAACAAATAATGATTTGAGGAGCTTAGCACAGTCATGCAACCAACATTCTAAGCTTTTTTGTAAGCACATGATGAACAAAAATGCATGAATGAGTTTAAAAGCTAACTGAACACAGGTATTTAATTTTAAATATTGCAGCATCACACTGAGAAAGAAAGTCAAAGCAGTTAGCTACTTGTACCTATGACAGGAAACCTAAACCCAAGAAAAACAGTTCATACACTGATGGGACTTTAAACAAAAGTTGAGTATAATCTTGGAGTACAGTTACACATCCCAACAAAGCCATGACAGTCTATACAGCAATTGCTTGGCCAAACTCAGAGTGGCAAAGGAGCTGGGAAGCATAGACACGTTGTGAAATGGAAGCCCTTCGGAGCTGTGAGGAAGAGCTAATGGGAATGTCAAAACTGTCAGCTGGGGTGCTGTGCTGTCTTTGACCACAATGGGTGGATGACTGCAGTGAGAGGAAGCTTAGAGACCTCCTCATCCCTTTTCACTGGCACTGCATAAGCCTCTCTGCACTGCCTCCAGGCCCCAAATGTCCCAACATTAACATTTTGAAGCTACCAGTAAGAGAGTTACAAAAAAAAAAAAAAAAAAAAAAAGAGAAATAGGAGTAAGGGTTGAAACTACCACATAAACTAAGATAACAAAGAAGTCTCTAGCTGAGATTCAAGGAAGCACCTCAGCACAGGCATACAGGTGTACGCGTCTCATCAATGACAAACACACTCTAACAGATGCTTTCATTCCATCCTGATGAGGATTTCTTTCACCTCCCCAGCTTGCTTTAGGAAGTGGCTGCAGATGTGTGCAGCCCTGTTACGTTCAGAACTTTTTTCACATTTCTTCCACAATCATGAGATTTTCAGGTCACACCTGAACATTCATTCTAAGCAATGTTTCAGCAGGACCGCATCTTTACACGCCCAACTGCAACACCAGCTTTCTGATGCTAGCTTACTAGTGCTATGCTAGAAACAAGAAATGGTCTATCACAGAAATACTACAAAAATCCTCCTCTTCGATGCTATCATTTGCACCCAGGATGAAGACAAAAGCCAAAATTTAGAGGAATGCCAAACTTGATAGACAACTATCAGGAACAGACTCAGTATTAGTTAGTTCAGAGAGGCCATGAAAGACTACCGGTTAATGGTAACTCTTGGTACAGCGGCTTAGGTTTTAAAAAACGTGTAATCAGAGATGAAAGACTCCATATTCTTCGTTAGTCCTCTAAGTTATACCATCTGCCAAAAATTCGGATTAAAATTAAAACCCTGTTTCAGTAACTTCTGAAACAGAAGATCTGCAATTTTCTGATGAAATACAGAATTCAGTCCTGGTTAGTAGGGAACTCCAGAAGTATTTTAGCCACTGGAGGATCATTTCTTTCCTCATCACACGATTTTCAGGTCATGCCTGAGCATCCATTCTAAGGAACAGAAACAAGGGAAATAAAGACTGAAAACATAAATAAAAAAACCCTGTAAAGCTCTGAACACATTCCTTTCTTCATATAAAATTTAGCGGACATTTAATTTACCAGTAAGAACTTCCTTTTATTTTAACCACAAAACTCTCTGCAAATGAGTGCCTGTCAAAAAAATCCAATAGTGGGGTGACTAGACACTGAAAATACACACATACATAACAAGTTATAAAGGATTTCAGACAACAAAAAAATCCTGAAGATACAAGAAATACTAGTTCTTAAAGGAATGTAGCATGACATTCTGCCATAAGGTTACTGCAGCACAAGCACGCAACTACCTTCTTAACAGAAGTAAAACTGCATGGAGAAGGTGCTGGTAAAGAAGTATAGCGATATCTCCCCTTATTCTAAAAAGCCAATGAAGTAGCAACTACAATATTTAACATTTTGATGATGAATATAGTATGTTTTTTCTACTTTGGACTATGTCCTTCCAATATAGGAGAACAAGGCCATAACTGAAGAGTTCTGCTGCACAGCAGAATTCCTATTTCACACCAAAATATCTATACAACTAAAAAGAAAATTTGAGAAATTAAATGCATTCTGTATTATATGAGCACCTTTAGTGCTCTCATAAACCAGGTGATATCCTTATGTTTAATACACAGCAGAAATCCTACAGTGTAAATATCACTGACAAATCAGAAAAAAGGCATTTTGCAGGAGTGAGTTCACAAAACATCACTAAAAAAAGAGATACTAAAAGAAGTTCTTTCAGAGCTCTGAGACACTACTTTACACACTTGAGACAGCCTGTGCACCAACTACAGGTTGTAATGTGACAGTCTTCTCACAGGAGGGCAGCCGTTCATCAGTTTTAGAATTCTTCCGACCATTTACAATCAACAAGTTACGGGAGCTTTTGAAAGGTAAGTCAAATGTCTTACGAGCAAAGCAGGAGATCACATAAAATTCATCAAGTTTTCTGGTGGACCTTTAAACAGACATTACAAGTTCTCCTCAGAAGGAATTCAGAAATATTTTTGCCAAGGGAAACTGGACTTAAGACTCCAATGGGTATGCACTAAGGTGTGCACTATTATTAAAAGATTAGAGATTGTATTAAAAGAATATAAGATTTCTTGTCAGCAACTACTTTCTTTTCATCACTTTCTTCAGTGAAATATTCAGTAGAGGATTTTTTTATTTTTTTTTTTGGACAGGAACAACAATGTTTTCAGCTAAGCAGTAAGCGAGACATTTCACAAAAAATATCAAACTCTACAATCCTGAAGTTAAAGTATTACTTGCACTCCCACAACTTTTAATCACTGAATCACACTTCTTAAGCTTCCTAGCAACCACAAGGAGAAGCTGGCAAGTTTTGTAACACCGACAAAACTACCATGTAGAGAGATTAGATAAGACTGTCTAAGGCCACAAGGCAAATCAACAATAAGAATGGAAAGCAGAACCTAGCACCTCTGGGTTAGTGCGTGCCAACAGTGAGCTCATGCTTGTATTGCACGTGCTCCCCGACTACACCGTGATGCTCAGTTGCAAACGCGCTCCTACACAAGTGAGCAAGCTTGAGCTAAGGCAGCCTCAGGGAAGAATGGCTTGAAATTTGTGTCGTGCTCGTGTTTCTACCAACAATGCAAAGCAAAGATGCTGCACATGCTTAGCTGTCAGGGAAAAAAGCTCCCATTTCAATTCACTACCTCTTAATTGCTAGAGTCAATGCTAACACCAGTCTTCTGCAAGATCATCTTACATCATCTTTCTAGTCTGTAAGACTAATCTTACAGTGTTATTTTAGACAGTGAAGTGATGGAAAACGTAAACCAATACTTACTACATGGGGTTACTTTGTTCACAGTACAGTTGCCATTTGCTCTAGAATTAATTAGCACTGAGTGCTGTACATGCTATCCGAACCACTCTGTGCTAACACAGCGTGGGCTGGGAAACAGTTAAACTGTAATAGTCTAAATGCAAATGGAAGGCAAAGGCTTGTAAAGTGTGACTGATACTTCAAAGATCTCCTTCCGACAACACTAACATTGTGTCTTTTCTGACATGTGACATGCAAAATTGAGTGGACAGATCACGTTACACGAAGCTGCACGCTCTGGGTGGCAACGAGCAGGACAACCTAAGTGCAAAGAAACAAAGAGTCTAAAAATAAATATTAATAGTTCCATTATGGGGATTACTGAAAGGTATTCAGTTAAATAGTATAGGCATAGGATTGCTGATAATCCTGTGTGAAAAACACAGTTATTAGAAACATAGGACTTAAACTCAAACTGTGATTCAAGCAGTTCCTTTCCTCATTTCACAATTACTTTAAGTTTATTAACTTTAGTTACCATGAGCAGAATTAAACAACTACTGATCATTAAAATACTATTTTTCTCTTTTGAAGTAATCTTTAAAGAAGAGGAAAATATGTTCGGGTATTGGTACTATGGTAGTTTAAAAGATGACTTGAAAAAGACAGTTCTAGAGCACAGTTCTCGCTGATGACATTTGACTAGAAACATCGAGAGTAATTACTTAAAAATACAGTTGCGCACTGAATTACTATTAGAGGCACAAGAACAAGTTACTCGGAGGCAAGTTTGCATCTGACTTGACAAACTAATGCTTAAAAACTATGTCAAATGCTTAAAACTACCAAACTAATCCTTCAGTCTGTAAACCTGAAATAAAGGTTAAGCTATCTTTCATGTATTAAAATAGTGTACATTTCTGCATTTACTGCAGAGTATTGTGTGCTTCATCAGAGATTAAGTTATAACGCAATATAATTTCTTCACATTTTCAAACCATTGGCAAAACAAAACCTATGAAGAATCATTTAAACTACCGATTCTGTGTGCAGAGTGATCCAAGACAGCATTTGAAAGAGACAGAGACAACAGGTAAAAATACTTACACGTTATCTTCTACACAAATTTTAGGTCCAACTACATTCGCTGCTCCACTTGCCATTTTGAACGCAAAATGCTTTTCAGGACAAGCTTTAGAGATCCCACATTTGTATCTTGGAGGTTTTGTAGCTTTCAAAAGGAAATAAAACAGGATTTTAGAGACACCACCACAAGCAGGCTAACAGAGAAATCTCAGTTTTCTGCAGAAATTCACGGAAAAGAGCAAAGACAAATGGTATCTCATCTGCAGTTTCATAGCAGCTTAAAATAATCTAGGTTCCTGCAGTACCTCATTATTCTACTTCTTGCTCTCACCCTGCTACTTGCTCTGGCACTGCCATCAAAAGCCACAAGACAAAACAACAAGTGAAATGCTGGCAAAAAACAGACTTTACCAGAAATTTAGGAAAATCAAGAAAGGAGGAAAATTAGTTTCTGATTGCATTTAAACTGCAATTAAGAATTTTTTAACTACGAAAATTCAACAGTCTTTCTGTTATTAGCAAAAGGAAGCCACAGCAGTAACACATGCATATGAACACTCACAGCGTGCAGCTGCATCCAGTGCTGATCTAGCTAAAATGCAAAAAGAAAGTTTTACAAAAATGTTACTATTAAAATGTCGTTGGCTATAAAATATCCTGTAAGTTTAAAACCTTTCTGTAATCCTATAAAAACAGGTTGGTTGAAATGAAGCATCAAATCCATCTGAACATTATGTTGCAATATAAAGCATTAACCTTTACAAAAGCGATCAGGGACCACATTTAGAAGCACTGCCTTAATTTATGACTCTCCAATTAACACAAAGATCCACAGAGATACAAAACCACTAAGGGTCTCTGGAGGTGTGGGCACTAAAGTGAAATGAATTCCCTTCTTAGACCTTCACCAGGATGGGATTCCTTTCACCTAACACTGGAAACCTGCAGCTCGGCTGCATTTGAATCCAACCATTCACGACTCCCTTTCTCGGTACAGGAAGAGACACAAGCGACCTCATCAGGCACATATCTACAACAGATCTGTAATAGTTAATGCCACCTGTGTCTTTTCAACAATCACTAAAGATGCCTCTGGTGACTGGCTCACACTGTAGTAATCTGGAGTTAAATAACGCTAACCCCACCCACATACCTAAAACTGTCTTGGTTTTTTTTTCTGTAATGAAAAGCCCTTTTCAAGATAAAGTTAGTTCAAAACACAGACTCTGAATTTTAAGTCACCTCAGCTGCTAATCCTATTCTGTGTAGAACCTGGGCACATCTGAAATGTTTTAATTACTGCACGTTCAGCTGTACATGGCAGTCTATCTGTGCAAGCCAAAAAAGCCCATCCAAAACACAAATTTTGAATTGCTTAAGCAGCAGCAAGGCAGAGTGTAGATTTCCATAAACATCATTCAAGTTGCCTAGTTTGCTACTCCAGACTACAACTGTAAGTACCTGTAAACAGAAAAAGCAGGTAAAACTATGCATACTTGCCAGGCAAAAGAATCAAACTGATTGAGAGTAAATTAAATATTTCATACAGAAAATAACTAAATGTGCACATTACGTATATGTATAATATATATAAAAAACCAACAACAACTACACACAGATTAAAAATAAACACAGAATTCTTATGTGTAAGAGCCTAAGTCAAGCTTAAAGCAAAATGAATACGATATTCTTGATGATGGCTCAAGTAAATATTAATAGAAAATAAAAATAATCACTTACCAAATATGTGTCCTAAATTTGCATCCATTTTTATTTCAAACACTTGAGATATGACATAAAATGTCAATAAAAATATTGCTACGACTACTACCAACTTTGCAGCACCTATTCAGAAGCAGAGAAAAGTTTCAAAAAATTATCTACAAACAATAACATTAAGTTTATCAATATTAACTATATGAGAAACGCATACCAGATTACATTAAAGGGAACTCATAAACAGGATGATCATTTGTGGGTTTGCTAAACAGAAGCAATCTTCAAGCAACGGATGTTATAACGTAGGATGTGACGGAGCCAGTCCAGCAGGTTACCACACCGAACACAGACCCTGCTCTCGGATTTCTCTGGCTTCAATGCTTATCTGACACCACAGCACACCAACTCAGCGCAGCAGCCAGGAGAAACCACAGACTTTGCCATGGAAATCCAGCTTAACAACATGAATTAAACTGATCTAACTGGCTGCTGTTCAAAGGGGAAATTCCCACCTCCCACCACAACCGCTTCCCTGTTCTTAGCCCCGCGTACCTGTTTCCTCATATGTTCACCAGTACTCCTTTTTTTCACCCCCCCTCAAACTGACCTACCTCTGTTCTAATGTATGGCCAAGACTGAGTGATTAGCTGATCTGTTCATATACTGTAGCTTGGATGCTTTGGTTACTCAGGTCTGAGCATTACATTAAAAAGAAATGAAAAAAATCAACCATTCAACAACCAAAAAGCCTCCTCAGCTCCTTTTCAACAAATTTCAATTATTGACCTTCAAAAATCCAGTCTGAAGACTCAAAAGAGCCAATTTAAAATGCAACAAAAAGCAGTACCTCTCCCCTCCCCCTTTTAATAGGTTGAAGTCTCAGGTAGCTTGAAGTTTTACAAGCCTAACTTTCTCCAGTGCTGAGCAGTCCAGCTGCCTCCTGGGAGAAGAGCTGGAAGCACACCACCACGGCAATGTACATCAGAAATGGAAGCTCGGGTGTATGTGGTACTGCCACAAACCCCGCCATTTTTTAGCACAATTTTCAACAGATTTTTACAGACTACTCCACTCTTAACTTATCATAAAACACTAACTGATTGAGAGTAGAAGTTAGGCAAGGAGGCATCTGATCAACATCCTGCCTCCCCGTCACACACCAGCACATCAAACTCTTTGGAAGAAGCAACCTTGCGGCACACTTCTGTTTCTCAGATTGCCAGCCAAATGTATCCTTCAGAAAAAAAAACACACTTATGTACTCCTGCAGATCTCAGACTGCTGCTGTGATGGGCTGTTCAGAAAGCCTTCAAATAGACAGATTACTCAGCCCTTAGGAGGATAAGAGATGCTAATCAGTCATTCCAAAAGGCTAAAAAAAAGATAAGGGGATAGAAAAAAGAAATGAAAGATGAAGAAAGAGATACAACTTTTTTGTTTGCTTGTAGTTCGGTCTTCCTCTCCCACTCTCCCTTTTCATGCATGTAACCACATACATACTGTGTAAGAAAACACAGATGCAAACTGAATTTAAAAATACTATGCTGGAACTCCAAAGATCATTGCACTTGAAGGGAAGCAAACCACATGTAAGCATGAGAGAAAACAGATGAGCCGAACATATGTTAAGAAGTGGAGAGAAGGTTTTCAAAGCAACACTGCTAAAAAAGACAAGATGGTACCAGATTTTGGAATGTGTCATCTGGCAAGTGGCACTTGGAGAGCATGTTGTTTCAGTAGACAGTGGGCGAGATAAACGAGAACTCCATCTGAGCACTAATCATCCCCTCCACTCTACATCCTGAGCCCTTCAACTGAACCGTGAGCACTCCCTGTAAGGGGGAGGTAAGAAATCCCCCAGAAAAACCTTCTAGAACTTGAACCAAAACCAGCCTGCTTGCTACAGGTTAAACATTCTACAGGAACTGCCGTATCTTCTTTGTCTCAGGGTTTTAGCAACAAAAGTAGTTAGATGGAAGAAAAAAAGAGGTCTGGAAAAGTCATTTTCCAAGCGATTCAGCCATCTTCTAAAAATTGCAGCATTTTCCAGTTCTTTATCAGATTTACTTTAGCAGGTTGCTCCCGGTTATACATATTGAGGTTAATAAAACAACTTTAGCATCAGTGGCAAAAGTCAGGATTAATTTCATGCATTAAGAAGGTTAATGTGTGACTAACCTTCTTGGAAAAGGGGGTGTCATTGTCTCCTAGAAGAGCCAACACTTGCTCCTTCTGCAACATAACGCTACAACTACTGATGAAAGTGCAACGCATCAGAAACTCAAACCTGTTCAACTGCCACACAGGCTATTCTACCGCAAGGAAATGTCTAAAATAGAATTTTCTTGAAGTGTTACATTGGCAAAGATCTTATTTTTACAACCACTACACCTTCTGCAAAGCAAAATCAGTTTCTCAAACCCTGTACTACAGTAACTTACCTCTATGAAAAAGCTTTTACAGCTTTCAAACTTCCAGTAACCACTCAGGAAGTTTCTGATGCTATATTAATAGTGCATAGCACTTTTGGTTGGGTTGTGAGGCAGGGAAGAAATCACTTAAGACATTAATTAGCCATTTCCTTATTCCTTCATCATCTTACGGAATTAGCAACCAAAGTATGTCAAGTCATAGCACCTTAACCAGTGACTGCTGATCAGCTGAAGCGTTTTAACCAGCTGCTTGCTCTTACACCATCCCAAATTCCAAAATTAGTTTCATTAAACATCAATTAAATGGAACAACAATGTCTGTTATGCCATTTAAGTCTGTTTTAAAACATTGTCACAACTTGTGAAACAAATGCTATCAAGAACATTAACAAGTGACAAAAGTCTGATTTTACTGAGCACTCTTACCTGCTATTCTCATGTTTAGTCTTCAGCCAGCTAATGGCACTACTGCATTAAAAAGAGCCACCTAGGGAAAAAGAAAAGCACAACATTGTAATTACAGCCAAATAAGCACTTTTGTAATGAGCTAACAGTAAAAAACCGCGATAGATATTCTAGCCAATAACATTAATGACAATTGTCCTGAATACCTAGTTCTTAACACTTACAGTGAAAGGAAGAAGATTAAAGATGGATTTCTGATGTATTGCTTTCATTTGTTACTCCATGAAACAAGCGCGCTGAAAAACCATTCATGTAATTTCATCAAATCCACTACAAATGCTATTCAACTTTCAACCCTTCCGTATGTGACATAAGTATGTATCACTGCTGTATCTAAGCAGTCTTTGATTTCCTAAAGCTACGCGATAAAAGTCACCTCTATCTGTTTGCTTCAAAGTCCTAGCAACTTTCAGATGCAAGTTGTTATCTGGCAACATAACAAAGCAAATTATGCTTTGGAAAGAAAAAGATTTAAGCATTTTGGCCTTCAGGACCCTGCACAAACTGCATTCAGTGGAACTGAAAGAATCATAGAATCATAGGCTGGAAAAGACCTCTAAGATCATCTAGTCCAACCATCCACCCAACACCACCATGCCTGCTAAACCATGTCCCGAAGTGCCACATCTACACGTTTTCTGAACACCTCCAGGGATGGGGACTCAACCACCTCCCCGGGCAGCCT
>Ga0181612_166185_pt1 | contig 22076 bp, 15 predicted proteins | sample HoacroProtozoa21_FD_119630 | JGI IMG/M metagenome (GOLD analysis project Ga0181612, IMG submission 119630) | Hoatzin crop microbial communities from Cojedes, Venezuel. Combined Assembly of Gp0051906, Gp0051904, Gp0051908
CATGTGCATTTTTTAGTTCATAGGAACACACACAGTTTCTTCGCTGACCAAAAAACCCACCCCAATATAGAAGTAATCTCTTGTTAAAATCAAGGTGATTTGATCTCCTCTGGCTTGGCCCTGCTCTTTGCTGCCGCTGCTCTTCTCCCTGCAAGGCCACCACCCAGTGTTTTCTTCACAGAGGTCTCCCCTTCCTCAGCTCCATCCTCCGGGTCCCACCTGCTTTGCCTGGAAGGGCCTCACCTCTGCTGGCCTGGTGCCTTCGCTGGCCCTGAAGCAGCAACCGCGCCGGCGTCACAGCCACAGCCGTGCGCTGCTCCCAGTTACAGTCAGCTTTCTCCCCGACAGCAAGTTTCCATTCCGAGTAATCGCAAAGTTTCTCTTTTGGATCACACCTATAAGTAGAAATGATGAACTTGCAACAATTTATGCCTTAGGAAAAGTCTCTCGCATCTAGCAGTCCTTTGGATCCCCTCTCTTTGTGATTTTCATCTTCCTGAAAACTTGGTATAAATCCAGCAGCTCATTTATGTGAGGATTCAATTAAGGTGCTGTAAATGGCACCGTTTCCTTTTTTCCAGGTGGGAAATGGATAGGACTTTATGTCAAAATGAATTAATTCAATTAAGACATTGTGCGAACACCAAAATCACCTTCATCATGCATCAGTGTAAGAAATAAATGAAGAGCAATAGGCAGTGTAGTGCCTTGCCAAGTGACGGTATTCTGAGAGTCTGAAATGTGACAGGGTCCAAACACAGCGCATCGCATTTGTTCAGTTTGCCAGATGGATATTTCCCTTCATTTTCTTTTTGAATCAGTTTGATTCTCTTCTTCTTTTGAAGCCATGTAAAGTTGCCTCAGGTTCTACCGTCTGAATTCTTTTGGTTTGTTTCCTTTTGTTTTGTTTTGTTATACATGGAGTATGTGAGGATGGATGCTAAATTTTATCAAGACAGGAAGAAAGCATACCTGCATTGGAGGCTTTACTGTAAAGTGTGAGGTCACTGGAGAGTTTTCGTTTTTAAACAAGTGATACTTTATTGGAATCGTTCATGGAGGTATCCAGCTGCATGAGCATGTAGCCCACACTGTCTTGTGAGCTGTCCTGTGAGCTTTTGGCTGTTATAATGTGATCAGTTTTATTGCTGTAGATGGGAGAGACTTCTTGGACACTTGGATTCATGTTGCTTTCCTCCAGAATATTCCAGAATGCTAATTAACAGGGATAGCAGTAGCAAGCAAATCTGATGCAGGAAAAGGCAGTAGATGTAAAGCAACACAAACATTTTGTCCAGTTGGTTTTGTCTGGGACACTGGTTTTGTCATGCACACTGTACAGTGGGACATGTACACAGCTTGGCAGAGGTTTTATACCTGAAATTAAAGTAATCCCCAGCTACAAAGAAGAGTCCCAAACAAATCTCTTAAAAGCTCTCTTTTCACTTCTTTGCATCAACAGAAATTTACAGGAGTGCATCTAAGACAGCCATTGTATTAACATTTTTGCCAGTATTTACTGTGAGAATTAACTAATCTATTGCGTGGTGTGAACTACAGTGTTCTGCTTTTTAAACTTTTTTATTATTATTTTCCACGAGGATAGTTACGCTGGCCTCCAAAAAAGGATTGGGCAATTTTCCCTGTTTAAAGGGAATGACGAAAGGCTGGAAGTATTTGAAGCCCAAGGAGCTTCTGAAAAGATTTATAGAAGTTACTGCTATAACTGTCCAGCCCTGGAGAGCTGCCACTTGGAAGGGCCCTGCGAAGACTTTGAACTTAATATGTTAGCATCACGTCTTTAAAATGTAATCTGCAGCGCTTCAGCTGTCTCCCTGAAACCATAACACCAGTGCGCTGGTAAACCGGGGCAGTTCTGCATGAGCCCGGGCTCCCAGAGGAGTCTGTTACAAAGATATTCCCCGAGAACAGCAAAAGCCTGCTATGCTGTAAGCATCTTCGGTCGCTCCCTCGCTGTGCGCTATTGGCATGAGGCGGTCAGAGAGCAAGGGCTTTGTGGGTTCCTTAATGCTCCAATAATCCTGGCTGCTAAAATAGCCCTTTTGAGACTGCTGGCATCTACGCTAGCCTTTAAACTCTCCACTATGCACCAGCCCCAACAGGGTTCCGCAACCAGGAGAAAATAAAGTTGGCTCAAAGTCAGTTTCGCGCAGCCTTGGGTGCTGCACTGAGCACTCTTTTCACCACCCCGGTGATCTGAGCTTGCTTTTGTGTTGAAAAGTTTATGCAGAAGTAGCAAGACTGTATTTTTATGTAGTGAGCTTGCATTTCTTTTCTTCTGCTCCAACTGAAAGCCTAATGGTTCACGGGATAGCACCTGTGAAATGTTGTGTATTATTGTGTAGTACACCTAGGCTGTGGCATTATTGATGCAAGCTCCAAATTCAAGATGCTGTTGTGGGGTATAAAGAGCACTACCGATCAGCTGTCACCGAAGCAACACATTGCTTTTTAAGACAGAAATCCTTGGCCAACGTATTGCTCTCTTTTGTCAGGAAAAACGCCTGCGTGTGGTGCCATCCACAGAACCTTCTCCACAATTATGTGTAACTTGATGCATAACCTTCTAGCACAACTAAAAGGGCTTCTAAGACAACCAGCCTTTGACATTGGCAGCTTAAGCCATCTGCTGTAGACTGATGCGTGGTCTAAAATAAATCATAGCTATGTCACAAGCTAAATATCTGGAGTCTGTTTCTCTCTTAGTAAAAACAAAGTCTATTCTAGATGCGAGTTGCTGAATTTTTAGCACTAAGTGAAAGCTCTAACCAGGCTTAATTTAACTGCCTCTGGGTACTGACCAAGTCATTTTACATTAGGATAGAAATGAATGCTTTACATACTTGTAAGTTGGGATTTCTCTCATTTGATTTTTAACACAGTATTTAAGATCTGCTCCAAGAAGTGCTCATTGAGTGAAATCCTGGTCCCAATTAATGTAATGGCAAACGTCCCACTGACATTTGTGGGGCTGAGATTTAACTCATATCCTGAAAGCTGAGAATACCTCTCGAATTCATTGGGCAGAAACCCGAGATCGAGCAGGAAGGGCATATATTAAATAGATAATAAGTTTATTTCTAGCCTGTATGCCAACAAGCAAGTAATAACATGTTTATATCATTTGCAATGACACAAGGAAAGCTTACTCCCTACAAATAATACAAAATGCAGCAAATATTTGTCCCACCCCATTTTTTCTGTATTCAGAAAGGCAGCCTATATTCTGAAGTATTTAATTTACTTCCTGAACCAAGATAATAGTCACTGCTTTTAAGAAAAAGAAATCCCTAGATTATATCTTTAGGTAATGCCATTCATATTTAATGTGCAGAATTTTAAAACGCACAAAATTGAGCAGGAGTTTTGGGTTTGTTTATTGTATATCTACACACTACTTAAAAAGATTCATCTGCATTTATGAATGCTTTACAGATTACTCTTTGAGTGCAAATTATAGAATAATTGATCTGTTGCCAACTAATTGTTAAAGGAAACACAGAACAAGAAGATTTCTGAACAGTTTTGAAATCCACTATAGAGATCTTGGGAGACACTTCATTATGTTTTTGAATATTACATGTGCCTTTCTCATGGCACGGTCTGTCAAAGCAGCAAGGAGGCAAATCATTTCGAGAGTTATTCCCGGCACAATAAGCAGCACAGAAGTCGATAGCCAGCCACCTACCAGCACTCAGGGACGAAATCACCTGCGGTGAAGTCGGAGGGAAGAGCACACGCTGCAGGGAGGCAGAGCCTGGAGGCAGCGCAGCTGGGCAAGGCGTGTGCGGCCGGTTTGCCAGCTCGGTGTCCCGGTGAATGAGGCTGTTAACGCAGAGACAGCTCAATTTTAGAAGCAGGGAGTCCTCTCATGCTGCTGTGTGGCAGGCAGTACATGAAGCAGGGCAGTCGGAGGAATGTTTCCAGTGTCCATTAGTTTCTTTACCAGATGAGCTTGGCAAGAGGAGCTCATGGACACAGAAAGCAGAGGGGCTGCCTGCTTATTCAGAAAGATATGCGCTCTGAAGCTAGGAAAAGTTAAGTTCTTCAGAGGCATTTCCATCCAGAAAAGGGGATCCAAGGAAGGGTTAGGCCTGCCTACCTTTGGAGTGAGACATTGTCTCGTCTCACGTTAACATTTTTCTCCCAGAGTGCTCTGTTCCTATGAATAAGTCATATTTTACTCGGGAGAAGCCCTTCTCAGTCCTACCTTCACTTACCTTCTTGGGCCTGGCTGCCAAAGGGCAGTCTCTGGCAGATGTCAGATCCGGTCGGACCTGCTGCGGAGCGGTGGCCAAGCACCAGAGGAACTGAGGCTGTGGGTGGGAGTAAAGAAAAAAGCTCCAGATAGGTGACCTGTACCAGAAGAACTAACCATTCTGTAATATGCACTTGTTCTCAGCTCACAACCATAGTAAACAGGACAGCGAGAGTTCAGAGAGTCCTGGTCTCTTTCCAAGGGAAGGAGCTTTTCAAGTAGTACACCACTTCCTTGTTTAATCTTATTATTAAAATCGTTCATTGAAAATTGAATTATATCAAAGCTTACTCCAACCTCCACCCTTGAATGAAAATGGAAAATTAAGTTTTATTGCTGTTTAAGCATCGTGAATGAAATGGCTACCAAAGGTGTTCAAAGATCCGTGGTCAAAGAGGACATTTAAAGAGCGAGTCCTAGTAGGTGCTTTAATTAACATACATGTCTTGACCCACCGAAGTTAATAGTAAGATTGCCATTTGCATGAGTGAAAAAGACATCGCTCAATTTGCCATGCAATTTCCTGGTCTAGGGTTGGACCGAGAACTGGTCTAGGGCTTTTCAATCTGGTTACCTTCACAGATTTGCATTCAGTAGGTCTTGTCCCATTGGAGCAACAGATTAAGATTTACCAGGGACAAAACAGTTTAGGAAGCTTCCCAGTCTCCCACACCACCACTCCCCACCTGCCCCTCCTTGCCTTCCCCTCTCTCTCAGCACCGAGTTTCATAGCACCCACTCCCACACCACTTCCCTGCAAAGCCCTGTCCACATGAATCTGGCATGTATTCAGCCGTGAACAGAAAGGCAGGCCACTGGTTATTGGTTATCACTGGGCAAATTATTTTGTTTGAAATTATTTGTTTTCAGGAAAAAAAAGCACCCCCTGTAGCTACAAGAATTAGTCTCTGCACTTGCTTGTCTTTGCTAAGGCTGGAAGCTGAAAAATGTCATCTTTCTGCTTTCGGAGACTCCCACAGCATATGTGTGTGCTTTTGTGTTCACTTCCAAAAGATCGCACAATTTTCTCTCCACCTCATCATTACACAGTGACTTCTAATCATTCTGCCTTCCTCTGAGCTCACAAACGTGGTGAATCAGTGATTTAATTTCAAGATGGAGCCTCCCGTTTCTGAAAGGACTGCATAGAAAACAACTCATATTGTGTTGCTTTTTTGTTAACTTCCCAATAACTACCTCTTAAGGAAGATCTTATGTTCCTTATGATTTAGTGACAAGCACAACGATGTATTACTATCTTTAGAAAATTACGTCTCAGCTACACGTTGCTTTAATGACACACATGTAATTGCTCTCAGTCAGGATCATCAACCACTACAGTCTCAGAACTATTTCAATACCAATTCATTTGTTACTCACATGAAAGCGAAGAAGCAAAGTACATAATCTGGGTTTCAGGGATAGGGTGAATATGAGTATAGCCCTCGAGGTTGAGCAAGAAAACCCCAAGTGTGATTCTGTTTGGGCCACACACACAGGGGGCCTCAATTTTCTAACATGGCACTGGAAAGCAGTCCTGGCTGAGCTTGAAATTGTGGCCTAAGCCATAAAAGACAGAAAGAGCTTCTTAAATATCCTTTACAATATTTAATCAACTCAAATCAATTAAATAGCATCATAGGGGGAAAATCACCTTCATATATGAGTTTCTTCAGCTTGCATTACAGTAATCTTTGTGATTTCATGTGAATAACTGCTGTGATTGATAGAAAAAAATGTGCCAGACTGAATTTATAAAACATACAGAAGATAAAACCTTTATGTTAGCTTTTAAGTAAAAAAGTGTGATTCCAGCAGTACTGTTGATATTGACAGAGTCAAGGTTATAAACAACAAAGGATAGAATGAGTAAAATAGGTTTATGGCGTGAATCACGCCGCTGAGTTAACACTAAGAGGAAGCAGAGATGATATATTTATCATCGTAATGTGCACTTCGTGACTCATCCAAATGCAGAAAACCAAAGTATGTGAATGATTAGGCAATGAAAATAGGTGTTGAGGAGGGAGGGACAATGGAAAATATTATTAAGCTTATAAAAACAACTTGACCTATTCATTAATTTGAAGATAATCTGTTGCTTTTCCAATTATCCTAAAAATAAACAGATTTTTTTTCTGTATGAAAGACAATTCCAACAATTTGGATGACAGTCAAATATGTTTGAATGACAAGCTGCATAAAATGATTTAAGGCTTTATTTGACACATACTTTTCACGTGAATCAGCGTGCTTATTTTTCTTATGATTCCTCACCTCCATGCTTTTAGGGCCATAAATCCAATCCTGAGTGTTCAGAAACTGGATGAAGAGTGGCAGCTGTAATATCTAAAGCATCAAGCCAAACCTGTAGTGTAAAAGTTTTTTCTACCAGATCATTTTGGGGATTGCAGTCTCTGTTGACTTGGATTTTGTTGAAACTGTGTTTTATGTGCAACATAGAAACCGTCAACTTAAAAAGGCCAATTGCATGAAAAACATGCAAGAGTAGACAGTTTTTTGGTACTGTCAGCTCTATAAATTGGGGCTTTTTCCTGTTTAGAGCTGGAATTGTGGTTTTCACCGTCCCCCTATTTCAAATTCCCTTTAGCTTCCTCCAGTCTATATAGGGTAGGACAATTAAAGATCTGTCTGACCAAATGTAAGTATCTCAAATGGGGCTATCAGCCGTTGAGGTAGTTATCTGGGCTACCTTTACAGTCAGTGGAAACAAAGAGGGTCTTCTAAGATTCCAGTAGTTTCATCCAAAGGTAGGAATCTAAAATGCATGAGGTGAGTCATGTCTCCAAGCACCTATTTCTTTCCACTGTAAATCAGGAGGACGGGAGGCTGGCTCAGGGGTTCGTGTCTGAAGTCAGGAGGGATGAGTTCCACCCTGAAATTCTGATCTGAGACAGAGTAACTGGGGAAAAGGTACAGAGGGAAGACACAGTAAACACATCTCGTGGTCACAGGGCACGACTACCCTATATGTGTGGATTTGACACGGGCTGATAGTTTCCTGAGCTGTCTTGTCACCCCACTGGCTTCAATGGATGTGCACAGGCGTAGCTGAGGGAATCACATTGCTAAGTGTGGTTAAAGCAAAGTTGCATGAATCCGTGCAGATAAGATCAGAGCTTCCCTGAACCAAAGGTGCAACTCTCTTGCTTTTAATGTTTCTCTCTTGCACATCTGTACTTACTTACAGAGCCTGAAAATGGTAAAACTGAAGGTCCCAAGCTTATGGCCAGTGCTGTAAGAAATCTTTCTGATTTGTTCATCACCAAGAGGAACCAGAAATCACTCCAAAATACAGAAATCTGATTTTGAGAGATCTCTAAAGCAATAACACCAAGATGCATGCCTTGGAAATGTTTCTACTGCTAGCTTGGAGATCTTGCCATAAGGTTTCAGAACGGATTTTCAGGATACATCTCTTTCTTGCATTTAGCAATGACAGACAAGAGGCTGAACTGAATGAAAATGCAGTGACTTTGCTTTTTCAAAAAAGGTTTGGTGTGGTTCATTGGCATGGAAATAAATGTCTACTCTGTGCATCAGCATGCATATTGATGTACGTAAGCAATAATCAACAACGCATTAAAGCATAGCTTCCATCTCCTTTGTAAATGATGAGCTTTATGTATACTTACATTGTCTTAAGTTGACATGCTTAGAAATCTCCAGCATGCTGGTGAATTCAACAGACCACAAATGCTTTTATAATCCAGATATAATCTGGATTACATCATCAGGATTAGGTAGAAATTTACCACAAAAAATTAACACAGCTGTATTCTGCAATGCTAATCATGCAGAGTAGCACCATGTCATTAGAACATCTCCACTGCATTTTCAAGGATTAGTATTTGCATGAGTAATGCTAGGAGAACAGGGCCAAGAACATAAATATAATTTTTAATAAACAGCAATATGGAATCTCTTTATATAAAAAATTTACCTGGATAATACAAAAAAAGTCACAATCCTGGGATATTAGGAGTGTAAATATTCAAACTGCATTGCTTTTTTGTAAATATTAAACTCTACTATGTATTTCAGATTTTTAAAAATTTCGTGGAAAACAGAAATGGCAACACCTTAGGTCACAAGAGGAAAGGAGTACATGGTACGTAAAGTTTCACCCGAGAGTTCTGATTAACATAAACCACTGATGAACTCAGCTGGAACTCTTATGAACTGCTGGGTTTTCCACTTAAATATCACAATATTTGTATCATGTACTGACTTTTTCTCACTGAAGTGAGAATAATTAGTCATTCCAGAGAAAAAATATTAATTAGGTGCAGTCAGATTAAAAAACCAGTAGGGAATAGGGACGAGCTAGACAAAAAGCACTTCCTATGCTTCTTTTAGGAAAATACTTACTAATCAGTAGCATAAGCAGGAATGATAATTACTCTGTTAATTCTCTGGACTGAGAGCTATGGGACTGAGTTTAGTTCTGGGCTGTGTCCCAGACATCACATGTAATCTTGTGCAAATCTTTTCAGAAGTGGCCTTTCATTCCTGAATCCTTAATTTCTGAGTACTTGGCCTACATTTCAGACCTGTTAGGTGCATACAGATCCTGCTGACTTAATTGAAACAACAAGTGCATAGCAGTCTCAAAAATGAGTTTCCAAGACGTGTCAATTTGTTTAATAAGAAGTTAAACAACTCAAAGCTAATGATTTCTTGGAAATGTGGTCTTAGTGATGCTGCCTCTGTTTCTTCCCTTGCAAAATGGACATAACATTTTCCATTAATTACTTAACAGGAAGCCTTTCATAAAATTACTTCATCCTATATATTTTAATAGAAATACATCAACTAAAACCATGGATGAGGAGTGACTTACAAACATTTTAGATAGGCAATTGCACATTGATTGCTGCATATGGAAACTTACTCCTTCCAGATTTTGGTAATGAAAACAAAGTGTGTGTGAAAAATGAGTGGGGGATCCACTAAATCATTTACCCACAGTGTTGGAATACTGATTCCCATAAAGGAGCAGAAACATTGTCAGTCTTGTGACTACAGTACTGAGGAAGGTGAAAGATAGCATCTTTGGAATGAAACTGGAGACATATGACTCATCCTTTTTTTGTCGCTTGCCAAGCTTACCTTGACATTTATTTCTTTGCTGGAGTGCAGAACATGTTTACAGAGGTTTACTCCATGCAAATGCATCTGGATTTCCTCTGAACTGTCAGCAGCTTGCACAGTGAGAAGTGAGATTCAGTTTTCCACCTTATGGGATATTCTTTGTTCATGACGGTAAATGGTAACATGGGTCTGAACATTGAGGGCATACATGGGCAGCCTCTTATTTTGGAAACTTCGTATCCCAGTAAGAACTCTGTAACCTCCCCCTGTCTTTAGGGGATGAAAACAAAACTTGGATGTGAGCTGGCTGAGACCTATCTGGGTAGGAGCTTTACATCTTTGGCCATGTTTCCAAATGATAAACACTGCAGAAATGCTGCAAAGACTGTGACACACTTTATAGGGTTTTTATTATTTAGGCCATGTCTGCATGAGGAGAGTTGAAACCGTGTATTCCTGTATTCCTGTATTGTATTCATATACAATGCAAAGCAAAATGCATTTGTTTAAACAAATCATTACTGATTTACTCTGTACAGGGAATACACATGCAGTTAGGGATCACCTCTTTGGTGAGTGAGGGTAATTTTCTTAATTTCTCTTTTACTGGAGAGGATACGATGGATACGATGGTCTGACCAAACCAAAACTTAGTTTAGGTTAATCTGGCAATTTACTGATACAAGCATAATCAGCTTTTGCATGGTTTACGCCTTCTGAACACATAGTCGTAAGGGTTTTACGCTCGTAAATAGGCAAACTTCTTAAATGTAGTTAGATTCATGCAGGTTTTACAGTCTAGACAGACTATCTTGGTTCCACACAAATCAAGGCAATTCTGTTCAGCTTCACAGGCATTAAAGGCAACTGTTGTGCAGTCACAAAGCAGTCACCAGCATAAAACCAAGAGTGTCCGTAGTCTAAAGGATATGGAGCTCTAAAATGCATTCCCATTTAGACATTTGCCAGTATTCACAGGTATGGTTTTTACTTCTTCATCAAGTATTTTTGTCTTGTAATTACATTGTCAAACCAAAAGCTTTTATATGTTATAGAAGATATAGCACAGGTGATTTTTCATTTAAACAGAATATGGTTCTCATGACTGAAGCATCTAGGCATTAAACAGCACAGCATAATAATATTTACTTGCTACTATGTTGTGATCACATCAGAGAAGTAACCCAATTTTTTCCACAAACTTTGCATGAGATAGAGAAGTTATTTACTCTTGCCAACTTCACATTTATAAAATAAAGAGAGGAAAAAGTAAGAATTGTGTTATTGCAAGAGCAATCTTCAGTTGCAGCAGCAGCATCACAGGTGTATTATATCATCACCTTTGTAATTAGTTAAAGAAATTTGAAGCCACTATAATATATAATTTAACTGAGCCAGATAACTGTAAGCTGGATTGTATCTCCTGTTATTTGTTGCATTTGGTAAAGATGATTATATATGTTGAAGGTCTCTATTTTTTTTATGCATCTGTTTGATTTTAATGTTGTGTATAATTGACTACGTATGTTGCTTTGTATTTAGTGCTTTTGCTGCATGGATGTAAGATGAGCTACCCCAGAGAAGTAAACAAAAAAGCCCAGAGGGCTGCATGAAGATGTGATACCTGACAGTCCTTGGGGACCCATACTCCAAATGGGGTATGCTTTTTCATCTCTGAAGAGTGGTTCTAGGCTTCTTGATTTTCAACAGCACCATCCTCTTTGAATAAAATTGCATGCATAATTTGGGTTAATTTTTTAATATTTATCGAGTGTTTCAAGTTTGAGAAAGTTAATGGAGAATGATAAGGAGCTACTATAAGGTGTGTCACTTCTTTACAGTAGTACCAAACAGCTTTTAGGTAAAGTTTGCTCCTATCTCTTTCTATGCTAGTCTTTTCCAGTAATGTATGGACTAATTCAGATTTTTGTATGAGACCCTTCTCTCACTTTCAGCCAGGTTATCAGAAGAGTCGTACTGCTGGGGAACCAAACAGATTCAGGACTAATTCTCATTTACATCTCCTTCTGCTAGTCAGGATCAAACTTCCGCTATGAGCTATGAACCTGCTCAATTAACTCAATGGAGCTGAAGAGAGTCTTATCTCCTCAGACCGTTGCTTGTAATCAGCAATTGCCCAGAGACTTTAAGTGGAACTGTGGGAATAGTATCTGACCTGAATAATCTCTGACCTCTGTGTGCGTTCAAAATGTCCTCTACAAACACAGCAACTGCAGGAACTTACTGATGTATAACGTGGTACTGATGTTCCCTTGTATTTTAGGAGTCTTGTGCCCTCATGTCATTTATTTCATTAGCCAGCAGAGGACTAAGAGCTAGTTTTGATCCCTGCATGATTAGACCAGCTGAAAGTTTCCCACTATGAATCAGAACCAACCTCAAGACCTCATTTTTCTGACCTGAGTGTGCTGTCACCGAACATGCCTCTGACATTGGCTCAAGAACTTACATCTTCAGTAATGTCCTCTTTCCTTTCATTCAAGATTTGATCTAGCAGACACCAAAAAGCTAATGCTCCTTTCGGGAGGTGTGAGTGCAATGGCAGGAACAGGGTCAATAAATCTACCTTTTGGCATTTCCATTAGCCATGCTGAAGCCCTGTTTTTAGCTTGCCTGTAATCTGAGTGGAGTGTCCTGACTTAGGATGTAGCCATAGAGGGCATTTCCAGGCCAGAAATGCTTTTCATCTGGCTAGGACAATCACAAAAGACAAGGAACCCTCTCTGTACTCTGCCTACCTGTTACAGTATTGCCTTTTCCCAGTGTTTAGCAGCAGAACCTTTCTTTAAAGGTGCCATCAGCTCTCAGCGCTGCCACCGTGCCTGGCACAGGTCACCATGCCATCAACCTGGGCAGCTTTACTCTGTCCCCTGACACTGTCCACTTAGGGCATCAAAGAGCAGCTCATAGCCATCATCTCTTCAGCAGACACCCACCTCCTCCCTTGGTTCAAGTAGATTATTTCACTCAAAGTGATAAAAAAGCCATTGGCCTGCCCTAGATCAGAAACTACATGTAAAAAAGAGTTAATACTTGTGGGATGGTTTACGGTCTTAGTCAGGAACAATGTACTTTGGAAAACTGTAAGAATTTACTTAGACCAGATGCAACACATTTCTCTGGCCAGATGTGGCCTAGGGATCAGGCTACGACTGCTGGCTAGTTGCAAGAATCATCCTCTTCTAGGGAGTGAAAAAACTCCATCTTAACTTTCAAGTTTCTCTTTAAGAAGAAGCCTAAAGTGACTTCAAATTAAAATGATAGTATCACTTAAAAGAAACTCAGGTGAAACACTCCAGAGAAGCAGACTGGCTGGAAACTAAGCTGCCAGAGTCCTACAGGGTTAACAGCAATGCACTGTTAAAACTGTGCTATGAAATATTTTCGGTATGGCAGATGCTATTAAATGCTGAAATACATACAGTCACTTCTAACATAAGTCATGTAAGCCTAAGTTATTACAAATGCATGGTGAGCAATGAACGTACTAGAGTTTCAGATCACTAAAGTCAGATTTCTCTATGAATACCTGGACTGAATCTGTGGCAAACCACCTTTACAGCATTCCTTATGTCTACTGCAGTTCTAGATCAGATAATTATATCAAAGCCTTATTATTCTGGTAGTTGACTAACGTCTGCTCACTTGCCACAACGAACAATCTGTATGATAAGAATGTAATTTCTTTTGAGATAGCTTAGTTGGTGCCTCCCCTGGGACCAGAAAACCACATATCAAACTTCATAATTTCTTGCTAGAAGGAAAATGTTGAGAGATGTGTTTATTAAAGTCCTATTATCCATTTGATTGGCTCGTTTTTATAAATGGAGGGCCATATCATTCTGTCTTTACACACCACATGAAGTGTATTACTCCACAATAGTCTCACTGAAGCGACTGACATACTTGCAGTATGGAAGCCCTTGCATGGTCCAGATAATTGTCTCCTCAGTTGTTAAGAAAGCTCTAATCAAGAGAGAATCATCGCACTTGATTTGGGGTGAAAAGACACAGAAAGCCAAATGAAAATTTCCAGTTGCACTATGTATTTGAAGATTGGACTGTATTCCACAGATCTCCCAAATACTCACTTCTAAATAAAGCTATGAACTATAGATGCTCTACTAATTTTAGGTTTGAGTCTATACACACTCTAGAAAGGTAAATGAGGTTCCAATACAGCACGTAATTCTTGCTTTATCACTGGTACAAGGCATATACACATGTTAAAAATAAAGAACAGTATTTATTATCTTATATTAAAGTTCCATATTCAATAGTAATTATTGTATGTAGTAGAATTCATTCTTTATGCAGTGAAAAGCACGGTCAATGGGACTCATCACCTCCCTGTTTAAATACTGTTATGGCATCTATCTAAAATTCTAATGATGTGTAGAAAATTTGATCCAAATGCAACCACATGAAATAGATGTCGGAAATGTTAATTAAAAATCTAGGCCATAGCCATTCTCTATCTTTTGTGTACCAAAAGCATTGAAAACAATGCTGTCCTGATGAAATCCTCTGATTTTTAGTATATAATAGCAACTATGTTTAGAAATCTTTTCTTTCTAAACTATCACTTGGCTTAATATCTATCATTAATTGTCTCCTACAATCTTGAATCAATACCATCATGACTTACGCCGCCTTCACAGTTCCCAAGCTGAGCAAGGTTGAGCTAAGCCTGCACTTGACTGGGAATCCTCCAAGAAAAATATACAGTGCCATGGAAAGCACTGTTGGTGTATATTGGACCCTTCCTTCTGACTCATTATGAAACACGTTCCCCAGCCAGTTGCTCTGAGGCAGTGTGCTGTTCGAGATGTCTCTTCTAGTGGAGTATTTCCTACTCTAGATTTTTGTGTAGCCTGTTAACCACTTGCCAGCTATTATCACAGAACTGGAAGGGCAAAGTGATGACTAATTAGGAAATGTGCTGCTTTAACTATGACTGTAGGCATCATGAAGTCTTGAAAGATGTAGATGCAGATACAATCATGGAGAGCACATAGGATCAGGCAGTCTTATCCCATCTAACAGCAATTACTAGAAATTCCATGAAACTTGCCCTATCTTCCATGTTACATGATCACTTGTGATCGTGCCAGAATAAAACTTCAGCTTTAAGACTCTCTAGTCCCCTGAAAACAGAAAACCTCTGCTGCCGTTGAATTTTATGTTGGTGGAAGCCATTTGTGTAGTTGAAACCTATGGTGTTTCCATTCAAAACACGGACTGAGGAATCCAGATCCGAATCTGTCCTAGTGTAGCCAATGTAATGCACCTTATTCTTTGGACTGATTGGTTCAAAGCCTGTTGAATTTAATGGCAGTCTCTCTATTGACCTCAGGGAGTTCTGGGCTGCACTTCGCATTTGGAGACTTGTTTCCTAATAAGCCTGTAGGGAGTAAGTGCATGCTTGCCAGCAGCTCGCCTCAGTAAGAGTCTAACTTCACAGGAAAGGAAAAAAAAATAATCCTAGCATGGACTCCCTAAAAAAACAGGTTTGTGTAGAGCATGAAGGGAATATTGTTTACCTTTTCATAAATGCAAGCTTTAAGATTCAGTCAGCTGTGCCTTCTTTAATGAGTTTTCTTAACAAGTATTTATGAGAACGGTAGGAACATGAATGCACTGTAATTCAGATAATAGGGTATAGCTTGATAATGTTTAAAGATATTTTGCACGATGTAGTAGCCAATGAAATTGTAGGCAAAGGTACCCTCGGGAAATTAAATTTTGCCACATCGCACAGTTTCAGACAATCACGAAAGATGAGCAACTGAATTTGTGTCATCAATTTTTTCATGATGATTTACATGTCAAATAGATTACTACCCATGATTAGCTCTCCATCAGCACATGGCCTCTTCCTTTCAATAAGCTGGTCAATGTCAGAGAAGTGAAAGACATCAAATAAAGTTCTGGCAAGACTCTTCATTGCATCATTACAATTTCACATTCAGATGAAGATTTTTGCGTGAAACAGTTAGCTGTGTGCACTGATGTATCTTGATTTTTAATTTGTGACAAAACCAGCTATTGCACAACCCTCTGGGATGGGTTTGTCCTTAGGAGAACAGGACAAAACTCGTGGAGCTGGCAGATGCTGTGAGTGAGACTCTGCCAGCCATGTGCTGTGCAGCACTGTGCTCCCTCCAGGAACCCATCTAGGAGGAGGGGTCAGCACCCAGGTCAGACAGAGCAGTAACAACGAAAAAAAACCATTCACACACATTTGTGGTGGGTTGTTTTGTCCATCTGCCTTAGGTACACATACACTTACAGCAAGGGAAGGCTATTGTTTAAAAGTTTTCCCGTGTATCCATGGAAGACAGAACGAAGCCTGATGGTAAGGAAAGACCTTTTCCAGAGAGCACTGCCGTGAGCCCTGGCAGGGGATCCGCTTTATGGCAAGGGCACTAGTCCAGGGTATATGTTACGTCACATGTGAGATTCTCTGATTTTGAGTCAACTGGGTCAGACAGAAATCAGTCAGAGCTCTGTGCAGCAATAATTGCTAGCTGAGGCACTAATTGGAACAAATTGCCCTTAGGGGGGAAATCAAAAACAAAGGGATACAGCTTCCCATGATCTTTGCACTGCTGAATCCATTTACAGCAGCGAGCTCCTCGTCACCGTGGGCAGGCACAGCGGCGGGCTCTGAACCACCGCTGAAATCTAACAGCTCTCCGCAGTGCCGCGAGGCTGCTCCTCAGGAGGGAGAGAGAATAATACAGGCTCAAAGACTTGTGTTGTTTCTGGGATTATATGGCTGGAGAGGAAAAATTAAACCTTTAACTTTCTCATTCAATATAGAGATGATAAAGAACGTGCCATAATAATAGGACCTTTCCTGTGCAAAGAACATACCATAGTAAAGCAAGAAACATTGTTTGGCTTCTTCTGTTCCCTGGAGTAACTTGCAAAAAATATTTTTGCACGTTCTGCTTGTACCATTTCCAACTCCTAAAATGATCACTGAGACCAACAAATTGCATCTTCTTCTGGCATGGTCTTAAGGCTTGGAAGCACACAGAGTATGACTTGTGGAGCTAAACTGTTCTCTGGGAACTTTAGGCATATTCAGCCGGCTACATTTCCGTGTCAGTCTTTTCCAAAATGTATTTGAATAATCTCACTGGGAGATTTTCTCCACTGGATCGTCTGTGGACAATACACACTGTGCATTCAATTTTTTTTGGTGATGAAATAGTTCTTATGGCTTTTTTTCCAGGTTCTTTCTTGAATATATGCAAGCTTGTAATGACACTAGATAACTTAGCTGATGCTGTGCTCCATAATACTGTACGTATGCAGCAATAGGTCCCATCCTAGTTTGTTTATCGTACCCTGAACAGCAAAGAGTCAGCTACTGAAGTCAGTCTGGTAGTGTCTCACGTAGCAGCAGTGTCAGGCATCAGCGTATTTGAACGGTAAAGCACATCCAGACCTAATTCCACTGATTTGCAAATTTATGGATCTTTTCCCTGCGAGGTTAAAGAGTGCTCCTGTTTTTAGGGAGTCTATATAAAGCAACTCTCCAATACTCCTCCTAAGTCAGAAGTTAACATGTTCTGTTTTTTCTGATGGCTGAGTATAGAGCTGTAGGATTGAAAATCTCTTAAAATACCTATAGCCCTGTCCCAAGATAGAATCAGCTCCACGTATATCACTTCTGGCAGATGTTTGTCCAAACATTTCTAAAGTTTTTCTGTTATAACAGTACTGCAACCTCCTTAGCAATCTATTCTAGTGCTCCATTCATCTTCAAAAACATTAGGCACTTTTCTTATATCTAACCTGAGTTTTTCTTGTTAACTACCTTTTCTCTTATGCATTGGATTTATCTCCTTTTCAGCAATATTTTTTAATGTAGTGAAGACTGTTACCATCATCTTCTTATACCTTTTCAGGTTAACAATATCAATAGATTCAGTTTTACTCCTAGACTATGATCTTTTGGAAATCTAAAGGGTTTTATTGTTCTAATTCTGATTGTCTAAAGGTACAAAAACTGAGCACAGAGTCAACACACTGGACACAGATTCAACACACTGAACACAGGGATCTAGCTGACGCCATGCCTGTGCTGAGCAGAACATGGCCATAGATTTTATTTTGTGTTTATACAACTTAGTCTGCTATTTTCCTTTTTTCTGTAATAGCCAGGCATTGTTCAGTCTCTAACGCAACATAATTTCTATGTTTTTTCTTATTATATTGCTCCCTCAACAGTTGTTCAGCATTCACAAAAATATAAATTGGTAAATAATCAATGTCTGAAATGGGCTGCAGAGTGGATGGGGCCAAGGAGCCACAGACTTTTATGTCTCTTTCCTGAACTGTATAAACATGAAAAGGCAATGATTAGAATCACATCAATGGGCAAATACAACAACTTTTGCAGAAGGAATTAATTCCTTAGAAGTCTTCTAGTGTTCTCTGAAGGCCTCACTCAATGTGTGTCCAGGAGGAGCTTTAATTTGTTACAAAATGTATTAACAATGCTCCTCACAAAAACTCTTAAAGAAACTAAAGTCTCTATTCCCATATGTTAATAATGGGTTAAAAGATAGGAAACCATGATTAGAAATAAATGTCCAGCTTTTACAACAGAGGGAGTTCACCCATGGCTCACCACAGGGATCTGTTCTAGGACTTCTGTTGTGAAATAGATCTATATATGACCTTGAAAAGGGAAGAGAATAAGGTGACAAAGTTTACTGACTAAAATTATTCAGAGTAGTAGGAGAAAAACCATATGCAAGGAGTTGCAGAGGATCTAATGATACTGTGTTCTCACACAATAAAATGGTAGATGATATTAATAAATGCAAAATGATGCACAGGAGGAAAACCAGACAGTTTATATGCAAAATGACTCAATATTATGGCCTAGTAATCTCTAGGGATCTTGGAGTTATATTAGATGGTTCTATGAAAACATCAGCTCAGTGGCAGTCAAACGAATGACTGCAAAAAAGCAAATCAAGGAAAGGAAGCTAAAAACAAATTAAGGAATTGCTGCTATGCTACAGTTTAGATCCATGGTGAACCCACCTCTTAAGTTATCCCCTTCTTCTACCTCAGGAAGAATATATTAGAATTGAAACAGTTACATGCTGACCAAAAAGAGAGATGAAAGGTATGGAACAGTTGCCATCCAAGAAGAGACCACAGAGTTGGGTTTGAAGGAAGATGCTGGATGTGAATACAATAATCTATACAATCATGAGTGGTATGGGGAAGGTGAGCAGAAAATTAGCGTTCATCATAATGCAAGACATAGGGGGGGGACTCAAATCATGAGACAGAAAGAAGACAAAAGGAAATACTTTTTCATACAATCTACAACAGGATGTTGTTGGTGCCAAAAGATAGGTGGGTTTAAAAAACAATTAGATACATTTCTGGAAGAAAGAAATCACTATAGAACAGGAGATAAAGATACCACCTCTTGCTTATGTAATCCCTGAGCCATGGAGTGCTGGGAAAATTAAGAATACACCAAGAACAAGGACATATCATTATGTGTTTGCCCTGTTTTTATATTCTTCCATAAAAAACTGCTTTGGCTGCTGTCAGATACAGGATACTGGGCTAAGTGGAATCTTTCATCTGACCCAGCCTTATTATTCCCCTTCTCTTATGTTCTTCCGATGAATTTATTTTCTGCTTCATTGACTCAATCTCCAGTCTGCAGGGCCCATTACCTTGGTATAAAGGAAATTAGATAGACAAATTATTCTTGACAATTCCTATGGGGCTGCTACTCCTTACTCCTTGCTTTGTTACCATCTCAGGATGCACAGAGACAGAATGGGATATCTCTTATCTGGGCTTGGTTTTGCCAAAAACACCTCTTCCTATGGCAAATGCAAAATTGAATTTCACTTCAGATGTTTAGGTAAGAGAAATATGGACTATTCTATGCTTCCTCGAATTTGTATTTTAAAGCCAGTAGAGTTCTCTTTGCAGTAATTCCTATTTAGTGTCTAGATAAGAAGTGCTAAATTATTGCTTAAATAGTTGCTAAATTCAGTGAAGATAGGTATGAGAACTTAGTGTTTGGTGATGTTGCCTATCTGAAAATGATGGTGTATGAGTTCCATTGGAACTTAAACAATGCAACTGAAAAGCAGAATGAACATTGTCCTTATATGTTAATCACCAGAGTGAGGAAATTAATGTTGTTTGATGATCATCATAATCACTTTTGTTCCATATTGTAAAGATAAAAAATGGAATTCATTGTTCTGTCTATAATACATATATATTCTGTGTTTTGCAAAGAAAGGAAGTTCTTCAGTGGCATCGTTGATGGATTTTTGTATGTAAAAAAATATGCTGTAAAAAACTGCTGGAACACAACAAATTGGTGAAATTGCAGACATGCACGTGATCCACCTCTTCGCTGTCTCAGGTGCTTTGCATTTGTTTGTCATGCTACTTGGTTGCAACAGCATGAAATTGGGAATCTCAAGATGTAGGGTAAACAGTACAACAGTCCTGGATTTAATTGTGACTGAAGGGTGTTGTACAGGGATGCCAAATCCCACACCGCAAGTACCAATGATACAACAAACTACGCTATTCACCAGTTACTTCAGACAGCCTTCTTGCAACTCAATCACTTTCAGAGCTCACATGTATTTCTTACTCAAAGGCAATGTTAGGTCTTCAGAGTTCTCCTACTTACTGTTGTTTAGATAACTACAAGATTTTTAGACATCTGTTACTGCTGTTTCAGATGAGACATCAGCAACATTCTTAATTGCCTGGGTACAATTTCTTAATTTTGTTTCTTTTAATATGGTGATTACGCAGCTTCTAGCAACACTTTGATCAATAAGGAATTTCAAAGAAGTCATGGTCAATAACAGTTAATTCAATTTTTTTTAATTATTTTTAATTCTCTGAATCTCTATTTAGATGTCTGTGCAGTTTTCCTGACAAATTTTCACCAGGTCTATATGTTGTAGATAAGTATTTGGCATAAAAACATACAGGTTAAACAAACAAAATCATGGTGAAAGTAATATTTTATTCTATGTCAGAAAATTTTTTAAGCATAATGTATTCCTAAGATAAGTCCATGAGAGAGATTCGGAGGTGCTCCCTCAAAAAATAATGATTTGAGGTGATTAGCATCCTTTGCCACTTCTTTTTCCAAAACTTGAAGTGCTGATAAATGTCTTGGCTAAGTCCAAATTTGGCAAGTTAGAGAGATTTTGTATGAGCACTGAACATCCTCCTCGATCTGAATGGTCTCATTCAGGTATGGTTCTGTAATAAGTGTGCCAGGGCAAGCACTGCTCACCCTGTGTGCTGGGTATGCTCCAGAACTGCACATAGCACAACCGAGACTCTCCAGTGCTCGCTTTGGAGAAGGTCACTCCACCTCTATTGAAGGTGCGGTGCAAAGGTGCAGAAGATTCTTTCCTAGTTGCTTTTCTGAATATTTTTCTTGTTTTCTGCATATATAAGTGTAAATGTGCATGGGAGCAGGGGAGGGTGAAGGAGGCTGTATGTGCCCTTCCTGAATTCACAGTACCTTCAAACAACCATGTTTTCTAAGGTCACCAAAAAAGATCAAACTGCTACTGCTCCTCCTCACCCAACAAGAGTTCTGTGTCTCAAATCCATCCCTCATTGAGAAGAATGCATACATATTTTCACACAGTCCCCAAATTGTCTCAGGAGCTTTCTGCAATTCAGAGATGCCCAAGATCCAGCTCTGCGTCTTCACACCATCCTCAGAGGCCCAAGTTCTGCCTGCCGAGTGATCCCACCTGACGCTGACGCAGGCAGCGCATGTTGGGACCGTGCTAGGTCCACGCCGCAACCATGCCTTGTGTCCAGGAGCAACCACTGCAACGGCAGGCTTGGAGGTGGCTGAGCCAAGCACAAGTACAGCTTCTCTACATTGCAGAAAAGAACGTGCTTGAGTATAATTTCAAGCACGGGGCATAGCTGATGGTTTCTTTCAAACGTAATATATAGGTATCTCCAGTAAGCGAGCAGCATGGACCCGTCGCTGTGCTTAGCCTTTCAGCTCAGCCCTAACACTTTCCTTTTAATACTATGGCTATAATCACCAGTGACTTCAGCGGATCCTAACTGATTCTTCTATTTCTCAACATAGTTATTTTTGCCTTTCTTTCATTATCATTTTTCCTATTCATATCTTGCAAAGTTAAGTGTGGAACTTGTTTATATCAACTTTGCTATTAATAGCTTGACTGTGACATTTAGCACATTATCATGACGTAAATTATATCTTTCTATACAAATGCTAAGTTTTGCAGAAAACCACATAACTCAGAAGGATACCCCTGATTCTGGGATGACCATTTTTCATTGTGCAGCTTCAATAAAATTTTAAAGTCTTTTCATTCAGGAGCAAAAATTGGCTGAAGGGGAAAATAATGGATGTTTACTCTGTAAGTTAATGATTACATTTAAAAGATTGAATAATAAAGTTAAATATCCTTAGGAGAACTTAATGAATCTCAGATGCTTTTTGAAACAAAAAAAAACCTTCAACATTTGGATTGACCCAGCGCCCCTGGTCTCAATTAATTGATTTTCCAGTTCATTTTAACTTATTTGTTGTTTTAGTTTTACTGAGCTTACCTGAAAGTAGAAATAC
>Ga0181612_164712_pt1 | contig 22073 bp, 16 predicted proteins | sample HoacroProtozoa21_FD_119630 | JGI IMG/M metagenome (GOLD analysis project Ga0181612, IMG submission 119630) | Hoatzin crop microbial communities from Cojedes, Venezuel. Combined Assembly of Gp0051906, Gp0051904, Gp0051908
GAGAGAGCCTGATAACCTCTCTAACTGATCTAACCAGTCTATACTGTTAGGGTCTCCCAAGCAATATACCAAAGGAACACAGTTGGGGACATTGTCTGACTTAATTTTATTTCAGTAGTGTAGTATTTACAGCAGTACCCTTTTTAATCCTGCCTTATGTTATACATGCAAGCCATGCAATATAGTTTTATTTGCAGGTATTTGAAGGTTACTTTGCATGGATAAGTTCAGATATTAGCTGTAAAGTTCTTGGACAGAGGTTTTTATATAACAGAGCTTGTATTTGCCTAAGGAGTGTGTATTGATGCTTCCTGTGTTTATAAATTTGAGTCTGAACAAGGGTACTTGGAAAGGGAAGGAGAGGTAAGGAGCCGGTAAGAAGCCCATGACAGTGTTCGAAACCCTGTGGTCATGTGTTGTCTGGAGGCTGCTCTACACTGAACTGCTCTAAACTGATTTTTTTCAAGAAAATATGCAATATAATATCATAAAAGCAGAGACTAAAACTAGATGTGGTTTCCAGTCTGTATGTGTGGAAATGTTTTAGTAATTATTGCAATGCTGAAGCTGCGTAAGAAAAATGTGTTCAAAGTTGCCAGCATGCAGTTGTACAAAACAAAGTTGAAACTGCATTAGAACTGCTTTTGATTTTTGTTTTTAAAACTGTTTTATAAGGAATTAATCTTGAAAACATAGTTTGAGGGCTTTAGAATAGAATTGGCAATATCTTTATTATGTTAACACATTTTTCTGTACTATTACATAGCACTATTTTTACAAAACTGCAATCTAAACCTGGTTTCTTTCTCATGTTATCTTTCTCTGTCAACACCTTTCTTCACCCTGCTTGCATAACTCAAAGAATATTTTTATTCTGTCAAGAGTTTCACATCTGATTACAAATCTATTAAGTAATTTCACTTTTCTGACTTTCTTCAACAAAGAAGAGCAAAACTAGGCATTTGAACCCTCTCTGCTTTCCAACTAGTTGTATAATCTTCTGTCCCTGGGATTCCTGCGTTTTGTAGATTTGATAGGAATAAGGGTCACCCGCTGACGTTTCCTTTAGACTCCTGAAACGGTGCTATGTGTGAGTAAGCAGCACAAAAAGATTTGTTTCTTCATGCATTGACAGATACGTTGAAGGTATTTAGAGCTGACTTCTGCTAAACTGTGGTTGACTAAAATCTGTATTTTCATTTTGAATTAGAATTCAGAGTGAGGACATCAGCATTTATAATACTGGGCATTTTCATTGATTAAATTTACTAATTATACAACTAAAACATAATTTGTCCTTCCTATAAATGGCATTAAATGTGAAACGTGCACTATATTATGAAGCATACGCAATGGGTCAGAAATATATGCAAGGGTTGCAAAATATTTGATTAATTTCTAAATAATTTTTCAAAGAGTTGTCAAAAAGTTAGGAAAGGAGCTTGGAAAAGGAGTAGAAAAAAATACAGTTGCAGCGTACCTAAAATACCTAAAAGATACATGAAAGCATCCATGGTTTTCCCAAAGGTATTAATTGATCTCTAAAACCTTGCCTTATTTGTAAGCATAAGCCACCCCATTTACAACAGCCTTTGGGCAATAATTTTGCAGCCACATGAAAGTGTCTCCTTAAGCTATATTTCGAGATTTAGTGGTCATATTCTCTCTTACAATACTGTTTGTTTAAAGATTGACCTCCCAGGGAAGCAATGAGGAGAAATTGCTTTGCTGTAGTTTTTGTTCGAAGTGAACAAACTCGTCTCTCCCTAGTCATTTCCTCTAGAGGAAAGAATTGCCGCAGTCTAACGGCTGGGATGGTAGAAATTTTGAATTATATAGATCTGTCTGTTTCTTGGTGGTGTTTCTGGCTGTATAGAGGGAGACCCCTACTCTGAATTCGAAATTCAGCAAGCCGTGGTGTTCTTCATCCCCTAATTATTTCATTGGGAGGCAGCAATTTCACAAGCAGATGCTTTCCTCTTCCCGACCGCAGCTAAGGAGAAGGACTTCCTCACCACCCTTGCGAAGGAAGCGGCTGTCGGTGTCTGCTTCTCAGCCGAGCCTCAGAGCACAGAGCCAGCTGGTTCTCTCCGCTCCGTAAGGCCGCGGGTGGTACTTATAAATAAGCAAAAATTTTAGCCTTTGAGCAACTCCCTTGAAAGCAACGGGAAAGTGGCACACATTCCAATGGAAGATCCTTAGGATGCCCAACCAGTCTGTCCTTGGTGCTACTTTGCGAGCTCTCCTGCTGTTGCCAAGGTTCAGCCCTGCTAGCTGAATAGGCTATTTGAGGATGTCCCCAAAATTTCTAGAGTTAGGAGTTTTATTTTAAATTTTTCGGATGCTAAAGATTGCTGGATCTTGATTCAGGAGAAACTCATTGTTTTTATTGAGAAAGTCTGCTTCTTCATTTCAATGTTATTGTCCTTTGAGTGGAAGCCAGCCTACCGGTGCCAGTCAACAGCACGCTTATTTCTGTTCCTCTGGGGCTGTCCTGCTGAAGGATGCTGGGCTTGTCATTCCGAGAGGCCAAGCCAGGAGCAATATCTTTGGCTCCTGGCAGGGGAGAGACCTTGCAGAATTAGGTCCTCTTCAGGATCTCTTAACAAAGTGTCTTTCTGCTCTGGAATTCCTCTGAGGGACCAGGGCATTTTTATCTTGTCTAGCCAGACCGTTTAAAAGAACTGAATTTTTCATGAGAAATGAAGTGGTAGCCATGTGTTGTGGGGCAGTTCTGATTGCTCTGAAAGGAGCACCTTCCTCCAGCTGGAAGAATATCTGAAATTTCATGGAATTGCGGTTGTCTTTCACCATTGGTTCATCTGAAGTTTTCTTAGCATTTTTTGAAACATGTATGACCTGTGTGGATGGGCAGTCAGATGGTCTTAACACAGACAAAATTTAATATATATGTCGTTTTGGAGCAGCTATGATTAGTGTGTCTCCTTTCCTTGGACTTTCTGCTAGACCAGTAGATACATCTGTGAGTGGTCTTGGACACATACCAGTTTCAGATCAATGGTTCAGTCAATTTAAATTCTGCACGTAGAGTTGCCAAGCACTATGCATTTGATGTGAACATCAAAAGTAAATGCCAGATTTGGATGGAGCTGTATCTTGGTAGATGCAAATTATGATAATGAGTCATACTACTGAGTCTAACTGCTCAAAAAGGAACACTTATTATCTGGAACCAGATTAATTTCTTCTAGAATCTAAACTGGTGAAAAAAACTGAGGAAGTACAGAGCCTTGCGCTGACCAGTTGTAGCCTGTCTCTGAACATGCGTTATCCGAGAGATGGGTGGACACACGTAGAGGGTAGCACTGGTGGGAGGGGGGCCCCTTATGTAGAGCACACCATAGGAACCATACGTTTCAGGAGTCCATAGGAACTCTACCTGCAGATTCTTCAGAGTTTCTTTCATGTGTCAAATGAGAGCTTTGTGTCCCAGGATGAGTGGTGCCTGTATAGATTTCAGGTAGAGCAAGCGAAAATCCAAATCAAAGTGTTCCATGTGTTAGCATCACCTGCAGCTGTGTTCTTGGGATAATTTTTAAGCTGGCATAGAGGCAACAACATAAATCATCCCAAAGTTATCTTTTTTATGGTAAAGTTATTAAGTATTTTAGGGAGGGGTCGTGCTTGTGGCGGACTTCATTCAAAGCATACCTGTTCGTTTTGCACTTCTTCCACTGGAGTTATGGTAGGAAGTTAAATGTCAATTATCTCTTTTTTAGCCAACCTTCACCTCTAGTATTCTTAAATAACAGTTTCTCTTTTGGTTTTTTGGGACTTTGAAGTGCACTGTACAGAATACTACAACAGAAATTAACAGAACTTGGTTACTTTGGAGGGCATTTGGACAGATCTAGCGTGAGAGAAGAATATGCAGTGGGTTAACGAGGAATGTTATCGCCCCAGGAATGCGCTTAATTCAGGAGTAAGTTAGGCAGACATTCTTTCTTGAGGCTCTTACTCAAGGTAACAATTTTTGGAATAGTATCTCATGTGATGAAACACAAAGCAAACCCCCTCATTTTTCTTTTTCAAAATCTATCCATTCAGTGGTTCAGTAATGATTTGGAGTGTTCGGTGGATGGGGAGAGTTGGAGAACCGGATAATTTGGCTATCCACAGTTAACAGCCTTTCACGCTTATTCTTCAGGGTAAAAGCCAACTCTTTAATGAGAGTTTAAAGGAAACCAGGCTGTTCTGCGAACTTTCCGTTTCCTTCAGTTTTCTCCGTAACAGTTTTCCACAGACAGGGTCCTGGGCTAGATAGATTGCTGATCTGATCCATTACGGCCAGTCCTGTGGTCCTGGAACAAAGATATTTCTTTCAAGAAAAGATGAGCCAGATAAACAGAACTCTCTCGTTTTACAATTTATACGATGTGGGAAGTTTTCTAATGAATTTTTTTTTAATTAGAGTTGAACAACTGTTTTCAGGGCTACTGTTTCGTTCATCTGTCAAGAAGTTCTCTTGCAATAAATTGTTGTTCAGGTTAATGAATAAGAAAAATTATACTTCACGTAGATAGAATTCCCAAGAGTAGATTTGAAATACATCCAGCTCATCCTGCAGACTGTTTGAAATGTAGCTATTTTAGTCTATTCTCATCTGTCCGACTGATTTAAATCCGGATCATAACAAGTTATGATGCTTACCTTTTCATAACATTTCCCTAACTGCTTATTTTTCCCCTGTATATTTCTTGCATTCCATTTCTCTGGAATCAAACACATCATACCCAGCAACAGCCTGCGGTGCAATTTTGGTAGAGCTGTGCAGTGTGTTACTATTTTAATCCCACATTTTATGAACAGTTCTGTGCATCTTACGTTGCCTATGTCAGCTATGTGGAAAGTGTAACAAGGTCTTCAGTAGTATTTACTACTGAGCGTAGTTAATTTGCTCTCAGCAGAGCTGACTTCTGTGCTCCGAACTGCCCAGCTAGCAATCTTTCTGTAATAAACCATCCCTTGCAAACCCTTCCCGTGTTCCTGCTCCCAGTAATCTCCCAGCAAATATGAAATGCCTCCCTGATATTGTACTGGCTAGAGACGTCAGGCATGCAATGTTCAGGCCTGTGTCAATAGCTTTGGTCCTTGGGTGGCTGTAAAGGGAAGATTGACAATATTGTAGAGGGGAGATCCCCAGCTTGCCAGCAAGACTCACACGACTTACTGCTTGCCCTTGAAGGTCTCCAGGATATTAAGCCTTACAGACGAGTTTGCCATTTATCAATAAGCTATTATGGGGTAACCTTAGAAGGTTTCTAAAACATTTTCCCCTGAGCCTCATACAACTTCCTGACTTTGCAGACAAAGGCATATGAAAAATTCTATCAATAAAAACTTTAAATTCTCTAAAAGAGTTTTCCTCTGAAACGTGCCATATACAGAATATACAATGGGTTGGCATGTTAAAATGGTTTGTGGCTCTTTTTCTAGGGCAGCTTGCATTGCTAGCTTGCGAATTGACCATCTGAGTAATGTGTCCATCCCAAGACAGCTTTGCTAAGAAACCATCATGTGTTCTTTTTTCCTGCCTATCTCCTACCCTTATTATTACAGCAGTTAACTTTATAGACGGTGTTTGGATTACTGCACACTGTACAAAACAGAGCAAGAGGCATGTCGTGTCCTGAGAAATTTACATTTTAAACAGAGATAACAAACAGAAGACTTGAGAAGTAATGACCAGAGAGGTGAGATGTCATAACAATGATCATACACTTGCTCAGTGCCGTTACCAAAAATGTAGCTAAGGTTTTTGCCCTGTAATCTCATGTATCAATTTTTAAAAGATATGAAATCAAGGGAAAAGGAAAAAGTAATGATTTGCTATGCTAAGTCTGGATATATAAGTCCCTTGACTATAGATTTCTTGAGTAATTCTTTTACATGGTGTTTTTTTTTGTTTTCAGTCTTAAATGTCATGCAGAATTAAAGCAGTTCATGATCAGTTGAAATTTTAAACATTTAAGAAAGAAGTATTTAAGATTAACTGTTCTCCATTTACTGACCGTTACTTGGAACCAAAAAAATCTTGTATTTTTGTAAGCATAGTAAGCTACACTGTTTTCTTTAAACTTCAGGGTATGAATTATATTCCTATAATGACAGCTGCAGGGTGGAATGTTTTAACACACTGGAGTGAGATATATCTTGGACGCATTCTTGGTATCTTAAGTTCAACATGCTCCATATGGTGCCACTGTGCCAGTGATTTTGAAGAAAACAGTCAAAGACTGCTGAAACAGCGTAAAATACAAATTAGTCTTTGCTATAGAAGTAAAAAAATTCACTGTCAATCTTTTCAGCTTTCTGCCTGAATACTTCCAGCAACTTTTAATAGCAGTCCCCATGTTTTAAAACAACTGTTGAATTCTAGCAGAACAGAGTGAAAGATTATGGGTTAAGAATGCACACTCATTATGAACTGTATTATGCCTAAGTCTTACGCAGGAGAGCGGAGGGAAAGGCGGCTGGGCTTCCCTGTGTTGTCACCTCAGTCGTTGGCGTGGCAGCAGGGACTGTGTGCTGCAAGGTCTGTGAGAAGTAGGTTGCTCGTTGTTGGCTGGGTCCTGTGTCAGCCCCGGAGCTGTGTCTCGGGGAGGTATTATCTCGGTGCTACTATTGAGAATAGTAAGGATAGGGTACCCTGTAGTAAAACCATCTGATAACCATTGTTACGACGTAAATATTTTAGTGTGTGTGGTACTGGATTAGCTGGGAATTGTGTTTTCAGGACTTGTTACTTTTTTCATGTAAGTTTTTTTTCATAGCATCATGACCGGTAGGAGTTAATGTGTGAGTAACTTGCTTGTCTATCTTTCATCTTGGTGTGATTGGATTTTTTTTTTCAATATAAACTTAACGCGGAGTTTCCCGAGTTTATATTCGTGCTTATCAATTTCAAATTCTTACAACATATTTGCAGTTCTTAATACTGAAGTTGTAAGTTCATAACCTGATTTTAACTCTATATTGACCTGATGTAAATTTTAGTCTTGCATTATTGTTATTATTATCAGTGTTGTTATTATTACAGCTTTTTTTAAAGTGTCTTACATGGACTCCAAAGCAGAAACCCAAGGCTTAGAACCATGCAAAAGTTCTGGCTCTTCCAAGTACCGTCAGCCTTAAATCATTTTGTATTGATGTTGACTCTCAAGAACAGATTTACAAATATAACAGAGCGTAAAAAACCAGCCCCAGCGCACCAGCCTGTTGACCTGTACTTGTGTCCTTTTTCTATCAGCAGAGCAGCGTAGTGAAATGAGAGCATTCCTGCTGAACCAGACGCTTAAGGTGGTGATTTGCAGAGGTGTATTAATGTGAAGGTGCACATTACAGCCTGAGTTGATCTAGGAATGTACTGCCAGAGGAAGAGGGAGCTCTTACTCCCTGTTCTCCCCCTTTTCAGACCTGTAGCTTCTGTCTCCGGTTCCCTCTGCGCAGTGGGGCTAAGGCAGGAGATACAGGGGTGAAGTTTTAAAGAAAAGGCCCAAGGAGGTGTGGCCAGATGGTTTTTAAACAGGGATATAATTTAAGACACTCATTCTAAAAGTAAGAAACCAAGAAACCAAAACACAGTCCTTGAGCTTCTGCCTCACTGCGACATTGTTACAATCTATAAAATCATTAGACAAAGACTGACAGGTAACTAGCATTTTAGGAATCCAATATTAGAGCTACCTGCGCTGCTGTAGTCCCTCTAGATATACTTAGATAAAACAATCGTCAATAGGTTGTTTAAATTTCCATCTTTAAATATAGCCTGAATGTCAAATTTGAAATGAGCATTACTTACGACATGTTTGTTAAATCCTTCGGGATACAACCAATGTTGGTATCTGTAGCAAAGGACCTGGTTGCCAATGGATTCATAAATAAAATTCTTGCAGGCTGTCAGGACATCCAAAGCAGACAAGTTCTTGATACAATATTTCTCATAGTAAACAGAGGTCAAATCTTGGCTTTAAGTGAAAAACAGAACTGAATATAGGCGTTAGAGACATGACCAGAATGTCAATGATACATTAAGGTGGATGTTTTCTCCCGATACATAAAATACGTTTACCGTCTTTTTTTTATTCTTGCAGCAACTGGAATCTCTGGTTTAAAAAGATATCTGTCAATGTTCGTCTGGTAACTGCATGTACACTGCTATATGTTCCATGAAGGGCTTATTCAGCTGTACCTCCCTCTCCAGTCTCCATGGCCATCCTAATCCATTTGACAGGATGATATAATGCAGCTGTCACAAAACACTATCCCCTTTCTTGCAGAAACATAAGACTTCCAAGCCATACATGTGATCTAACCCAAGGAAGTGATCCCAAGGGATCCTCTTGACCTATCGTACCTTCCTTCATTTTGTGCCATGGGAAGACTGGTCCCGTTGGTTATCTGCTCAGCAGGATTACAGTCACTGTCTAATTTGGAAGGCAACAGTGCTTTCCTTCTCTGCGTATCAATTCATCGTCACCATGTGTGAGAAGCTTGTGTTAAGCTACGTGTTAAGCTTGCACTTAACTGTTCAAAACAAGTGAAAGACCTAAGAATTATGTTATATTTCTCAGCTGGAACACAAGGGAGACCTCCTTAAGCCCATATTCTTTATGATGAAGAGCAGAGCATGAGAGAAGACCAAGATCTCTTTCTGCACATTCCTGCTGTTTGCTAAAGGAGGCAGGGTCCACCCAGTTCTTTTCTCATTCCACATCTCAGCCATTGGTGAGTTATTTGAGGAGAGGAGGAGACAAAGAATAAGGGGAAGACTTGAAAAAATCAGATGGAGAGCTCTACCTGGAAATGGCTCTTTATTTCCCAGAAATGGAGAAATTTCCTTAGCCTTTCAAATTTTCCACAATGGCTCAACCTTGCCTCAGTGCATCAGGGCCTGGGAGTGGTTTTCTTATCATAGAAGAAGTTTGGGGGTTGGAAGTTCGGGACTTACCAGAGCGGAGAGGAGCTGTTGCCTGGCTTAAGAAGTTATCCTCTGCGCGTTCCAGGAGTCTCCTGGATTGCCTACAGCTTGCCGAGCTGCTTCTCCCAGCGGTTTTGGGATGGCTGAGGTACCCCAGGAGGACAAGAACCTGCGAGCGCGAAGCCTTCTGGAGCTGGAGGAAGAAGGCTTCGTCAGTAGGCTCCCCTCGATCAGGCAGCCTGTAGTAGGCACCAACCACGAGGTTCCCTTTGTTACCTCCGTCTCTGATTCTTACCCATAAGCTTTCGACCTGCTCCTGGCTGTTCTTCAGAGACAGCTCTTCACACTCTATCCATTTCTTGACGTAGAGGATAACACCTCCGCCCCTCCTTCCTCGCCTGTCCCTTCTGAACAGCCTGTAGCCATCGATAGCCACACTCCAGTCCTGGGATTCGTCCCACCAAGTTTCGGTGGTGGCAACCTTCTTCCTGCAGGCCAGAAGCCTGTTCACACTTTCCTACTTCCAGGCCGATAAATTACTTCTCCAAAAAGTTCCTTTCTTGATAAATCAATCTGCTGGTGTGTTTGCACTGTATTATGTAAAAGGAGACTTGTCATCTTGCTGAAATAATAGGACATTGCGAGACACCGAGTATTTATGGCTAGATTTAACGATTTTAAAGGAAGCAAATTATTGCAGCTCCAGGGCAGCAGTAACTTAGGCAGTGACAACTTATACATGTTTTATGTACTTATTTACTTCGGTGTTCACTACACAAGTATAGTTACCATAGCAATGACCATGTCACCAGATTTCTTTGCTTGTTCTGAAATACAAAATACGCGTATGCCACCTGAACTGTGATTATTTTCTGCACGAGTACTGAAAGTAGAAGTTGAGAGTGTCACACACTTCTCTAAACAAACAGGAGCACATTGATTTGCAGAACATTTTATGGTGAAAAGCAGTGGGTGCAAGTGGATCTCGGGTCGCTAGCATCCCTCGTATTGTAAATCCTTTGCCACTAAGCTGAAAGAAAAGCTTCGCTGGCTCTGTCAGCAGAGGCTCCACTAGTATATACTTAACCTTTAGTCTTCTGCTGAATATTGCTACTTACGTGCAATATGCCAAGAAAATAATGTATGGTATTCAGGAAGACATTTTCTCTGATTTTAAGTGTGAACTTGTAAACAAAGCCATCTTTTTGGCTATTTACAGCTTGTTAATGTTCTATAAAACAGCATCACAGAAAGTGGTGAGCTTTTTCCCTGCGGCTGCTTCTACTTTAGAAAAGGCAAATTTATGAAGAATTTAGGCAGTGACCTTGTGTACCTTGGGGTGCAGCTCACTAAGGCCAGTAGAATTGAGAAGCCCAGTGCCAGCGTTCCCAAATCTGCATTAACCACGGGGGCAGTGGTGGGCTACCCCGAAGGGACTTGTGACAGTGGGCAAGCAAAAGGTGAAAACTCTTTTACCGCAGATCTAGCCTTCTCCTCCTTACAGCTGAGTCATGTTTTCTCATGTGTAGACAGTGTGAGATAACAAATGTGAACACAGACATCTGAAGAAAAGCAGCTTGCCGGACTGCGGACTCAAGCCACCATTTCAGTCATTGTCCTTTAATAAAGGCCTGTCTGCAGAGGAAAACTAACCTGAACGGAGACAGCACATTATTTTAAGCGCAACAGCTTTAACTCAGATTTGTACTGTAACCATCTGCGGACAGTCTTATGCTGGAACAGAAGTGGTTTGTTACTGTTTAAGTTATTGTGAAAATATGTTTAACTAAGGGCACGTGAATTATTGAGGAAACATCTCAACACGTGGAGCCAGCCATTAGCAATCCCATAAAGATGCAGAAGTGAAATTGCTCCACATTCAGGTAATGGTTGATCTCCTCTTCCTCACGCTGTGCAGCATCAGAATTCTTCCCACGAAGAAGGCATCTCCCTTTGCTGGGTAGGGAAGTGGACGTGGTGCTGTTAGGTGTGAAGTTTGTCTGTAGGAGTTGTAGGGAAGAGTTAGGCAATAACTTTGGCTGGGAAGTTTGATCCAGCCTCCCCAAGTCCTTGAACTGGAGGTGGAGACGGGGTGGTTCAGGTTCCAGGTGGAGATCGGGTGGTTCAGGTTCCAGCTTTGTATAGCAATGCCACCGTTCAGACTCTCTAGATCTGATCAGAGGCCTCCAAAGGAAAATGAAGTCTTAAATGAGGAAGAAGGAAACTTTTTTCCACAGCTCCCTTGCTGACTGCAAATTGTGTAAAAGGAGCAAAAAAAACCTCTTTCATTGTGTTATAATCAGTAATCATTAATAAGTAATTCTAACTACTTCAGGTGTGATTTGGATTCGCTCCATTCTGTATTTTTTTCTCAGAAGAAAAACCTCAGGTTTTTATGTTTATCTAGGCAGTGAGTGGAACTTGCAAATAATCGTTTCAGAGCATGGGTGCGCTCTTCAACCAAAGACGTTTGAACTGACCCTGGACGCGTAACCTGCAAAACCAGACAGTTCAATTTGCCGGTGCGAGCGCTGAGCTTCGGGAGCACCTTAATCTGCGTGGCTCTGCATGAGTTACCAGCTCGGGTAGTTCTGAGGTCTCTGTGAGGCTCCACTCCCTGATGCAAACAGACCCAAAGACTGACGTTGCCTCTGAGCCTTGCGCAACCGTACAGGTTCTAGTCCCTATATAATTTATCAGCCAGCCTTCAGCAGTGACCTGCCTGTGGTGAGGGGAAGCTCCAGCGAGTCACCAGAGTGGGAAGCCTTGCCTGGAAAGCCCCCTCTCTCCAGGCTTGCCGGCTGTGCGATAGAGTAGGTCACTCGGTCTATGTCTCTAGACTTTTACCATGTGATGCTTTCGTAGTCAAGAGTGTGTTTGTTCCAGCTGTGATGTTAAGTAGTGTCACTCCCTTTACACCTACAGGAATAGTCTGGCCAGAGTGGGTTTTATCATTCCTGGCAAATACACTCCATACAGAAGCACGTGCATCTTGTATAGGGTTGAAGGCAGAACGTACACTTGCATTTGTTGGCACTGCAACAGACTTAGGAATTTCTGGATGAGGGCTGTCTTTCTGCTACTAAAATCTGACGCCCAGTTCTCGTTCCGTAGCTCCTCAAGTATTGTCTGTTTTCTCTGTCCTCTGGCTGGTGCAGCCACTCGGTCTGGGGTGGATTCCACGGGGGTGATGCTCACACACATCCTGCTCTGCTGCCAGGAGCAGAGGAGCTCATTTTTTGTCACACGAAAAGGATCTTGCTGGTACAGTACGTTACTAAAGGCTAGAGACTTATTTCATGAAATGGGAACACTGCAGGGGAATCTGGCAAGGAAGATGTGTTTATGTAACTGAATGGAGTGTTGCAACTGCCATCACTTCGTTCCCTTGGCTGCAGTGAGCAAGCTGCGAGAGAAAAACAATCCAAACAGAGATCTTCAGACACCGAGGGCAGCTCTAATTACATACAAATCATTAATAAAAATGAAGTGCAGTTTTATTTGAAAATACAAATACCATTCATTTTCTTACATGATCCTGTGTGTCAAACTCATTGGTAGGGACAGAAAAACAGCCCGGATTTTGCACTTTTATTTGAAGCACATATTCGTTGAGTGTCTTCGGCACATTCTGATATCCCAGGGAGATTCACGACACAAGAGTAATTGCACATAATGTAAACAAGATCTGCATTAGTTGGCTCTTTTACTCAGAATCCCTTTCCAAGTCCAGATGTGTGATGTGTAAATGTTAGGAGAACAGAGTCCTTATGAAGTAGCTTTATCAAATGCAGCTAGTCTTCCAGCAAAACGGAGAAAATATAAATTAGAGCTCAAGACCTTGGTCAAATCTGGTGCATAAAATTTTATGGTTGTATTTAATGTTCCATATGTGCTTTGGACAAGTGCCATGTTTGTAAAGAGCTGCTTCAATATTATTTTTAACAAGTGACACTTTCAGCAGAGTATCCTCTGCAAACTGGTCGCTGCTCGCCGTGTGAGCCAGCCAGGCTCCAGCTGAACGGTTTGTTTTCGTGGTCTAAACTGAGGACCAAGATGCCTTTTAGAGCACGGCGACTTTCAAAACCTGGCATGGTAGATGTCAGATGTGACTTGTTGAAGCAGAACTCAGAGGAGTTGATTAACTTGACTGAAAGGGGAGAGGGTATGGTATAAAAATCTGACATGAGACAAGGAATTGGGAAGATGTGTACATGTCTGCAGTGCTGAATATCTCTTCTGGCTTCTTGTTTATAACAGAATTAGGTTTTACTATATTATGTGACCACTACATTCCTCCTAGCTCTTTTAAGAAAAACAAACCTCCAACCAAGGAGATCCTACAAATTTGTGCCGCTTTGCAGAGGTCCTAGCCTATTTTTTTTCTTGATTTCCCTAAATCCCTAAATAGCTGGCTTTGAAAAAAGCTTCCAACACAGCATCTGGTGTGCTGTTATTGCCGCCACTTCTGCTGTGAAAGCATAGCACTACTGTTTTAGAATGTTCCCATTCATTTTTTGTCTGGTGTTTGGCCAAAAAATTTATTACTGATAGAAGAGAAAGAAGTAAGTTTTCAAGAACCTAAATCAGAATGCAGTCTGAACGAAAGAACAGCACTGCTTTGACCCGGCAGCTCTTCTCAAACGTTGCATAAAATGGAAGAGACACAGTGTCTTGGAACAAATCACAGGAATTCTGGGTGTTGGAAAGTGTGAGGCAAATGAAATAGATTGAAATAACTTCTGTTATATTTAAACACAAATATAATGCTACAGGGAGAGAAAAAAAATAACATTATTTACACTTCTAAGCACTCAGGAGGTATGAGAAATCTGTAGTGAAGGGCTTGAGCAAGTACTTAGCTAAAAATAACCTGTCCAAGACTGAATTACTACTACTATTACTACTACCACTAATTTCAGCTTCAAAATAACTTGCAGTCTTACATTTATCATGTAATAGAAGGAGAAATATATCAGGTGCAATTTCAGGTTCATTTGCAATATGCTAACATATACTAAGCTTATAGTAATGGTTAACAAATATATAAATGTATATTAAAACATAATGTCAAGCTGTTATCTCAGTAATTAAAAAATAGTTGTGAGACAAATCCTAAAATAAATATAGCATTTTAAAGACACAGAAGTAGAGGTTAAAGCAGTAACTGTTTGGAAGTGTAGCTGAGGATTAAAAAACGTTCTTGGAGTCTGGGAATATGTGGAGAAGAATGTGCATATGGTCGAATCAGAGATGCAAGTTTTTTGTATTCTTACCTACAAAATTTATAAAATGTTATTACTTGAAACCTGTGACACTTTTTTATGATCCTTCCGAATATACAGCTGGTGCCACTAACAGAGTGTCCTTGCTTAGCAGAGGTTTAGAGGGCTGCTCGTGTAAAAAGAGCCCAGGTGAAACGCAAAATTCTGTTAGTCAGCTGTAGACCAGAGTTTTGATTTCTCTTCTGTGTGGACTGAGTCCAAATTTTACCTTTCAACTTGGCTTTAGAAGTTACCTGTGTGAATTTATGACCTGAAGAGCAATAGCACGTAGCACATTGAACAACCACCTCAGTCATTACGCTGCAAGAAAAATGTATTTGCACTTGAAGATTTTATAGTTAGTGAATGTATCAAATTATATTTTTAGGAGAGAATAGATAATAATTCATTGCAACTATATTAACAGGGGAAAATTACTTCATAGTAACAAAAAGATACATGGGTTGAGTGTGAATGGTGATGTGACCAGTGTATCCCAGACATGAGCTCTAGGTCTGCATAACCTTCAAGTGCTCAAAAACCTTGAAAGCGCTGAGAAGTCGTGGTATTCTCGTGACTGTCAGTTGACTGCAGGCGTGGCGGGGGGGGTTCCCCGAATTAGAGGCCTGGTGAGTAAAACTGCGGGTGAGAACCAGTGATTCAGCCAGCAGTGATCTGGAGGATGTAGAACGCTGAAATACAAAAGGTTTCGGAGCGGGAGATCACCTTTGCTTTGTCACGAGCTGTGTGTGCATTTGGGAAAGTCGTGGGTCTGTGTGTATATGTGTGTACCAGAAGTTTATTGAACAGCGAAGGCAAATGCCTGACAGGCAAAACCGCGACGGATTCATCTCCTTACCAGTGTTACTGCTACATCTCCAGTGCAGCTTGGAGCAAATGATCAGATCGAACGAAAGGGATTTGCAGAACTTGTCCATGTAATAATGCACTGCTAAGCTGTGCACTTTGAACAAACAAGTTGTTGTCAGAATTATGTTGTCATCTATTAGGTGAAAGGTTGCTGATCTTTGATGGAGGAATGTAATTTCCCGTATTTAAATCATTTAATTTTGATTTTTTTTCTATAGGAATTCATACATATTCATGTGTAATTTTATATTCTTTTTTTTTTTTTTTGAGTGTGGTGTCTTAAAAGTAGAAAGGAGTGCTGAGAAGGCTTGTAGTTTGCTTTCTGTCACAGGAATTCTGAACCCCACTTCTTGAAGAAATTCCACTTTCGTGTTTTAAATCATGCTAACAAAACCAACCGAGAGGAACATCACGATCCTTTTACCTAAGCCAAATTTTACAGGAAAAAGCAATTATAATGAAATGAGAGTGATTTGAATGCATGAAGCAATTGGTTATAGATCTAGATGGTTATCTAGTCTGCCTCCAAGCGTATTATAACCCATGTGAAATTGTGAGGTGAAGTTCAGCGGTCAGAATATGAACGGACTTCAATGTTAGCTTCGTCTTTGGTGTGCAGTACTGATGCTGGCAGAAGCTGGCTGGAGGGTTGTTCCAGGTCTCGGAGAGAAGCTACTTAGTTGTCAGAGCAGCTTGCTGGGATTCGCTGGCAGTTTGTGACTGTCCTCACCTGCTGCGTGGCTGCGGGTGGTCGCTGGGTTTCTGTAGCTGTTTCTTTTCCATCCTAACAGTCAGCTGGCTTTCCTGCACATGTCAAGAAGTCTTTGATAAAGTCTTTCCCTGTCTGCCTAGCGCCAGCATGAATTTTATCCTGTGCTTGCAGTCAGTAGCTATTATCTTAACACCAAGTATAATATCAAATTTCAAAGGCCTTGACAGGCTGAAGAAGTGGGCCGATGGGAATCTCATGAAGTTCAACAAATGGAAAAGGAAAGTTCCCTCACCTGGGAGGAACGCTGGTCGCAGAAGAGGCTGGGAGACAGCTGGGTGGAAAGCAGCTTTGCAAAAAAGGACCTCAGGATCCCAGTGGAAAAAAAAATGGCTTTGAGCCAGCGATGTGCCCTTGCAGCAAAGAAGGCCAACAGCATCTTGGGCTGCATTAGGAATAACATTGCCCGCAGGTGGACAGCAGTGGTCCTTCCCCTCTGCTTAGAGCTAGTGAGACGCATCTGGAGTTCTGGGTCCAGCTCTGGGCTCCCCAGCACGAGAAAGGCATCGCCTTGCTGTACCAGCGAAGGGCCACAGAGATGACGGAGGCTTTGGAGCACTGTCATGTGAGGAGAGGAGACCGAGACCCTCAAGAAGAGGCTCGGGGAGATCTTATCAATGCGTATAAATACCTAATGAGAGATAATAATAAGACGGAGCCAGGATCTTCTCAGTGGTGTGAAGAACCTTTACTGTGAGGGTGGTCAAATGCTGGAACAGATTTCCCTGCGTGGCTGTGGAGTCTACATCCTTGGAGATGTTCAAAACCCACCAGGGCCAGCCTGCTCTAGCTGACCCTGCTTGAGGAGTAGGGTTGGACTAGGTGATGTTCAGAGGGCCCTTCCAACCTCAACCACTCTGTGATTTTTGTAATACTTCTTTCAAATATGCTGGAGTTCGTGATCCCTCTAATTTCATGACTTTTCTTGCAGTCCCTGCTCTGTCTTAGCCCATCTCAGGTTCAGGTTGGCGTCTCTTTGAAAAGGAACAAACATACCAAAAAAACCCTCATCCTCAAACACTTAACTGTCAGAAGCAGGTAAGTTGTAGCTTTTATAGATTTTTAAAAAATTGATGCAAGAAATTGGCAACTTGTTCAAGATGACAAATAGTGCCTTAGTCACATCAGCTCATGTTCTTCAGTCAGGACCACAGTGACCACATGCAATGACCATATTGTGAGAGCCACTAATACGGACTGAGAACTAGGTTTTTCCTTCCGTGAAGTAGCTGCAGTAGCTAAAACTGAAAATACAAAAAAAAAAAGAAAAAAGATGTATCTTGAATATTCGTGTCTTGAACGCAGATAAATGCATCGTTGAATTAGCATTAAATAGCACAACAAACTCCAGCAAGAATCTTTAAGTCAGCTGGGTTCAAACTTTATGGAAAGGGTAAAATGTGTAACATTAAGATCAGTTGAAAAGTTAGTGTTATTGCTGGAGGCTGCAGTGAGCAATTTTATTTTCTTGCTGGAGCTAACAAGCGGTGCAAGCCTAGCACACGAAGGAGGGTTACGTGATGATTGCTCTTCGCAGGGTTCCCAGTACCATAACCTTAGCGATAATTCTAACTGGCTGCGCATGACATCATACCAAACAAAGTATATAAAACAACTCAAATTCAGTGCTAAAAATGTGTTAACCTTGTAGCTGGGACTAGAGACAAGTCCTGCTGGATCCCAGCACTAGGAGCACAATGTCTGATGATTCTCTTCATCTGAAATTGCTAGATGAGGAATATCTTGTCAGTGATTTCAGGCTAGTCTGAGTGGTTGCAATCATAGGCGGCCGTGTTGAAAATGATGCAATCTTTTATTTCTGTTTGTCGTCCTTCAGCCAGAAAGTTGGCACGAAGAGCATCCAACGAGCAGTGTTAAAGACTTCAAAAGACCCCGCACATCTTCTATTTTTTTTATATGTGTATAAAACTCTTCTAGCTATTAAATTAATTTCAAGATCTTTTTTTCATTTTTATTGTGTTCTCCTGGTTCAGTGATGATTGAGGAGGGGGTCTTTTTTGGCTTTCCCCCTCTCTCCTGATGATGACGCATCTGTTTTTAAGATAGAGGCAGACACATTTGTATGGCGAGGCGGTGTGAGGAAGTATCATTCACTAATTTGATGTGTATAATAGGTGAGGAGAGGCACACGTACAGAGTCATAGGTAGTTCAGTTCTGTGGGTAAGGATGTAAGGTAGAGATATAAAGAATAGCGCTTTCTCCGTCATAAAATTTCAAAATGGCTCAGAGGCATATCACTGCTGCGGCTGTTGCAGACCCTGTAACGGCATCAAGCTCAGAGTCAGGGTGATTTTTTCCATAGAAGATTCTAGCAGGAACTATAGTTCTGGTAATAACCTGAATGGGAGAATAAATAACTTGAATATTAATGAATTGTACGTGACGCAGATGCTCCAGGGTGAACTCAAGAAGGACAGGAAATACGTTTCTTTCTCAAATCTTTTCATGCTAGCCTTTTTCAGACAAAACCCTCTGGTAGTCTGCCAGAACCCCCTCTGAACATTACAACTTTAACCCCATATGGTATCTATATTTGTTCCGCTGATGCGCTTGAACTGATTATCATTATTTTATATTTTCACCTACTGGGTGAAGGCAGTGCAGACATATTTACCAGTATCTTTAGTGCTACGGGAGCAAGCCAAAATAATATGTTAGGATATTATAGGAACTATTGCTATCCTTTATGAACAAAAACAATTTTGGGGTCTGGCAATGCTCGTGGGAGAAGTAAAGAGGGGAAAAAACCACCTCGGTGTTCCTTTATGATAATCTGTCCGTCCAATTGATGCCAGCTGTGCTTTCTTCAGTAATAACCGTGGAGGGGCAGGTATTGCTCAGATGCTGCTGATTCTCAGTGTTGATTCGCAGGGTGTGCAGGGTCTGTCCGTTCTGTGACCAGCTTCTGTTCATCTCCGAAACGTGAACCAGTGTACACTGCTGACCAAATCAAGGATTAGTCTGCTGCGCTTGTCAAAACGAAAGAACAGTGAGCATTGCATCCATGTAACACATCCCCGGGTATAGCTCAAACTTGACCGACAGTAGCAGAATTTCACCAGATAGGCATGTGTTTCAGAAAATACGCTGGGTGGTTCTTCTGGCTTCTGTTTCTCAAATTCTCGTCTGACCCATATTAAAGCAACTGTCTTTAGGGAAAAGAAAATAAAAAAGAAAAAGGATAAAATCATATTTGCCTCCTGAGCCTTAGATGCCATTATAAATGACCATTTTTTAATGAAGGCATGTGAGCTTGTATTGCCTTTACACACTGAAATACAGTAATAGTCGACCTTAAAGCAATGCCTGTCTAAATCAGACTGCAATGATATAAAAGGCTGGATAGGACAAGCTACAGTGTTTTAAGTAACTGTGAATATTTAGTGGTGAATTGAAGAGGAACAGATGTATCTTACCACTAACCTCAATAAATGTGCTGTTGGCGCTGAAGGTTGGTGATCCAGCTGGAGCTATGTCCTGTAGACTTTCCGTCCATCCATTTTAAATAACAGAGCGAGAGTGGCCATTTGGCAAAATCATGTTTTCAACTGACCATCGGATCGTCTTTGGCAGTGTCTGCCTCTGATTCCTTAGGTAGGGCGTGATTATCATTACCACAGCTTTGGCATCACCCTATTTGCATAGCATGAAAGTAGTCTAGTTCTTGCATGCTGTTAACGTCATGTTAAGAACTGTGGATCTGCAATTAGCTGTATGCATGTGTTATTTTCTCACTTAAGATTGGGACGGGCAATGAAATCAGGTATAATTTAGTTTGGCTTTGTGTAGCATACACAAGAAAGAGTGTTATAAAGACAGAACAGATTACTGCACATTTATGGGCTGCATTAAGTACCTGGATTTCATATAAGAACACCCCACTAACTGTGTCGTAAAGTTAGTAGGTGTATGTATGACATCTTGGTTATAATTCAACAGCAGCAACTGAAAAGCCGTTGTCATGTCTGCGCCTGAAGCCGCATTTCCAGGGTCATAGTTAGCATCAACTGGCCTGGAGCTGGAAGAGTGGAAAGGCTGGCATGGCGCAGCTCACTACCCCCTCCTTACAAGCTGGCGTAGCTGCTGCACTGTGATGAGTGGTTTGCGATGGAAATACCCCAAGGAGGGCACACGGTGATCTTGACAGTAGTAGTCTTCATGACTTCTCTTCTGACAAAAAAAGGAGGGAGATTTCAACAAAAGAAGACATCTTTCATTGGCCTGTATTCAGAATTACTGGGCACAACAGATACTGCTGAAATCGGAGATTCTCAGTACCTATGGAGTCTATAAAACTAAGGGTATAGATCTGAAAGCACAGAATTGTATAAGAAAGCTCTTTGTTAGGGACAGGGAAAGATGACAGGAGGGACAGGGAGATAGGAGGGACCAATGGGCCTACCTAAGGAAAGCTGAGCTACAAGTGTTAGTAATTATATTATAACAAAGCAGAAGACTTTCACGTCTCTATAGTGTAGTGCGACAGATAATAGTACATGAATTTTTGTTTGGTTGGTTGCTTGTTGTTTTTTTGTTTCATTATAGAAAGCTGTACAAATATACTGTCCTTTAGGAAATCATGAAGAAACACGTCTATTTCAGAAATACAAACCTTCAACATCTATCTCTGAGAAAGGAGATTGTCAGTATAATATAACTTTGATTATATGAGTTAGTCTTCTACGGAATGAAGTTGTAGATATCGGTGTGCATCACTATATCTTCCCGATATCCCCATTTGCTTGTTTTGCTTTGTTGTCAGCCATTTCATTCATATTATTGGGTTTTAATGTTAGAGAAGATTTGTGAAACTAACTTTGCTGCTAGGAAACACGGCAATCTATAGAAAAGCAAGAGAGGATACAAAGAACACAAAGTTACACCAGGCTTGGAAATGAACTGGTGAGTGGGATGGATGGTACTACACTGAAGAAAAAGGGAATTATCTGAGTGAGATAATTGTAGCCTTCAGTGTGTTTAGGGAAACAGTGTAAATGGAAAAAAAACTAACAATTCATACTTCTGAAGTGTATGAAAGGACGGAAATGTTTAAGATTGATTTTTAGAACATTTTAGCAGTTAAAAAAGTCTTGTAAAGTGTACATGGTTGGTAGCAGTAGGAATGGCTCCATCAAATGCAGGCATGAAGTGGATGGTCCTCGTAGTCATTTAGCGTTTCTCATGGAGTTAAGTCCATTCAAGTTTGCGTTGTGGATTTCTTTTTGTGGTTATGCACTCTGGTTTACATCAAGGCTCTTCCTCTGCAGTTACACGTGCTCTGTGTGTGTGTGCGGGATGGAGGTTGTGTGGATTCCTGGGCCGGGCTGAACCCACAGAGTCACAGGTTTGTTCTGCGGAGGAAGAGGATGGTATTCCTGAAAATGTGGGTAGGGCTGCTTCTGGGCTGAGGCTGGGCAAGTCAGGAAGTTTACAGTTACTGCCACAGGAACTCCCTCAAAACCTGCCAGTAGCCTCCCAGTTAAAAAGAGTACATCAAATCCAGGGGATCCCAGCGAGCCGCACAGGGCAGTACTGTAAGATGTGAGTTGAGGTTGTTCTGTGAGATGTTTCCTCTACCAAGAAGGATGGCAGGGGAGGGATTAGCTTCAGTGTCCCCTGCGTTTGCTTTCTTGTGTAATTATGGGAAAGGCATTCAGTGTGCAAGGGTATCATTGCTGCCCTGCTGTTTTATCATTTCTTTATGAGATAATGTTGATTTCCGCAATGAAATGCAAATTTAGTTTACAGCGCTCCTTTTCTCTGTATAAAGGTTAAAATGCATATTGTAGATAATACTGTTGGTGGTGCTTTCGAAACCGTCTTTGTCAGCTAATTTCAGCAATACGTGGTTTTAAATGCTGCTCAGTGCAACTGCGTGAGTTTGATGTTGGCCTACATGAATTCATTTTAACCCAACATGCATGTTGCTACCATTCTGGCTGTAGTTTGACCAAAGTCGTCATAAAGCCTTGGTACTGACAAAAAAAAAAATTTGGCTGTGTCAAGAATATTTAATATATAGCGTGCCTTCTGTGCGTTACGGCAAACCGACTGTGCGATTATTGAAGCTGAGCCGTCTTAACTCTATAATCGTAAAATTCTTTTAACGCAGGGGGCTAACATCTCCTTCTAGGAATGTAGATGCTAATGAATTATGTGTTTGAAGGCCATGTTTCTGCTTACTTCTAAACAAATAGTTTGTATTGC
>Ga0181612_118987_pt1 | contig 22066 bp, 10 predicted proteins | sample HoacroProtozoa21_FD_119630 | JGI IMG/M metagenome (GOLD analysis project Ga0181612, IMG submission 119630) | Hoatzin crop microbial communities from Cojedes, Venezuel. Combined Assembly of Gp0051906, Gp0051904, Gp0051908
ATTGGCTACGTATAGAGACCGTTACCCCAGTAACCTTAACATGTATGCATTTACAATCAGTAAAAAAAAAAAAAAACCCAAACCAAAAAACCAACAGTCAATTTGCTTACATAGTTTATCTTGGGAAGGAGGAAATCCTTATAAACTATGTTGACACACAGTTCTTTTAAAGTAGAAACTGTGGCTGCACTCAGAAGATTCGATGTTACATTTCTATTAGGTTATTCATAGCAGCAAATCCTTTGTAGTTAATGCATAAATACCCACCAAAACTTCATTTACAGTTGAAATTGCAGGTAATTTAGATATAAGGGATGATGTTACTTCAACTAGGATTAAAAAAAGGTTATGTGATACCAGTGTCGGGCTTCTCCTATAAATAAATAAATAAATTCGTTTAGTCACACCTGGCTCGCCCAACCCTTCCATCTTGTCATCAGTCCTCTGCTTCTCTCATCTGGCTCTCACTGTTTAATGTTTCATCACGTGAAATATTAATTTTTGGCCCAGGTCTCGCCGAGTCCCTTAGAGCCTTACTCTATCCCTGTACAACCCTACAGACAACGGGAGTTCTTACTAATGAACCATACTAAGAACGCATTTATGACTGTGCATATTCACAGGTCTCCTGGACAAGCCCGTACTGCGTCATGGAGCCAAGTGGCTACGGGCCACCAAAGGCTCTAGCCCTGGAGTAGTTTTGTCCCAGGATGCAGAAGACACAGGAGTCAATGGGGGAGCAAAACACGTGACCTGGAAGGTATGGATCTGCTGAACATGTTCCAGAGAAAAACAGCACTTTGATGAAAGCTGTCCACCGAATGTTAACGCTAGACTAGAGCTTGGAAAAAACCAAACCTTCCGGCTTTTCACTGAAATTACTGTTAAATCGCCTTCTGATTCTGAAATGGCTTCAAATCGCTTGTAACACATTTTATGAACAACAAACCCACGAAAACCACATTCGCTCAACTTCGTAAATCACCCTCCAGCCCTTATTCACCAGACGCCGCTCCTCACCCAGAACCTCAGCCCTCGACGGCTCCCGCGCACCCCTCCGACGCCTCTCCGCCGCCCAGCTCCCTCCCGCCGCACCTCAGGGCCGCCGCACCTCTGCACCGCGCCTCCGGATCCCTCCGCGCCTCCAGGCCACGTGAACTCAGCCGCCTCGCGGCTACCTCACCGCTGCTCCTCGCCTCCAGACCCCTCCGCGCCTCAAGGCCACGTGAACGCTGGCGCCCGGCGCACGCCCCTCCGCGCCCCGGGGCCTTCTCACCGCTGCCCCGCGCCTCCGGACCCCTCCGCGCCTGCGGGCCTTCGCGGGCCACTTCACTCCTCCGTATCCCGCCGCGGGGCTGGCCCCTGAGCGGCCCGCAGAGGCAGCGGGCCAGAGCGCGGCGGGGGAGAGACAGCTGACCCGTCCCCCCTGAGAGGAGTAAACCCAAGGCTCGCTGCTACTTCAGCAGGTAACTTGTCATCCTGGTACTGCAAGTAGCTCCTCAGCAGCCGGTGCAGTGCCAGGGGTACCCCAGGCAGGTGGGAGGTGTGCAGCCGGAGAGGGTCAGCCTGTCAGAATGAGGAGAAAATGCCCCCGTGTCACCACCGAGCTGGGAGGGGAGGGGGTGCCAAGCTGAGGGGCGGGGGGGCTGTAGATGCTTTTGTGTGACACACGGGAAATCCCAAGTGTCATCTGTGGGTTTCTGAGGATCGATAGCACTGGGGCCGTGTAGCAGGAGAATATTGGATCATCCGCAACTTTGAGATGAGGGTGGCTCTTGATGTCGTGCCCTGTCAACGGGCGAACTTAGCTGGCTGCTGTAGGCTGCTGAAGACGGATCTTGAAGCCAGCAGCAGCACGTTAACTTTACTGACAGCTCCATCGCTGTCCACCGGGGATGCATAGGGACAATTAATTCCCCAAAAGCAAACCCAGCTTCATGGCGTTCGGTTAAGCTCAATCCTGGCTTATTGAATGATCCAAATAATTTTGTCACCGTGAGGCAGACAGAAGAAGGGTTTGGTTTCCCTGCCTGCTGTGTGGGCCAGAGTGGAGTTCCTCCTGACCTACAGTGGCAAGACATTCAGATAGCAATAAAGACAGAAACTGAAGGGGGAGAAGAAGAATCAAGATGATTCCTCAACAAAATCGTTTTACAGGACTAAAATCAGCCTTTCCTGTGTACTGTCATGTTTGTTGAAATAAAGCAAAAATACAATAGGTAATTGACGCAATTTCCTGAAAATTAAAAAATTCTCCCTGGGATTCTCATTGTCCTGAACTTTATTCTCATGTGTCTCGCTCTAGACTCTGTTTAATCAACTCACTGTCCGCTGATACCGCAGAAATGGGTGTTGCTTTGTATGATCATCAAAAGGTTCAGAGATTGCTCTCTTGAGACATTCCAAAAATCTTGAATGTCCTAACATTATGCTAGAACGTGCTGATTTCTGGCATGGTAGGCATCACTGGTGTCACTCCTAGGTAGAGATAAAGGTGCTGTGCAGTGCCTAAACCAAGGGATTCATTTAGAGTATTGTGGGGTAAACCTTTTTTTGTGTCTGATGTTTGAAACTTGAAAATCCTGTGTGGAAATGATGAACTGTCTGAAAGGCTGTTGGTGTTAAGTTTAGTGCTCCAACCACTCGTCTGGATGAGTTGATGTAGAACAGAGAGGATGATTAAGAAGAGACTTGTGTGCGATGTTTTCAAGGGAGACAAATGCAAAGTAGCTGCCTTTGGAAACAGTTAAGATACCTAGTTTTTGAGGTCTGGAAGATTACATATGCTTTGCGTACTACTGTCCTGTTTGAGGTATCAGAACTTGCAAATATTTTAGAAATCAGCCGATTACTTTATGAACTGTTCTCAACTTTATCAACAAAAATCCTTACGAGACCCGAAAAAACTGCGTCTATGCAGTAGCAGAATAGTACCTATGGGTTGAAATGTGATTGTTTTGCTATCTTAGCTATAGAAGATTAACCCTAGGACTTCATCTGTGAGAGGATCTATCGCAAATAACAACTTCACACATCCATTTTCTGTGTCATAATACCAAATCATTCTAATCTGTGGTAGCATACTACAAATTTGATTCAGTAAAGCAGAGAGGTGGATTTCCGAAACCTCTTCAGTTGCGAGTGGTCCTCTTTGGGTTGGAGGGAATTCCCTAACAGATCCAGGAGGCTGATTTCAAACTTCGTGCAACAGAAAGGAGAGGGCTTTCTGGGGCAATGAAGGGGAAAGAGGTGTAGCAGGCACTAGAACAGAAGATAGTGAACCGTTTTGTCAACATACCTGTTTTTGCAGTTATCCAGTTAACTACAAAAGTTATGTATTTCTGCAGATTTGCAATGCTGACTACAAATAATGGTACTTATGTTTTACAGCATGATTCCCCGTCCCTGTACCTTATTTCTTTTAGTAAGTACAGTACTGCTTTCCTCACCAAGGGGTATGTTATCCTATGTCGCTGCAGATTTGTATCCTCCAAAGAAGAGCCAGAGTCATGTAGAATGACACAACAAACTAAAGCAAGACTGCAGTTCTGATTAACAAGAGGATATTACCACATTTCAGCTGAGCACCAGAAACATTTCTGAATTATGAGATCTGTTAGATAGTGAAACTGTCTTCCAATGGAACTTGCAGAGGCTGTATTATTACAGTCATTTGTAATTACATTGTACAAAATATTCTGCAGGCAGCAGTTTCAGGACAAAAGCAAGCTGATATTCTCTCTCCAGGATTTCTGTGACTTGCTACATGAACTGTGGGTGTTAGCAGCTGGGAGAAACCCTGTGATTTTCCAGCCATCTTGCCTAAACTGTTCACAAGTATATAGTTAAGAGTTCACTTCTATAAAATCTTCAGATCTTTCTGGAAGATGATAAGTAACCTTGACTCAAACTACTGAATACATTGAAATTAAATGGTTTTCAGCGTCAGAGAAAGGTTATAGGTGCAGAATCAGGCCCGTAATGAAATGTGGGAATGGGCAAGAGCAGCCTTTCTTAAAAATTTGAATAGAGCCTTGATATATTTATTCCTTTTGGTCATCAAAATTTTCACACTGTGTAATAGTAACAGAAGCATTAAATTTGCAGTTAAATCTCCTTATTCCATAGCTAAAATAAGAAACAGTTTTGAAACTTTAAAAAATATTCCAGACTATTTTTGTCAAATCATTTGTACCTGTCCTGTATATGCTGGTTTCATTTGCTAACAGAAGGATGAAATGGAACTAAAAACCAAAGCATGGTATCTGTAAATTGACCGAGACCCAGATATACTAGAATTCTTGTTAAAATAATGTGTTACGTATGAGAGTTCCAGAAAATGTTCTCAATCAAACATACTTAGGCAAATATCCAAAGCCATCCATGTAGAACAGAGAAAAGCGTGAACAGAGGGAGGGATGCAGGTTTTCAATGAAGTTGGAGATGCTGACCAGAATAAATCTCCAGTGGGCAACAGAAAAAGAAGAAATCCAAGTTATTGGTTTTGCCTGCATTGCTAAGTGTTACACAAATACCCTGCTTTGCCTGATGATGGGAAAAGACAGGGGAACAGAGGATTTTTGACTGCTCGGCCATAAGGATCACCTCTGCTCTCCTTTTAGGTTGCCCAGGCGATGGAGTGATTTGAAACATCATCTGCTCTCTGATACCGCTGTATTCAGTCATGCAGCCACGTACAGGCAACCCTTGGTCTACCTGCCAGGGCATCCGGCGCGTAAGAGTAAGTAGTATAAGCTCATGTGGCCTACCAGGCTGTGTGTACAGCAGGTGCTGCAGGGTCATTTCTACCATCTTGTTTTGCTGGTTTAGGTACTCTGCAGTTTTACTGTAAAATTGTTTCAAGTGGTCATCCAGTACTAGTGTTTTTCACAACATCGACTGATTCTAATGGAGCCTAGAGGGGAACCTGTATTTTCTAGTGTTCGTTATGGCACTTCAAGAATGAAAATAGCTCTAGCCAGACTAAACAAGGCTAAATTAGATGAACAAATACCCCTTCTGTAGGACAAGTGTAATAATTTCTAGTTAAAGGGCACTGGAGGAACTGACAGCATCATTACTTTTGGATACAATGATGTCACAGGGCACAGCTATGGTCTGTTGACTGAAGGAGATTTTGTATTCCCATGTATCTTATCATCAGCACTTTCAAATCAATTTTATCCTTTTGAGGAAGGGAAGTAAGAGTTGGAGGTTGGGTTTTTATTAGACACAGCTGGTCTGAGGGACGTCATTTGTTGCTAAAGCTGGGGCTGTCTTTCATACGAAACCATTAGCAATGGGGGTGGACGGTGGGCAGGGGGAATCACTTGAGGTAGTTTCAACAGCTGAGGCTCAAATTATAGAGGAAAGTGGAGAGAAGTGAAATTTATAATCTATAATTTGAAACCAAAGTAAGAATGAGACTAGTTTATTTGAAGGACTGGAAGGAAAAGAATGTGATATATGGCCTGATACAGCCAAGCAAAATGAACGTTGCCATTGCACTATTACTTTGCGGACAATCCAAAAAAACCAAAAGGGCCTATTAAGGCCGTCTCTGTGGAAATCTAATTAGGTCATACAAACAATCCCTATTGTTTATAGGACCCTTTAACCATTCATGGATGCCTTAGAAAGTCTGTAGCAGATACAGGAAAGATTCTGATCCATGAAGCGAATAAGAAGTGAACAAGAGAGGAAGAGTAACAGATGAGGAATGGGCATAGGGGGAATCTATAAAGAGAAGAATTTAAGTAGTAAGAGAGGAACACATGAGATCCACATTCTTCTCTGGAGGTGTTATCCTATTATGTGGGACATAATCTGCTTTGTTTGGTTGAAGTTAAGGGAATAGAGAAGAGCAATTAGTAGGAAACAGTGCATTTTCAGGCAAAAAAAGAGAGATCTTCCGAAGATAAGTGTTGGAAAGACCATGTTAAAAGAATGTGCTTGCTTAGAGCAAGTGACCAATACCAGTGACTGCCTGTAACATCCTAGTGAAAGGAATATAAAGGAAAGTTCAGTGCAAATTAAAACAGAATATAGAGACCAGTGGGTCCACTTCTGGCTTCAGGACATCATGAGAGAGAGGTGTCAAAAGTATGTGGGTCCTAACCCAGTGCAGACTGTACTTGCTGAGAGAACATCACCACAGAGTGACCTACTCACCCTTACGCTAAAAGTGTGGTTCCTTTTTGCGCTTGTTATCTTCTTCCTTCCCAAGCTGCCAGGTAGCAAAGAACTGTTTCACATCTATTGCTCCCATCATGTCCCAGTAAAATTCTGACCACCTCTCTTGCAGAGAACCCCACTCCTACTTACTATAACTAAGTGTTGAGTAATATTTCTATGAACGTATCCTAGAATTTTGAAAGAATTATGGACTTAATCGTAGCAGGATACTCTGCAGGCCAGTGAATGTTCAAGTTATATAGCACTGTACCAACAGAGGGAGAATTTGGTATCTCAGTATTTGCAGAAAGCACACACTGAATGGTGCAGTTGTTCATAACATAGTTGGACTCTTCTGTTTGGTAACCAGTGAGGGTACAATATTCACATCGCCTGAGTCCTGCAACTAAGCCACTTTGGGTGAATTCACAGATGGGATATTCACAAGCTAGTTATCAGCTATTTGCAATGAGGAATATTGCACACCAACATTTACAAGTAATAATGCATAATTTGATATTTCAGAATATCACAATCCACTTACAAATAGCTCAGTACTATAAAGGACCTAAGTCAGTACTCAAAGTCAGACAGAATCTTCCCATAGGTTTTTAAGCCCTACTGAATCAGATGCCAAAAGAGTCGAGCGGTGAGAAGAAAATACTTCAGGCACCTTCAGTAGTCATATGCATTTTAGTCCAGCAATGCAAAGGTCCTACAGCATTTTACCAGAAGTATTTAAGCTACTCAATACCTATATGAGAGGCAGAGGAATTATACTGCTTTGTTTCTGCTGTGCTGAATGATTTCCTGAAGATTGTATAGGGAACCTGTAAGTTCAGCCTGTAAAAAACACCCCACCCAACCCCACTCCTTGACTCTCTATCAAGGAATGCTGTAAGTGTAGCTATGCTAGAGAAGGAGACGTCCTAGATGACCTGTTAGGATTCCTTTCTGCCCTTTTTCTATAATTCTATGCTGTGTTCCACAAAATAAGTCTGGGACTCTCCACTGTTTGGATATGTAGTGTTCCCAGCAGGAAGTTATAACTAGACAAACCATACTGAAGTGATTGTCTCTGCTTGTTACCCTAGATTGTTTTTAGCGGTATATGTTGCCTCAGAAGCAAGAGCAAGATTTGAATACTGCTAGTCTCAGGAGGAAGCCATGAGTTTTAGAAACAGCTCTGAAAAAGGCCTCAATAATGCCAGTTGCCTGAAACAGAATTTCTTCAAACTCAACTGCATCTGAATGGGATTCTGTAGAAAAATACCCCCATTCTAGATCACTTTCTTTATTCACAAATCTGTCATTTGTTGTTGTATATGCAAAGGAAACAGTCAAATAGCTGCCTGGGAGTTCGGCTTGCTGTGACTGAGCTGCATTTCACTTTAGATTGAGGTGGAACTTGTTTGCGATGGATCTTTGCCTATTGCAAAAGTTTACTAACGGGTTTAAAGCAGGCCAAAAATAAGAGGATGAGAGCTAATTTTAAGTATTTATGATAATTAAGCAATATATATGCCAATTATATTCCGACACCCTGCGTATCAGCAGGTGCCACCACATATAGGAAACTGCAGGCGATGATTTGGTAGCGAACTGAGTTGATATGGTATTTTACTAGCTGCTATGACATCATCATTGCTGGATGGCTCTTTGGAATAAATAACCTCTTCCACATGTCCCTAAGCACACAGCTCCCGAAATAAGTTTCAACTGCTGTAAGGCTGAACGATGTCCTAAATCACCTTGGATTAATAAGCAACAGAAATAGAGGAGGAGGGGGATCCAGGATTTGTTTTCATTATTCCACCAGAAGTATTTCAGATGAAGTAATTGTTAAATGCATTAGATACAATGCAGGGCAATCAGGGAATAAAAACATGAAGGCAGGAGAGATGTTTATATTGGATTTACATACTGAAAACCTGGCAGGACATAGTGCTGTAATTCGTGTGTTGCCAGGCTACTCACGGCAGTGTTCAAGATAGGTTGAGATTCCATAACTGTTTAAAGAGCGGCGTGTTTGTCAGGTGTCTTTGCAGAGATCTGTGTCAAGAGAAATATCTCAGAATAGAGAGGAAGTTGAATGTGAAACTTCCCTGAGAAAAAAAGCCATAATAAAGTTTGAAAAACACGACAGCACTTGCATTCTCACTCACAAACAGTAAAATTAATTCCCATGTAGATGATCAGTGCAGGACATGCAAATAGATGTCCCACTTAGACCTAATCTGTAATTCTGGAGTATAAATGGTGCCTTTATCTCTTGCTATACCTATGAACAGGGAAAATCTAAGAAGATCTGAATAAATGCGGATGGCTGAATAGTAGAGAAATGTCAATTTAGTTAGGAGTGTCCAGACTAGTTACTTGCTCTTCCAGGAAAGAACAAATGAAAATTAGTCCTTAGCCAGTTTGTGCTGGTTCTCTTCTAAAAGAAGTTGTAATTAATTATTTCAGTGTTGTCTTTGCTTACCAGTCTGTAATACAGAGGCAATAGTCTCCAGAGATTAACTTGTAAGTGGCACATTTGTGTTTAGCATGACCTGTTGTTGCTACAGAGGGTAGGCTCTACCCTAGACACTCAGCTTGTGTTTCACTGAATTTTTGAGAGTTTTGGATGCAGCTTCTAGCCCTGCACATCTGTGTGATGCACCGTAGAGAATACCAGGGTTACATTCCCTGAAATTTTGTGAAGCTTGAATTTTAATATGGATATTGATTGCTTTCCAGTCTCTAAAGATGCCCAAAGTTTCTTACTGCTCTTTGTAGCAGCACAAAATAGATCCCTGTTCCCTTAAACCCAGAACCTTTGGACATTATCTCAGTGTGAAACTGTTTGGTAGAGTCTCCAGAAGCCTACTGCTCTCCAGGAACTCTAGCAACTTATTGCTCATGGTTTCATGTGCACTTAAGGTGTTGCTTTTGAATTGCACAGTTGAATTGCAGTTTTCCTAAAATGAGTTAAAACCTTCTTACTGTACAAGGAGGGATGGAAAAGTATTTTTTTTTAATCCAGTCATGCATATCCTTGCTATATTTTAAATGTGATCACATACTACTGCAATGAAGAGCATGAAATGAAAATGGTTGGATGGATACAAGGCTGAAAAATTATTTCATTTATGCTTAGTGCCTATGCTCCGATGTCACCCATATGGTTTGAAGTCAGGCAGGACTTGCCAGAAGAGTTGGGGGTTCTGCAGAACATTCACGCGTTTCGTGTATCTCTCTACCGCCTTTCTAACAGATGATGATTTCCCTCTCTGAGTTCACCTCACACAGACATTCCACTTAGTTCTGTATCATAAGCTTCCTGAATGCCACCCCATCATCTGCAAAGGAAGTATCTTTGTGTGAAGACAATCTGTCCCTTTTCCTCACTGTCTCTGAATCCATATAGTGGAAGTCATAATGACTTAGGCCTGTCAGGCAGGTGATAGCTGGACAGAAGCAAAGATTCACAAACTGCGTGGCCAAGAAGCAAGAAGAAAAGGGGCTAGCATAAGTACACAGGTGTAGATAAATTACAAGTATACAATATACAAAGATCTTGTCCCTATGATCAGGGGAGAGATGAAGGATTTCTCTTTGCACATGGTGAGAAGGGGCTGGGAAAAAGTGATAATGCTTTCCCAATATCAGGTTTTCCGTCTCTCCCTCACCCCATTATGTTTTTGCTCATTAGAATGGATAATAACAAAGTATAAAAACACAAGAACCTGGCCTGAGTAGTGTTTACCTTTCAAGACCCATAGCAACACCATTTACAAGGAGTTGCTACCTCTGTACAAAACAGAAAGAGAAAGAAAACCTGAAGCTGGAGCAATCTGTCTGCTTTCTGTGAGGAAAAACAGGCTCAGCTTGCAAATGCAAAGGGAGAAGTGAGCAGTGTTCAGACACAGATTCCCCATCCTTTTTTATATGTTGCACACAGCAGTCCCTCATACTGAGCTGAAACCCAGTTCTCCCTACAAGTAGTACATGTAATACTGCAAAACCCAAAATCCCCTGGAGAGTGAAGTTCCAAGTCCTTTCTCTGGCTCCTAATAATACACTAAAGAACATGATGCCATTTTACTTCGTGGTAGAAGGTTAAATAGGAAAAAAAACACTTGCTAAGCTACATTTGACATGTCAAGTGGTGTGCAGCTGAACTGGAGTTAGCAGCTGTGACATGCAGTCTCTCAATCAGAGAAGTGTAGGATTCAAAAGTCCCATTATGCCACTCATCTCTGCCGTTGCTGAATTTTGTCCCATAGTACGGTCTTTTCTCTTGTCCTTTGTTCAGCGCTGTCTTAAACAATTCAAATGTCATGGTTTCACAAATTCCTTGCGGAGTCCATTCATCATCTCGCATTTCATCCCATCACTACTTATGACACCCCAGCAGAGAAGATGAGGCAGTATCTTCCACTGCCTGGTGTTTGTATGCTGGTGTGTTCACCTCACCCACCCCAGCCAGGGCAGCTGTCAAAGGGGGAGGTGATCAGAAAGCAGTGAATGAGAGACCAGAGGGGAGCACCTGGCACTATGAGATCACGCTGGTGAGAGCTGGTTTAAAATTTCTGTCAGTGACAGGCAGTTGAGAGACACTTGACAGTTTTATCACAGGATAGTGGAGCACGCTAATTTCACTGTTTACATGGTGGCATGTACTTGCATTTTACTGGTGTTTGTTCATCTCCCCACTTATCTGAATGCAATGACTTGATTCACAAAGTTGCTTTGCACTCATGTCTCTCAGCCCTATACCGCATTACACTGGAAATCCGGTAGGGAACAGTTCAATTTATTTATCCCATCTGCCAGAAGATACTGGCAGAGACTGAATGTTTTAAAAACTGAAGAGCTCGGGAGTTTGGGGAATAACCCTCTGAGTAGTCATCTCAGATACAAATCTTTCTTTCAGAGACTTATGCCTTGGGTGAGCATTTCACCAAGTATTTGCTGTGTGGAAAAGGTTCTCCCTGTCCCAAATCCTTCCCCATGTCCCCTCTCCCCCATTCCCTGCCCCGCCCCCCATATTTATAGAGAACATCAAATCAAATTGTGCTGTTACTATGCTATCGCAAAGCAGATATGCCTAAATGGCAGCCTTTCAGGATTCTAGCTACCTCTTGCAGAAGCAGCATTGCCTGAGAAAACTACAGTTGCCATTGCTTCTAGCTACATATATTCACCTCACACACCTTAAAGACTATGGAATGGGATGACCAATGGCACAGTGGTGTTTTGGAGGTCCTCATCGGGACTATCCAGGTGTCTCATCTTCACATTCTAAAAGCTCCTTACATCTTAGTTAGATCTATATTATAAATATCCCAAGCCACACTGTACTGTCATACAACACTTGAAATCATGTATGCAGCAAACCAAACCTTCGCATGAAATCTGTTGAGGCAGAGACCTTAACAATCAATTCACGGAGGCAGAAGTACTAAAGATGCCTACAATAAGCCAGATTTTTGTAAGCCTTAGCTTGTTCCACAAACAGGGAGAGCCTTGTGTGGCAAATTCTAAGTATGGCATTCAAGATTGACCTCAAGATTATTAGTATGTGAAAAAACTACATGCTTTTCTGTAGCAGCATGGTGCGGTGCCTGGTACATTGAAGCAACTGAGTGGGTGGATGACCGGTGTGTGCTCTCTGGCCTCCCAAGAAGCCCGAGTGGTCTCTGACAAGCCTTGTCCTTCACACCCTGAGACCCTGCTGTAAGCACTATTCCTCCAGAGCAGTCAGGGCAGCAAGAGGAAGGCTGGGACAGAGGACAGCAAGCCCAGGGAAGTTTAGTTTAGCAGACTATAAATCCCCCTTCCCCTCCTCCCCTCTTTATTGCCTGTCTTTGGAAAACACAATCCGATATAAACCAGAGAGTGTGGAAGCAGGGCAATAAAACTGTACGGCAGGAGCAGCGAGTGTCGCAGGGGTGTTATATTACTGGCATTCCAAGTGGTTGATGTCAGGCAGCGAGCAGTAGGGCCCACAACCCACCAGGGCAAAGAAATTTCCCAACTGTCCCTTGCGGCCCTGTGACATCCCTTCTGCTCAGATCCATTCTCGGCTGTTACGCCATTCACCTCTTCTGCCCTTTGCTACTCTCAAGTCCTCGAATTATGATTTGAAGGGCTCTGGTTTCAAAGCCATGCAAGTTGAGCACTCAGGCCTTTTGGCCGCAACGTTTTGAGTAAAGATGTTCTTGAAATGCACTGTATGTTGACTGATCTGTGTGTCACACGGTCAGCAGTGCCGCATGGATAAAGATGGTTTCTTAACATTCACATGGCTGGATTAAAATATATATGTATTGGCCTAGTATTAAAAAAAAAAAATGAATGTCGCTCCTTTTAGGTAGGGCCAAGAATTTCAAAACTGATTAGCAGTTTAGAGTGCCCTACATGAGTGATAATTTTCACAGGATGGGCTCTCAGTACCTTGTGAAAACCAGGTCGCTTAAAGCCGCTATAAACTGGGCACTTAAAAGACAGTTTCCAGCTGTCTGTGCCAACATTTGCTGTGAAAAGTTAAAGATGGATGCTTAACCACAAGGAATGAGGTATAAATATTGCTCAGAAACTCACACCTACCTCATATGAGCTTTCACAAGTATGGTTTCTTAGGGCTAGGTTTCTTTCTCTTTAGTTGTCTAAGTTAGGTGTTTGCTGTAAACCAACTTGCAAAGCTCGTGTAATTGGTAGAGTGAAAGAAGTATCTCTCGAAAACAATTCATCCTGCTTTTTTTAGGAAATAGTTGCACAATCAAAATTAAGCCTGCTTAAGTCATCATGCAGTGACTCTTCTGTAACTAACCTTTTTCTCTCTCTTGTTGTTGTTATTGTTTAGAGTTGGTTTTAGCTGGATCAGTTTCCTGACTCAATTTGTTACGCAGCTGTATGAATGCTTGCTGGCAAAACATGCAGCTAGGGACAAGGGAATATGAGGTGAACTTTTCTGGGCATAGCCTTCTCTTACATTGACTTAAAGCAATCATATAACAGCAACCTCAGAGATGCGCGTGTACCAGGATGGCTTTGTCATCTTCTAGGATTGCATGTCTTTCTGTTGAATTATTATACACAACCAACTTAGACTAGAGACCTAACTTTAGATAACCAAAGTTTGATGAAGTGAATCTCACCATTATTCATCATTGTAAGTATATTCCAGTTCTGAGGAGTACACAGCAATACCAGTCAGCTCACAGAAGTGGTAAATTCTGAGAGTATGTTCTCAGAGCCCTGTGCTCTAATTTCTACACCATTTTATAAATATGACACATATACTCTGTGGTAGTTTCGGAGCATGTCAGGAAGAAATATCCAAATTAACTTCTGAAATGGACCGATAAAAGCATAGTAAATCCCTGTGTAGACACTCTTGCTGAGTATCAAAGAGGCCTTAATTCAGGTCAACCTAATTTATTTTGTATTGAAATAAAACAAATCAAATAAAGATCCCTTTAATCCTAAATGAGAGTGCCTGTGCAGGCGGGTGGAGGGGGCTTAACGCTATTTAGAATTTAATAGTGTTTGATAGCAATTACTTAGAATAATCTCCTTTATGAGGTTTTTGGACACTCCTCTTCAGTAGTCCTGTATAATCATTTGTTAAATTATGTGGAATAGTTAAAGATGACATGGAAGAGTTAACGTTGGAAATTGAATTCTGAAGGGTTTTTGTACTTGAAGTGTAGAGATTTTGAATGACCAAGGAAGAAGGAAAAGGACATTTGATTATCTCACCATTATAGATATGTAGTTCTCTCCGTATCATTTATTTCTGCACATTTCTGCACGTCTGTGTAGCACTTATTGTTACATCTGAGCTAGCTTTTTGGTTCAAGCGAACATAGCACTTTCAAGGGAAAAGTTTTGGATTAAGGATTGAGTTTCCTGGTATACATATGAAGGGAGATTCTCTTCCATTCTCTTCTCCATCTATGTGGATATATAGTAAACTGAATATCACACTGTTTTGCATGAATACATAATACTTTCAATCGTGTGATCCTAAAGGGCTTTTTAAACGTAAATGAACAAAGCTTCCCCTCTGCCCCTGAGAAAATTAGGTAACTGTCATTATCCTAATTTTACAGATAGGAAAGACATGATCCTACAAAGTGAATTGCCTTGCCTAAGGTCACACACAAGGAGAGAATGACCTCATGGAATAAAACAAATTCTTCTAAATCCCTGTGTTGTGACTCAGTCACAAGACTGCCCTTCTCTATTGTTTTATAACAAGCCTTTATTCCACTATCTCCCTTTCCAGAAGTTCTGCTGTCAATACAGGCCTTTCTGTGGTAGCCACGTTGTCTGGCACTATCTATTAAGAAAGATGGAGAAGTTACTGGTCATATGGTTTAGGGCTGCTGTGGCACTTCAGTATGGTGGGCTCTTTCTGCTCCTAATCCATTGTATTAGCTTCTGGCAATTCAAGCACCGTCTACTGAATTGCTAGGGGTGAAAGGTCAATGCATTAAGCATAGCAGATTAATACACTGCAGTAAATCCCAGAACCAGCACTTTAAGGAGCCAGTAATATTTCACACGTGATTGTTCTACCAATTGATTGCACCATCTTGTGAGTGCGTGTGTGTATGTGTATTTCTTTTACTCCATTTACGAGCTTTCCCAAGCTCCCCTGTTTAGTGGAGATTGCTGTGTCCCACACTGGTTGCACTTTGATCAGGGAAATTCAATACCTGAGGTCTGGGCTTTATAGGAAAGCAAGGTCCAGATTAAGGGAATTAGCCACAGTATATCACAACTAATAAAAGAGTGATTGAGCCCCACCACAGTGCTGCCCCAAGGGACAGGAGGAAAAAGGAGGGGGGGCAGTTAGCAGAGAAGGGAGAGGAAGACTTGCAGATAAAGCCACGTCCATAACTAAAATGAATAAACCTGCTATCACATCATGCCTCTTACTTACCTAGTAACTAAAGCAAGATTTTTTTAAACAAAATGTTTCAGCTACAGCTTTTGCTTTCCTTTTTTCCATATAAATGTAAATTTGTTTCCAGTTTCTTCTTTCTGTTAGCCTTGTCCATCCCTAAGTTTCCAGTGCAACTAAATTACAAGTCCTTTTTAGGAATTCTGTCAATAAATAAATCACATATTCCACTGATTCTTATGTCCATCTTAGAGTGATTAAATAACTTTTGACAGTAGGAGCTGCAGTTTCAGACACTTGACAGAAGCAGGACTGGGAGATACTAACACTGCCGTTATATGGATGTTAGCATTTCTCTCATGATAAGCCTGAATAAAAGTTTTGTGAGGACCTACCTATCTTTGTGATGGACCCGCATCAAAATTATGAACCTTTCCTTCTCCATACTGCTTCAAAAATCAAACCAGATCTGAGTATGGAGTTTGCTCTTGAGCTGTTACTAGACTAATTTTGTCTGAAGTTTTCCCGGTAGTATGCTAAGACACAGTATAACATCTACATATCTAAACCAGGAGATAGTAATATTTATTATTTATAGACAGTGATTGAGGAAAGATTCATGACCATGCTGTCAAAGAGGATCAGACTGCTGCATTATCACAATTAATCATTTACAAAAATATTTTGTATGTACTACCTTCACTTAGGCTATGAGCTTCATTTTCTTCAAATTCCCATTTCCCTGTCTGGTTTTTTCTGAGTTCTTAATCCAGAACAAACTTTCCTTGATTTTTTTTTTATTCATTTCAGAGATTTGTTTGAACAAGATGTGGCAATAACAGTAGAAAAACCAGCACATAATCACTGTGTCTGGCATCTCCTTTGTCATAAATGTCTGGGGCCGAGTGCACTGTTATAGTTCCGGTTGTACATAGGCAACATTGATTTATTTCCCAAAGTCTGAGTACTTGACTTTTCAATTTTGATGTTCTTTGTACACGATACTTTGTTTGGAAAACAAATATAACAAAATAACTAATTTTATGGTATCAGTTTGCATTTAGACATCTGTTTATGTAATAGATTTTGGTGTTTATTAATTTAAATCTGCCCCTTTACAGCAAAAGCATTTAAGCATACCCCTAATTTGACCACAGTGTGCTTTAGGATCTTACTAGAAGTCAAATACAGGGTTAAGTGCTTCAGTGAAGCAAGAGCCACAGTAATTTAAACTATACCCGTAATGAAAGAAGGAACGTATTAATTATACTTAGCGCCTTGCAGAATTTTAGGATTTGTACATGCTGAATAAATACCAACAGCCTCTCCAGTGATGAATTCCTGTATCTTTTTTTACTAAATCCCGTAATTTTAATTCTCTTCAGCATTACAGCGAGAACAATGGTGAATACTGAAGCAAATAGAAAGAGTATATTCAACTTAATGCATATTTGATCAGGTCCCTAGAATCCATTTTCACATACTGTTTATTATTACAGTTTATTGTTATAGTATAGAGTATACAGACACACAAATAGATATATTGTCTAATTAGACTGATCTGCCTGAAATCTGGATTCATTTGCCAGATAATGCATTTTTCACTCAAATAGCACAACAATATTGATTAATCACAGTAACGCTTTACAGTGTTTTTAGAACTTCTGACCATGCACAGTATTCTGAAAGCATAAACAAATAGTTTTGCCCCCTTGTGCCTGACAGCTAATTAAATTTGCCCCAAGTTTTCAGAAGTACATAAAGTAATTTTTTTGCAGGATCAGGGTTTGCTGCTTGCTAACACTTTTGCTTTCTTTAAGAACAGGAATATTCATACCAAAGCAGACATTTGTGCTTGTCATGTTTCCTCTTAAGCAAACCAGGTTCTCAGCCTTCTCAGCTTTGATCTTATTCCAAGAGGTGATACAAAAAATGAAGAGGAAAGGGTTTTAAATTTGAGTATGTTGTGAAAAGATATTGATAATTGTGGACAATGGTGGGCAGGAAATTTTGGGTATATACAAGTTCATAGAAGGATTCTTTCCTGACACAATCGAGCCATCTCCTTGAACTGTCTGTCAAAAGTGGGCTAAACTTAAGAACAAAATTATATAGAAGTTGAGAGATGGTGACAGCATGCTTGCCTGCATATGAGAAAACCCACTTCACTGTGATACATAAGTTGAAGCACTCACAAGAATATTATTTTATTCAAAATGAAATTGGAAATAAGGTAAATTCACAGTTTTGTGATCACTTGCTTTTGAGAACTTTAACCTAAATTTCATGTTGCAAAAAAACTTACTAGATAATTTTCTCTTACATCGACTGTTATCTCACAGTAACTAGAGACCAGTTTAAGTGTCAGACTGTTTGTGACAACACAGCTTCTCTACCTTATCTTACCAAAGATGATAATTTTAGTAATAATGCTGAGCAGTTTTTCCTGCACTAATCCCCTCCGTATCACCTATGATTCTGTCATTAGTTGTAGTATGTACTGGTTTAGATTATCTGCTTTCATTACTTCATTATTCACTTGCCAAATAGCACAAAAAAGAAAAATAAACCTGCAAACTTTCCTTTAAAAAAAAAGCCATAGTTGTCACATCAGATGATGCCTTTAAACACAATGTCCTGTGCGTGAATGGATCACAGATCTGGGTATCAGTGAGACAAAGTTGTCAGTGTCAAGGGAAGTCATGTCAATAAACAAGCATGGAAACTTGCGTAATAAACCCATTTTAAATAATAAAAATTAGAGCAATCAATGTACCTCATGCACTTGGATTTTTCTTAACATTCCCTAGTCAAGTCACTGATAACTCTTCAAGCTACAGCTCACATATGTTCACTTCACAGTCCTGAGACTTTAAAATTTTAATTAGGCAGAACTCTGTCCCGTAGAAGCTAAACTCTAGGTTATCAGAAATATCTAGGGAAGAACCAAATATTGAAAATTGTTATGTACCAATTAATCTGTTCTCATGCAATACTACTGTAGAACTCCAAAACTGATCTCTTTCAGAATAAACCAAGAAAGCAGCACCCACTACTTCTTAGTTAAGTATTATATGAAATTACTTAAAACCAAAATTTATGACATTCATTCAGTACTGGATTATGAAGAGAGCACTTTTCCAACTGCTCTGATTTTTTTTTTTCCAATCCACAAACAATTTACAGGGCGAGGGCTGAACTGCCACTTTATTAGCCTGCTTTCATTCCTGCTTCTATTCAAGTGAATAGTAAAATTTGGATAGATTTGAGTAATGTAGGATCAAGGCTGGAAGACCTGATATAAAGTCTGCTGAACATTCCTGTCAATCCCCATAGTCTTTGCAGCAGGATCCCAGATGAGTGGAAACTCGAAGCAGCTCAGTAGGATTATTTAGAATAACCCGAAACAAGTCTGTGACTGTAACTTAACCCTGTTTTATAAAGTGGCAGGAAATGAAGACACTATTGATGGGCAGAACTCAGGAAATTGATTAAAACCCTCAAAATCTCTCTTTCGAGATCCATCCCCACAAGCAGTGGATGCATGCTACAAGTGATGATAAAATACCAGTGAGCAGGGCCAGCACACATCAACTGTTTAATAACTGCTTGCCAGATGAACAGATTGGTTGTCAGAGCAGCAGGATAGAAATACTTTGATTGCCAATAACTGTAAGTTGAAATTCTGGCAAGGTCGGTTCTTCCCACAGATGCTAAGGCTCAGATGTTGACTTGTGATCCCTGCTGAGAATGTGATACAATACATATAAATTAAAACTATTTTTAAGATAGTTAGGTAAGTTAGTAGCTAAGCATTAAAATAGCTATATAAAGATATCCTAAACTGTACTGAACAGTATGCACGTTGCTGTATAAAAGCCTCCAGACAGACATTAAAATTATGATGCTGTCATCTCTGCATAGTCATGAAAGATACTTTTATGAGACTTCCACATCCAGCTCAGTTAGCAGATATTCCCACTCCCAGCTAGACTGTACCTTCCAGTAGTGCTTTAAGTCCAATCCTAGCTATCCAGTAATATTTAGCTTTCATTTTAACACTTTTTATCCATTTATGTCAGTATATGTCTTAGAAAGGAAGCCCATTTGTCCTTATCATTTCATAGCTATCACTCACGGTCTCAGAACACTTCAGTGGCAGAACCAGTAATAAATGCAGTCAGTTCCCTGACTCAGTGCCCTTTTGCTGAACCGCACTCTGCTAGTCTAAGTTTCCCTAGCATCTGCAATCACATACAACAGGCTAGTTATCAAAACCCTAATTATCTATTATGATGCGTACCATTAATGTAGTGCTTATAAAGCGTGTTCAGCTCTTCTAAGAAAAGAGACACTAACAAATATTAGATATAATTAACACCTACTTTTCTAATTTTGCTTGCTGTTCACATAACAGGATAGCATTGTAGTTACCATCTCCCCATCCGTCTGTTCCTAGTAATCACACCTTATTACACCATTTTACTGAAAAAAAATGTCATTTTACTAAGGGGGCAGGAGAGATTTTAACCTGTGCAGTGCTAATATTATTATTCCCTTTTTTTCTTCAGAAAGGTCCCTTATTAAAGTGGGAGCATCTTCTTCTTCAGTCCTTTTCTCTATAGCAGATTGTCAGTGTGGGCTGTATTTTCCTCTTACCTGCAATCCAGGTATCTGTCTTTTCTGTAGTTATAGAACACTGTGAACAGTTGTCGCTGACAAACCAATGGAGACCTTTTATCCATAGAACAAGTGATTTTGTTCATTCTGTACTTTAGCTGGTATCACCTACCCTCCCACAGTCAACATCTACCACAGCACAGGGGTACTAATCGCAAGCTTGCCCTATATTAACAACTTATGATTAAGCCATTAGGCCTCCTGTTTTTCCTAAGGGAAGGAGAATAGAACATTCAGGTCTGTGGCTAATACAAGGCAAGCAAAGTTCTTCCCAGGTCAGCTTGAAATCAAATATAGTCAAGGAATATTTCCTATGAATGTAATCTCACAAGATATTCAGAATGTTTTCAATGCTTCCTCATATATTTATATAAAGAAGATACTGTGCAACGAGCTTCCTCGGCAATCATGGAAGGGAAATCTTTGGTTTGGGAAGCTGACAGCTCTTATACCATAGAGATGACTATCATTTTATCCTGGCAGCTTCTTGTTCTAGGCTGCCACATTTGGCATGGCTTCTGATCACTGTTACGCACTGATAGACATGATGCAGAACATTTTCTAGTGAGGCTGCTATGATGAAAAGTCTTCTACATACTGATTCTGGCTAATCTCCTTTTGCCCAGGGGTAATCCTAACAAATGAAGTGCCACAGTCAGGAGCAAATGTTGGTATACACACATTCAGAAAGGGTAAGTTTATTACTAAAGATAACATGGAGATAATACAGTAAAGTCAGTATCTGAGTACAGTGATGCCTGCAGTATGGACTCTCTCTGTAACTGCAAATTCATGTATGTAAAGCCTGCTCTGACCTTGTATTAATTAGCTATTTTTCTTCCATCTGCTTTTATAGCCACTGTGCCAATAAGAATGCATGTGAATAGCCACAGATAAGTTCAAGATTTCTTATTTTTCCTATGATTCTGATGACAGGCATGATAGTGGAGAGATCACAGAAGAGTGATTACAATGGGGATGAAGGTTACTTGTCCTGAGCATCTTTGATCTTATGGAAGGGAAGCTGGTTTGACCTGGAAACTAAGGTGCCAATGACTATAATGGGGCTTTAACAGGGGAAAAATAAGAAGGGATCTGCTGTGCGAGATCCATGTACCTAGATATGCCATGTTGCTATGCAACACAACTGGAGAAATCCAGAGTTCTATTGCAGTGTATAAACGAAGATGGATTTTTCTAGGGAAATCTAGCCTGGCCTGCTGTAGGCATGCAATGCCTTGAGGCAGCAGTAGGAGGACAATAGAAAAGTCCAGTAAATAAAAAGAATGGATGAAGTACCTAGCACCATATGAATTGTCTCTGTTGCAACATGAGACATCAGAGGATTTGGGCAAGCTTCAAAACTTGGAGAATTTGGGACAATTTGTACCTTGCCATTCTGTCCTCACAAATAGCTGTATATCGTCTGTGCTTGCTCTGCTGTTCAGCTGTGGCAGTACCACACAGTGTCTCCACACCAAGCTGATGGCCCAAGAGGAAGATTTTTTTCTGTGATCCCTCAAGGCCTAGCTGAGACAAACTGAATGTTGACCCCTTTACTATGATTCTCTTGTCAAATTTTCCAGCAGGCACTCTAAAAAACGTTCTCACCGCCCTAGAGGCAGGTTCTTAATTTACTTCCTGCCCTGCACGGTGTCTCACTCTTGCTTGTGTTTTTCTCTTTATTTTGAGGGTAGGGGACTGGGCTTTTATGGTGACCATGTTAATCGTATCCCTGGTGGTCACAAAGGAGTTTAATAAAAGGGGTGGGTGGCTGGCTTAATTATTTTTTCCATCTGTCTTAGGAGAAGAGTGTTTTAAATAAATACAGCTCTGTTGGAGCAGAGGGGTTGCAAGGGTAACATTTTGTTTCCATTCCTTTGTCACCCCACCACCCTCCTTCGCCACCCCTAAGTTTATTTCCTGCTGTGGAGACAAGTAACTTAATAAACTATTATTTATATGTTAAAGATGTCTCTTTCTAGCACTAAATTTCTTGCTGGGGAGATGAGTGTCTATAAAATATTTCCAAAGGTACCTCCTTCAAAGGTTTAGTGGGTTTCCCAATAGCGCACTCCAAGTCCTGCTGCTATTAAGTTGGTGGCTGTTTATTTTTCAACATGTGTAAGAGCCTGAGTGATGGAGCTAGAGGAGAGTTTTGTTCTTCCTCAGTTTTTTTTGTTTGTTTTTTTTTTTTTTTTTTTTTTTTTTTTTTTTTAAATCAGTGACATTTTTGTTTTTGTATATTGTTTTTTGTGTAGAAAAAAATTTTTCTTCTCTTTTTTTTTTTGTGTTTTTTTTTTCGGCTTTTTC
>Ga0181612_139400_pt1 | contig 22064 bp, 11 predicted proteins | sample HoacroProtozoa21_FD_119630 | JGI IMG/M metagenome (GOLD analysis project Ga0181612, IMG submission 119630) | Hoatzin crop microbial communities from Cojedes, Venezuel. Combined Assembly of Gp0051906, Gp0051904, Gp0051908
CTTCCTGGAGTCCGGTGCAAATTAACCCTGTCCTGGCCAAACCCAGGACAGAGTGGCTTATAGCTGTCAAAGTGGGAACTTCTGCAGAGGTTTTTAAATGATAAATAAAGATGTACAAAGGAACTTGGTCTGTTGTTTATGTAAGTAAAGAATACTCATGCAGATATGAACATATGTATGTATGCAAGTGGTGTAAGAAGGTGATATTTAATATTTCTCCTGTGAAAAGACATGGTCAGATATCTAGCCCATATATTTTCTTAAAAATATATGCTAATCTACATTATATTCTTGTCTGAATTTCTATTTCTGTGCCAATCAGAAGAACACCGTATCTCAGATTATACTTTAGGCATTGTTTTACACAGTGGCTGATAAGAGAATACTGTGAAATTATAAACTGTAAAACAGAATTCCACAGATACTTTTCTGAAAGACTTCCTCCCATCATGGTGGTACATGATGGTTGTAACTGCTAAAACACCTGGTGACAACTCGCTGGTAGCTCTTTGTGCTAACTTGTTATAGGAAGAGTGTCAGGTTCAGGATGAAGTATTTTAGTCTCGTTACTTTCACCTGATTTCTGGCTTATGGCTTTCACTGGTCTGATCGTTATCTGTTACTAAACTGGCTTGACAAAATCTGTATTGTGCTGCAGCAGTGGTGTATTACATTCACCTGAATTCAAAACTGTTTTTGCTGAACTGCAGGGATTTAAAATTCAGTGTTCTTTTTGTAACCAATGGTTTGAGCTGGGTTCGCCCTACTGCAGGGGAGCAAACTAGTGTCAGCTGCTTTGCAGCAATTGCTTGTGTGTACTGGCTACATCTGTGAAGTGAGGCACAGTAATAGATAGCAAGTGATATTTTTATATACAGAAGTAATTGTTTTCAGAAATAGGAAAGATATTATATGTAATCCTACAAGATGAACTTTTTCTAATGATACTGTAGACTGAGAATACAAATTGCCCTAAATAATTTCATATTACAGAAAGATAAAGAATAAATGGTTGATGGCTTAGAAGCTTAAAGGATCATATATGTGTATAATTGCTAGGGTTGATTGGACTAAAGAAAAGCTATAGCAGATCAGACTAGATGTCCATGTGGCTGTCCCTGAGAGCAATCAGTAACAGATGCCTCGGGAGGGATATAGGAGTGTAACAGTCATGGGGTGCTACTTCCTAGACTGATCTCCCAGGCTCCAGCAATTTGTGGCTAAGAATCTTCTGGGAACCAGAACTTGTCTTTTGGATTTAATAGCCATTGAGGGGAGTTTCTGTTCTCGAGGTTATCCATGGGGTTTTTTTTATTCACGTACGTTTTTAGCATCTGTGAGGTTTTGTGCTGAAGTTTCAGGATTTTGGCATGTTTCAGTACACCGTGATGGCTTTTGAAGCATGTTTTATTATTTGAAGTGGTATGTCATCCTCCATGCCTAAGCATTTTCTTAATCAGTTAAGTAGCTTGAATCTTATCGAAAGGAAAGATATTCAAGAGTTTGACTTATTTAGTTGGTTTGGAATTGGCAGTCAGAAAAACAGTAGTGTCATAAAAAAAAAATTGAAGTAGGAAACAAAATACTTGGGTATCTCTCTCTTGCAGGTGATTATTTAGCCTTAATGCTTCTCTTGTTCTAAAAAGTGTTTGAAAGAATACGCATTTTAAGTAGTGTGTAATCTGTTAGGAGAAGTGAAAGAAATGCTGCACTTGTATCAAACTGAAAAGACAGTGTTTTTTCTATTGCTAAACTAACCTTGGAAAAAGTATATAGTCATTTCTGATGTTACTTTTTTGCTGAACTTGTCTAGATTTAGTGTTTTGGATCACTGGTAGTTAGTATTGTTTCTAAAATTACTTGCAAACAATTAATGATAAAAAAAGCTGGGTAAATCCTGATTGGGCAGTCACTTTTTGCCATGTTATGTGTGTCAGAAATGTTACGTCATAGATTTGTAAATGATAATCTTATCTTAAAGGAAAGACTCAATCTTCATGGCTTTTGTGTAAAAATGCAGATACTCAAAATTACTATGTTTATCTTTGAGCAGGAGATATTTTTAAAAGCTTCCAAAATTTTATATATATATATACACATAATAAAAATTAAGTACTTTAAGAAAATCTGTAGTTCTCGTTTCTTGTGTTTCAGAATGATCTTAATGGAATAGTACATGCTCTTTTAAACTTTCCAGATAGTTAATATTGAAGTCTTGTTTGTGGCATATATATGTAGATACACAATTTAGGTAAAGGTTACATGTGAAGGAGACTCAAAGCAGTACCTCCTGCAACTCTAAGTGGAATCTTTATGGGATAAAACTAATTGCAACACTTTTCCTGCAACAAATTGTCATGCTTTTTTAAAAATTAAATTAATACATGTGCATGTTGAAAACATAATGAGGTTTCTGCTTGTGACACTTTTCCTTGGTTTCACTGTGCAGTAAAGGGGAGCAGGGGCTAAAAAGCCTCTCCTAGTAGGCATGCATTTAAACTAAGATTCTATGATTTTTTTTTTTTTTTAATATATATGCTAGCTTTCATCCTTCCAGATTCTCTCTTCATGGAGAATCTCCGTCAAGTCACCTGTTTGTCTTTATACTTAAACTGTTTCTGTCTGGTGATTCAGAGCAGCTATAAACTCAGTTTGCCAGGCAAGTGTTATCTCAGCAAATTGATGAGCTGGTGAGACAACTGTTAATATTAATTTGCCAAAAAACGTAACAGAGAGCTTGATACTGGTTTGCTTCCATATTATTTTAGATATCACCTATAAATACAATTTTTTAAATTCTTGTATTTTTTTAATAAACAAAAAACAGGCTTTAGATGAGAGATTGTTTAATGATATGAAAGATATTCCAGAAAAGTGTGTACTTATGAAATATTTCAAAGAAGCTTGACAACAAAAGTCTGTGACCTTGTTGAAAGGGAAATGATAATTCTGGGGCGCAGAATGACAAACTAACACAGGAAACATCACAGTTGATTTTAGTCACTATAGCAACTTAAAAATGGGGTTTTTTAGATTATATTGAAGGGTTTTATAAAAGATGATGGATACATTTGCTGAGAAAAAAGATGAAAGCTAGTGTTGCTCTGCATAGTGCAAGAATGGAAGAGGAACATGAATTCTTTATCTTTTGTGGAAAAACTTCCAAAGGGGAACAATATTGTAGGCCTTGTGGGCTCTAAAAGCTAGCCTTCATATTATTAAAGTTATACTGTAAACTAGCTAGAACTTTATATAGTTTGAGACATACCTGAAGATTCATTGTGGTGTTTAAGACAAAATAGTGGTTCTTTTGTCTTTTGATTAAAAGACTTAGTCATAATATTCCATCTTTATGTAATTATTAATGCTGTATCAAATTAGTTACAAATAAGCATGATTTGATTAGAACATTTTCAAGGAAGAGGTTCTATGAAATTCAGATCTAATCTCTTCCACTCTGCTGGAACATTGTCTTCACAAAAAAAAATTCGTGGATCATCTCTTATCTTCTCCGTGTTTTTCTAGAAACAAATGAGCACATTTTAAATGTCTTTGGCTTCAGTTACAACACTATTGAAAAGAATAAAGAATACAATTTATATCTCTGACAGAAATTGAATATCCTGAAAGTTAAAGTTAACTCCCTAGGTGAGACAAGCTAGTATTGGGTTTTGTTTTTTTTTGTTGTTGTTGTATGTTGAGCAGCATCAGTCTTCTGTACACTGGTTTGGTTAAAATGCCAAGTACCAATTGTGTGGGGATTACTTTGAAGGAGTCTTTCCTAACATGTAATACAAGCCTTGCCATGATTTTCTTACTTGAAGGCGTGTATCACAAATGCTTTAATTATTTCAGGCCTTCTAAGTGAATGAATGCAGTAGCATAATTAAAAGAACAGCATGCGACATTACTTATGCTTTTGTTTCATAGCCATCTGGTTATGGCAAAATATAGACTTTTATATGAATCTTCTTTTTTCTTTTTTTTTTTTCTTGTTTTTGTGAAGAATGAGTGTGTATTTGAAAGCATGATATTCAGGTACCATTTGCTTCTCTCTGTTCATTTAACCTCTAAAAAGGCAAATCGTTTTAAATCCAAATTTGGTACAAGGACAAAGCTTTTCATATGCCTGTGAGATTCATGAAAATAAGCATGTTTTCCATAACTTTGTTTTTCACAGCTGTTTGTCACATATTTGTTGCATATAAGGGTCAGTGATTCTTTTGACAACTTTAAATGTTCTGCAAAACTGTATAGTACTCCTGTGTGTTCATGTTTACAGGCTGTACATCTGGCCCAGGCAAGTTTCCAGATTGAGGCCTTTGGCTCCAAATTCATCCTTGACGTCACATTGAATAAGTAAGTGCACAACTTGAGGTTTCTTTCTTTCCTGCTCTAATTGTCTTTAACTTATGGTATGAGGTCAGGGCATGTGAAATCCCAAGAACTGCGGAAGAAATGCTGTTATCCAAGTTTACTAATACAAAATCATATTTAGCCTTTTTTAAGCTAGGTAACTGTTACCTTTGCCCATAGCATACATACCTTTAAAATTTTATCATTCATGATAACATAAATGGCAATAGAGAGATTTCAGTACCAGTAGTGCTTGAAACGTGGATTTTCTTTTGCGTTTTTTTACCTTATTGATGAACTATCACGCAGATTTTGTTTTAGTTGCTCAAGCTGGTGTGTAGGAAGATTGTAAATAATTGTATGACTGGTTCATCTTTTAATGATCTGGAAAACATGCTATTGTCACTGTAATGGTGAAGTTCCTAACGAGTTGGAAATCCTAATCGTTTGGCTGTACTGAAAGGTGCAGATAGGGCCTTTTACTGGTAAGACAGACAATTTTAGATAATTGTCAGGTGTAGAAGATCTGACTTGTAATACAGGTCAGTGGTGGTTTAGTTGGTTGTATCGCATGTACTTATATTCCCAGCTCAAGGTACTTACAAACTACGGGTTTTCTTTAAAAATGTAATGAAGTATTTTTGCCACTGAAAGTTTACACTGAGAAAGTTTAAGAATAAGGAAGTGTAAAAGCAGTACTAAATACTGGACAGGTAGAATTGTCTACAGTGTTGCTTAAAAGTGCATTTGCCCCTTTGCTGCTCTTGAGCCTTTCAGCACACTTAAAGGTGAAACAAATTTGCAGAAACAATTGCATACTGGTTTTCAAAAAACCCAATGTGTTCCTCTGGTCTTGAGGTCCATATGAGGTTTTATTTTGGTCTTGACTGTCATGTAGTGAAAATTTTGTTAGGGACAAAAATGCAACCTTATTAAATGTAGTAACTTTCCAAAGCAGCACGCTGTGGCTTTTAAAAATTTGCTGAACTGTTGTATTTTTTCTGCTTGGCTACTAGTTATCAGATGCTTTTCTGTGAAGGTGAACTGGAAACATTTTCCTTCATCCATGCATGATTCTGAAGTTAGGTTGCTCTTGCATCTCCGTCTGTTAAAATGTGACACAAAGTCTTGAGTGGCTGGCAAAGGATGAGTTGGTATGAAGGCAGGGAATGGCACACAGAATTGAAGGACAAGGAACACGTAAAGATAACTGCATCTTCTCTAGTGTCTGTAAGAACTAAAGTGTAGTGCAAGACTATAGTGTTTTATGAGAGTTGTAGCTGCACCCATGCAGAGTAATTCCAGTGGGATAATAATGAAGTATTTGTGAAGGGAACCTATATCTGGTGGCCTTTGAGGTACAGGGAGTATCTCCTCTTGATTTTCTTGTGACTGCTCCTGTTTGCATGTCCAGCCCGTAGCAAGACTGAGTGCACATTCCTGAGATGGCACTATATGTAGGATATAGCTGGTCACAGAGGCCATCACAGAGAAAAAAACATTGCCTTTTCTGGCACTGTGTATGAACACAGACAGCACGTAGGTGAACAAGAATACAAACAGCCTGATGAAGTTGTTCTCCAGCTCGTGGGAACTGGAAGCTTGCTAGTGAAACACATGCACCAGCCCTCTTCTGATTCACAATCATGCCCCCATTCATAGACTCAGACACAGGCTTGAAGTTCATCAAACATTCGTCTTTAGGCCTGAGGTCTCTTACTTGGTCACTGACTTAGACCCTATGTCTTTCCAGATACAGGTCTCCTCATAGTTGTTGACTGACTCTGAAGTTTGCTTGCATGTCATACCTGTGCAGAATAGAGAGCAAAGTCACGTAGAAAATATTACAAGTAGGACTCAGTAAAAACATAGGACAGACTGCAGTGATCAGGTGCAGGGCTGGGCCAAGCAAACTTACTGACTTGCAGCTTGCACTGAAGACTCCATTTTATGCCACTTCCTCTCCTTTTCCCACACTTGTTCCACCCTGATTCACCTTCCCTACACATGGCACTTCCCGTAAACATCCCATAAAAATGTTTGCACATTTCCACAAGCCCCTGCAGAAATCTTGTAATGTTTGTTCTTTCCCAGGAGACCCATGATGACATTGTTTACCGCTTTTTGTGTGTTCTAAAGTTCTGGTTGAACCTTTTGAAGGCTGTGCCTGAGTGGCGGCTTCTATGGCCTGTCAGTCAGTGACCTAACAGAGGTAATAACAAAGTCCAGAACTCTTATCTCCTGTTCATTAGGGTTTGTGTGTGTGTGTGTTGGTTGCTTTTTCTGTCCTAGTCTCTTATGTTGAATGGCTGTTAACCAAATATCATCACAAACCAGATAGCCTTACATTCACCATATCCTTGCAGTGTTACCCATTGTCCATCCCTGTTGTTTGTCCTTGCTTATTTATAAGAACAAATGGTTCAGGAAGAAAGTAAATGTACATTTTTTTTCCAACTGTGGTTGCTTTATCGGCAATCCAGAAATGCGATGTCTTTCACTTCAAAAAGAGAGAGGGAGATCACTTTCTGTGCACCTTATGCAAACAAGTTCTGCTCTGCAGGTACCAAAAGTTTTCTTACTGGCTGTCTGTAAGGTGCAGGGTGTTCAGGCCTGACTGGTATCCCTTCTGTCTGCCTGTTTATACACTAGGTCTTCTCCTAGCTTCCTAAGTGTTTTTTGACTCATAAACTTTTGACTTTTTATCTGGTTTTGCTCCAGAAAAAACTGACTTCAAAAACCTGTCGTACTTTTTGACCTAAGACTCTAGAACCGTAAGTCATAAAACTTGTAACATTATAAATGGCAAATACCCGTAGACAATGATTTGAGAAAGACCCATTCTTGTATCTCGGTTACATTTGTGTTCAGCAAAATGCTGCCTTTTGCTACTGTGTTGAATACAATGAGTTTTAGTTGACATGCTGGTATTACTAATGTCTAGTCAGAGAGAAAGGTGGAAGAGCAACAGGGCCACAGACTTGAGCTGTTAAGTGCTGTTGGCCAAAATAATCCAGTGGAGAATATGTACTCAAAATCCAGAATACCCTTGAATATGTAGAATATATATTTGTATCAGTTACTCTGAGGTCAGTTAATGTCACCTACTTTCTATGTATGTTATATCAGTTAAAACAGATGAAATATAATTTGTTATCATAAAGCTCAATGGCAATTTTTTTCTGACAAGAAGTCTCAGGAAAAAAGATTAGTTTTGAACTCTTTAACAAGGTGGGCTACTCTGAAGTTTACTCCTGTTACACTTAAATGTTTGACCAACTTCAGGCTGTCAGTGTGATGTAATTTATGGCAATGCATAATAATTGCAGAAATGTGGATTATGGAAATAATTTGGTGCAAAAAGTAATAAATTTTCTAATCTGTAATGGATTAAATAATGTGTTTGGTTAGTTCTCTTGGTGCAAAAATGGAAGTTTATAGGTTCCTACTGGAGTAATGATTAATCCCATTTGAAAAGTTAGACTTTTTGTAATTCAGCTATGATTGTCTGCCCAAACTTGATAAATTCCATATGAAACAAGTAGTATGTAGCATTGGCTTAAAATCCAATTTACATAGAAAGCCTTTAAAGGTGTTCATTAATTTCAGTAAATTCATATTTTTGTCCTCAAACCATAGTGTCAATCAATTTTTTGAGTAATCAATGATCCTAGTGTATCTAAACAATTTCTTGTTATTTCATTTATGTATTATTTACATAAACAAATGTCTGTGAGGTGCTTATAAATTACTTTTCAATGATCTCTCTTCCACCAACATATAAAAGGATTTTAATTTGCAATTCTTCTGTTGAAGGACAAGCGTTTTTGCAGGTATCTCTTATGTCCTGTTTAAAGCTAGCAGTCTTTACGTTCTGGTGTAGTACTAAAACACATTAGAGAGCAATACTACCAAAAGCAGTGAATTAAAATTGTCTACTTGCTGTTTTTTTAATGATGAGGGAAGTTGGCTATATTGTCTTGGAGTTTTCAGCTGATTGTCTGGCACCAGCCTTTGAATAAAGGAGTGTCCTCCAGCACTGGGGGCTGGAGCCGTGCTAGAGCCTTCCCCCAATGCGACTGTAGTGGCTGAGGCACGTACAAAGAATGGGGAATTAGGTACCAAATCTGGGCAGAAACAGAAGGTGAAAATCAAAGGCAAAAACTTCTCTCCCTACTGAAAACTTGCCTCAAAATTTAGGATTTTGGGGGAAGAAGGGAAAAACCCCCCACCAAAATGAGTCTGTATTTTTCAGCTTTTGTTTCTTTTTCCTGTAGATATCCACCTAGATTTACAGGAAAATGGATTTTTCTTCTCAATAAATAGATCATATGAAAAAAATCTGGCAGCTTTGGCATGAACTGAAACCTCTCCCCCACCACTTTTGACTGTAACATCACTTAAATATTAGAGACATTAAAATGTGATGACTCTTGTGAGCAGTCAATCTGTTATGTGAAGTGCACCATTACAGCCAACATCTTGCAGCTCCATCAGTTTAAAGCTTATTATTATTGTGTAGTCTGTGTTGTATGTTTCTGTAGGGCTGAATTTAACTTGAGAATAGTCCCAGAGGAGATTACATTGTTAGCATAATTTAAGAACAGTAGTGCAGTAACTGGATTATATGAGAATCAATTTGATTCTTGTTTTTTCTCAGAATTATTTTTTAATGGAAACAGGGAAACTAGTCACGTTTTTTCAGAAGGAAACTTCAAATATTTGTAGCATTGTCTTAAATAAAAGCTTAAACATTTAAGATACTAAATGGATCCTGTAAGATACATAAATTACGTAAATTAAATGTGGTAGTATTACTGTGGCAAGCTTAACTCTAGTCTGCTTTTAAAAATTTGTTACAGTTGAGATGCAACGAACTCAGTGTTAGGATTTTGCAACAATGTGTGTGTACTTCTGTGAGTAATTGCAGTCTAGAGTGTCTCAGCTGTAGGTAATAGAGATTTACTGCCTCATTTGCCACTCCAAGAACTGGAGGCATCAAGTTATCATTTGACTAAGTGGGCATTTCATGTGCAGAAAGATTTACAGACTGATGCTAAAATCTCTCCATATTTTTCAAGACATATTAATGTGTGAAAAAAGCTTTCCTTTAAAAATTATAAAAACCTGACGGTGTGAAGAAGCTTCCTCCACAATTACTGTGTTCAGCTATAAATTAGAGGCATTATTTATAAGCAATATTTTAGTTATTCTGTCTTCTCTTAGTATTTTGTTTCTGTAATTTTAAGTCTTTAATGCAAATTCTCTTCAGATATTCTTTTCCATCCCATCACTAAGGTCATGATAAAAATGTGTATTTTATAATTATATATACATGTGAGTTTGTATGTTCACTAATGTGTTCTGTCTAGTGTTTCAGTCATTCAGTCTTCCATGAGGGCAGTAGGAGGCAGCACCAATCCTGCTGTTGACCAAGGGCTTGCACTCTTCATCAGCATTTCCAGCTCCTTATCATCTGCTTCGTTCATTCCTCCTGGAACTTCCCAGATCAGTCCTTTTAATATTTTTTCTTATTTTTTGATCTCTTTATTCTTCATCTCATCTGCTTCTCTTTGGGAAATATAGATAAAATAAAAAGCGTGTCTGTGTCTATATGTGTTTTAAAGGGGAGAATTTATAACTGTAGCCATAGAAATTAATGTTGCAGTCCTTGAGTTGCAAATGCTCAACTTTTGGATTCCCCTGTGGTAATTAATGTCCCTATGCTCACTGTGCTATGCATGAATGGAGTTGTGCTCTGTAAAATGACTGTCAATAAAACCATTGACAGCAGAACTTATTTCAACAGGACTGTAAGAAACTCAGCATAGGCTAATTTGTTTGAAATTCCACTTTTTTTTTTTTTTTGTGCTGATGTAAGAGCTCTTGGGAGTATGTTCCTGCATGGGATTTGGGAACCTCTGGGAAGAGGTATCTCAAAGAATTTGCAAAACAAACAAAAACTCCCAAAAACCACAAACACAAAAACTTGAGAGGACATGCTGTTTGTCTTTTAAAATGCAGGCATTGGTGTTGTGAATGTTAGCCCTCTTGTCAGACCACTTGCTTGTGGAGTGAAAAGACTTCATTCTGTGCATTCCTGATCCTGGATTTAATTAAGAGTGGATCTCTTACCCTTCTGAACAGGGTTTTGAATGCCTATCAGCTGAAATGCCACTGCAGCCACAGGTTTGGTGGATTGTTAGGGTCAACAAGCTCACGGCAAGGCAAACACACATCTGGGGCAATATGACAATGCTGTAAAATTCTTTGTGGCAGGATGAGGGTGTTTATTGCTTCGTCCCATGTAACAGCTATAGATATCAAATACAGGAGGAGGTTTGGAAGAAGATGCTTCTCAAAAAAAAAAAAAATTAAAATGCAAATCTTGTCACAGGATATTGTGCATATTAAACTATGTACAGGAGTTAAAGGATTGGAAGAGCTTACAGAAAAGAAATCTACTGAGGGCCATTGAAAACAATTACACCAACTCTGGTTTATGAAATCCTGGTGTCACGCATCACTGGATGCTGAGAAAACTCCTTGAAAAATTGCTACATGTGTTGTATTTGCTGTCAAACAACATACTAAGCAGTTGTCTGACTTGATGCATCCTTTCTTAAGTTATGTTTTTGTACTAGTTGCTCACAGGTAACCGCTGTAACATGGCAGTGGTGAAGAACTGTTGTCTTTCTAATCTAGTAGATTTGTCACTCTGTTTCTGAGATGGTCCAGTGTTGTCAGTAGTGAGATCTTTATGCTGAAGTGAATTACTGGGATCTCAGATTCTATTACAGTCAGGCTGAAATCTTTGGATTTGAAGCTAGTATGAAGCCTGCATATGCTTGACATGTGATTAATGATTAATTTAATTAAACTGGCTCCTAAGAGCCTGTATCACTGAATTTAGCTTGATTCAATGACAGAGCTAAAGTTGTGCAATGTGGAAGCATGGACTAAGTGAACCAAAATACATTTTGGTACTCCAGCAAACTAAAAGTTTATCTCTGATTCTGGTATAGTTGTTAGTCTAATCTAAAGGTGGTAGTGTCAGCTCTATATAAGTATAAATAAACTTATTTCACTAGTTTTGGTATTGGAAGTAAAAGAAATTAATAAAAAAAACCCATGCCCATATCTGGTTGGATTTTTCGCTTCATAGTAACAGATGGTTTAAATTGGACTGTTATCAGTAGACACAAAGTAATAGAACATGGAGTATTAAGTGAATTCCTTAAGAGGAAGAGAAACACAAGTTTCTTCTGTGTATAAAAAAGCTTGCTTTAAATGAAGGAAGCTTTGGCAAATACAATTGCAATTGAATGAGACCATTCTGGTGAAGACAGGTGACAGCCCTGAACCTTACACTACAGGCTAATAAAACTCTCATTTATAATGCAAAACCACCTATTTTCCAAGCTCATGGTGATACCTGTGAATATAGATGAGAAGCTATTACTTTGTTAGAATTGCTGCATAACAGATGTGACCAAACAGAAGTAAATTTTGTGAATAACTAGGATGGTTTTAAGATCAGAAGTTTTTGAATAATCCCGCTGTAGACAGCTCAGCCTTGGATGGGCAGACGTGAAGAATTATAGAAATAAGGAAGGTGCAAGATGACTGCAAGACTGGAACAAAACCTTGATGGACACAGTATACGTGATCTCAGAACTGAGTTTGCACAGAAGCAAAGGTCAGCTAGCAGACACTGTGATGAAGAGTATGAGCCTTCATGCGAAGACCCCCGATGACCACCCATAGCTGCTAATGGACATGTGCAAAGGATATTAACATATTTTAATGAAGTCTGGGAAGAAACATGAATATATAAACGTAGTAGAAATATTTAGCGGTTATGTCCTTTCAGCACGCACATTTGGGTGGAGTTATCCCCTGTGCGTCCAGCCCTGCAATAAAGAATGCCTGCTTTCTAAAGCTTCAAACTTAAGTTTTAGAGAGTGAATTACTTTGTCGCTTTCCGGTAACAGTGGTGGAAGAAAGGGATCAATTAAAATGCAGTATTAAATGAACAGTTCAATCATCAGTGCTATGGTAAAGGAAAATATGGCGGAAACTAGGCAAGATACTGTTCTTAATATTCTGAAGAACTCTTCAAGCTCCTACTTTCAAAACACTTGATGAAGTGGCCATTAAAATATAGCATGCTCCCTTCTGAAATGGAGGGCTTCAGGACATAACCAGAGAAGGGATCATGAAGAGTCTGTTGTCTGAACTCTTTGAACTGACTCAGGGCTTCTTGCACTGAGGGAGGCAGACTGATCCACAAAAGAACCTGGGCTATTTTCTGCACCATTTTATACAACTTCAGTATGTGCTTTCCTGTCAGTATTTTTGGAGATCTTTCCCTATTTGAGGACCTCTTCAGAATACCTAAAGTATCACCTAGGTAATTTCAGTTTAATAAGTTTGTTGTCGGGTCATCCTTTTCTCCACTTGAAAGACAAGCCAAACAAAAACAATAAGAGCCAGACTGTGCAAGAAGTGATTTTTAAATAACTGTACTATTTACTGTTACAGAGTCGTTATGGTATTAATAGCAAAGTGAGTGAGGACTCTTGATTCCAGTTATGAAGAAGTTGAGCTATACACCTGCATCATCAGTTGTTTCTTTTAATTGCTTTTAAACACAGATGCTTGATCCACAGTATCATCTTTTTATTTTTAAGTTCCTTCAAGATAATAGAAGAAAAAGTTGTGGAACTTAGTTGTGTTTTTAAAAATAATATTGAATATTTGCAGTGTATTTATTCCTTGGAGACACTTCTGTTGGAGCACCTTCAAAGACAACAGCTGAGTAAAGACTAGTGTAAATACTTACTAGAAACATAATAATAAATTCCTGTAAGAACAGTTGATTCAACAAAGCTTGTGGATATAATTGAATCTGATGATAGCAACAAGGCTATAGATGGCCATTTTATTAGCTAACAGTGTCTTGATGGTCTTACAAGATGCCGTAGCAAGGTCTCAATTTGTTTTTCACATCTTTATGTGCTACTAAACTACATCATGCGCAAAAACATCTGATGGATGTTCTGTTAAGTAATTCAACTAAATTGAATCATTTCAGGATACTTAAAAAAATTAATAAATTATTCCTTAGTAGTAGATTAGTTTAAAGATAATTTGAGAAGTATGCAAGAAAGATTTCAGCTGTAGTTTGATCTTCTGCAGGCTGCATACTAGGTTCCTGGAAGCTAACTCGATTACTTGTGTATGAGATTTTTTAGTCATTTCATAGCCTTTACCTACCCAAATCAATTCTTTTCATCAGGATGGTTAGATGCCAGCTGAAATAAGCCACATTTCATGCTGCAGCTCTCCTGCTAATGAAAACAGCAGCAGTGAAATATGTGCTAGGGAAGTGGATGCGAGTTTGTCAGAAAGTGTCTGCTGCTTGCTTGAACAGCTGGCCTGTGTCTTCAAAGGCAACAACTACTGGCAATGGCATATCCCTTTGATGCTTATTTTGCATCTCTCAGTGTAACTCTGATGGAAGAGCTGGTGATGCAGGACCGCTTAATAAAAATAATTACCTGAGACAAGCAGGGCAGGATGGGAGGAACTGTAGAAAAGTTCACAGCAGACAAAAATTTTTTTTCATGTGTTCATTCAGCATGTTGCAATTTGATGTGTTCATTGTAAAGCATCATACTAATGTGTCACCAGCCTAAATATGCTTTTGTCTGATGTGATCATGGCTTACATAATTGTTTCAATTAAAGCTTGCACTGTTTCTGGTGCTCATAATATTGAAAAACAAATTTGCTATACCGGATGCATTTCTGCTCAATGAAAATGTAAGTGGATTTTGTGATGTGGAGATTCCTACTTTATTCATGAGTCCTGTATCTCATTCCTCAGGCTTCTGCACTTCTATATGAGCTCTTAATCTGTATTCTAGGCCTTTCTTTTTGATGCCACTGGCATAAAGGATCTCATCACACCTACTGGTGAAATTATAGTGCTCTTCTGTGTATCTGTCTTTCATGTTGGAAAAAATGTTATTTTGGTTAAGTGTTCATTTTTTTTCTTTTCCTTAAATAAATTCTCCTTTCTTTTGTCAGATTTGTCAGTATTAATAGCAGGTAAAACCTTTGGTAGGGAAAATTTGCAGTAGCTGTTTTAAGCTTATTTTTTACAGCTGTTGTTATTCCTGGAGCTTTAGCAAAATATAGAACAATTTCCCTTACCAAAATTTTGTGGGGTTTTTTGTGGCAATAGTGGAACGTTTTTGCTGAATTTTCCAGTCCTAGACTACTCTGCAATATCATGTTTCATTACTAACCATTTACAAGCATAGTTACGGACGTGTTTGTACTGATTTTGCTGTGAATATAGAGAACAGGACTGAGATTAGCTTTATTAGAGAAGCAACTGGTTGTGTGTACTAGCAGAGCCATGTTGGAAAATACCTGCGAACCTACTCTCCCTCTCCCATTCCCTCTCTTCCCCTGAAATAAGATCATGGTTGTCTCAGATGAGCAGTATGCATTGAGGGATTTCTGGATGATTGGTAGCAAGATGTTCTTTAGGATATTTGCTAGTGTAGACAGATACCTGAAATAGAAATAAGTGCTTGGCAAATCAGGTACTCACCATGGTAGAGGCATACAGTTTAAGACAATGACTGATTTTTTTCAGTGGAAAGGTCAAAATTCTTGCTGCCCTGTGGGAAATGTTAAGAGAAAAATGCCCATGCAGTATGTTGATGGTTACATGTGACAAGCTTAAGAACATAACAGTGATCAGAAACTAGTGTTAAATACCCTGCTACAGCATAGAGTTTGTGAAAGACAGTAGCCTTATAATGGATTTTCTACTCCAACTTCTAGGTGGTAGGTACTGTATTACATCTGGCAAAAGGGTGGTTCACAGATTAAAGGTGCGTTTTATTTACAACATGGCATTTAGGAAGTATATTGTGAATAGTAAGCCTCAATTTTCTATGGAGGGAATTTGTTCAATATGGAGAGTTTCATTGATGTGCCCTGTATCCAGCAGATCCCACAGGACAGTAGCACTGGAAAGTCAGTGATGAGAGAGGTGTAGTCTACTGGAAAAGCTGCTGTCTGCTGCATCCTTGCTTTACACATGTAACACACATATATATATATACATATATATGGGAGTATTCTATCGTAAGCATGTCATGTTAGATATCCTGTCATGTGGGACACTGTATTTATTACCTGAATCAGGAATCCTTTTGCAGTTGGAAGTAATGAGAAGCTAAAGAATGGAAAAGGTTGGCAGATGAAGAAAAAAAAAATAAAGGTTACAACAGAAGTTCAACCAAAGTCCAAGAGAATAACACTGAACTCTGGAAAGATTCTGCAAACGATGTACTAAAGAAATTTTGAGCAGCTGTTGTATCACATGAAATGGGATAAATCTAAGAGAAATGCTTTAATTTTAACTAAATGTAACTGCAGTTGTGAGTCAGTAGACACAGTGGGAAATCACCTCCTGCAAGTCTTACGAGATGCCAAAAGCACTAGGTAGCACTGAAAGCAGTTCTGAGATCAGTTGTTTAAGGTTACTAGCAGAGGGCAAAAGGGGGTGTGAGAGCATGAGCTTGATTTGGAAATGAGTAGATAACTGCCGATCCTGGAATCGGTTTGAGGAAACCAAACGGTCTCTGTGAATTCAAGCAGAAGTATCTGTTAAAGTCTGAATCTGGTCAAGGCTCTTTCAAGCTGACCATAGTTCCAGTGTTTAACCATCCTCAGTGATTTTTTTAAACATGTATCTAATTAGCATTTTTCATTTTCCTACTTTTGTCAGTTACCTCTAGCCTTGTCCGTACCGTCCCATTAAGTATTGAGGACACCAGTTCTTATGCTTCATAAGAAGTATGGAAAATGCAAAGAAGAACAGGACGTTATCGACACTCTAAAGTTTAATTGCTTTGTGTGCTTAATCCTCTTTAGAAGCTTCAAACCTTGCCATGTTGAAGAAGTGAATATTTGCACTGTAGTCAAGCGCTTACACTATTTATAAAGCAATTGTATTCACTTGCAGAAAATTTGTAGCTTACTATGATACAAATACAGAAAGTTAATTTTTTAATGCAACTGAGTTTATTTTTAAGTCTGCACTTTAGAAAAAAACTATTAAATATTGCTATCAAAATGAAAGTTAAGACAAATTATGAGACTTCAGTAATTATTCATGGCTGTTAGTGTTGGTTTTGCAGGCACAGAGTGCACATGGTGTGGTCTCTCAGTTCCATGAAAAAGGGCTTTCAAGACAGCCACTGGTAACTGACTTCTGCAGGATCTTCTCGGAGAAGTGTAGTGCCTGATAAATGTGGCATGAAAGATTGATTTTATGAGCCAGTAATCCCAAAATTAAAGTGTTATCAGGATTGCTAATAGTCTAATCTGAGTTTGAGATATCCATTATTATAAATTGTTGTTAATCGTGAATGCCCATCAGAGCGATTTTGTCAGACCAGGCTTCCATAATGATGATTATTTTTATTTAAAAAAAAAGATTTCTGGATCACATTAAGTAAAATGCTTAGCTTGCTTATATGATGGGGGCAGTTAACATATTTAATTGTTTTGTCTCCCTTGGCCACTATGCTTCAACCCTGATTATAACAGGGTGACAAGTGAATGGGGCATTGAAGTTATTCCAGGATATGTACAGGCTAGCTAATTTTATTTGGAAAAAAAAAAAAAAGAAATTTGAACTGTGAGTTATACAGTGTGGGGATTTTTTATGCTTCAGAAATTTTTCATGCCAGACTTAGGAAAAAAAATAATAGAAGAAAAAGTGAAAGGAAAAAAAGGGGTAGCATGGGGGGGGTAGTGGTGTTGTGTGTGTGTATTTTTTTTTTTTTTAAGAACATTACTGTTCTTGGGAAAAAATGATGATTTGCAGTTGTGAAACTGAGGTAAAGGGAAAGTATACACTTGTCTTCAGAACAGTTGTGTATGTATTTGTTCAGCCTTACATACAGTCTGTTTAATTTTTAGATAAAATATAAAACTTATTTGAAAGCAATCATGAACTAAACATACATTTTGTCAGTATCAGTTACTGGTAGCAAAGAAAGTTCTAAAGGCATGGGATTTTTTTTTTTTTTGCATATTTAAAAGGCTAATAATCTTATTGCAAAGCTAAAATAAAGGGGATTAGATTGCAGATTGAAATTCCCCCTTCTGTAACACACCATGACATCCAGTGTACCAGAAAACCATTTACTGGACACAAGTGGCGTGACATTTTTAAACTGATTTACAAGGAAGGAAAAAATGCTTTTAAAATTCTAACCAAAAAACACCAAACCCACACATAGCAGTAGAAAGGATATTCAGATTTTTCTCATCTTGATTTTCCTTTCTTTGGCAGTGACTTGTTATCTTCCAGTTATGTGGAGATTCACTATGAAGATGGAAAACCAAAGTTTTCTAAGGTATTGTGCTCTTAAATGTCTCAGAATGGTCTTTCTGAGGGAACAATGTCAATAAAATGCTAAAAAAAGAAAAAAAGTTTGGCAACACTTAAAACCACCAGAAGCCTTTTTCCACACATGCAAGGTAACTGTGATCTCATCTCTTAAGGATACCTCAGTAATACACAAAGAATTGTAAAAAAAGGGAAGTCTGTGTGTCAGAGTGAGGGATAAGTGGTGGTAGTGAAGATGATCCAGATACTGCCAACAACTACATCTTGTAAAATGTAGGGGGTGGAGGGGTTGAAGTCACCATCAGTATAGCCTCATTTGTTATTTACATGTCCTTAGCACAAAGTGCAAGGTGAAGGGATAATGGTAAAATGAGACATTCAAACAAACAAAAAAAAACTTGCAGTGACTTTTCTTTGCAAGAATTATACAGTTGTGAGACAGAAAATGGACGACTTAATTCCAGAGGTTGAGGTTTCAAGTACTATTAGTAAACCAGCATGTTGCTTGACATCCAAGTAACTATATTTGTCAAAATAGCTCCCAAATTGAATTCAGTGCCCTAGGCTATTGATCCAAGGACAAAGAGATTAAAGTTATGCAAGATAGTTCAGCCCTGACTAAGGGAACCAGGTCATTCTTTTTGTTTGTTGTAGTAACAAAATGAGAACTGGTAGGTTCCTGGAAAGGTTATAAACTACGTTTTCAGGGAATTACTTTTTCCATATCATTATGTGTGAAATATATCTCTCTTCAGAGTGGAGGAAAGCAAACATTCAAGTTGCATTTGTACCTTCAGCAAGTTGGGACTGTTGTTTGTCCAGTTGTTAGATGTCTAGTTTGTTATTTTGCCCTGTCTGTAGAGAATGTCAGATAATACAAGATATCAAAGATTAGGGCAAAGTTAAGCAATTAAATTGCAATATAATTATTGGAATATACTGGTTTGTTTTCTTCTACTGAAGAAGAAAAATAGTTTCATGTAACATACTAAAGAAGTTGTTTCATTTTGTTAAGACTCAGTACTCTGCAGAATAGGCAAAAATGCTAAATGATGCAAGAAAACAGTTCCCTCTGGCATTTAGACAAGCTCATGCAATTGTCAGCTGCAGCACTAGCATTAAGCACTGCGGTTGCTGAATCATGAATCTGACTGGCAGATTATATTAGAACTTTAGACTCAGCAAATGGACTACCTTTGCATGCTGCAGTAACTTGATCCAGACTTCCTAGTGGATGTTTTCTGAATTGATTTGTATAGAAACAATAATAGAGCTCCTGAGGTCACATTAATCTGTAAAAGGCTTTATTATAAGTTCAGGAAATATACATGGCATTTGTGTAGTAGATCAAATAAGGACTGTATCCTGGTCTTTTGCAGTGTCTTAAAATCCTTTTTAGACCTGAATAAATAAAAGATTATTTTGTTTCCTGATGTGGATGTAAAGAAGCGAGATCTTGATGAAAAGTGTTTGTATTTTCTAGAAAGAGTGAAAACACTGAAGAACAAACAGCAATTTCTTTACTTGGATGAGTGTCTTTTAAAAAAAAAATCTTGAAGTGCTAATTCTGTGAGAAAGATAGATACAATTTAGCTGTTAAAAAGCAAGGCTTATACATTCTCACTGATGGAAAGGTAAATATGTAGTCATTGCTTTTTGTGTAGTACTTTTAGTTAGGCACAATAATCTGTTACAAATTTCATTCAGAATCTGAATAACTCATTAAATAAGATGCATAATGGAAATAATGCTGTGCATACTTAAAGACCATTTACATTTTTGGTACTTCCTTGAGTTATAATAATTGCAGAAGGAATGGGTCCAATATGCTTGTTTGTGATTCAGCAGGCATATGACACTAGAATTAAGAATATTTTTATGATGAATGGTACGTTTTTCAAAGAACATGTGAGAGACAACCACACTTAAAGATTTTAATAAAGCTTTTTGAGACTATTTTCTATCTGTAGTTTAGTTGGAGTTATTGTTGACAGACATTAAAGATCAGCTGCTGAAATGAGATAAATTAGGATCATTAAGTGTTCCTCATTTTAGCTTCACTGACATATAGCAGCAGAATTTCTGGTATTTAACAGCTTCTAAATTCACTAGTCCTTTTTTGTTAGAAAAGTCAAAGTAATGCTTTAGAAAGTCAAAGTAATGTTTCTTGGTTTCTTTCTAAACGCTCATAGCTTGAACAGTCAGTTAATGGTGCTCTTGATGCTTTGTTTCTGTTGATAGAAAATAGAGTCTTCTTGTTTACTCAGTTGAACTATTCCCATGAAGCCAGTTTATTTTACTCTTTGTCACGATAGGTAGTTCCGTAAGCCTCTAACAGTCTATAATCAATTTATTCCTCAGTGATGTATGGAATTTTAGGGATTAGTATTTCTGATGTCCAGCAGTAAAGATAGAATTAATGTCTGTGTCAGAATAGAAAGAAAGGATTTAATAATTTGCCATGTGGCTACCTATAGTATATAATGTAGTGTATATATAGTATGTAATCCTAAAAATATGCTAAAGATTTTAGATTTTTGTATGTATTTAGCTATTTACAATCAAAGACGACAAAATTCTTGATAGTGCAGTAGAACTCTACTTCCATTGCATGGAGAAATTAAATCACACAAATTTAGTACATGGAAGAAAACTAGAACTTGTAGAGAAAAATGACAAATTGTGAAAAGCCACAAAGTGTAAAAAAAAAAAAAAAATAAAAAAGGGCTTGGTGAAATTATTTTGACACTAGTAATTCTTGTATGTGAGTAGGTGATGCTTTGACAAAACAATTACTTCTGAATTTCTCTTCTCAATCATTTATTTATTTATTGTAGTCTGCTGTTAAAACCTTCTGCTAGAAGCTTCCTAGCCTCTGGGGTACAGAATCATGCTCCTTCTTTCTGAGTTAAAAATCTTTGTGTTTTCTACAAAAGGAGACTGCTTTAGCTTGATTCCTGTAGGGTGCTCAGACACGAAGTAGGCAGTAGCTTTGGAGATAGTGCACACTTTTAGATGGTGGGGAGATGTGAGTTGACTCTCCTCAAGGTGACCTGGGAAATTGTTCAGCAGTTGGGAAACCTGGGATGAGTGCTGTGGTTGTTAGCCAGAGAGGGGCATTTGCATGTAATGGTCAATATTTTGAAAAGAAAGCCACTGCAACTCTATTGTGTGAGGATCCGTTTTGTCACTCTGTCTTAGGTGTGTTCTGAGCATGCTTGAAATCCCTTTGGATGATTTGGTTGCTTCTCTGCATTCTTTAAGGAGAGCTTAGACAGGAACTAGTTTCTTCAGGAGAGGAGAGCTCAATTTAGCTCCTTCTGTGATGAAAACCAGGCACGTCCAGGGAACCTGCACTTCAAATTCAGAGGAAAGTGTGTAGCATTCACTGGAGTTTTAGCTTGTGTTTGAGCAAGGCTTTTCTGGATCAGAACTTTGAGTATGTATCGGTTCTTCTCTATGGTATTTTGGTCTCCTGCTTTGTCCCGTTCCACTCCATGTGTACACATATTGCAACTTCCCTTACCTTCTTGTGGAGAAGTGGAAGACTATACATAGAGTTTCATTGCACATCTATTTGGTAACACATTTTGCACTAATTCTATTCAGCCTAATCCCTGCATCGGTTGACTGTTCAGATCTTGCATTGCAGCGTTCTGCAAGGTCTCCCTTACTTCATAATTACAGCCTTTGAGAATGAGGTTTTGGATTGCAGTTTTAGATGTATCTTGCCTTATTTTTTTTAACTGTCTAACATTTAAACACACTTCTAGGTAATGTAAATATTCTTTTTTAAATAAAAGGCAGGACCTTGTCTAAAACATGATTGCTGGCTTGTTTAGAGAAACACAAAAATCCTACTGGTTTTTTGAATAATTTGGGGTTTGCATCTAGTTGGAATTTTATGCAGTTAGTAGCAAGAGCTGGCTTTTAGTACCCTTTTGATATGTATAGTAAAAATCCAACTGTACACTTTAGTGTTGCTAAACTAGATTAACTTTCTGGCTCATTCATCATTAGTGATATTGGTACCTATAGTCTAATGATGTAACATTTTAATTGATAAATTTTTAGTGAGATAAAATTGGTAGAATCCAGATCTAAGCCAAATACATGCAAAGTGATTGATGAATACTGTATCACTTGTAATTTTAACAGATCTGGAAGACATTAAGAAATAGTTCAATGCTCATGTAACCTGCATTACATAACATGTTTACAGAATCAATTTACAGCAAAGAAGTGTGCTTAAAAAAAGATCA
>Ga0181612_136582_pt1 | contig 22059 bp, 16 predicted proteins | sample HoacroProtozoa21_FD_119630 | JGI IMG/M metagenome (GOLD analysis project Ga0181612, IMG submission 119630) | Hoatzin crop microbial communities from Cojedes, Venezuel. Combined Assembly of Gp0051906, Gp0051904, Gp0051908
CAAAGCCATTTCTAGATGAGCTCTGCAGAATGTAACTCTTAAAATCTTCAAGCTCAGAAGAAAGAGCGCTGTTGCTTTGATTGGTGGTGATGGTGGTTCTTCATTAGTATTCTCCGTACTTGCTGAGTGTGTGCTGGGGTTGTGGTGTTGGAGTTTGTATCTGTTTGCTTGTGTCTGCTTTTTCTTCATAGTGCATAATTGAAATCCTCATGGGAGATTTTGTGCTGGTACCTCAGAATGTGGTTTTGAAGTCTGTTGGCATAGCTAATGGGTGTTAGAATGTGTTTTCAGATGCTGAATTTTCTAACTTTTTTTCCAAGTAATAACTCAAGCCTTCTACCACCTCTACACTAGCAGAATTATTAAAAACAGATGTTGCAGATTTCCATTTGTATTAATCTGTTCCTGTAATTGCAAGAAGCTAAGCACAGGGAATAACATTGTTATCCTGAAGCTAAATAATTTTTTTTAACATGAGCCTAAATTTTTTGCCCTAAATGTAGGTTTTTAGTTACGAAATGGATGTGGTATAACTTAAAAATGCTTTTAAATAGCAGAATATTGTTTTTGTCTGGAGCTGGTCATGGTAGTTGAATACAAATGACTGTGTTGTTGAATTAAATCTCATAACTGTTTTGATCAATTTGGGGGGGGGGATTTGAGTCTCAGAGCTTCCAGCAACTAAAAGCAGAAGTTACTCCTGTATTCACCACCCCCACTTTGCCAGTCCTATGTTCTCTTGCTTAATCCCCGTAAAGAACAACCGAAATTGTAACTGCTTATCCTGGTGTTTTTCGCGCAAGCCTGTCCCCAACAAAAAATTAAACATGATATGCCTGAAGATACAAAAGTGTAAATGTAAATGCTGCAGTGGGTCACGTCATGTATTATAGGGAAATAAGCCTTGCTTTATTTGCTAGCTGAAGAACAGCAATAGCTTAGGCTTGGCAAAGCCTCTCTTTGTCCCTACTGTGGTTCTGTTTTTAAACCTGCATTAAATATTGCCTCATTACAAGTTGTTTTCTAAATTATCCTGGGGGAAGGGGAATGGCTGTGCATGAAGATTTCCGTGCTTCTTCCTCCTCTCTCTCTTTTTTAGGTTCATTTCTTTAACAGCTTTTTTCATAGACAGCTCGTAACCAAAGGATATAATGGGGTAAAACGATGGACTAAAAAGGTATCCTGTAACTGCATGTCGTCAGTGCTCTGGTTCTTTTGGGCTGGGTTGAATCACTAACTTGAAACTGGGTTACAGTGTGTTACCTGCAAAGGACGGGTTTGCAAAGGAGCTGTACAAAGTGGGAAGAGGTTAATAAAAATAGTAGGGCAGCACTAGTCAAGTTAGTACGGTTATGTTGTAAAAATGTACTTTGTGTGGCTTCGTCATTGGTGGTAGGTTACCTCTTTGTGTATGTTCATGCAAGCTGTTATTTTAGCTGTAAGAAATGTCTCTTACTGCTTCTGACAGTGCCAGGTACACTAATCTACGGGAGAGCAGACTTAATTCTGCTTCTTCCTTTTATCTCAAACTGAGATTGTTTGATAAAATCAAATTGTTACTTCTGAGTAGCACCTACAGGTAGTAGAGAGCAGAAATTGGAGGCTGACAGATAATAAGCCAGGCTGTTGTTTGTGTGACAAGAACGCAAGAATTCACCTTGCTTTCCAGAACGCATACCAGATCGTGGGTTGTGATATTTTCTGAGGTAGCCAATACAAAGAGCAGTGCTCACTTTCTCTGTGAACATTTGTCCTTTCTAATGTGGGAAATGAGGCAAGGCTAATCAAGGACCACGTCTGAATGTATGGTTTTTCTTCAGAAGCACTTAAATAGCACACATCTGTGAAATGCTAGAGATGAGCTCATTGCCCAAATATAAAATCTATTAATATAATTGATTAAAATCTCTTTAAAGAGAGACTGAATATTAGTTCTTAATATTCCCAGATTTTTTTTTAATGTTCTTTTTCCTCCAGCAACCCAAATTTTGCAGAAATGCCAAAAGTGAAAGTAGATTCTGAAAACGTAACCTGTGTTCACATTGCTGCTGAGGAGGGACTGGATGAGAGCAGGACAGTTGTTTAGACATTTACACTTGCATTCTTGAAGAATCTCTAAAGCAAGGATGAGAACTAAGCAGTTTCCATTGGAAGGATTCAGTAGACTGCTTTGTCCTGCAATATGCAATTAAGGGGAACTTGTTTCTGCTTTTTAAATGCACCAGAGTATTGTACTAGGTTTTATAAATGTGCTCTCCTGGGATACAGAAGGCCAGAGGCTAGAAGGACGTGCTCTTCTGCGTCCATCTGCAGTGGTTTCAAAGCTCTTGTTCGTGTCTGTCCCTTCTGGCCACTGATCAGGTTGGCACTCCTGCTCTGCCCCGCTGTCATGTCAGCTGGCCAACTCTGCACTGTCTCTGTGAAACAAATCTGAGTTGCCACAGTTCTTTCTGTACATCAGGTCATAACTAAAGACCCTTCCAGCTTTTGACTGCCTCTTTCCACTCTTCTGCTACAGGTTTGCGTGCCTGCAGCAGTCCCACGGCTAGGGTCACATGGGGACCCTTGAGTTTAGCATGGTTCTGCTGTTGCTGGACATCATACAAAGTGTAGTTCATTTATCTTATTCCAGTTTTCCTTTGTGGGCTCAGCTTGCTGCTGGCTGACAACTCCTTGCTTCTCTCCAAGAGTGATGGATCGTTGTGTAGTGAGTGTGCTGTAATCTGGTCAGGAAGCAGTTTCTGCAGATGGGAGCAGGGATCGTCGATGCTTGTGACCGTCAAAGCACTGTTGTGAGTCAGGCTTGGCTGGTAACTGCTGTGAAGGCTCAGACCTTTTTGTGCCTTCAGCTCCCCACTGTTACTCAAAAAATACTCTTTTCTTTTCTACAAGTGACCTGCCTTTACCAGTAGTGCAGCTATTATGTGCTGTTCAAATTGCACAGTGCTTAAAAAAAAAAAAAAAAAAAGCAGCATAGAAATCTTCCCACAGGATGAGTTCATTTAGTTCGGTATTCTATTTTTGCATCTTTTCTGGACTGTACCATCAAAAACCCAGCAATTAGACAACCATTTCAAGAGTAGCTGGGAGAAGGAAAATCATGAAAGGCCCTGGCTTGACTTGCTTCCAGAAGCATAAGGGCTCATCTGCCACACAGGCACTGGGGGTGTTGCATCTAATCTACTTGTTCTGTACTTTAAGACCTCCCTTGTCTGCGTGCCTGTGACCACAGTACATCTGCTACAAAGTCAAGTTCAAGAAAGGATGAATCTGCTGTGTCTTCACCCCCTCCCTTCCTCTGCTCACCAAAGCATCGTGCACTCCTCCTCTGCCTTCCCCTGACAAGTCGCAGGGCCTGTGTTAGGGCAGAGGGAGTCAAACTGCACCAGCTTGCTGGTTTTGTGGGATGTTTGTAATCACAACTGCTTCATCTGTCACCTATCCAGGATGCAGCTCTGATAGAAATCAGTGGTGTGTTCATACTACAGGAGCGTCATTACTGAAGATGTGTAGCTAACCCAAATTGAGGCTCGATATATTACCATCATTACCTAAGAAATCCCACTTTGATGCAAATGTTAAAGTGTAGCATGAGCAGGCTTTTGCCACAAATAGTGATGACTAACTCTGGTACTGTACAATGCTCCTAAGCCACTTTCTGGGCTGTAATGGTATTTTTGTGCCTGCTTATAAGCTGCGTGCGAGATAAATGTGAGGAATGTGGTGGAAGAGGGGAGGGTGAAAAAGGTTTCAGTTAGGGGGTGGAGAGGAGGCTTGGATACGATTAATCTCTTGCTTTGCAGTGTTGTTCCTGTGGAATTCTCTCTAATGTGTATTGTTCTTCTTGCCAGGTGGACTTGTTCAAAAAGACGCTCTTGTTAATTCCTATTCACCTGGAAGTCCACTGGTCCCTCATTACTGTGAACGTCCCCAATCGAATTATTTCATTTTATGATTCCCAAGGCATTCATTTTAAGTTTTGTGTAGAGGTAAGAGTGACAGCTGTCTGCAAATTTTGAACTGTTTTCTTAAACACACGCTCCCCCCTTTTTCTGTGCAGCCTTAAACTTTAAATGCAGCGTGTCTGTTGTTGTCCTGCCGTGTATGAAATGAGAATCAGCTTATCCTGCTGAGGAGTCTGAAGCACAGACCTCGAGGGTCATGCCAGAGCTGGGCACTGAGGTCAGATTGCCTATTGCCTAAGGAGCCTGACGGTGCCATCGGCACACCTTTTGCGGCTCCGTCTTGTCACTCCCACAAAAAGCAGGGGCTCAAAGCCAAGTGTGACCGGGAAGCAGGCTAGCCAGGAGGAGAGTAAAGGCAGTTCTTCAAATTGCTGAGGGGCTTGTGTTTAGGAAATGATAAATTGTGGTCCATTCTGGGGGAAGTTGCCTGGGTGAGAGAACAGGACTGAAGACGCTGCAGTGCTGCCCACTGGGGTTTACGTGTTGCTGTGCTATTAACTGTGTTGCCTTTTGCCTCTGTCTGCAATGGTACGGGGTCCGCACCTCTGATTATAACCTGGCAACCTTTCGAAGCTGCAGCTGAACACTGGAGTTAAATGATCAGTCTTCCTGGTAAAGAGCAGCCAGAAAATTTTTGCTGGGACTAGCAAATTGTAATGACCCTCTTACAAAAGCTAATTTTGTCAACTTAATTGCTTGCTTGATGCAACAGCCCTCTACTTTTAACTGTGTGTAGTTGTTGGCTTGCAGAAGAGTAGTAATTATTGTACCCAGGAGAGTTCCCAGCTAGGACTCCTGAATGAAGATACTAGTTTCCTGCTGGCATTTGCTGAGGATGAAGCTAATGTTTGTTCTGGGAGCAAGAGACCTCATGCTCTTCAGCTGCTGAACTTGTGGCATAAACCAGGGGTCCCTCTCGGCAGCCCTACAGTCTCTCCTGCAGTCTTGCAATGTGGCCTCTCCCATCCCGTTCCAGGCAAGGCATTTGCACTTAAATGTCTCACAAACATGGGACACATTTGTTCGTGCCCCTTGCAGAGGAAGGGGAGCCAAAACCCAGAACTCCACTGTGATCCACCCACTAAGGTGAATGTTAGTCTGCTGGAGTGTGTTTAAATTGTGCTATAAACCACCAGCCTGTTTACAGAGAAGTAGAAGGATTTGCTTAACCCAAGACCATAGGCTCATTTATCTTGCTTCCTTCTCTTTGCTTGTGTCAGACTATTTTTTCCTGTATGTCACTAAAACTCTCCCTGGAGCTTTGTTGATTAGCTGCAGAAGTCAAAGTGTTTTGTATTGCGATTCAGGCAGGAAAATGCTATCGTACTGTATGTAAGGATCTTGGTGTCAGCTGAGTAAGCCAGGACAGAACACGTGCCAGACTGCACCGCGTGTCTCCACACGTCTGAGAGCACGCTGACTCTGTGCCTGAGTGCCAGAGCTAGTCTAGTATCAAGTAAACCAGTGTGCAGTGGGGCTGAGGAGTGTTAAAGCTCCCCTTGGTAGACCAAAATGAGCCCTGATAGTAGAAGGCACAGTACCCGCCAGAGTTCATCCCTTCACCTCTGCGTCTGAGCTCAGCTCCTAATGCTTAATGCTCACCTGAAATTTGTCCTCATTGTCAAAAGGATACCAGTGAAGACGTCAATGTCTCTCCCCTGTTCTTTAGCTGGTGAATAATATCGTTGCTTTCTTCCTTTCCTTTTTAAAGAACATTCGAAAGTATTTGCTGACGGAAGCAAAAGAGAAGAATCGCCCCGAGTTTCTTCAGGGTTGGCAGACTGCTGTGACAAAGGTAAATGGCAGCACTTCAAGCCCTGGAGTCTGACTTTTGGGAGATTTTAGGAGGCTGCTTCTAAACCTATGTATTTGTACAAGTAGTAAATTATTTTATGCTGACCGCATGGAGGGTGCTAGAAGCAACACAGGTGGTTACTCATGAGAATTAGAGCTCTGTCACTCATTCAGCTCCCACCAGGTCTTTAGTACTTTCTGCAAGTGACTTGGTGATCTGAGCCTAATCTCTGGACAATTAAATATCTGTGCAGCAAAACCTGTAGCTGGTGCCCATGCTAGCACAAGGTCAAAGACTGAATGAGCTGGACACTCAGCTTCCTGACTTCTCCTGAAAGGACTGTTCTGAACTATGCCAAATGGATGGGTTCTGGCGAGGGAGGGAACAGACTGATGCTGCTACTGCCTATATTTTGTATTTGCTATGGATAGAGGGCTTTGGTCCCCAGGGCTGTTTGTGGCACATCGCATTTAATCACGAGTAAACAAAGTCTGGCAACAATAAAAGGGAAAAACTTGTGTGTAGTGTAAATGAGGGAATATGTGATTTGTGTAGCCATCCCATAATGGCTCTAAAGATATAAAACAGGTCATTGCACACTAGACATACTCCCAACAGCTCCCTCCTTGCACAGGTTTATTTTTAGATGCTGATACAATGATTAAATGATTCCTCTCTGCACTCATGCGCACCCTGTGCAGTCAGTTTGTCCTCCTGCTTTCTGTGAGGTGGAAGATCTGGGAGTCGAGGCAAAATAATTACTTTTCCTCTCCAAGTGCCAGAGACAGCAGCACTAGTGAGTGGGAGTTTTTAGCTCCATGTATCAAAATTGACCATGTTTGAAGACATAATAAAAGTTGAAAGTTATCGTTTGAGACTGCCTTGCTCAGTCCCATCGCCTGACGACGTACCGGTCGTGTTCTTTGAGACCCATTGGTGTGGCTGGGGGAGGAAAGCCACTGCTAGTAGCATGGATGCAGAGAGTGATCTTCCTCTAGGCCTGTGTGACTTTGCTGATATAGTTTGGTCCTGTGTAATGCAGATAGTGCTGTACAAACATTTGTTTAAACTAATTGAGAGCTGTTCTGTGTAGGTCACTAAAAGAAAATAAACTTGAAGGAAAGATTTGTAATTTGTTTTCTGTCCTACACTATATATTTTTCTAAATGTTAGGTGATATTCGAACAAGGTGCTGAGTGTCACCTTGCAAAAGTTGGGATCAGAATAAGTAATAACAACTCCATTTTCTAGTGCTGCAGAACAGCTAGCTCAGAGAAGAAGGATCATTTTGCTGAATCTCCTTTTGGACTTTAAGCAGGGCTTAGAGAAGAAAAGGATAAGTAAAGATCTAACACGTCTCTTCTTGTTTCTTTTCCTGTTAGTGCATTCCACAACAGAAAAATGACAGTGACTGTGGGGTTTTTGTGCTCCAGGTAAGAGTACTGCTGTTTAAAAATCAATGGCCTGTATTGTTCATATCGTAAATGTCCTTTTTTTCAATCAAGCCTTTTCCTTTTCCTCAGTACTGCAAGTGCCTCGCCTTAGACCAGCCTTTTCAGTTCTCCCAGGAAGATATGCCCCGAGTGAGAAAAAGGATTTACAAGGAGCTGTGTGAACGCCAGCTAATAGACTAATAAAATGCAGCCAACCTAATTTCTGTGGCATTTCTGACAAGTTGCAGCTGGTGTTTGTGTACTTGAATTTCTGAAAACTTCCATGAATTTTGAGCGATTCTCAGCTGAGTGGTGTGGCCACTGTTGTTACCTCAATTTTTTGACAAGCTCTTTAACTGGCAGAGCATAACAGAGCTGCCGTAAAATATTCCTTATGTCAGTTTGGTTCTCTTATGTTCTTTCCTGTATTTAATATTTATTATCTCAGCATGCATATAGGCAAAGCATGCAACTAAAACCATAAAACTGTAGATTTGGTGCACCTTTGAGATGTAGCTAGAAATTACAAATACAGGTGATTTTGTCTGGAAACATAAAGATGCATGATATGTTTTCTGATGCAATAATGCTTTGAATGTATCAAAAAATCAATGCCATAAAAAGAACAGCTAGAACCTATTTGATAGTTCCATTGTCCCTGTTGTGGCTGTATAATACTGAATTACCACTTTTTGGGATGGCTAAGCTCATCTACGGATTTAATTTGTGGAGACCCCTTTTTTAAATGGTTCAAGTTGCTAATAAAGTTTGTTCTGTTAACATTTATCCAGCTGTCATTATCAGCCTGTCCCTATAGATAAAAAGCAGCCTTTGCACAAATAAAGCTTCAGCACTTGTCTGTGTAATAAAAAGTACAAAGGTGTTCAGTCAGATTGATGGTATGTTCCTACATGCTGCAGAAGTCTCCATGGTGTGTGTGTTAGGGAGGATTATAAAGCTGGGCCTGAAGAGTCACAGCTTAGATACTAAGATAAACTCCTTGGCTGTAACTGTTTAAATCTCAGATGGCTTTGAGTCATTTTTCAGTTCTACAGTATGCAGTGAAATGTACCATTTCAGCATCTCTCCCTCCAGCTCTGCCTTCAGATGAACTCCCTTCAAGCTTGTCATGTTTAACCTCTCATTGGCTTTTGCCTTTGCTCAAATATAAATTAATTCATTTCTGCTGCATCTGCTGTTTGATTGTCTCAAACATCCCTGGTTTTGTTTGCGTTCAGTAGCACCGAAGGGTCTGGCTGGGAATAACAGCACTTTTGGTGGGTGCTGTACAAACACAACAGGATTATCTCACTCTGCTCCGGAGGGGTGGGAGGCTGCCAGTCCAGCACTGAACTTTGCCGTGTAGCTGCACTGGGCAGGGAGAAGTGAGAGCAGTGGATCTTGAGACTTTGGGGTTTTTTGTCTTGATCTGTAAACTGTGATGTGCTCCTTGCTGGAGAGAGCCGTTTTTGTTTGGAGAGGCTGTTGTATGGGACTGCTGCACCAGCAAATGCCTTCACTGCGGTTTTCTGCCAGATAAAGGAGTGAGCCCAGAGTAAAACTATTTTCAATGCTAAACATCATCTGCTGCACAGCTTCACTTCGTTTCTGTCTGTAGCCCTGACTTCTGATGGAGGAAAACCACTTTGACTTCCCTGTCATGCAAATTAATTCAGGCTTGAGCTAAGCCAGGTGCAAATCCCTCCTAGTATACGGGAGGGAGCAGGGAGGAGTGAGGGAGTGCCAAGCGCAGTCAGGCGGGAGAGGGAAGCGTGTGCTGTGTTGTGCTAGAGAAGGAGGTCCTGTGCTGTCCTCGTGTGTTCCCACTTCTTGCTGGCAGCTGGCAAGGGCTGGCTTAATTTAGCAAGATAAGGAAGGCCTTAAGCACTTGGGTTAGATAATTTAAGCAAGGAATTTACTAAATCGGAAAGAACCTGAAGACCCAGACTGGCTAAACATACGTTTGCCCATCGTGTGGTGCGGAGGACCTCACAGCACATGGCTTCTTTGTGATTCCCTGAAGTGTAACTGATACAAACAGCAGCACCTTCTTGGGGCAAGCGACTGTGAGCAGTGGAGGGCGACCTCCATGAAAATTGAAACTTGGGATGTAGGTTCTCGTGTGTTAAGGTAGAACATGTAAGCCAGTGCTCCCGTTCTTGTCTGCTCTCTGCACTGCTGTCACTCGTATGGTCCAAATGCTTATGCTGCCTTGTGGTGGGACCAGCCGAACTGATCTGGGTTAAAACTAACTCAGCGAAAAGGCTGCTCTTAATCCAGAGGACAGAGGAGTTCTTTCCTCAGTGTAGCTTGTCTCTGAATGTGTATAGCAGCATGAGCAAAGAGGGAGAACTGGGTGTCCCGGCGGAGACATGAAAGCAGTGCCAGCACTGAACGCGTGCGAGTGAAGCTATCTCCTCAAGCAAGACTCCTTGCGGAAAGGGAGTGAAATGCAGAAAGGGAACTGCAGAAGCAAGTTGCCTTTATTTTCAGACCTTCAGCTATTTGGTAAGGAATCTTGAAAGGTGTGCTGTGACGGTGAGACTCAGTGCCTCCAAGGAAGCCCCTTATTTTATTTTTTTTTTGTGGAAGTTGCCTCATTGCTGGGTATTTTTCATTGCGTGGGAATGTGTTGGAGCGCTGGACCACAGGTAGTGCTTCCCTGAAGCTTCATGCCTACTACTGGTTGGTAGGAATCCATCTTCCTTTGTAAGAGAGGTTGGAAGGAGTCTTTAACCATGATCCCTTTATCGTTGGCATCAGTAAAAGGACGGTATTTCTGTGAACTTTGTGTTTTAACAGGAATGTGGCTGCTTTGAAGCAAGTGCATATGTGTTCCAGATCGTTTGAGGGGAGCAGGGCTTGCGTTTGAGTCTGCTGCCTTGTGAGCTGGGAACAGGGAGGGGAAAGATGCGTGTTGGAAAGTACTGCTTATGTGCTTGCTTGTCGTCTAGAGGTTTGCTGACAAGTGTTCCAGTTGGTTATGGGGCAGCGCAGAGGAGTCGCACTTGAGTCTCCAGCTGTGAACACACCAGTGAGAGGCCTCTGAAAAAAAAAGAAAAGGAAGGGAAATTGAAAACAGAGCTAATGTAAGCAAAGTATGTTGGTGCAGGGTTGAAATTAATCACAGGCAGTCAGAATCTCAGACTCTGTAATGGTGTATCCTGTGAAACTGGACTAATTAACTCCTCCTTGAGAATGTCTTTGATGCCTTGAAGGAGATGGACTCCGTAATCTGTAGTCATTTTACCAGTTCTTAAAACATTCAGAGCTGTATAGAGTGTTTTTATTATGAGAGGCACATTTATGTGGATGTAGTTATGGCTGTTAGCAATTCCATTAATGTGATCATCAGAATTTCATAAATCACTCTGAACTGGTTTGGCTGATGCTTAAATTTCATGACTTGTTCCGAAGAGATTGTCTCGCTGTGCTGATTTATACAAATAGTCCCAGAAATGGTGGAGCCCCCGTCTCATGCGCAACATATTTAACCTACTTGAGTTGTAATAAACCTTAAACACAATTGGAAATAAATTATTAGTTTCCATTTAGTTTGCTTTAATCTATAGTTTAAAATGACTGTGCAGCTGATATAAATCAAAAAAATGTGAAATGTGGCCTTAATTCCGCAAGGTAAGTAGGCAGAGAAGTGCCTGTTGCTAAGCTGTTAGATACCTGCAGGACGCAGGCTGGCCCTTCATGCTTCCTCGTGTGCTGTTGCTCCCTTCTTACCTGGCCCTCGGGAGTGTGAAGGTGATCTGAATATTTCGTTTGCACTGATTGCTGAGCCAGACAGGCTTGCAAAGGGTTGTTGGCTTGTGTTGAATCTCTAGCATCATGTTTAACCTAGCTTTACTTTCCTGGAGTTTTGATTGGCATTGTCTACTGTAGCAGTTATTGAAGTCGGTGTGAAAATTTAAACCTTGGGAAGTGACGTAGACTTAACACCACCGAGCAACAACGGTGTTTTGTCAGTGTGGTCTTGCATCGAATGAAGCCCATGTTCCTGTGAAGGAATAAAATTGAGTTTTACCAGAAGCCCTATTTTATTTCAGCGGTTTAGTTTCATTTTAATTTTAAAAGCGACTGATGTGATGGTTGAGGGAATGTTTGTAGCAGCTTGTTTTGGGATCTGTGTTATTAGGAGAAGCCTCTCCAGTTGATTAGTCCAGTAACTCTGAACGGTACGCTAATGATGCTCTCTGTTCCGTAGCACTGCAGTGATATAACTTACTGTGGTTTGAGCTGTGACAACATACAAGATTGGAGATGTCACATATTGCATAAATAAGGGTGGAAATCTTGCGTTAGACACTTTCTACTAAGATGGCATTTAAAAAACACAGATCTGTCAACAGAACAGGTAGGACTTAAATTGCTTTTCTAGATCAAACTAAATTAATGCCCTTCTTGTACTGCCTGTTGATTTAGCTGTGTAACTATAGAGTTAAATCTTGTCATTGAATTTTACAAAGCTATACAGCTTGTGAATTTGTGATAATGAGGGGAATGAAAGCTTAGCGAATGTCTCTTTAAGCTATTAATCATGAGACTGGCAACATCATTGTCTTTATTACATTCATAATTTAAAAATCCTATCATGGAGGAGGAAACGTGGATGCTTGTTAAATATATTCTTCAGTGGAAAGTACTAAGAAATCAGATCGTTAAAGTACAGAATCATAAGAGGCACTAGAGCCTGGCCAGGAACAATAATTACTATTTATAAGTAATAGGCATTGGGAGGGAAAGAGATGAGCCTGGTTTGCTTGTGCCTGAACTTAATGGATTTTATGAGTTACCAACTAGAAGGAATTGGGGATTGAATTCTGTTTTCAGAGCATGTAATATTACGAACTGTAGAGCTAAAAACTGCTGCAAACTGAGTGAAATATCTTGAGAAATCAACTGGTTTGTTGTCTCTCAACACAAGTAAGCAGAACATGTGCGAAGCAGCTCCTGCTCCTGCCTGAAATTCTGATGAGTTCTTATTCTTAATTTTTGAGCTTGATTTCAGCATGGCTGGTAACTCATCTGCCCTAATGTGGCGCTTTTTCTTGAGGTTGCAGACCTTACCTAATGTCTAGGTTACCTGGGGCTCTACGGGACACTTCGGAAGTGGCTGAGAGGAGAAGGGATCAAACGCCCGTTGGGGAATCCGTTTGCACTGCCTTGTGATAAATGTGTTGTGGGAGGAAGGGCAGGGGAGAAGCTGAGCTTTAAATAAGATGTATTTAGCTGGGTAATGTGGGTCAGGTCATGTTTATGGTACCTGAGCTTGATATAGACAAGGAGCCATCTCGTTTATGGAAACCTTTGGGATGAGTGGGAGAGAAATGTGGGGAAGAGATGCCTTCTGCGGGGACGATTGCTCTGCTGCGCACGCAGGCACGCGATGTCTCACTTCAAGCCCGTGAATTTTAGATCAACTTAATGCAGGCAGCAGCTGCAGCAAAGGAAGAAACTCCCTCCACAGCGTTCAGCTGAACATCACGTTTGTTTAGGATGGTCAAGGCTTGACGATTTAGCCTCAGCATCTCTGACAGCTCCAGCCTATTGAAAAGCACACAAGCGTGCTTCTGCTCCGCTGCAAACACCAGCGCTGCCCGAAGGCTCCTGCAGATTAAGTCGATTCCAGCTCACCTTTCAGAGCCTGGCTTCTCTGGGGTTTCAGGGTTGGGGTGGTTTTTTTGTTTTTAAAGATGTCTGAGGTACGGCGAAGCTTTCAAGTGTTCCTTCAATAAGTATATTCCCCTCTTACTCAGGAAATTTATCTGTTTTCAGTTTTGCTTACTGAAATGCTTCTGTTTCTTGTGCAATTGGCACAAGAAGGTAATCTTTAAATGCTGCTATTAATGGGCAGAAAAGAGACTTCAAGGATTAATTTTTGGCAGAGGTTTGTGTTTTGTCCTCTGGTGGATCACACTTCAGATGAATAGGTGTTTTCTCCTTTAGAACATAAATGTAGCTAAAAGATGCTGAAAAACTTCAGGCTAATGAAATGCAATGCCTGGAATTTGTGGCCACTTGATTCTTGCAGGTGCTTGATTGTCCCCAGACAGGGTGCCCCAGTCTTTAGAAGGGGCTGGGCTGTATTTTGGGAGGATCAGCGCTGTTCAGAAAACAGGGAGCACGGGTTCAGTCCCCAAAATCACTGTTTGATCCTTTTCCCAGAACATACATTAGAAACTGAGCATTTAGCTCCGGGTGAAGTTGTTGGCAGCGCCGTTGCTGGTGGCCTTTAGGGTGGCTGGGTTGCGGGGGGATACCCTGGGTGCAGCCCGGGGTCCTCGTTGGCCACCAGATGTCACGCAAGGACCATCGGAAGGCTCCTCCCTGCTCCTCCATCCACCAAGCCATGGCGTCTGCTGGTTGCGTGTCGCCTGCCACGTTGGTGGTTGTCTTCTCACACGTTTCTCGGCAAAGTCTGCACCGCACTTGCAAAAAGAATGTGTATGTTAAACCAAACGTCCACCCCCGCCATCAAATCCACTGAAAATCCCTCTGTATCAAACATGTAAGTGTTTGGCTCCAGCGTGATTACTCCCAAGTCCCATCAATTTCACAAATTGGCCGAAACATTTTTTGGTAGAGAAGTCTCGCATACCAGAAGTCTTGAGCCTGAGCAAACTGCTGCCTTAGTACAGACCATGACTGTTATTTTTATAACTCTGTATTAGCATGGCAAATGCTGGCAGCGGGGGGGAGAAACCACATCAGTAGCAACTTCTGTCTGATTTGTGGTCGTATGCTTAAAACTTGACATGGTTTTGCAAATAACTAAACAAAACCAGGAATTTGTTTAGGGGGGAAGAAAAACCCCAAAACTCCAAAAAGCTCCAAATGCATCAAATATCTTGTGTGGAGAGTCTGACTTGCTCACAATTTGGATCTTTTAATGGAAAATGGTTCAGCGCGGGGATGGGAACTGGTTGCCCTCTGTTAGGCAGTTGGGGCTGTGCTGTGGCTGTCAGCCACTGCTGAACGCTGTGACAGCCTCTGGGCCATGAATGTTGTAGAATTTTCAGTTAGTTGCTGGTGTCTGCTCAGGCTTTATCCTAAATTTAGCAACATTCAGTGCTGCTTTTTCTCTGTAATACCTTTATAAATTCCCATATAATCTGATCTCTTAATTTTAAAGCCATCTGTCATTTTTTAGCTGTGTATTTTCCAGGTTTAAAAGGTCTTGTTGAACGAAAATTTAAATGGAAGGCCTACTGAAAATGCATTTTACCTTACATTATTCATCAGTTAAAATGTCTTTGAACTTGTGTTTGTGTAGCTGGTGAGACTAGGGGGGCAGATGGTGGGATGACTGGTCAGTCCTGGCACCGATGCCCTATATGTGCACGGCAGGGTGGCCTGCCGAGCCCCACGGTAGCAGTGGGAGCTTGCTGCACCGACACCCCGCCCTGGGACCAACCTTCAGAGGTGTCCTCCATCTGTCACATGCCGTCCTGTTCACTAGGTGGCATTGCTTCCTAGTCCAAAAGCTTCTAAATACTTCATTAATTATGCTAATCCACGCGGTGGATGAAAAGTGAACTGCACTGCGATAGCTTTGCCCTTGGATCCTTTTTATTCCGACTGCTTTGCTGATGGGATTTCTTGGGTTGACAGACATGCAGCATCCTCATCCCCGTTGTTGAAGTTCTGGGTCTAGGGAAGGCTTTGGCTTGGAAAACTTCAAAGAGCCCTTTGGGAAAATACTGCACACGCTGACCTTGCTGTTGGTAGCCAGCTCCATGGTCCCAAATCCATCAAAGTCATTGCTCTCCTCAAGTTATTGACCTGGTTTACCATCTTTACTAAAAAAACGTTAAAGCAGCATGCTTGCTGCATAGGGTAGCTGTTGTGGGGTTAATGAAGTCTTGTCTGTCCTAGAGGGGAGCGAAGTGTGTTGACATGGGGATCCTTTCCAACGTCTGACCAGCCATAGAGGCAGTAGAAGAGCAAGGTACGCGGGGCAGTAGTGAGCTACTGCCCATCGCTTGGGTGTTTTGATGGAAGTTTGTTCAATTTTTCCCAGGTAGCCCTGTTATTTCACATTCCCCTGCCTCCCTCCTCCTCCTCTTAGCATTAATGATCAGATCAGTCAATTAAGGGCTGAAGCATAATGGATTTAAGATGCCTGTCTGTTGCTAATGGAAATTAATTGGAACTTTTGGTAGGCTTTTGAACGAGGAGAGGAATTTTGGCTTCACAGGCTCATTTTAGTACCAGGAATGCTTGGTTTGTCCATGGGACACGTCAAGAAGGAAGACGGCAAGGTCTCTGTAAGGTGTAGCTCTCGCCTCCGGTGGTAGTGCCACTTTCCAGCCGCAAGGTAAGTACCTTCCAGCCAGCAATATTGATGCCATCTTCCCTTCGCAAGCTGGGGGTGGGTAGCATCTGAGTTAAGACCTCCTGATGCAGCTCAGTTCTGAGCTGGGCGGGACAGTCACGTCTCGTCTGATGCTGGAGCCACACTGGGCTCAAGCATACCCTCACTTTGCTCTGGTGAGAAGACAGGACAAAGTAGTTTTTGAAAATGACTTTTCATGAACGAGCAAGATAAAAATAAATGTAAATTGAAGATCCTGTTTCTCATGTGTATTTTATTAAAAACTACAGAGTTGTTCATTCTTGCTGTGTACTATAATTGCTAAAACATGATTTGTAACCAAATATAGCTGCTTGCATTAAATATGGCACTACTTCTTATTAGGGAGGATGATATGGTGAAGGAATGCTCATTTAAACAATTACATAGTTCAATTTCCGTACTCAAAGCCTTAGCTTTTTCACTTTTTTTAAAAGTGAATGTAACCTTTAAATGTTCTTTAACTTGAATTTTGTTGAACTGCACTTGGATGATGAATGGTGTGCAATTAAAATAAACAATATACTTTTAAAACTGGTTAAATACAGAAAAGAAGCTTGACAAACCATGTTTTGCATTTCGAAGTGATTGAGTAAAAGGTAATGAATGTGACAGATTCTGGTCACAACAGGACAAGGATGGCTTTCATCAGGTGTCCAGGGCTTCTGTAACCATGGAGAGGATTTCCAGAAGTCACTTAGGAGAGACCAAGGGCTTATTTTTACTGGTTTAGAACCTACAGCTTTTTGAAATGGTTTGCGTGGCTTTTTCTCCTCTGAAATTCTAGAATTTGTAGCTCTTGTCCTTCCATAGTGGACTCGAATTTGCCAGGTGAGCAAGGACGGGAAGACTCCTTGGTTCCCCAGTTCCTTCTGAGCTGGGTGAAGATCACCTTGCCCTACACTTGGTAGCTGACTGCAAACTGGTCGCATTAGATGAGCTTTCTGCGTGACAAAATGTGTAAATATTTACACTGAAGTATGTAAATTCATCCTTTATTCCAGTCTAAAGACTGACATGATGTTTTAGTGTGGGACACAATGCGCTTACGTAGCCAAAGCGATAGCTGTGTCTTAAAGTTAAGGATGCTGCTTTCTGGTTTTGTAACCCGTTAAAAATTCCGCGTCCCTGAAACAGTGATGGCTGAGGAGCAAAGGCAGCAGATCTCTATTTATTTAGGGAATAGCTTACACTGAGGTTTTTGCCTTGATGCGTGCTGTTCAACTTTAGAAACAGGCTATTTTTTACAAATTACATGTAAATGTTTGACTCAAACCCCCTGAAGGTAGCCTTTTTTAAAAAACTGGTTGGCAATGACCGGAGAGAAGACAGTGAAGGCTGCGGGTTGGTTGCTGTTGTGAGATACATGGCGCGGTTCCCAAGACCTCCTCGTTCCTCTCTTGCCCTCAGCTGAAGGTTCAAACATTTGCTGGCTGAAGCTCGGTGTCGACTGGAGAGCTGGTGTCTTGTGGCAGTCCCCGTGCGTAGGAAAGTGCCTGCTCAAACTTTTTCTCTGAGGTTTCCCAAGGACTTCAGGAGCCAGTCATATGTCCACATCTTTCATTCCTACGGACCCCTCTTGTGGGAGCTAGGTATAAGCTGTTTCGGAGATGTGTCTAAAAATCAGTAGTCCTGGTAAAGAGGGAAGAAGTTCGCTCTGATCTGAGATGAACATCCCCGAGAGCCTGTGAATGGCTCTGGAGAGGACCGTGAAAACCATCTGCAGCCCCACCCTGGTGCCAGAGTTTTCATCTGGGGAAAAAGAGCAATTACATTTAATTTTAAATGCTCTGAGGAGGGGATAACTCTTATTAGAATTAAAATTAGATTTTTTTACAGTCAGTGGAAAGTCTTGGATAGTTTTGGGCTTATCTAAACAAAAACATGGAGTTTGGTTAGGTGTCTCTAAAGCCACACGTCTGAAAGCTCATTCAACAAAAGGCTTAAAGATTTTATTTCTGTCCCAAAGGTGAAATAAAACAACTTCAAAATGTCAGAAATGCTGTTACCTGACGAGCTCTATTTTTTGTAAGGTCAGGAAAAAGTGATGGATACTGTAACAAGTGTTTGTGCTGTTACCTTTTAAAATATAGATGGGATGCTCAGGTTCAGAATCGTAGCGCGTGCCTTTCAGAAGCTAAAAAATAGCAGCAGAAAGCAGGAGTCCTTGGTCTGTTCCTCCTTGTTTCTTCTGAAATCGATTTTTGTTTTAAGTTCTTCTGGTGTAAATAATTTTAATGAAAAGGAGAAAATTGCTAGGTGAAGTTTATCATCTGGAACATACGGGCTTAGATGGCTTCTTGAAATACAGGAGACAGGTGAGCAGAGCTCTGAGTGCCCTGGAGAAATAGTACACAAGCCTTTAAAAAGAATTAAAAAAAAAAAAATATTCAGTTGTCATCCTGCAAGCAGGCTGACCTGGTGCAGCTCCGAGGGAGAGGGCTGGGGCCGCTGGGGTTCAGACACGGCAGAGCCAGGCTGTGCCCGGGCGTTCGGTGGCCGTTGCAGCCGGGCAGCAGGCGTGAGGCTGCCGTGAGCAGTCTGGCGGTGGGGGATGCTGCAGGGGCCAGACCCCCCTCTTGCAGCCCTCAAAGCGGGGGGCCGAGAGGGGGTGGGAAGGCCGAATCCTCCCCACTTTATTTTCTCAGAACTGTGATCTCAAGAGATGGGGGAAGCACGTGTTCATGGAGGGGAGAGGGAATACGGGGACTTGAGCAAGGTAGTGATCCATCCCATGGAGATGTCCAAATGTTACAGGTCCTGCTGAGCAGAGTATTTGTGTTTGGCCATAAATTAATCCGATTCCTTGCTTGGATCAGGAGGAATTTCTTCTATAAAGCATCTTTCTCATGGAGCTGTGTGAAATGGTTGGTGATGTCAGGATGATACATCCAAACTCCTGCCCTCATCGGGGCGGGGGGAGCGAGTTGCCAGACGTGGTGTCTCTGGGGGAAAGGGTTCTTGCGAAAGCAGGGATGGTGAGCCTCAAACGTTATTACTGTTGCTGCCCTCCTGGGCAGCCGGGGAGGATCCTGTCCTAGCCCCAGGGCTGGGTGAAATCAGAGACAGCTTTTCTTCTCCTAGCGCATAGCTTAACAGCAGCTGGTGCTATCAGCTGCTGGCAGTACTGGAGCCGCTGTGAGTCTGGGCAGAGGAGCGAGCATCCAGCTTTGGTCCAGCTCCTCCTTTGGTGGCCACAGGAACTGGAGTCCATGTCCTGTGAGGATCAGGCTGCTCCTGCCCCCGCTTTGCCTGCTCTCTTGTGCTCACGCTTGCTCTGTGCTCCCGTTTTCTTCCTTCTCTGCAGCTCTAATTAAACAGATAGAGGTTTGAAGCAAAAGCAGAGAAGAGGAAACGCAAGTTAGGTAGGGACCCGTCTCCTGCCAGGAGCGGGTTGCATGCAGGAATGTGTCTGCAGAGCTTTGTGCTGTCAAAAAGCTCTTTGTGCTTTTGCTCTTTGCTGCTGGGGCATCCTCTGAGGTGGTGGTTCAAAATTTAGTTTATGTGTGTCTTACCCCGCTCCCCTTCACCTTCATCACGGTGCCGTAGAGCATCCTCACCCTCCTGCTCGCCCATGCCTGGCCATTCAGGGGCTGGTACAGACCCAGCTCCCAGCCCTGCTCGTTCCCCTCAGTCGTCTGAATCACCCTGCTCTGACCCTCTCCCTGGTCGCCTCCATGGGCTTGGCACAACGCTGCCCAGGACTGCGGCAATGAGCCCGTTCTCGGCCACTTTTCTGTTGTGCCCCAGCCGCGAGCGTGGCAGTGACCGTCCCCAAGGCCTCGCGGCGGAGAACAGGAACCTCTTTGCTGGCTCCAGCGGGCGTTAGAGGGGGTCCGTGATGCTTTGCAGACCAATTTTCTCTCTGTTATTGTTTTAAACTCCCTGTTAGCCATTCCTTCTTCCCAGGTTTCTGCGTGTTTCAAATTATTTTCCCCAGAGGCATCGACGGCATTTTTCCAAATTGAATCTCATTTATTTTCTACCCAGGTTTCCAATCTCTCTGGGGCCCTTTGTATTATTTCTCAGTCCGCACTGCCGTGTACAATATATCCTAATTTAGTATCGTCTGTGAATTATATTACCGTGCCCTTTAGTTCCTCTTCTATTTAATGAAGATATTTCCAAGGAAAAAAAAAATCTAAACTACATTTTATTAAAATAAGAAGGTAGAGTCTTAAAAACTCCTTTGTGGGTTTCCAATATGAATTCTAAATCTTTTTCAAAGAAATCTTCAACATTTTAAAGAGAAATTAAAACCTTCAAAATATCAAAGTTGATAGGTGTAAAAATGAATCAGTTTTTCAATTAGCTGAGACCTCTGTCCCTGTATAACGAGCTTTGCATAGTGCAGTGTCTCTGGTGGAGAGACCATCTATGTATTTGCAGCAGATTTTTTTTAAACCAGCACCTGAACATATGTTTGAATTTCTCAATAAATTGTTCACTTTCCCTTCCTGACCTCTTCAGGTTTGCTCTATGTGGCTGTTCTAGCAAACATGTACACTGGCAGGAATGATGCTGAAGCAGCATATTTTAATGCAAACTGTGCAGGCTTATTCATAGGAAGTGATTTTCAAATTCATAATCATGAATATTTGCACTGTAAGGTTGATTCTGTTATGAGCTTTTTATTTATAAGCTAAGAAGCGCTGCCTATTGGTGCCAGGCTGGGAGAGCATCATGCCTCTGTGACAGGGAACGAGCCATGCTATGGAAGCTGTCTGTCCTAACAAAACAGCTCAGATTTCCGACTGTGAATAGGGAAATAGCACTGGCAGCAGGCAATTTGCTGGAGATATATATCGTGAAATATTTGCTGCATAATTTCTAGCAATGAGCAATTTCATAGAGACTATGATCTGCTTGTGGAGAGAAATAAGGTGTAAATTGGATGAATAAATTGTTCTCTGCGATGGTTTGCTAGCTCTGGAGGACTGTTCTGCTCTTGGGAAGCGCTGCAGCTCGCCAGTGTCTTCAGTCCTCTGTGTACCGGTGGTTTGACCCCGCGTGCAGACCAATACTGCGGAGAGGGGTCTCACGCCCCGTCCTGGGGTGCATCCCGCCAGTACTAACCCCCCAACAGCCCATCTCCGGCAGCATGCTCCCCGCGGACCCGCACCCCGCCGGTGGGGGTGGCCGCGCTGAGCAGGGCTGCGGGTGTTGCTGGCAGTCAGTCGCGGGGTCGCCAGCTGCTGGGAAAATTCCTGCTCCATTTTCTGCTCGAGAACACGTGAGGTAAGGGATGGGTGTGAAGCGGGACGGTAGAGCTTCGGGGAGCCTGCAAGATGTCCCCCAGTGTCTTGGCTAACAGGCTTCGCTGCCAGCGTTTCTCTGTCTGCTTTAGGTCAGTATTGCTCTGTTTCGGTGTTACAAATCGAGCCTTGTTCTCTGCAGAGGTAGGGGCTTCCCCAGGGACGAGGAATCCCCTGGCTCCCGGGGCTGTGCCACCAATGTCCCTGCCACCTCCACGGGCTGGGTCGGGATGCTCTGGGTGGAGCCGCCGGCTCGCTGCCACGCTGGTGTGCAGCAGCTGTAGGAAATCAGAGGAGCCTTGGGGCTATTCTGGGAAACACCAAGGGAGATTCCCGAGGTTTCCAGAGCAGAAATCTGGCAGAGCTGCCTGCCTCCATGCCTGGCAGGGCTGATGTGGAGCTGGGCACAGAGCCCCGAGAAGAGAAGGAGGAAACAATGGGATCCCACAGAAGCGATGCAGAGTCGGGGACCACCGAGACGAGTGACCGTGGGTTTGGCCCTGGTGCTCGCAGACAGCAAGGTGGGCTCCAGCGGTGGGGGCTGGGACATTCCTCATGTCACGCAGCTGGGTGTGCGGGGCCTGACGGCTGGCTCGGGATGGGGCGTGTAGGATACCGCGTGCTTGTCTCCTAGGTCGGAGAAGATACAACCGCTGCGTTGCCTCGGAGGGTTTCAGAGGCAGTAAAGATAAATCCTTGCCCTGCTCACCATTATTTTGTGGAAACTTGAGCCCTCGGGACATTTCAATCTCTGTTTCTGACTCCTGCCTCCAGAGAGTTGCCTGGCTTTCGAACGTACCTGCTCATCTTGTGAACAGGGGCACGGTTCCCTTGAATTCCATTTGAGCAGATGAGCGCCCGATTGCTCGTCGCCTGGGCTAATCCCATGGAGCAAAAACCTTCCCGAAAGAGGGTTTACATCATATGAAGTGGTAATGTTTGCACTGGGGCTCCTACACAAGCACACACAGGTATGGAAAATGCTGGGTCCAGCTGCCTCCTTGTTAGCTTCAGGTCTGACGAAGCTGCGCTCCAGTTGTTATAGCTGAAGGTTATGTCCACCCTTCGTCACCAAAACCACCTTTCCATTAAGTCATGGTCATGATGGGCAGCTCCAGCTTGGTGGGACCCGTTGCGTTACTTAAGCAAGTGTTTGGAGAGCGGTGCATCCTCGGGGACAACGGTGGCTTTATCCCAGGGGACAGACCCAGACCTGTCTTCCCCCTCCCACGCCATGGGCCAAATA
>Ga0181612_103244_pt1 | contig 22055 bp, 17 predicted proteins | sample HoacroProtozoa21_FD_119630 | JGI IMG/M metagenome (GOLD analysis project Ga0181612, IMG submission 119630) | Hoatzin crop microbial communities from Cojedes, Venezuel. Combined Assembly of Gp0051906, Gp0051904, Gp0051908
CTCTTCCCATTCCGAACAGAGAAGTTAAGCCTCACCACGCCGATGGTACTGCGAAAGTGGGAGAGTAGGTAACCGCCACCTTTTATTGACCGACAGCGGAGAAGCGTCAACACGCTTCCCCGCTGTCATTTTTTTCATGCACTATGGTATGGAAAGTGAGCCGCATCATGTTGGCATTCATGGTGCGGCTCGCCGATAGTTGTTGTCTGTTGTTGCCTTATTTGCTCGTCTTGCGCTTGGGGGTGGTTTTGCGTTTTGACTTGGCGGGCATCAGCCGCAGCACTTGTGCACTGCGTGCCGGCAGGTAGAGCTTGAGCCAACCCAGATGGGCGCTCGCATACAAGCCATCGTGCTGCGTCAGGTGGTTCACCTGCTCGTCAATGTTGCCATATCCGCCATAGCGTGCGTTGTCGCTGTCAAACACGCCCTGATATTCACCCTCGGGAGCAAGTATGCCATAGTCGGTGTGTGAGCGGTTGGGACTGAAGTTAAAGACAAACACAAGATTGCCGCGCATGTACGCCAGCACCTGGTCATCGTCTTTGTCCCACAACTTGCGCACTGGCAGCGCCTGGAAGTTGTGAGTGCTACCGATGAGGTGTATCATGTCGTTGTCCCAGTTGTTGAGGAACTTGTACTTGAGGTCCTCGCGGTCCAGCAAGCTCCACTGGCGGCGGGCATACTTGTAACTCCAGCCGTTGCCTTGTCGTGGAAAGTCTATCCACTCGGGATGTCCCCACTCGTTGCCCATGAAGTTGAGGTAGGCACCATTGATGAGTGAGGCGGTGGCAAGGCGTATCATCTTGTGCAATGCCATGCCGCGGTCCACTGTCCCATCGTGGTCATCAACCATCATGTGCCAGTACATCTCCTTGTCGATGAGGCGAAAGATGATGGTCTTGTCACCCACCAGTGCCTGGTCGTGGCTCTCGGCATAGCTCACGGTCTTCTCGTCGGCACGCCGGTTGGTGAGCTCCCAGATGATTGACGATGGCTTCCAGTCCTCATCGCGCTTTTCCTTGATAGTCTTTATCCAATAGTCGGGGATGCCCATCGCCATGCGGTAGTCAAACCCGATGCCGCCATCGGCAAATGGGCGTGCCAGACCTGGCATGCCGCTCATCTCCTCGGCAATGGTGATGGCATGGGGATTGACTTGATGGATGAGAATGTTGGCCAGTGTCAGATAGCTGATGGCGTTGGTGTCCTCGCCACCGTTGTAGTAATCCTCATAGCCGCCAAAGGCTTGTCCCAACCCGTGGTTGTAGTAAAGCATCGATGTCACACCATCAAAGCGGAATCCGTCAAAGTGGTACTCCTCAAGCCAGAACTTGCAGTTACTGAGCAAGAAATTAAGCACAGCATTCTTGCCATAGTCGAAGCACAGTGAGTCCCATGCAGGGTGCTCGCGACGACCGTCGCCATAGAAGTATTGATTGAGACTGCCGTCAAATCGTCCCAGGCCCTCCACCTCATTCTTCACGGCGTGGCTGTGAACGATGTCCATGATGACTGCAATGCCTGCGGCATGGGCGTCGTCGATGAGGTGCTTGAGCTCATCGGGGGTGCCAAACCGTGACGAGGCGGCATAGAAACTTGAAACGTGATAACCAAATGAACCGTAGTAGGGGTGTTCTTGTATGGCCATGATTTGTATGGCGTTATAGCCGTCGGCAACAATGCGAGGCAACACATTGGTGCGAAACTCCTCGTAGGTGCCCACACCCTCACGGTCTTGAGCCATGCCGATGTGACATTCATAGATGAGCAATGGGCTGGTGTTGGGCACAAAGTCCTTGACCTTGAACTCGTAGGGCTTGTCGGGACGCCACACCTGAGCACTAAAGATTTTGGTCTGTTCATCTTGCACCACACGGGTGGCATAGGCTGGAATGCGTTCACCATCACCGCCTTGCCAATGGATGTGCAACTTGTACAACTCACCATGATGCAGGGCACGGTCTGGCAACTTGAGTTCCCAGTCGCCGTTGTCGTTCACGCGACGCATCTGATAGGGTGCGCATTCGCGCCAATCGTTGAAGTCACCCACCATGTGGATGGATGTCGCATTGGGCGCCCACTCGCGCAGTACCCACCCGTCGTCTTGAGTGTTGCGGTGCAAGCCATAGTAGTTGTAAGCGTTGGCAAAGTCCACTAGCGAGCCGCTGCCACCGGTGAGCTCGTTGAGCTTGTTGATGGCGTCTTGATGCCGTCCAACGATGGCTTCGGTGTAGGGCTCCAACCATGGGTCGTCGCTGATGAGCGCAAGAGTTTTCTTCTTTTTCATGACATTGCGTGATGTTGTATTGTGATGATGTTAATCACCACAAAGGTACATAAAGCACCCGAAAAAGACACGTTTTTTGGCATAGTTTTTGCTATCTTGGGTTGAAAACGATTGCAGTTGGGCAAGAAAAATGATAAAAAATGTTTCAAAATGATGTGTTATGAAAAATTATCATTAATTTTGTCCTCTTAGAAACAACTATACAACCAAACATATAACATCGATAACACTACTTAAAGCTTATGAAACTAGACGGAAGACGCGAAAGCACCAATGTGGAGGATCGCCGCAGTATGGGCACCGGCACCAAGGTGGGTGTGGGTGGCATTGGCGGTCTGATTATCGCTGGACTGATTACCCTGCTCATGGGTGGGGACATCGGTGATGTGCTCCAACAGGCTGGCTCGATGGGCATGGGATATGACACGGGCTCACAACACGAAATCACCGCCGAGGAGGAAGAACTCGCCAAGTTTGCACGTGTCATCGAGGGTAGCACCGAGGACATCTGGTCGCAAATCTTCAGGGAGAACGGCCTGGGTGAGTATCAGCCGCCGACGCTAGTATTGTACACTGGCACAACACAGACCGCTTGCGGACAGGGTAATGCCGCCGTGGGTCCGTTCTATTGCTCGGGTGACCAGAAACTCTATCTGGATTTGTCATTCTTCTCAACCATGCAGCAGCAACTGGGCGCCAGTGGTGATTTGGCTTATGCCTATGTGATTGCACATGAGGTGGGACACCACATCGAGTACCTGACGGGCACCTTGCAGAAGGCTCACGACAAGATGCAGCGCCAGAACACCGCCAACAGCAACAAGTTGAGTGTGCGCCTCGAGCTCATGGCCGACTTTTATGCTGGTGTGTGGGCACACTATGAGGGCAAGTATTTCAATTCCATCAACGACCAGGACCTGATGGAGGCCATCAAGTGTGCTCAAGTGATTGGTGACGACTACTTGCAGAAGCGTTCACAGGGCTATGCTGTTCCTGAGAGCTTCACCCACGGCACCAGCGAGCAGCGCATGAAGTGGTTCAAGCTGGGTTACCAGACTGGTGACGTCCGTCAGGCAACGACGTTCCAGCAGAGTGATGCCACGCTCTAACCGATTGCTCAGACCACAAGATTTATCATCCGTGCCACCATCCCTCACATTAGAGTGGGGAATGGTGGCATGGCGTTTCTCCCCCCCCCCTTGCATCTATCAAGAAAATGTCATTTCTTGTAGTTTGATGAGTCACCAGCAGCAGGTGCGTTCATGCAGGACTGGCGTTCCCTGATGTGTGTGGGGCGTTGCATGGCGTTGTCGTGGTGGCGATAAAATTAACACCGCGTTTCCCAACGCGGTGCCATAACCCTTATTATTATAAACATTGTATGGTAACTTTATTCCTATGTGATTATGTGAGAAGGTTCTATTTCTGCTTTTGTCTTGATTTTAGCTCTCTTGCTATATTAAAACGTTGTTATTGTGCATTTGGGTACTCATTGTCATTGAAAAAAACGCAATTGCATGTCATGTCAATGGGCTATTTTTACTACTTTTGTCAAGTGGAAACCCTTATCAATAAGTCATGAAACATAACATTCCATTAGATAAGCCTTGTTGTGCTGCACTGATGTGTGTGGCGCTGCTCATGCTGTGTGGTTGCCATGGTGACAACACAAGCGACAGTACTACCATTTCACCCGATGTGCCACACGCTGCGCGCGTGCTCATGGCCGCCTATCCTGACCAGCACTTGAGCTACAGTGACGGATGCTTGTGGTTCCCTGACAGCACAGCTGTGATGGTGGACGATGGGCGTGACAAGAACGCTGTCGAACGCATGGACGATTGCGACCTGGCCGACATGTTTGTGCTTGATTATGACACAACGGTGGCTGTGCCAGCCTATCAGCAGGACTGTGGACGGGCACGCTGTGAGGCGTTTTTCAAGCAGATGTACGGCGGAGACGAGACGGCGGTTCGCAGCAATCTGGTGCCCGTGGACTGGTTGGGCGACACAGTGTTGTTCAGCCGCATCAATGGTGCTGCCGAGCACTTGAAGGCCGTGGCAGCCGACCTGGAGCAACAGCCACAGTTGCAGCGTTACCTCAAGTCGTCGGGCACCTTCTGCTGGCGCACGGTGAGCGGCACACAACGGTTGAGTGCTCACAGCTATGGCATCGCCATCGACATCGGCGTGGATTACAGCGACTACTGGCAGTGGCGCAATCCGCGTGCTAGTGAGACCGACACCATTGTCTATAGCAACCACTTTCCTCTAGAGGTGGTGCGGGTGTTTGAACGACATGGCTTCATCTGGGGCGGCCGCTGGTATCACTATGACACCATGCACTTTGAGTACCGACCCGAATATTTTGTGGGTGCCAGTGACAAGGACAGTGTTTCCCATGCCAGATGATGAGAGGCGTGGAGGTTTAAAAAGCCACCCGATGTGTCCTCACAAACCAACAAAAATGACTACCTTTGCAGTCACAACCATCAACATTCACAAGCAATGGCACAAGATGCAGTGAACACCCCCATGATGAAGCAGTTTGTCGAGATGAAGTCCAAGCATCCCGACGCTATCTTGCTGTTCAGGGTGGGGGATTTCTATGAGACATACATGCAAGATGCCGTGACGGCCAGTGAGATACTGGGCATCACGCTCACACGCCGCTCTAATGGAGCGGCCAAGTCCATCGAGATGGCGGGCTTTCCCCACCATGCGTTGGACACCTACTTGCCGCGGCTGGTGCGCGCTGGCAAGCGTGTTGCCATCTGTGACCAACTTGAAGACCCCAAGTTGACCAAGAAACTGGTGAAACGCGGCATCACCGAGCTTGTGACCCCTGGTGTGGTGACCAGTGGCACGATACTGGACCGCAAGAGCAACAACTGGCTGGCTGCCGTGCATTTTGGTAAGAAATTGTTGGGAGTATCATTTCTTGACATCAGTACGGGTGAGTTTCTCACTGCCGAGGGCAGCGAGGAATATATCGACAAGCTGCTGGTGAATTTTGCCCCCAAGGAGGTGCTCATCGAGCGTAGCAACCGTCAGCGGTTTGCCGGTGCTTTTTCGTCACGTTATTTGACCTTTGAGTTGGAGGACTGGGTGTTCACCATCGAGGCGGCTCAGGATCGCTTGCTCAAGCATTTTGAGACCCGCAACCTCAAGGGGTTTGGCATCACAGGAATGGATTGTGCCATTATTGCTTCAGGAGCCATCTTGTACTATCTGGACATCACTCAACACACCCAGATTGGGCACATCACCACATTGTCGCGCATCGAGGCCGAGCGATATGTGCGTCTTGACAAGTTCACGATACGCAATCTGGAGCTGGTCGCACCCATGAGTGAGGATGGCAAGTCGTTGCTCAGCGTGATTGACCACACGATTTCACCCATGGGCGGCCGCATGATGAACCGTTGGGTGCTGTTTCCCTTGCAGGACCCCAAGGCCATCAACCGTCGGCTGGATGTGGTGGAACACTTCATGCGCGACCGCGAGGGGCGTGAGATGGTGCGGGAGCAGCTGGAACTGATTGGTGACTTGGAACGGTTGACGAGCAAGGCTGCTGTGGGACGCATCACCCCGCGTGAGCTGGTGCAGCTCAAGAATGCCTTGCAGGCCATGTTGCCCATCAAGCAGTATTGCCAGCAGACCGACAACGAGGTGCTGCGCAGTTTGGGTGAGCAGATTAATCCTTGTGCCATTATACGTGACCGCATCGAGCGTGAGGTGAATCCCGATGCCCCCAACCAGGCCAACCGTGGCAATGTCATCAACATGGGTGTTGATGAGCGCTTGGACGAGCTGCGCAAGATTAGCAGCAGTGGCAAGGACTATCTGGTGGGGCTGCAACGCATGTTGAGCGACCAGACTGGCATCCCCAGCCTCAAGATAGCCTACAACAACGTGTTTGGCTACTATATCGAGGTGCGCAACACTCACAAGGACAAGGTTCCCGATGACTGGATACGCAAGCAGACGCTGGTCAATGCCGAGCGTTATGTGACACAAGAGCTCAAGGAGTATGAACAAAAAATACTGGGAGCCGAAGAGAAAATCCTTGTCTTGGAGGGGCAGTTGTTTGCTGCGCTGGTGTCGGCAGTGACCGAGTATATCCCTGCCATACAGACCGACAGCACCATCATCGCGCGATTGGATTGCCTCAATGGCTTGACGCGTGTGGCATTGGAAAACCATTACTGCCGTCCTGTGCTTGACGACAGCCTGGATATTGACATTACTAACGGACGTCACCCCGTGATTGAGTGTCAGTTACCACCAGGCGAGACCTATGTGCCCAACAGCATTCACTTGAGCAACGACGACCAGCAAATTATGATTATCACGGGTCCCAACATGGCTGGTAAGAGTGCATTGTTGCGCCAGACTGCCCTCATCACGCTCATGGCGCAGATGGGTAGCTTTGTCCCTGCCGAGCAGGCACGCATCGGTGTGGTGGACAAGATTTTCACTCGTGTGGGTGCCAGTGACAACATCTCACTGGGTGAATCCACGTTCATGGTCGAGATGACCGAGGCCGCCAGCATCCTCAACAACTTGAGCCAGCGCAGTCTCATCCTGTTTGATGAGTTGGGGCGTGGCACCAGCACCTATGACGGCATCTCCATCGCTTGGAGCATCGTGGAGTATATCCACGAGCATTCCACCCATGCCAAGACGCTGTTTGCCACTCACTATCACGAGCTCAACGAGATGGAAAAGACGTTCAAGCGCATTGTTAATTACAATGTCAGTGTCAAGGAGATTAATGGCAAGGTCGTGTTTGTGAGGAGGTTGGAGCGAGGTGGCAGTGAACACAGTTTTGGCATCCATGTCGCTAAGTTGGCGGGTATGCCTCCTGCTATTGTCGCGCGTGCCAACCAGGTGCTCAAGCAGTTGGAGGACAACAGCCGCAACGATGCGGCACTGACCAAGGACTTGGGCGAGGTGGCCACGTCGCGGTCGGGCTATCAGCTGTCGATTTTCCAGCTGGATGACCCGGTGTTGAGCCAGATACGCGATGAGATATTAACAATCGACATTAACAACCTGACGCCCGTCGAGGCGTTGAACAAACTGTATGACATCAAGGGCATACTCACAGGCAAGAAACAACGATGAGCAATAACACTATCACCCTCTCTCGTCAACAATTTGAAATCATGGCTCCTGTGGGGTCATGGGAATCACTGCATGCGGCATGGCAGGCTGGTGCCGATGCCATCTACTTTGGTATCGAGGGGTTGAACATGCGTTCGCGTTCTAGTGTCAACTTCACGCTTGACGACTTGCACACCATTGCGGCATGGTGCCACGAGCGTGGCATCAAGAGCTATCTCACTGTCAACACCATCGTCTATGACGAGGACATCGACTATATGCGTCAGATTGTGACGGCAGCTCGTGATGCCCATGTCACCGCTATCATTGCCAGCGACATGGCCACCATCTTGTTCGCCCGCAGCATCGGTGTCGAGGTCCACATCTCCACCCAGGTTAATGTGAGCAACAGCGAGGCGGTTCGTTACTATGCTCAATATGCCGATGTGATGGTTCTCGCTCGTGAGCTCAATCTGGAACAGGTGAGACGCATCAGTGACAACATTCAGGTCGATGATATCCGTGGACCGCATGGCGAGCGGGTGCGCCTTGAAATGTTTTGTCATGGTGCGTTGTGCATGGCAGTGTCGGGCAAGTGTTACATGAGCCTGCATCAGGAGAACACGAGTGCCAATCGTGGCGCTTGTCGCCAGATTTGCCGCCGTGGATACATTGTCACTGACCGTCAGAATGGTGATGAACTTGCCATCGAGAACAAGTACATCATGTCGCCCAAGGACCTCAAGACCATCCATTTCCTCAACAAGATGGTGGATGCTGGCGTGACCGTGTTCAAGATTGAAGGACGTGCACGTGGACCAGAGTATGTGCGCACGGTGGTGGAGTGCTATGACCAGGCTCTCAATGCCATCGTTGATGGCACCTATGGCGAGGAGAAGATTGCCCAGTGGGACGAGCGGTTGGCTAGGGTGTTTAACCGTGGTTTCTGGAACGGCTATTATCTGGGGCAGCGGTTGGGCGAGTGGTCAGCCAAGTATGGCTCATCGGCAACTCATGTCAAGAGCTATGCGGCTAAAGCCATACGCCACTTTGGCAAGCTGGGGGTCGCCGAGTTCTTGATGGAGGCAGGCGAGCTGCACGTGGGTGACGAGGTGTGGATTATCGGTCCCACCACTGGTGCCATCCCGCTCACGCTTGAAGAGATACGTGTAAACCTCAAGCCGGTTGAAAAAACTGTCAAGGGTGAGCACTTCTCTATCAAGGTTCCCGCCAAGGTGCGCCCCAGCGACAAGCTATATCTGTGGCAGCTGGTGACACCTGCCACCATGCAGCAATGACCGCAATGTCCCTTTCATTGCCCTATTTTCATTTTTTAATGATGTGGACTGATGAAAAATGTGTACCTTTGCACCCATTAGATAATAATCACATGTTTAGCCTAACTCTTATGCTTGACTGAAAAGACTATGATGAAGGAAAATCTCATTAAGATATATGAGCGCAGTTTCATCGACAACTGGGAACTGCCGGCGCTCACCGATTACAACACGCGCGAGACCCTCACCTACGGTGAGTTTGCCCGTGGCATCGCTCGATTGCATCTGCTGTTCAGCCAGTGTGGTGTGCAGCCGGGTGACCGCATTGCGCTCATTGGCAAGAACACCCCCAACTGGGTGACGGTGTTCATGGCAACCATCAACTATGGGGCGGTGATTGTCCCTGTGTTGCAGGAGTTCAACCCTGCCGACGCCCAGCACATCATCAACCACAGCGAGGCCACATTGCTGTTTACCAGCAGGGCTATCGGTGAAAATCTGGAGTTCAACAAGTTCAAGCATGTGCGTGCCGTCATCCTGCTCGAGGACATGACCCTGGCGGCGCAGAAGGAGGGCGAGACCATCGACCAGGTTCTGGCGACGCTGGACCAGCAGTTTCAGGCTCGTTACCCGTCGGGTTTTTCCCGCGACGACATCCACTATGCCGACATGCCCAACGATGCCCTCATGGAAATCAACTACACGTCGGGCACCATGGGCTTTAGCAAGGGTGTGATGCTCACGGCCAACAACCTGTGTGGCAATGTGGTGTATGGCATCAACAGCAAGTTGCATTATCGTTGTTCGCGCGGATTGGCATTCCTGCCGCTGGCTCACGCCTTTGGCTGCGCGTTCGACTTGCTCACGCCGCTGGCAGTGGGGTCACATGTGACGCTGCTGGGGCGCATCCCTTCGCCCAAGATTCTGGTTAAAGCCATGGGTGAGGTCAAGCCCAGCGTGGTGTTGACTGTGCCACTGGTGCTCGAGAAGGTCTATAGCAAGATGATTGTTCCGCTCATCAACAACAACCGCACGCTGCGATGGGCCCTGGCAGTCCCCTATCTGGACCGCCGCATCTATGCACAGATACGCAACAAGCTCATCGAAGCATTTGGCGGCGAGTTTGAGGAAATCATCATCGGTGGCGCACCTTTCAATGCCGAGGTCGAGGACTTCCTCTATAAAATCCGCTTCCCGTTCACGGTGGGCTATGGCATGACCGAGTGCGCTCCACTGGTGAGCCATGTGCCCTGGCGTGAGTTTGTGCCTCACAGTGCAGGTCGCGTGCTGCCGGGCATCATGGAGTGCAAAATCTTGAGCGATGACCCCGAGAATGTGCCGGGTGAGATTTGTGTGCGTGGCGAGAATGTCATGCAGGGCTATTTTCACAACACCGACGCTACCGATAAGGTGCTGCACGAGGATGGCTGGTTGCACACTGGCGACATGGGTACCCTGAGTGCCGATGGCACCCTGTTTATCAGGGGACGTCTCAAGACCATGCTGTTGAGCGGCAGCGGGCAGAACATCTATCCCGAGGAAATCGAGGCTAAGCTCAACAACATGATGTATGTCAACGAGAGTCTCGTGGTCATGCGTGAGGGCAAGCTCGTGGCGCTGGTCTATCCCGACTATGACACCATGGACCAGCAGGGTGTGACACGCAGCCAGTTGCCAGAGCTGATGGAAAACATCCGCACCGAGCTGAACAAGCTGGTAGCCCCCTATGAGCGCATCACCAAGATACAGCTCATCGCCACCGAGTTTGAGAAAACACCCAAGCGCAGCATCAAGCGTTATCTGTATAACAACTAAATGGGTGCTGAAATGAGGACGAAAAATGCCCAAAAATAGGGGTGATTTTCGGTGATTAACAAAATTTAACTGACAGCCACAAGTCTTTTGATTTGTGGCTATCTTGTTGAATTACAGCGGTATTAAAACATTGGTTTGAAAAAAGATTTTGCGAGGGGACGCAAAAAAATGCCAAAAAAAGTTTGCAAGTGAAATTTTTGTTATAATTTTGCCGCCGATTTAATCGAACACAATTTGTTTTATTATTAATATTAAAATTAGAAAGAAATGAAAAAGTTAGTTTTATTACTTGCTGTTGTATGTGGCATGAGCTTTGTATCTTGCACTGGTAACACCCAGACCGCCGAGACCGCTACCGAGGAGACCGTTGAGGCTGCTCAGGACGCTGTTCAAGAGGTTGCTGATCAGGCTGCTGATAGCATTCAGGCTGAGGCTCAGGAGAAGGTTGACAGCGTACAAGCTGCTGCCGAAGATGCTAAGGATGCCGTTGCTGAGACCGCTGAGGCTGCTAAGTAAGAAATTACAACAACACATCAACCAAAGTTTGAAGCTGTTCACCCGTGAGGGTCTGAACAGCTTTCGCTTTTCTATGGCATCTTGAGTGCCATGCAATAACGTGCCAGGTCTAGTGAAAAATTGACCTATAGATCGAAAATTGTGCGTTAACAACGCACGATTTTCCACTGGCATGAGCTCATTACTCCATAGGAGGTTGTCATTTCCTTTTGTCTCAGGCGGTTCTCCTGTGTGGGCTGAGGGGAAAGGTAGCGATTGCAGCCGCTTCTTCTCATGTTGCCTTCAGGGCAGTTCGCTGATGTGTGTTGCGTGACAAGACAGCCGAAACTCAGATTTAAGAATTATATAAAGTGCCCATAACCCGCATGGATAAAGGGGGTATGGGCACTTGTTAACTCTGTCTGGTTGCTTTAAGCCAAACAGGATTGGGTGTTTTTACTTGCGCGTGTAGGTGGTGGTGTCGCCGTCGTCCTCTTGCACCATCTTGTTGCCCTCGAGCGACAGAATTTTTGCACTCTTGGGATAAGTGAGCATGTCGGTGGTGATATCCTTCTGGAATTCTTCCTTGACGGGGTCAACAATCGAGGGCTCGGTGATGGTGATGCCACCAGCCTTGATAACCACGTCGTCAACGGTGAGCTTGCTCTGCTTCTTGTCATATTGATATTTAATCTGGTTGCCCTTCAGGGTCCAGGTGCCTCGGGTGATGCCCGTGCACTTGACAATGACATCGGCCTTGAGGCCACCCTCATTCATCTTCTGGGTAATTGAGAGCTTGGTAATGCTCTTGTAGGAGTTGTCGGCATTATACACCTCGGTGTCCTGCATTTGATATGTGGCATCGCTATCGGGGTCTTTATCGTTCTGCACCTCGCCGACCCACGTTCCTACCAGTGACTGCGGGTCAATACTGTCCTGTGCCGTGGCTTGAACGGGGTTCAGCAACATCACGGCAAGCATCATTAATGAAAATAAAATTCCGTTTTTCTTCATCTTGCTGTTAATTTATAAATTGGTTACTAATCTTGATATCATGCGTTGTGGTGACCCAGTGGCATCGCTAAGCTGGCCTCCACCGTGTCACAACTTGCAGGAATTGTGCCGCAAAAGTAAGAAAAAATTAATCAACATCACCAACATTGGGCAAGAAAATTGTTTTTACTCAACAATCGGTGTTGAATCTGGGGGAATGATAGATGTCGTGCATCAATAATCAGGCGGCGCATTTCACTCGATGTGAATGCGCCGCCAGTGTGCAAGGGGAATTGTGCTGTCTCGTCGTTTACTTGACGATGAGCAGATAGTAGTTTTTCTTGCCCTTCTGGGCCAGGATGTACTTGCCGTTGAGCAGCATGTCGGTGCTGGCGGGGGTGTTGGGGTCAGCGAGTTTCTCCTTGTTGATGCTCACGCCGCCGCCCTGGGTGAGCTTGCGCATCTCGCCCTTGCTGGGGAACACGGGAGCGTCCTCGACCAGCAGCGAGATGAGCGGCGTTCCAGCCTCGATGACACTGCGGGGCACCTCAAATGTGGGCACGCCCTCAAACACGCTGAGCAGCGTCTCCTCGTCAATCTTGTGCAGCACGTCCTTGGCCTTGTTCGAGAACAGGATTTGTGATGCCTCGACTGCCATCTCATAGTCTTGTGCGCTGTGAACCATGGTGGTGATTTCCTTGGCCAGACGTTTCTGCAATGGGCGCTGGCCCGGGTCTTGAGCCTGCTGGGCTTCCAGGTCAGCGATTTCCTCTTGGGTCAGGTCGGTGAAAATCTTGATATACTTGGATGCGTCGGCATCGCTCACGTTAATCCAGAACTGATAGAACTTGTAGGGCGAGGTGCGCTTGGGGTCGAGCCACACGTTGCCGCTCTCGGTCTTGCCAAACTTGCCGCCGTCGGCCTTGGTGATGAGCGGGCAGGTGATGGCAAATGCCTCACCGCCGTTGATGCGGCGGATGAGCTCGGTGCCGGTGGTGATGTTGCCCCACTGGTCGCTACCGCCCATCTGCAAGCGGCATCCCATCGTCTCGTACAAGTGCAGGTAGTCATAGCCTTGCAACAGCTGATAGGAGAACTCGGTGAACGACATGCCGTGGTCGGCATTGGCGGCAAGGCGCTTCTTGACCGAATCCTTGGCCATCATGTAGTTGACAGTGATGTGCTTGCCGATGTCGCGGATGAACCCCAGGAAGGTGAAATCCTTCATCCAGTCATAGTTGTTGACCAGCACGGCATGGTTGGGGGCACCGCTGTCAAAGTCCAGGAACTTGGCCAGCTGCTGGCGGATGCATTCCTGATTGTGACGTAGGGTCTCCTCGTCGATGAGCTTGCGCTCCTGGGACTTCATGCTGGGGTCGCCAATCATGCCCGTGGCGCCGCCAATCAGGGCGATGGGCTTGTGGCCAGCGCGTTGCAGGTGCTTGAGCATCATGATGCCCACCAGGTGGCCAATGTGCAGTGAGTCGGCTGTGGGGTCGATGCCCACATAACCCGAAGTCATTTCCTTGTTCAATTGTTCCTCGGTGCCCGGCATGATGTCGTTAATCATGCCGCGCCATTTGAGCTCTTGTACAAAATTCATCGTCTCGTCTCTTTATTGTCTTTAAATTTTGGTGAATATGCTATTCAAAGTGCAAAGGTACACTTTTTTAACCGATTGGGCGAGCCAATACCGACATTTTTTTAGTCTGCCGCCCAATCCGTCATCAATTTGTCCACAAGGATCCTCGTCAAGCCACCATTGTCAGTTGCCTTGCTGCGCTGAGGCGAGCAGGCTTGTTGAGTGGTCACGACGTGGCATCTCGTCACTTGAGCAGTGAGGCCATGGTTTGGAGTTTGTCGGCGGTTTCTTGCCATTCCTGTTCGGGTTGGCTTGCCGGCAAGATGCCCCCGCCAGCATACAGCAAGCAGCCCTCTTGCACCAGTTGCAGGCATCGCAAGGTGACAAACACTGCCGTGTCGCCGCCGATGAGCATGGGACCGCAATATCCGCTGTAGTAGGCCCTGTTGATGCCCTCGTGGTCGAGGATGAAGTCGCGAGCCTGCTGGCATGGCAGTCCGCACACCGCTGGGGTGGGGTGGAGTGAGTGGATGAGAGCCGCCTCATCACCCTCATGGGGCAAAGTGAAACCGAAGTCGGTGCGCAGGTGCACCAGCTGTCCTGCTCGCACCGTGTGGGGACCTTCCTGATGGGTAAGGGTGGCGTGGCTGTCGTCAAGGCGTTGAGCGATGTAGCTGGCCACTAGTTGCTGCTCATGCTTGTTCTTGTCGCTCCATGGTGCCGCACTGCCAGCTTGCATGGTGCCTGCCAGTGCCATGGTGTGCCAAGTGGCATCGTTCTCGCGTTGTAGCAGCATCTCGGGTGTTGCCACAAGCCATGTGCCGCACTGTGGCGCGGTGAACAGGGTGACAAATGCCTCGGGATAGCGTTGACACGCCCGCTGGAACAGTTGCAGGAGGGGGAGTCTTGTCTCATCGCCACCCAGCAGCAGGGTGCGTGCCAGCACGAGCTTGTGGCACTTGCCTGAGGTGAGTTGTTGCTTGAATGTCTCAAATGTCGCTTGATAGCCCTCGCGGGTGATGCTAGCGGCCTTGCCGGCAGGCAGGATGTTGAGCGTGATGTCCTGTGGCATACCGACCGATGAGGCATCCTTGTAGCGTTGCAGCACATCGGGGTGTAGCATCACAATGGGTTGCCCGCCGACCGTGTGGAACGGTGCAATCACAAACGCTGGCTTGCCGTCCCATTGCAGCAGTGACTGCCTGCCGACGGGCATGGCATGGTTGTCACCCACCAGTGTCACTTGACGCTGGTGTGGCAACCTGTATAGTGCCCATGCTGTCATGCTTTGCCCTCCGCCAGTCGCCAGCCCAGCCAGCATGCCAGCAGGCCGCCTGCCACGCTAGTCAGCACCAGGGTTGTTACCATGCCCCATGCGCCGTGGCGCACCAGGGCCAGTGCCTCGTTGCTGAATGTGGAAAATGTGGTGAAACCGCCGCACACGCCCACCACCAGCAGCAGCCGTGCGTCATCGGTGAGCACTTGCCGTGCCACCCATGCCGACAGCAGGCCGATGAGCAGGCTGCCCACCAGATTCACAGTGAGTGTCGCCCACGGGAAACCAGTGCTGCCGCGTGGCATGAGCAGGGTCACGGCATAGCGCAAAACGCTGCCCAAACCACCGCCCGCAAACACCAGCAACACTTCCCTCATGACTGGCTGTTGAGAAATTGCACGAGTTGTGCCACTGCCCTGCCGCGGTGGCTGATGCGGTTCTTGTCCTGGGGTGACATCTGGGCAAAGGTGCTGCCGTCGCCCTCAACAGGCTGGAAAATGCTGTCGTAGCCAAATCCGCCCGTGCCGTGGCGCTCGGTGAGGATGCGTCCCTCGACTTTGCCCTCAAACGTGTGGGTCTTGTCGCCCTGCAACAGCACGATGGCAGTGCGAAAACGCGCGTTGCGGGTCGTCACACCCTGCAACAGCGACAACACCTTGTCGATGTTGGCCTCGCTGTCGTGGCCAGGACCCGCATAGCGTGCCGAGTGCACGCCAGGTTCGCCTCCCAACGCGTCAATTTCCAGCCCCGTGTCATCGCTGAAGCAGTCGTAGCCATAGTGCTGCTTGACCCACTGTGCCTTCATCAGGGCGTTGCCCTGAATGGTGTCGGCTGTCTCGGGGATGTCATCGTGGCATCCGATGTCAGCCAGCCCCATGATGTCATAGCGGTCACCCAGCATCTGCCGCAGCTCTTGCAGCTTGTGAGGGTTGTTGGTGGCAAATACCAATCGTTGACGTTGTCCCATCATCATCACACCACCACATTGACAATCTTGTTGGGCACCACGATGACCTTCTTGGGCGCGTTGCCGCCAGTCCACCGTTCGGCGGCAGGGTCGGCAAGGGCGATGCGTTGCACCTCATCCTTGTCGGTGCCGGCTGGCACCTGGATGTTGAAGCGCGGCTTGCCATTAAACAGCACGGTATATTTCACCGTCGTTTCCTTGAGGTACTCCTCGTTCCACTGGGGCCAGGTCGCGTCACACACGGTGCCTTCGTGTCCCAGCACGTGCCACAGCTCCTCGCTGATGTGCGGTGCGAACGGTGCCAGCAGCACGATGAAGTCCTCATAGACCTCGCGAGCATGGCACTTCATGCTCGTGAGCTCGTTGACGCAAATCATGAATGCCGCCACCGACGTGTTGTAGCTAAAGGTCTCGATGTCGCCCGTCACCTTCTTGATGAGCTTGTGGATGGACTTGCGTGCCTCGGGTGAGGGCTCCTCATCGGTGAGCAGCAGGTTGTCACCCTTGAAGAACAGTGCCCACAGGCGCTTGAGAAAACGGTTCACGCCGTCGATGCCGTTGGTGTCCCAGGGCTTGCTGGCCTCGACGGGACCCAGGAACATCTCGTACAGGCGCAGCGTGTCGGCTCCATAGCGCTCGACAATGTCATCGGGGTTGACCACGTTAAACATCGACTTGGACATCTTCTCGATGGCCCAGCCACAGATGTACTTGCCGTTCTCGAGGATGAACTCGGCATCCTTGAATTCGGGCCGCCACTGGCGGAACTTGTCGATGTCCAGCGCATCCAGATGCACGATGTTGACGTCCACGTGGATGGGGGTCACGTCATAGTCGTCCTTGAGGTTGTAGGACACAAAGGTGTTGGTGTCCTTGATGCGATAAACAAAGTTGCTGCGGCCCTGTATCATGCCCTGGTTGACTAGCTTGCGATAGGGCTCATCCTCGCACACATAGCCGTAGTCATACAAGAACTTGTTCCAGAAACGGCTGTAGATGAGGTGACCCGTGGCATGCTCGGTGCCGCCGACATACAGGTCTACCTGACGCCAATAGTCATCGGCGCGGTGCGACACCAGCTCGTTGTCGTTGTGCGGATCCATGTAGCGCAGGTAGTAGGCCGACGAGCCGGCAAACCCTGGCATGGTGCACAGCTCCAGCGGATGACCATCGGCGGTGGTCCACCCCTTGGCGCGTCCCAGTGGAGGCTCGCCAGTCTCGGTGGGCAAGAACTTGTCCACCTCGGGCAGCTTGAGCGGCAGCTGGTCCTCGTCAAGCGGCTGTGGCTGACCATCCTCGTCATAGTAGATGGGGAACGGTTCGCCCCAGTAGCGCTGACGGCTGAAGATGGCGTCGCGCAGGCGATAGTTCACCTTGACTTTGCCAATGCCGGCCTGCTCGATATATTCCTTGGTCTTGGCAATGGCTTCCTTGACTTGCAATCCATTGAGTTGCAGCCGCTCGTTGCTGCTATTCATCATGATGCCCTCCTTGGCGTCAAAGCTCTCCTCGCTCACGTCGGCACCCTCGATGAGGGGGATGATGGGTAGGTCAAAGTGACGCGCAAAGGCATAGTCGCGGCTGTCGTGGGCAGGCACTGCCATGATGGCACCTGTGCCATAGCCCGCAAGCACATAGTCGCTGATGTAGATGGGTATATCCTTGCCTGTCACGGGGTTGACAGCACAGCTGCCAGTGAACACGCCGCTCACTTTCTTCTCAATCATGCGCTCACGCTCGGTCTTGTGCTTCACCTCGTCCAGATAGCGCTCCACAGCCTCACGCTGGGCATCGGTCACCACCTCGTTGACATACTGGCTCTCGGGGGCAAGTACCATGAAGGTGACGCCAAAGATGGTGTCGGCACGTGTGGTGAAGATGAGCAGGCTCTTGTCGGGGCTGCCACTCACGGGGAACGTCATCTCGGCTCCCTCGCTGTAGCCAATCCAGTTGCGTTGCGTCTCCTTGATGCTGTCGGTCCACTCCAGCTTGTCCAGACCGCTGAGCAACCTGCCAGCATAGGCCGACACACGCAGGCACCACTGGCTCATCATCTTCTGCTCCACTGGATAGCCGCCGCGTATCGACACACCCTCGCTCACCTCGTCGTTGGCCAGCACGGTGCCCAGCTGGGCGCACCAGTTGACCATGGTGTTGCCGCGATAGGCAATGCGGTAGTTCATCAGCACGTCGTTTTTCTCCACTTTGCTCATGTCGTGCCACTGCTGGGCAGTGAACTCGTCGTTGCTGTTGGTGTGGGCGTTGCACCCCTGGGTGCCGTGCTGTTCAAAGTGTGCCACCAGCTCGTCGATGGGACGCGCCTGGTCCAGCGCGGTGTTGTAGTAGCTCTTGAACATCTTGAGGAAGGCCCACTGGGTCCACTTGTAGTAGCTGGGGTCGCAGGTGCGCACCTCACGGTTCCAGTCAAAGCAGAAGCCTATCTTGTCCAGCTGCTCGCGATAGCGAGCGATGTTCTGGTTGGTCGTCACCTCGGGGTGCTGGCCAGTCTGGATGGCATATTGCTCGGCGGGCAGGCCATAGGCGTCATATCCCATGGGATGCAACACGTTGAAACCACACAGGCGCTTGTAGCGGGCATAGATGTCGCTGGCGATGTAGCCCAGCGGATGACCCACATGCAGTCCCGCACCCGAGGGGTAGGGGAACATGTCCAGTACATAGAACTTGGGGCGCGTCTCGTCAATTTCGCACTGATAGGTGTGATTGTCGCGCCAGTATTGTTGCCACTTCTTCTCTATCTCGTTGAAGTTATAGTCCATGATGTGAATTGATGGGGTGGGGTGTCCTTTATTTGCTCTCGAGCAGCTGCTTCACTGCTTCTTCAATCTCGCTGATGGCGGTCGTCGGCTCATAGCGTGCCACCACGTGACCCTCACGGTCGATGAGGAACTTGGTGAAATTCCACTTGATGTCGGCGCTGTCACGATAGTTGGGGTCGGCCTTGGATAGCATCTCGTCGAGCAGCGCCCCAATCTTGTGATTCAAGTCAAAGCCTTGAAAACCGCGTTGTCCCTTCAGGTAGGTGTACAGTGGCAGCTCGTTCTCGCCGTTGACCTCAATCTTCTTGAACTGAGGGAACTCGGTGCCAAACTTCACGGTGCAGAAGGTGTGAATCTCGTCATCGGTGCCTGGTGCCTGGTTGCCAAACTGGTTGCAGGGGAAATCAAGGATTTCAAATCCCTGGCTGCGATGAGCCTTGTACAAGGCCTCCAGCTCATCATACTGTGGGGTGAAACCGCAACCCGTGGCGGTGTTGACGATGAGCAGCACTTTGCCCTGATAGGTTGCCAGTGACACGTCATTGCCCTGACGGTCCTTGACAGTGAAGTCATATACGCTTTGTGTCATGATGTTGTGATGTTTTTATTGTGTTATTTAATGTTGTTGCGACATGGGTGGCTGGAGCAACGCTCCCATGCAGGTGAGTGCTTGAAGCACACCTACACGGGTGCAAAGTTAATCAAAAGTTTTAAGAATGAGGGCATGGCGGACCCTTTTTGTTGTCAATTGGCCCGCCCAGGCACCTGTGATGTCGGGAAAAACTGTCGGGGATGGGCTATTGCGGCTTGTGAACGTTGTTGAGGATGACCAGCGCGGCAATCACGCCTGGAACCCATCCGCAACAGGTGAGCAACAGCACAATCAACACCGAGCCGCAGCCTTGGTCAACCACTGCCAGCGGCGGGAACAGGATGGACAGTAATACTCTAAAGATTGACATAATCGCGTGTATCGTTTAGGTTGGTTTATCTGCCCTTAGCAATGCAAAAAGCGTGCCATGTGGGGCACGCTGTGGGTCGTTGTTGGGGGATTGGGTGGGTCAGAACTTGTAGTCCACGCCCAGACCGAACACGCGGTTGGTGCGGCTGTACACGTCGCTACCTGCCAGGCCAGTGCTGCAATAGCCTGGGGTGCCAGCATCCACGTCCACCTCATAGTCGCTGTACATCGTCCAGAAGTAGCCCACGTTGACACGCAGCTTGCGCGTGATGTTCACAGCACCGCCCAGGCCCACCGACCAGCTGTCGCAGGCAAACGACGTGTTGGTCTGGTAGTCATCGCTCAGACCATAGTCGGTGCGCTGACCGCCGCAGCTCACGGTGAACATGTCGTTGATGTCATATTCCACGCCTGCCAGCACCTCGTTGGTGCCGCGGGTTAGCTGCTCCTGCCGGTTGCCCGACATCTTGGCGTGCTTGTCGTCAAAGAAGTGATACTCCACTGTGGCACGCAACCGCGGCGTGAACTCATAGCCTGCCGCAACGCTCAGCAGCGCGGGCATGTCATAGCGCGTCTTCACGCCGTCGTTGAAGCCGTCGCCCAGAGGGCTGGGAATGGTGTTCACGTGGGTCTCGTTGGGGATGTTGAGCTTGGTGCGGAACTCATAGCGGGCAGCCAGGGTCAGGCCGTTCTTGTAGTAGTTCACGCCGATGATGGGGTTGAAGCCCCAGCCGTGCTGGTCGCTGTCGAGTTCCATGTCGGCAAGCGTCATGTCAACAGCGTTCATCGTCGCCTTGACGTGACCGCGATAGTAGCCGTCATAGTAGTTGGCACGCAGGCCAACAGCCGCCGACAGCCAGTCGGTGAAACGCCAGGTGAAGTTGAGCTGGGCGCCATAGATGTACTGCTTGCCCTCGACCTGCGAGTCGATGGTGTACATGTCGGGGGTGACCGTGTAGTTGCTGCTCTTGTAGATGCTTGCCATCAACGGCACGTTGAACATGGGCATGCCCTCGTCATAGGTCACCTTGCCGCCACTGCCCACGATGCCAATCATGGTGGACAACGCCCACCGGCCGTGCTTGTAGCTGGCAAACAGTCCTGGCACAAACGGCGCCGAAGCCTTGCCATAGAACTTGTGGCTGTAGTCGGCACCGAACAGCTGCTTGGTGCCCACCGTCGTCTCGATGTCGCGGTTCTGGTTGGGATGCTGCCAGTTGAACGACAGCTGGAACCCCTCGTGACCCCATGCCAGACCAGCAGGGTTGCTGTAGGCGGCATCAATCTCGTGAGACGCGCCACGCGCCATCATGCGGTCAAAGGCAATGTGATAGTTGGTGTTCGTCATCAGGCCTCCTGCCAGGGCTGTCGCACCAACGCACAGGAGCAATGCTGCTATTGCTGTAAATCTTTTCATCATAGGAGCTGAATGTTTTGTTCGTCTTGCTGTGAAGAATGTGAGTAAAAAAATGATTGCGCAGCAAAGTTAACGCCTTCCCGCCGAATTACTGTGCCAAATCTCACACAAAATGGCCAAAAACGCCAATATCGCCACATTGTTACATTTTTTAACACTCCCCAACCGTTAAAATTTCCAACAGCAACCCGCCGCACAGCACCTGTGAAAAAAATGGGATCTACTATAACACGCCACTCATGAACGGGGCCAAACTTCTAAATCCCACCAGCATGCTCCTGCGCTACCCAATGCGCTATCCACACATGCAAGTTTTTAACTTCTTTACTTGCTTATTCACTATGCTGTCTAATCAATATATTTAAATTCACGGATTCCCATATCATAAAGATGTGATGTACAAACATCCTCAAAGCCTAAACTCCTCCAATAACCAATCGTCAGGTCTTTGAAAAATGATCTGGGCACCATAATTTGACTAACCAGCTCGCTGGGTTTGCACCTATAGTCAAATTTCAAGCCTTTGTCAGTTCCCTGTTTTTTCTCTTTGGGCACAATAAGAATGCGCAGTTCAGACTCATGCTGAAAGGCATTTCTTTTCAGCAACATGAGCTTTATTGCATCTTCGTCATTATCTAAAGAAAATGGCTTTTTATTTTCATTTTTCAAAAAATCGTTGTTCACTAATGAGCCACTAATTTCGTCAGTTCTCTGATAGCAAACCTTACCAATGAAGACTTTTGCGTTCTCTCGGTCGCTAAACTTTTCTAATTCTTTGAGCAATACATCTTTGTTCATGGTAAGACGAACGCACATGCAAGATTTATTGTTGTTCCCAGTAAAAGCCCTCCATATCCCTTCTGAAACTCCATCTTGAAGCGCACATTTTTTTAGATTTTGCTTCAATAGCTCAGTTGGTTAGAGCACCTGACTGTTAATCAGGGGGTCGTTGGTTCAAGTCCATCTTGAAGCGCACAGTAAATCAAGGAGTTGCGACGATACTGTCCCAAAAAGTGTGTCTGATCAATAGGGGTTAATAAAAAAGGAGCCAACCCTTGCGAGTCAGCCCCAAAGTCTGTAATTTTGGGTGACAAAA
>Ga0181612_134913_pt1 | contig 22053 bp, 11 predicted proteins | sample HoacroProtozoa21_FD_119630 | JGI IMG/M metagenome (GOLD analysis project Ga0181612, IMG submission 119630) | Hoatzin crop microbial communities from Cojedes, Venezuel. Combined Assembly of Gp0051906, Gp0051904, Gp0051908
ATTTGCATGATCCTGTAATGATGCAGCCCTCCCACATCAAAGCTTCTGGCTTAATGAGCTTGGTCTTTATGCTTTCACTGCATACACCCTCCTTTTGTACAGCATCTAACATAATGGGAGTCTGCCAGCTACAAAGACGATCGATGAGTATTTGTACAGTGATAGTAACAGACCATTAACTGCTTTCCCTTGACTCAGCTCCAGGAGAAGCTGTAACAAGCTGTTCTTTGCTCCTTTTTGAAACAAGGGAAAAAATCATACCACTTTCTCCTTCTTCGAATATATATATTTTTTATATTTTGCCACGGTGTGTTCCAAATACCGCTAGCTCTTGGCAGCTGAGGGAAAACATGGTGCTGCCAGAACTTTTGCTCTTATGTCTAGTTTCCATGTTTTTTCAGGGAAGATGAAGCCAAGCCCTCACTGCTATTGTCTTTTCAACAGGAGGGATATGCCAATGCTTTTCCAGTATTTCAAGGCTGCTTTGTAGAGGGATCTGTCATGACGTTGCATCCTGTGCCCTTCCTTGTTATTTTCCAAAACTCTGTTTTGCCAGGACCATTTGCTGGAATTTCCAAACAAGTTATCCAATGGTCATTGCTCTGTGAGCCATTGAAGACTGTTCTTACACTAGGACTTCTTTCCTCTGAGCAAAATAACCATAAACAAACAGTGTCCACTATTTATCCACTGTGCACTCTAAGGACAGAATAGGGGGAAACCAGAAGTTGACATTAATGGCTATGACAGCTATGATGTAAGACTTGATAATTAGATGCTACACAGAGTTTTTTATCACTGGGAGAGGGATCCTAAAATTTTCTGTCCTTGTGCCCTTGTATGAGTGAAGACTTCATGGTCAGAGAGAAAAGTCGAGCAGCACTGCAGAACAGTCCCTTTAGGGCATTGAGGTATGTCCTAGCTGGGGGTATTTCTTATTTTCTGCGTGATAAGAAAACGGCCAGTAAAGAGCTTTGTATTGCCCTAGGTCTGCCCTGGAGAAGGCTTTGTGCAGGGACACATGGAAGCCCCAGTCCAGCTACATGTATGAGTTGCTCAGGGCACTCTGCAGTGAAGATAGCAGCTGCGGAGAAGAGAGCCCGTGAAAAGTCCAGCAATAGGTTCTAGTTTACTAGCATGACTGCTGCTGAACAAGGTTTGGCCAACATTTGCATGCTGTGGAAAAAAAAATATGTCTGTGACAGTACTTGTTAACAGGTGATTTAGACTGTGGTCAGTGGCTTTAATGTCAGAGTCTGGAAAAAAAAAGAGAGAAAGGGATCATTCTCTTCACTCAAGGCAGTGAACAGAGTTAATATAACTTCATGTGCTTGTCTATTCCCCAGGTTGGTTTGTGTACAAGATGGATATAGGGAAGAGGTAGGAATAAGGGATGTCATGCTATCAAACCCTACACTGTAAGAGAAACTTCCTACCTTGACTGGAGTCATTAGATTGTCTTCAGCCTGACACTTCTGCTAATTTTTCTACCTCCTTTCACTCCCTCCTCCAGACCCTGATCCTGCCAGGATGCAGTTTGTTTCACACTTCAGATAAACACAACTCGAACACATTGTTCTCAAATAAGCTGACTTCTCAAAGCTGTGAAGCTCCAGGAAATCAACCATCAACCCATGCTACTTCTTGCAGCACCTACTGACAGACAGACCCCCTTCACACGCAGACACAGGGGCACAACCCACCCCCTCACACCCCTACCTCCCACCCTGCTAATGGACTTGAAAGCCACATTTTCTGTCTGCTTGGTAAGTGGGAGCCAGCTGCTCGTTACCTTCAGAGTCAGGAAAAGCCTTTACTAGTTCAAGGAATAATAAATAGGTAGTGTAGTATTGTGATTTTTCACACTATTTGTGACTCCGTGTACTGATCTGTTCTCCAGAGGACAATCATAACTGATGCATGGAGTCACAGAATAGCAAAATATCCTTGGCCTTCTGTAGCACCTAGTAGGTCCTACACTTAACAGAGCCTTCTGAGAAGGTGTGTTCCCATACATCAACTTAATGTTGAAGTCCTTACATGACCTACAGTCTAGATGCCATTCCAGGGACACCAGAACTTGAGAGTCCTCTTCCCTGGCCTGTCACTTAGCATGGTTCTGAAGATATCCATCAGTGAGAAGGAAGTATAAACTACTGTTTAGGGGTTTATAAGCTTCCTGGTCTTTCCATTTACATAAGACCTGTCACACAGAGCATATGAACTGCAAGAGTGCAGGTGTGAACAGCTCTTGCTACATTCGCTTAGACTCCCAAAGTTTCTTATTCAGTTTTCATCATGTCAAATTTGATGAACAGCCAGTGCTCTGAATTTCACGGCTTTGCTCATACTCCATTTCAGAACAAGGCAGGTGTTAGTCAAAATTTCAGAATTGCCCTTGAAACAGGAATTCTGGTTCCTACCTTGTTCTGCAACACCCAAATTCAACAGCACCCATCCGTGCCTTGTTTTCTGTTTTGCACCTGGAGATCTTCTGGGTGCAGGATACCAGTTCTGCTTTTAGAGAAAACATGACATAGAGGGCATGGTCTTTTACATGTTATACTTTGGCATATATATTAGAATTAAATGAGTCTAATACCAGCTGAGAGACTGTGGGTACAGCAGCAAGACCCCCCTCCTCCGTCTTGCATACCCCCTACAGACTCTTCCATGGGTCTTTATTGAGCACATAACCCCTCTTGGCCGATACTGCATAGACTCTCACCAGTTAAGTTGTATGTCATGACAGGGAATGGAATACTGACTGGGAGAGAAGGAAGGAAGGGGAAAATCCAGGGATGTCCTGAGTGATGACTCAGCCTAACAGAAAAATCGGGGCAGGGGAAGTCTCTTTCAGGCTCTATACAAGTAGGTTTGTCTAGTGGCCTGCGAAACAGAGCTGGCTGCAACAAGCTCAGACTTGCAAGGAAGCAAAAGCAACAGGGTTTTTTTACTGCAGTGTAGAGGCCAGGTTCCCCTCCTAGTGCAGGTCTAGGGAAAAGAAGAGAAAGAAAATAACCCTCAGACTCCTCTTACCCCATTTGTACTTGGACAGTTGTGCACCAAGACATAAAAATTTTATGGTCTGGAGGCATGGTGGGATTGAGAGAGGAAGAAGAGGGACAGGAGAAGGCCAGCAATGTGACAGATGTGAAAGGTAAGAAAGTGGAAAACTAACTGCAAAGGTTTAGTGATGGAGATAATAACAAAGAGGATATGGAAATAAAGCATTTACCTAATTACACCTGTGCATGAGAGTATTTCCTCCATTAGAAAATTTGGTAGATTTTAAGGCTTTCCTTCTCATAATGACAGCAAGATCAGACTGGAGATTTCTTCCTGGGTAAGCCAGACGATCAGTTCAACACGTGCTAGTCCTGACATCTGATGAAATCTGTTCACGAGCGGTTTCAAGAGTTTTTTTTCTCAGTGCCTGTAAAGGCTTATTTAAAATTCTCCACAAATCTGTTGTACCTCTCCTGATAACTGATGGTTTTTGAAAAGCTTGTCAGAGGTCATGTCTGCCTACAATACCTTCCAAAGAAAAGTTATGACTTCCCAGGTGTCAAGAATAAGGGCTTAAAAATGTGAGTCTAGTTACATTAAAGACTGATCAGACAGTAATATTAACAAGATCTCACTCATATACAGCTATACACCTATTTCTGTTACATGCAAATTATTTATGCTCTTAGACTTACTTATTATTTTATTTCATGGACGTATGTTAGCAAAATGTTATGATACTTGGGATGGTCAGTGCCAGGGTGGATAGACTTGTTTATTATGCTAGAATTTCCCCTGTTTTGTCAATCTATGGCTAAAGTCACATGCCAGTGAGCAGCTACTGGCACTGTATTCTGTAGCCCTGATGATGCAAATTGTCCCTTTGCTCCTGAAGCGGTCAAGTGCTCAGTGCTGTGATAGCTGAATAGAAAGCTCCCAGCAATATTGCAAAATCTACTAAGTGGGTTCAAGGCTTAAAGAGAGAAGCCATGGACTGAGAGAGAGGGGAGGGGGGGATTGCAGGATTTGGGGGAGTTTTAGAAGCAAAAAGCTGATTTTTTTCAGTTTGCAGGCTGGTGTCACTGCCTCTTCTGGGGTAGAGATCTCTGTAAGGGACACTTGGAATAAGAGAAGGGGGACATCTGACACGCTTGGTCACCCCTGGATGACAGTTCATCCTGGTCTGGGGTGGCTGGTGGATTCAGGCTCTCTCTTTTCAAGTGACGAGCACTCAGAGGGCTAAAGTTAGGTGGCATGAACCCTGAGCTTAGTCTCGTGGCCCCACAGTCCCCATCCTGTTAAGTGAGGATGGGAACCTGCCCTTCTCTGGTTGCTCTCCTTGGACCTTGCTAGACTCCATCACAGCAGTATCCGCAAGCCCCAGATGTACCTACCAGAGGGGTTTTGCTGCTCTGCAGTCAGTTTTCCTTAGCAACAGCAGCTCTTTCCACTTCTCCTCCAAGGACCTCAGCTTGCCCGAGCTAATGAAACCAGGCTAATGCTTACGTGAGGGCAATAGGTATAATTATATCCAATTCACTTTCTGGTAAGCTGAGCAGGGGGGAGGGGCCTCACACGAACGCTGCTGACCTTAGAAGAACCTCAGTCAACTTTCCTCCCCTTGCCATGTGCTCTGAAAATTTATCTGCAAACTCCTGGAGACCCCATCTCACTGTATCCCACTCCCTTCTCTCCTCGAAACCCTCCACATCCACAGCTTTACTTTGGCAGCAGAGGGCACTGCCCGCTTCTTAATTTTTTTCCCCGCACTCATGCCCTCCCTCACGCACCTCCAAGGGCAGCAATTACGCTCTCGGTAAGTGGTGCTGTCTGTCTGCAGGCTCCTGAGAGTTTGATTTGTCTTGGCTCCCAGCTCTGACATGCCTGGGAAGGGCAAGGAAAGGAAATGGGTGGGAGCTCCCATCTAACCACGAACTTTCCCCCCCCGCCCCCTTTTTTCTTTTTCTCCCCAACCCCTTTTGTCCCCCATCCCAGTCAGAGGAAGGATCATGCTGCATCTCCTAGAAAGAATTGCTCTGAAACTTTTGATTGGAAATTTTTTTTTCCTTCCCTTTCCATGCATATACGCTGCAATTCTCTCCCGTTTCAATGCATTCACACAAAACAGGGTTGTTATTACAACAGGCATATGTGCATGCATATGTGTGCGTGCTTGCAATAGGTGTTTGCTTGCTCACATGTGCTTGTGTGTGGGAGTGTAGTAAGTAGCGGTATGCACTTGTGAGCAGGCAGGAACTACACCATCACTTCTCAATATCCACGCTTTTTATTTCCTTTTCCTGAAAATTTTACTGCAGCATGGTCCTTTATGGTTTAAAAATGAATCTTTCTTACTGTCCTTCTCCCGATCTACTTCTTTTCTAGGCTTTTTAAGTTACAGGCCCTGACAAGTGCGGAGTCCTCCCAGGGATCATCAAACACCCATTTTGGGTCCGAGAGGAAGATTCTGGCATGAGTCTGCCCCTCATTTTACTGCATATGGATAGATCTCATTTGCATTGTACAGTGATATAGCCTCTCTCTCATTTTGCCACACTCCTGTAGCAAAAGCAGGTGAATCTTTAATCTACCTTTAACTTGTTGGGGACTTTCCGACATTGTGTTCTGATGACCAAGAAAGATGATGGTACAACTGTAGCTGTGCCTCTGAGTAGGATCCCCAACCTTCATCTGATGCTGTGGATCAGAGCTATAACTGGGCACATGCCCCAGCAGCTTTACAGTGAAACAGAGGGCAAGTGAGAAGTTACACAGGAGTGTGAGGAAGAGTTACCTCCGAAAAAAAGATCTTCAGGGTCTTGTGCCGTCAATAGCAGCACTGATGGACTGTACCACTGGACGCAATCCTCTTGATTTAGTATTAGATATAGGCACTCCCTAATTCTGCTGCTATCCATATCCCATCCTCAGCCTCTGAATACAGAAAATGGTGCACAGAGGTGGCGAGGTGGAAGTAGAGAGGGTCCTAACCTCAGTTTTGCTATGGGCTTCAGGGCCTCCAAGAATCCCTGGATGCAGTCACGGACTTTCCCCCGAACAAGCAGTATGTATTGATGAGAGACGTGTGCTCCCCTCTTGCAGTCACTTGCTAGGGCATCACTTGCTAGCTGTTACCTTTGGTCTGGTGATTAGAAAACCACCCTTGTGTTCAGCACAGTGGGGACAAGCACTTCACCTTCTGCCCTACTTTGTTGCTTTTGCGTACTTGGCTTTAGCATCCATTTTGAAAGCATGAGCAGTCCCTCAGCAAAGCGTGGTGGATGCCCACAATGAAGTCTGTCTGCAGAGAAAAAGTGACTTTGACCCAGACTGCCATGTGTTCTGAGGAGGTGATGATCCTCATCCCTGTTGGCACTGAACCATGGAATGATCTGGAGGTAAACAGAGCAGCTTATTTGAAAGGGAAAACACTCGACAGCCTCGTCTTGCTAGAAGGAACCACAGCAGACAAGCAAAGCTGGGAAGCAACTAGACTGTGATTTTTGTTTTGCCAAAGGCTGGCATCCTGAATGCATAAAAGGCAAATGATAGGATGGGAAGGGTGGTCTCTGCACTTGCAAACAGAAATGAGACACATGGGAAGGAAGAAACAAATACGCGAAATAATTTCCCCTGGTTTGGAAAAGGAAACGTGGAAAACTAGCAGCCTCAAAGCACAGGTTGTGGCTTTTGGGAGAAAGAACAGTCACTTTCTCATCCTGTTTCTGTCATTCCAAGACTTGTGTGAAAAGGCTGATGTTGAATCCCAGTTAGCCATAAAATAACAACAACAAGTCTGCCCAGTGGCTGTGATTTGCCAGTTGTGAGCTTTCTGCACCTACAGCACGACTCAGAAAGACGGAAGTCTGCAAAACGTCCCAGCTAGGAGTGCAGAATCCTTGAAAAATGTAATCTCACCCGTGGGGACAATCTGATTAAATGAGTGTTACTTATTGTTCTGACACCATGGCAATGTCTCCAGAAGGAATACAAATCACTTAGTGCAATAAATAGAGCCAGCAAAGCAGGTACCAGGAATGTAGGAATTGCTTATTAGTGAACCCAGGAGGAAGAGCTATTGCTTTTTTAAATTTTTTTTTAATTTTTATTCGCCATTATTCGTCACCCCACATAGACACCACCACCACTTTTTAGAGTGAAATTAAAAAGATAAAATCTGACCCAGAAAACACTGAGCACATCATGGCATTTTTCCATTGGCGATGTGAACCAAATGGGACCTTAGTGCTTGATCCGGATCAAATCTCAGTGGGCGCAAATCAGCACAGCTCTGCTGATGTCAGTGAGAGGTTCTCCTCTATCACTTGTTTTATTAATATTGCTCTATCTACAGGTCCAGATTTTCCAAGAACACGTCTTCTATTTCATTTCTTTTCATTGAAGGCCATGTGAGTGCTGATTTGTCCAGGATGAGGATCTGATACTGTTCTTTCATTGTTTTTTTTCTCTGTCTCTCTTTCTCCCTCTCTTTCTTTTATAGCAGCATTGGAATTGCTGTAAGGTTTACATGCGGTAATAATCACCTCATTATTATTAATAACCATGGCAACTGAATGGAAATTAATCACACTACTTCAGTTTATCCCTATAGAAACGGAGCCAAAACAAACAAGACTTATCCACAATACCTATTCCTAGAAATCATACATGCTACATAATTACCAATGAAAAGAACCAGCAACTACAAGCCTAAATTATCCAGTAGCACCCATGCAAAGGTCAAGGATATATAATCAGGTCAGTAACCAGAAGGAATGCTTCCTCAGGTTAAAATTAGTGGGTGACAAATAGCTTCAGTAACTTTTTCTTGATCGGTTTTACTCTTCAGCATTTGTCCTGGTGACCGATTGCTGAGACACATTGACAGGAGTCCATCTTCTCATTTAAAAATAATTTATGGCATAAGTAGGTTTGAAATGGTCAGTGATCGGAAGGGAGTCTTCAGAGTAATACTGATGTCTGTGAATTTCTGAAGAAACTTGAGACAACATTTCTTCCCACATGCCAAGCAATGAAGTGCCAGTCCAGCAGTGCGAATAATAATTGGAAAGAGTGCAAACACAGTATAGATATTTTTTCTTTGTAGTGTCATCATCCTTGTTTGCAGGACATATGGCAGATATAGTCCTCAAATGCATTTCCTATGCAAAGAAGCGAAATTCCAAGCCTTACTTTCACATGAGAATCTCTGTTCTGACACAGCAATTGTTCATTCAGTTTCAGCTGCTCAGCAATTGTGTCATCTGCCCTCTCCCCTCTAGACTACTACTGCTGCATTTTATTTAGGCTGCCACTGACAGATAATCTAAAGCTTGCATCTGCTTTTGCCTACAGCTTAAAGACATGCACAGGGGACTGCTTTCCAGGCTTTCAAAGTAAAGAATTAATCTCTCAGAAGATCCTTCAAACCACAGCTTCTGCTGACTCTTATCTGTTGATGCAGCAACACAGATTAGAGTTGGTGGAGAAAGATGAGAGAGGCAGGGGACGTAATGATGATTAAAACCACAACCCTCTGTGAAGCCCTTTTTTAGCAACAGGATCTGGTCAGACTGAAAACCTCAGGGTATCTGAAATCATCTGTGTGTTGGAAACCTATACTAGTTTCAGTAAAGAAGTGAAACTCCACTACGTGGAGGAGGGACATATAGTTTCCATGTCTTCCAGAACATCAAGAGATCATGATGGGTGCTCTCATTCTAATATGGACTGTCCTACAACTCTAAAAAAACATGCTGTCTACTTCCTATATCTATCTCTTACTTACAAAATAGGGAAAACAATCTTCTTTTCCTAAATACTGCTTATTTGATCTACATAGTATATAAATTTTTATGGACAGAGAAATTCACTTTCTGTGTCACTGTACTCTGTATTTGTACAGATAGGCTAAACTGTGTTCAAGTAGAGAAATTAAAATGAAATGACAGAGGGAACAGCCCTGAGAACAGTCTGCTTTATGAGGTTTAACTGACCTTTTAAGCGTACCAAAAAGACAGAAGAGTGTAATTAGCTGGGATTGAATCCCATCTGAACTTCCTCCAGCCAGTCCTCCTGAATCCAATTAAACACAACTTTTCCATGTCAAAGGACAGTTAAGGAGAGATTGATACTGTTATTGGGCAATACAAAGACATTCAGAAGAGTTTTCTGCCAGTTTTATATGATCAACTCCTAGAATTGCTATTTTTTGTGCAAAAGGCACCAGCACAGATAGGTCCCTGAAATTACAGGTTTCGTGTCCCCCAAGACACTAAACGAGCAGGTACATGACAATAGAAGTCAGTGTGTTTGCAGTTCTGTGTCATATAATACTGACATGATCTCCACCTACTGTAGAGAAATTCCAGATTTCCTTAGATAGATAGGTGGGATGTTGTTTGCAAGGTTATTTGACTGAAAGCTAATCACATTAAAGACTTGTCGAGGATTGGGAACTTATGCTCTGTGACAGCCTGGCCACTGAACTAGGGTACTCATAACCACAGAGGCTGCCTCCTTCTATCGGACTGGGGCAGGAGGAAGCCCCTGGGTCCTGAAATCCTCACAATCCAGCATCCTCTGACGTGATCTGTTGTTTAAATATGGACCCCTGATGTGGATGAGGGTGTCCCCTCAAGCTTCTACCTTCTGTTCCAGAGGGGCACAGGCTATCTGAGGGGTGCTGCTGTATTGTGTCTGCTGACCCCAGATGTCCTCGGGAAATTTCAAATGGCATGAGACGCCCACTCCAAGACAGCTGATTTGCACCCTAAAACATACACATACATTTATTTAGATTAACCCAATTTGATGTGCCTACCATCCATTCATCAAGAACAAATTAGGATTAGCAATCTTTGCATGTTCTCCTAAACACTTTCTCGAAGAGGAGCTAGTGAATCACGTCTTTGGGAAGCTTAGAGGAAGGCTTACTGGCTGAAGTCCTCTCCTTTTATGGTCCACAGAAAATCCAGATGAATTACCTAACGATCAGTTCTTGAAAACTCCATGTCAGTTTTGCCAGTTAATCATCTGCTTTTGTGTATGGGAAGAGTATTAAGTATGTAGGTATACGGTGAGACGTACAAATGGTTGTTCCATTCAGATATTTCCAAATACATTAATGTGTCCGCAGAAATGTTCTTATAGTGTGGTGTAGCAAGCAATACACCTCAAATGGCTTGTTTTGGGGCATGAATTCTTCCTGCAAATCTCATTAATATCACAGACAACTTTTTCTGAAGCTGAAACAGGACTGGCAGAGAGTGCTTGTGTTCTTCCAGCTTCCAGGAAGGAAGATTCAAACAAAACATTACAAGAAATAGTAGGGACAATAGAGTACTGTAATCAGTTGCTCAGAAAGGCTGTGGAAATACCTTCATCGGAGAGTTGTGGAAAAATCCTAGACAGTCGTATGTCAGGAATTTTGTACGTAGAGTGCTTTCTTCCCCAGAGCGGGAGGTTGGAGCAGATGATCTTATTCTGTCTTCCTCTGCCCATTTTTCTTTGTGTCTGAGCTTCTTTGACTAGACTCTCTTTCAAAACTGATGGGCATTGGTGTAGTAGTTTATCCATTAATGCAAACTTAGATCCTTAGAGTTAATAATAACAGCACTGGTGAGGACACACCTGGAGCACTGTGCTCAGTTCTAGACTTCCCGGACATGGACATACTGAAACAGTCCAGCAAAGGGCCACAAAAGTGGTTCAAGGACTGGAGCATCTGTCATATGAAGAGGCACTGAAAGAGCTGGGAATGTTCAGCCTGGAGAAGGGAGGGTTCAGAGGGGTCTTTCGAATGTGTATAAACACATTATGAGGGGAGTAAAGAAATAAAGAAGATGGAGTCAGATTTTTCTCAGTGGTGCTCAGTGACAAGACAAGAGGCAAAGGGCAGAAACTGAAACACAAAATTCCACCTTTAACTTTTTTTTTTTTATTCAAGAAAATAATTGAACACTGGACCAGGCTGTCCAGAATCACCATTCTTGGAGATATCAAAACCAAGCTGGAAGGACCTTGAGCAACTTGTTGTAACTGGCCCTGCTCTGAGCAGGAGGTTGGACTAGATGATCTCAAGAGCGCCCTGCCAACCTCAAAAATTCTATAATATTGTGACTGTATGGTGAGGAGTGGTGGCTTGGGCTTTTAAATTAGAGGGAAATCAAAGCAAGTACTCAGGTTTCTAGAAGACCTGTATTGTTTGCTAATTTGTGTTTATGCGTATTCAGTACTCATCTTGCTAAAGTAGGCTACACTTGCAAGAGTCCTGTATTTCTTAGGTGCCAGTCGTTGTTAGCAGAAGCACTTTTAAGGTTAGCAAAATGACATTTTAAAATGTTAACAAAAAATTATCCAAATGTAACTAATATTTCCTACTGTATAGGTAGAACAGCTTATCTTTGACTTTGTCCCTTCAGCAGAACCTTTCCAACAAAGATCTTAGGTACTCATCTGACAGTGTCTTTGTTTCAAGAAATCAGAGGATTGTTCTTGTTGGGATTTCATGCTGGTTTATGACTTCCCATTTTCATACACAGTGATCTTTTATCATTTGTACTTTTAAAACTCAAAGTAAGACATAACTCTTCCGTATAAAGCTCCATGTGCAATGCTTCTAAACCCATCACCAGACCTGAATGAACTGATAGGTAGGAACAAGGAGTATAATAGCTCAAGGAAAAAACAATTACTTAGATCTTGAATAATCTAGTACTCTTCAATAGAGGTATATGTACAGTAAAACCCTACTACGGGAAAATCTTCTCTTACAATTTTTCCGAGTCTAAAGTAAATTGTAAGGGTTTCTGTCCCGGAAGAAAAAATGTTTGTAGAGCAGTTAAAAAGGTGAATTTGTCGATCAGCTAACCCAAGTGAAATGAGTCACAAGCTTTTACGTGAAGTAGCATGGGGATTATTTTTTTTTAATCTGAAGCAGAAACCAGCCCTAATATCCTTCCTGCTACATAGTGAAGTTACAAAAAAGCAACGTATTTCATCGTAGTACTGCCAACAAAAAGTAATATTTTATACAAAAGACATTTACCCACAAGTCCTGACCTTTAAAATATTATATAAAACTTTTAGTAAGAGATAAAAACAGTTTGTTAATGTTAGCAGGGACAGTGAAGTAAGAAATATACTTTCCATGAATTGAAGACAGAGGTTGCTCCAAACCTAGCTCACTTGTGTGGGGAGGATTTATGATTTCAGACCTTATAGAGGCATTCAAGGAGTTTGACACTCATCAAACTCCTTGAATCATTCTATGATTCTAGGACACAGTATTAGTATGAGAAAAGTAAACTTCATGATACTGATAATTTTGTGTTTATCCCAACAAAAGCAGGCAAGACATCAAGTCTCCAAGGTATCCATTCAGTTCTTGTTCTTGGAGATTTGGTGATGGGAGGATGTTAGAATCACTCTCTGCTGAGATAAGGCTACTGAAGATCCACCGCAAAGCCCCATCTTTCACTCTGTACTGGGAAACTGTCTTCAGAGCAGGTCCCGAGGCTGTTTTGGAACAGGCCTCTTGTATGCTCTCAGATAGCTGCATAGACCAACATTTTGAAAGGCATCTACCTGAACGCCAGCTGAAGTTTGCAGCAAAGTTGCCTCAGACAAAGGTTGGAAATGGTAGTGCCCAAGTTCATTGACAGAACAGAACAGGTTCTTTAAGGACAAAGGAATAAAGGAACAGACCATTTCCTTCCTCTACTTGAGAATGCAACAGTAAAGGGGTTACTGGCACTATCTGATTAGACTGGTACAGTCCTGTCAGCTGCAAAGCAGGAACTGAATGATGGACAACACTGACTTGTACAGATGTGAATCAGAAATTACTCAGCTCAATACAATTACTCTTGATCTTCTTCTTTTAAGGTCACAAACAGCCTACCATTTCCACAGGTAGTCATGGACGAACCTCTCAGAAGATCTACAACTTTGGTTTAGGAATGTAACCTGGTTTTGTCCTGCAATGAAGCTCAGAGGCCCAACTTAAAAGGCTACCTTGTGCCCAGAGATGCCTATTTACATAAGAAGAAATTTACGCACCCTAAAGCTTGCAGTCTCCTGAGACAGTGAAATATGGTGATGTTCATTCAACAGGTAGGATGAACCTAGGCTCAGAGAAAGTATGACATGTCCTAGACCACAGAGGGTGTCTAAATCAAAAAAATTGAAGACAGCCTGTTGAATCTCTCTCACATTCAGTTCATGGACCAGGAGGCAATTCTTCGTCTCTCACTTGTCAGCTACGCACTGCAATAGCTCTAGTGGCTGCATTGGCATGACTCTGGATTTACACTGGCATAACTGAGGGCAGAAACAGACCCTTTTGATTCTTCCATCTTTGCCCAGGTACCTTGCTTGGCTGCTAAGCCAGTATCTCCCCTGTTCACCTCTGCAGTGATATGATATGTCTGCTTTCAGGAAGTTCCCTGTTTCCTCTTTCACTCTTGTGTGTGTGTGTGCTGGTTACAGAGGGAATTTTCCGCTTTCTTGAAGTTCCATAACACTTATTAATCACTGTGTCACAGGATGGGAGTTGTTTTATTTAGTCAATGCAACCATTCCAAATCGCATGAATTTCATATCTTTCCATATGTTCACCTGTGTGTCTCACTGTAAATAACCAACATGGAGGCAGGGGTGCTTCTGCCTTAGCTGAGCTGAGCAGTCCTCACCTCCTTAATTATTCTGTAAAAAAGGTGACCTGCAAAAGCAATGTAATACATGGGTGAGTGAGATGATTGTCTTCTCCTGTTTTGCCATTTGTACTTGACTACTTGCTGCTAGAGCCTTTCTGTTACCTAATATCTCATATGTCTTTGAAAAACACCCAGGTAGGTTGTCTTATAAGTCAGCTTGAAGTGCAAAGGGTAATGTCCACTACCCCTGCATGGCCACATAACCGTTCTGTAGAGGGATACAGGAAGCATCAGTCCCGTTTGTGAAGGAATTGTAGTGTGAAATAGGCAAATCATCTGTACGGCAGAGAAGAGCTGATGTTTGAGTGGGTTACTTTCATTTTTCTTCTAAATATTTTTTCCAGAATTATGCCAAAATGAAATAGGGCATTTGTTCTCTGAGAGCATTGCTTTCAAATAATAATAATAATAAACCTGTCCAAAATAGCAATATTGAATATATAATTTGTTTTTCTAACTCTGTCTGGATCTCTGTTGTTTTGTCCAGCCCTATGGTATAAACATATACGATAGGGTAAAAAGGAGGTGTGAGAATAAGTACAAAGACCTTAGACCTTGGAGTTCACTTTAAAGTGTGCATTCAGGCTCACGTTTAACTGGCAGACTTAATGTCTCCTCTTATTTTCCCTGTCATTTTCTACTTGTGTACTATCTCCTAGTACATCAGAGTAATGGCATTTTTATGGCCCTTAAGCAGCACTGGGAAGATTGAAAAGGCAGGTTTCTAGCTGTGATTGTAGTGTATGTTTTTCCTTGTTGTTTGTTCCTTTGTATCGTTATGTTTTCTTGAGTACTCTGGGATAAAGACAGAGGGTGGAGTGAGTTTTCTGATATATTTTGTGGGAGTCTGGTGATCCACAGTATTGAAAGCATCGTTAAAGAAATGATAAATAAGGTGGTGGGCCACCTGCTGGAGTGACTAGAAGATTCTTGTTGCCTGTTACTAACCGTCCTCTCCTGGCCCCGTGCAAGAGGGCACTGAATAGATAACCAGCTGGAGCAATGCACTGTAATCACATCCTTTCCTCATCACATCCTAAGGTTTGTTCCTCACACTTGCTCTGCTCGTTAACTTGCTTTGTAGGATCAGTCGTACCTTTGCCAAAGTCAACAATCCACCCTAGGACATGCTACACTAACTGCTTGCTTCTGACTATGTAACTTTTTTGTGGACTGTATAAAGACAAACCAGCTGCAGGTAGGTGTTTGGCTGATCAGACATGTGGCACCTTGCAGAAACCAATAAGCATGTTCTTGCTGTTGGTGAAGTATCAGTTATTAGTCTTGACTTCTCCAGAGGAGGCAAAACTGCTTGCGTAAACATTCCCATTTCAACTCAGCTCAGGTAACAAGCTAGAAATTACTTGGTTTTGTCTCATGGCAGAATTTCGTGTGAATGTGACAGAATTGCTTTCCAAAATATACTTAATTCAGAAAAGAATGAGGATTAAGATTAGCCAGGATTGTGTCATCTGGGGAAAGGTACCCTTGGATGGGATTAATTTCTCCCAAAGTTAACTAGATAAAAGCAGTGCATGTCATCAAGGTTAGTTTGGGACACTCTTCATAATCTGCGCTGAGAAATAAATGAGATGAATACACCCTGGGAATGACTGTGATAGGTCCTGTCACATTTGTCTCACAAACTCCAGTCAGTGTTAGCTTAATACCAGCAAGAAGTACTGTTTACGCTCAGTAGTAAAGTTCAGTGTGACCATGGGGATGGAAGGATCTTGGAATGAGATGGTAGAGGTCAGCCAGGTTTTAACTGCACATTGCCACCAAAGAAGCCCAGAACATAACACGTGGCTCAGAAGTGCCATCTGTGATTCCTAAACTGTTCTCCAAATAATGTCTGAGGCATACTGTCCAGAAACAACTTGTTCCTTCATGTCCCTGAAGTTCTGTAGCAAACCCTGGTCTCCAGGGTTCTAGCATCGACCTCTCTCAAGCTGCTTAGGCTCAGTGCCAAGCAAGTCAAATGTAGAACTACCAAAACTATCTGTGGCCAAAGTGAGGGGTGAAGGAGACTTTCCTGTCCATATTAACTGGCTTTATGCTCAATCTTTTGGATGGGTGTGAAGTCAATTCCTATTACCATGTTTTTTAATTGGGCATTTTTGCTCAACGTTGGTGATAATAAAGGAGGCTCCCATTGTGCCAGGTACTGTTCAAACACACAGTAGGAAAATCCTTCTCCTTACGCTTTCTGTATTAAATCTTAGCTACACAGAGGTTTACAGAACAACCTATTCTGCCCTGGAAAACGTGGAAATAGAATTACGAGGTCAAATTTTCTCTACAATTAAAACAATTTAATTAAATATCAGTGACTTTTGTTTCAATAAATATAGGGGTTGAATTGCATAAGTGTATCTGCTAAAATAGAAAGTTTCTTATTTCCAGCTCAATAAATTGTATTTTACAAATACATCTAAAATGAAAAAAATCCCTGTCATTTACAATTAAAGCAACGTCCCCATTGTCTCAAACCAGATAAGAATTTCCTATTCATTAAAGGTATTTTGAGATCCTTGTCATGATTCAGAGAACTTTTGCTTTCGTGTCTCTTTCTCACTTAACAGCAAACCAAAAGATTCTCCTCTCCCTATCATTCTAAATATGAACATGTTGATTTTCTTCAGAATGTTTCAGCACAGATAACTCTAATGATGAGTAGATCTAGAAAAGAATCTTATCTCCACTGAAAAATGTTTTGCCACTTAAAAATCTTTGCATGTAGCTGTCTCTTTCTAGCTGTCTGATTTTTACCAACATAATGTAGTAAGGGGCAAGGTACAGTGAATCTTAGAATTGCCATCATTTAACCTTATGTTATATCCTGATTACATTGTTTGTCAATTAAAACAATGTTGAGTGGATGCACAATCCCAAACCCAGTATCTCCTGAATTTCTCAACAAATTTAGTTAATCCCTTTTCTTGGTTGTGTCTGGAATATAGTCAAATCTTATTTTGTGGTTGTTTTTGGGGAGTAGTGCCATCAGAAATACTATACAGATTTCTGGCTGTCTGTGTGGACTGTTTTGTTGTTACTTGGTGGGATAGATGTGCTGAAAAGTTAGGAGGATAAACTAAGGAAGAGTAAGTCTGTCATGTAACAGGAAAGTGAATCAGGCTTATTAGTCCTCCCAAACAAAATATGGGAAGAGATATTTGTTCTCTAGTAATACAGCTAGGGAACAATCTCCAAAAGTAGAGGAGGGCTACCTGTGCAGATGGCTATCCCTTGTATGAGAACAAAATGGCACAAACTAAACATACACTACTGGGCTGGAAACTAGACAGCTGGTGGTTTTCAGTAAACAAAACAGAATTTTGACATCATGAGACTGACAAGGAAAGGTGGGCAGAGGAGCAGTGGATTGGGGGATGTGTCTGGAGGGGCCGAGTGAGGCTGCAGGTTGGCTGCTCTGAAGCTACCAACAAAATGGGTGGAATAAGGACAGAATCTGTTGTGGCTGAGGATTGTGTATGGGAATAGAGGTTGCCTCAAACAGAGGTGTTTGTCTTAGGTAGCTCAGGTGGCTTTACAAAATCCTAGTGTGAGAGGAAGGTAAAAGGGACCTGTCCATTTCCATTTCAGTTGCGGACACTGCTTATTTAGCTTTCATAAAAGCTGTCAAATGCCATCCAGACTAGAGGCCCATGGACTGTTTTAAGATTAGTTTTTGGTGGCTGTGCCTAGTGTACAGAGCTCAATCTACTGCTCCTTTAATTAAGGCATGGAAAACCTGATAGACTCCTGAGGGGAATCTTGACATGTTACAGAGTTAGAGGTTTTGCTCTTCAAGCTTGGTTTCCTCTGATGATATTCTATGTTTTGTCTTCAATTTTTGTCAGCTGCAAACAATCACAGGGTTGCTGCAGGATCAAGCAAAAGAGCTAAAATGTTCCAGGAGACATAACTGAAACGAAAGGCTAGAGAGGTAGATGTACAGTATTGACACTGTACCTGCGAACCATGGGCAAATTTAGCTGGGCACATGCTGCAAGAAACTGCCTGTGAACTTTTATGTAGTGATTGAAATGACTCAAGGAGAGCTAGATTTTATTCCCTTTCCTTTTATTTCGCGTGCTTTTACTCTACAAAAACTTCAGGGAATGTTTCAACGATTAAGGTGCATTAGAGCTTTATTTATTTATCCACTTTATTTATTTTTTTTCAAGATACAAACATTTTCTCCTTTACAAACAGAAAGAAAAAATGTCTGGTTTGGTTTGATTTTGTATTTTTTGAATTTTATTTTGCATATTTCTGGATTTTTCTACACAAGTAAACCAATAAATAAAATGAAATATTTTGGTAAAAATGTACAAGATTGATTCTTGTTAATTGAAAGTAAGATATTAATTTCCCAAAAGGTATTTTGGGGAATACAAAGTTTCCTTGTTGCTTCAATGTTTATTTTTCAAAGAAAATCTCTGAGAATAAAAAGGAACACTGTGTGACATTTTGAAGAAAACATTTTAAAATTCTTTTAAAAATATTTGCATTTTCTCCAAGTTCCTCAAAATTTCTGTGTCCCAAATCTGTTCTTGGTGTTCTAACCTCTTACGTTCAAGAAATACAATCAAGAATGTTGATGGAAAACCGGCATATTTTACAACGATGCTGCAAAATATTTCAGAACATAGACTATGTCATCAGATAAGAATCTTTTTTGATCAGAAAATCAAACCTACCCATGCAACTAGAACATACTTTTTTCTGATGCAATTAAAACTCTGTACAATGGTACTTTATTGACCATATCTTCATTGACCACAATGGGAAGTGAGACATCCAGCTTAGGATGGATGTGATGTGAGTTCCTCTCCTGTTGTGTTCCTGAAAAAAGACAGGTTAGTATTGGTTATTGTCATCAAAGCATAAAGCAAAAGTATCTCTATTGACATTGCACAACTGGGATAAATGGGAAGAAAATAAAAACAGATACAGCAGAATAATTCACTGTCATAATTTTGCAAAGATTCTGTCACCTTGTGAAACATAATGAGTCTTCTTTAAATCAGACTAGTTAAAATATACAGAAAAGAACAAAATACTAATCCCTATGCCAAAATGTATTAGACAAGGAGCAATGAATGAATGCAAAACTTAGAGAAGCAAAAGTGATCACGGCTTACACCAGTCAACATGATGGAAGACGAATTTCAGAAAACCTGGCGTCTAAACATTTTCAAAGTTTTATAGGCATCTCGTAGATTCACGAGAGCTAAAGAAGGAATATGTAGAAAGTAATATGAAGACTATATGAAAATTTTGGTGGACTTTCCTCCCCTCTAAGTAGTGTGCTCTGACAGAAACCGTGGTTACTAGACCCTTTAGCAAAGCATTATAGCAATTCATTAAGCTTGGGGAAGACTTAAGATGGTCTGGAAAAAATCTGTTGAAATAATGGAGCGTGGACAAGAATAACCTAAGAAATCGTCTCTTATTTCTCCTAAGTCAACATAAAAAAGGGACTTTTCAGGCCACCTGTTATGATGCCTAAGACAGCACCACAGTTCAAGGGTGTATGAAGCAATTCAGATCTCCTACTGCACCGTGTTACAAGGCCTCCTACAGTAATACAGACAGTGAAGGGGAATAAAGTCTTTACAAAGGCTACCTGTTAAGGTTCCAATGTTGGTGTCTATCCGTGTAAAATACCACAGTAGGGTGTTTAAAATGTAGGCCTCTATTTTTGTGGGGATCTTGTTGAGTCTGTAGAGGATAAAAGCAATTTCTAGAGGTATTTATGAGAGTTTTTTGGATCCAGCGTGGGGAGGGACCTCATAAATTGCCATTCAAGTTTAGTTTTCCTTAATTGGATAAGATTAGAATAGGCTGGAAATTTACTATATCCCAAAGAATAATGCATTAGTCTGTTTAAAAGGATCAATTGAATTCTTATGTTTACTATGTCAACTGAAATTGAAGGCAAAGATCTTTCATTATTCTAATTGTTAACACTCTTACAATGTTTGCCAGATGTGACCTTTAAGTGAAAAAATGGAAAATTTTCTTTAAAAAACTAAAGACTGCAGTTGATCAATATTCTGCAGAGACGGCTGCTCTGTTCCCATTGCTATTTAGTTTGGATCTTCCTTCTCAGGCCTGTGTTTCTCCATCAGGTGCTTCCCAGTGTCCTTACCACTGATGGGATATTCAGCTGACATGGAGAAGTTCAACCCGAAGGCTTGCCCGAAGAGTAGCTGGAGAGTCAGTTCGGGGAAGTTGGAGCTGAGAATTACTACATTCTCCTTCCAGTGCTGATCCCGTGACCTAAATAAAACTAATTATCCAATCACTTTTAAATGTAGATGTCCTCTTGTAAGGAACTGCCTCTTTACTTTGACATTTAGACAAGCAGCCTGCTTTCAGAATTGCAAAGGAGATACAGTTGCCTCTGCACTTCCAGGTGTGATTTCAGTGTCTCTCCTTAAATCTCTCTTATTTCAGAAAACAAAACTACCAGAATTTATTTAGATAAAGAAGAAAGGTAAGTGCAGGGATTTAAACTGAGCTTTCACTTGAAGAGGCACAGACCAACTGTAGAAAGATTTGGTTCTTCACAGCCATCGAGCGTTGGACTCCGAATGACCTACGCAAAAAGAAAAAGAGTTGATGCTCAACTGAAGTAAATCAGCATAACTTCAGCAAGACTGCCTTCGTTTACACCAGCTGAAGAACTAGCCCAGGCCCTCATTAATGGTCCCTGAGCTAACCCATTTGACCAGACAGAAAAACCACAGGCACATCTGTTTCCTGCCCTCCCTTCTTCAGCTACCACACCCACTTTTATCTGTAGTGTGCTCCACGCTGTGACTCACTCTAAATACAGAGGATGTACTTTATGCCTGCTAGACTTCAAATTAAGAAGCAAGAGGTAAGTTGTTATGAGGGGTCCCTGGTGGACTTTTGGGCGGAGAATTGAAGTTCCTTATGTTTTTTTCCACAGTTGAAAGATGACAGGAAAAATGGAAGAAAACTTTTTGTTAGTTGTGTGTATTTTACATTTCGAAATTGCATCAAGGGTGCTAGTCATAGGGAAGGACTACGTTTTAATGTGACATAGGTAATAATAAAAAGTGCAAACAATGCCAGATACATTAGCTACAGATCAGCCAAGAGTACTAGATCAGGGGTTTTGCCTGCATTTTTATAGTCCTTTTGCGTAGTCACAGAACAAACAAAGGAAACATCCATCAGACCATTTGAGATGTCAAATCCATCGGAAAACCTGCAGCTTTCTCGTTTAGACTTTAGAACCTGACCTTTTTATTTTTCACTTGGCAGGGTACGTTGTATTTGGCAGCCTCCAGAGCACGCACTGCTCCTGTCCTGGTCCCTGTACAATTAATGGTTGGGAAAAATCAGAGGAAAGAGGAGAAGAATTGAATAAATTAGACCACACCCATGGTTTTGAGGCCCAATGTCAAGACGCTTGCCAGGGCAGAGAAATGGTGTTGGGAGGACCAATATTTTCCTAAGTGCCAAGAAAAAAAATCAAGACACTGGACCCATATAGAATCATAGAATCATATAAGCAGGATCAGTTGTGTATCAGGGGAACTTCTCAGCCAATGGAAATTTGGAGATTCCTTCAGGCCTGAATGATCAATCTCACCCTATGGACGCATGCTAAATCTGCAAACTGCTGTATGAGGGATTGCCTACCTATTGAAAGTACTTCTCATGACATGAAAGAGTGTCTGGAGAACTGAAATGGCTTGTTTTACAGCAAGCTCTGACTGAAGTTGTTTCCACTGTTCAGGCACAAGAAACATCCCTGCTTGATACAGACCGGCATCGCATCTCACCACAAACCAGCAGCAGCTATATTAGCACTTGCTTTAATTTCACAGCATCTCCTGCAAGTTCTGACCTAGCTATTCCCCTTTCCAAACTTTCAGCCACCAAAAGAGAACACTTGCTCCTTTCTCGTTACTTCTGGCATCATTATCTCTCTGCAAACTTCACATTACATCACCACCAGCTTTCTGTATTCTGAGGCAAAACCCCCCTTTTGTACTCATTAAGATTTTTTAGAACCTCCTTGAACTATTAAGGTGAAATTTAATAACATTCCTGTACCGTATGAAGTTAGAGGAAGAATGGACTGACTTGAGGTGAAGGAAGAGACATGGTTATAACTAACAAGGATTTGGCTTCTAATCTGGATCATGTGCATGTGTTCATAGCATGCACAGACTTCTCAAGCAGCCTGAAAACAGACTACAGATTTGTGTCCTATCTTCTGGGATACTCTTGCATTGTCTACTGTGATATGAAGGCAGTTCAGTTCATTCATCCCTGA
>Ga0181612_132038_pt1 | contig 22050 bp, 14 predicted proteins | sample HoacroProtozoa21_FD_119630 | JGI IMG/M metagenome (GOLD analysis project Ga0181612, IMG submission 119630) | Hoatzin crop microbial communities from Cojedes, Venezuel. Combined Assembly of Gp0051906, Gp0051904, Gp0051908
TATTCAGCTAAAGATCAAGTGTGCAGGAGCTGGGAGGGAGCACAGCCAGGCAGAGAGCCAAGCTGGCCAGTGGAAATATTCCGCACCATTGACACCATGATTGGTTTACGAATGGAGGTTGGCCGGGGGGGGGAGGGATTTCTTTTCTTTCTCATTTCTATGGGTCCAAATCCACTCTTGTCTGGGAGTTCAAACTTTTCTGGGAACATGGGGTTTTTTTGGTAGTTTTGAGAAGTTGTCAAAAATCTGCAACCTTGGGGTTCCACGATCACTGCTGGGGGACTGACTGTGAATTGGGTGGTGAGAAAATTTATACTGTATGTCGTTTGTTTTGCATATTCATTATTATTGTTATTATCATTACTATTACTAGTATTAGTATTTCCTTTGTTGCTTTATTTGGCTGTCTTCATCTCGACCCACGAGCTTCCCCTTTTGTCCATCTCTCCTCCCCATCCCTCTAGGGGGGAAGGGGAGGGGTGAGCGAGCGGCTGCCTGGTTCTTAGTTGCCAGCTACCGGCTTAAACCGCAACAATGGTAAAAAAGTGGAAAAACAGAAGTTGTAGAGTTAAGTTGTTCAAAACATAAGCATATGTTCATCACACTAGCTATATAATAGCCTGACTACCCAATTAAATATTAATTTTTAACATAGCCTGTTGTGTTCCCTTTAGGGGACTTTAACTAGGTAGAAGATAAGTCAATTTAAAAAAAAAAAGGTAGAAAAATAGAACACTTACAGGTTTGATGTTATAGGCAAAAAGCAATATGTAAATGGTGCTTCTCTATCTTTAACTTGTACGAAGAAAACATGATGTGGTTAAAGGATATCTGGGAAATAACACATCTGTGAATTATAATATTTTTGCTTGCTAGATGCCAATTTTAAGGAAAATTTTTTATGGTCCCTGATTTTTTTCCAGTTTTCTTGTTATGATTTTCCCCTTCACAAATTGTGTTTTGGCTCAAACTCGAAATAGTTTCACTTTGTTTTCAGAGAGGTTCACACTTCAGCATTTTATTTACGTTGGATATCAGTAGTCTTCAAGCAGTTTCTCAGTTAAATCTAAGCAGGTGTGATTTAGATGTCCTTATATTTTAGTGTTTGGAATGTTTCCAGTTTGTGGATCTTTCTGTCTTACTCTGGAACACTACTTTGTCTCATTTCATAAACACAGCTGAACACTCACAAAGTCTTTACAAAGAGCTCTAAAGCTATAAAATGAAGTATTTCCATGGGGAGAAGAAGACGGAGTGTATCAGAGTTTAGAAAATTTTTAGAAATAACAAATGCTGAATGTTTGACACAAATAGGATGGCAAAACAACGCTCCAAATGTATTTGCTTTACACGTTTATATTGTATATCACAGACATATAAAGAGGTAGCTAATTCTTAATCAACCTGATATAGATAAAATTCAGTGTTGACGACTGCAAGGTGATAGTGGGGCAATTTAAACTCTTGTGGAGGTGATGTATCCTGAATGAATCATGATCACTCTGGCAGAAGATGCCATTGCGGACTGCTGAATGAAAATATCTGCTCAGTGTACACTGGTAATCACAAAGGCAAGGAGGATGTTAACCTCTTATACAGAAGGGGGTGAAAACCATAATATCAGTGCCATTGTATACATACAAATGGTGTGCCATTCCTTGAACACCACGTGGAGTTTTCTTTTTCTATTCAGACAGAATACTGAAGGACAAGAAAAAATTTATTAGTTTCAGATATGGAAAGGTTTCAACATGAAGGGTCAGTAATCTCTTAGAACTCTTTAGTTTAGAAAAGAGTGAGAGGAAAAACCTATCCTCTCAAAATCATTCACATCTGAAAAATATCACTAGTCCCAATGACAAGAATTCACCATTCACAATTTTAAGATGTGATTTCTGCAGTGGGTTAGGGAGCTAAGGAGATTTTTCTTGTTAGTTTAGTTTGTTTGTTTGTTTGCTTTAAAAAGGGGGGAAACGGAGCATCAACTTTGAACTGCTCCTTCACAAAGCAATACACTACCCTACAAGAATGAAATTCAGTGTGGAAAGGGAGGGGGGAATGAAGGACTTGTGTTCAGTTACATTAAATGGGGTAAATGATTTGATGAAAAATGTTGTCTATTGTTTTTAAAAGAAAATATTTCTGGAATTTCTGTTCAGCAATTGATTTTACAAAGTATCCATTTCATATCCAGTTTTCAGAGAACAATGAGCATTAGAGGTTTTTTTACTATAGAACAGAAATTCCAGGTTTTGCTCAGTTGTGCCTTGAAGCATCAGGTATTAACCTACATCAGAGATGGGATACTGGATTTGATGAACCACACTTCTGAACCATTGTGGGCAATCCTGACATAATAGATTGCATATTAGTGCAAGAGAAACCTAGGCTAAGTTTTTTACTCAGTTTAAATTAAGTTCTTGATGGTCATCTGAAGTAACATGTTGCCCTAAACAATAATTAGAGCATAAGTTACTTACAAAATTTAAATATTAATATTTTTACTACTAGATAAGTAGTAGAGTAAAAATTCAAAATCTTTCTTCATATAAGTTGTCAGCTATTCTTTTCCTTTTTTTTTTTTTTTCTGGCTTGAGATTTTTATTTCGGTTTGAGGTTAACAGGAACATGAAACAATTTAAAAGTTTATAAACAAATTGGGCTCAAGGAAGAAAATATGAAAATAGGAATGTGGTTGTCATGACAACCAAATTAGCAGCTGTTCTTGTTGAACATAAGCAGTGGATGAGAGCTTGGACAGTATTGCACAGGCTAACACAGGTTTGGGGTTTTTTTTATTCTTTAAAGATAAAGGTTGGGTATACATTACATTTCATTGCCTTGGCTGATTTTCAGAATCTCAGTGTCGTCATATTGGTGGATACCATTTAAAAAAATGAAATAGAATTCTTAAGATGGAAAAAAGAAGAAAAGATGTGATCGCTAATCTGGCTGCCTCCACGTGAAGGAAATTGATTGTTTTCAATGTTATGAACAAGAAAATAAAGTTACAGAAAGGTCGAATGATACATCCATTAAGTCATAGCAGAGCTGGGATACAATCTGGCTATGCAGTGGTATAAAAATATTCCTGCTTGTTCTCAGCTCATTGGGTTATGTTAAAAAGCCTTAAGAAGTGTGTGTAATCACTATTTTCATCCATGAATATATGTAGGTGGGGCAAAATAAATTAATTCTCTTCATAGTTTAACTGGAAATTTGAATGAGTATCAAAGGAACACAATAACATGCTAATTTATTATTATAGGTATTGTAATTACATGTTCAATTATCACAGAAAGACATAGGTAGAAAAATGGGAAGGCTGCTGTATGTTTCCATGGGTATATGGTACTGGAAACACAGGCATTGGAATAGCATTGACTGTTTTATGGCAGATCCAGAAGAAGAGACAGTGACAGTAAGACCCTCTGTACAGATGGGAATGCAGGCAGTTAATCACTGTTCCAATTAAACAGAACATGAAGGTTGAATTGCCCCTCCTCTGCCATATCTGTAGGTTTTATCAGAGGCAGCTGTGCTAATGGCCTGTTCCTACAAACTGTGAACACAAACCTCTGACTCACTCTCTAACCAGCTTTTGTTTGTTGTGATTCTAGCAAGAAGGTAAATGCAACTGCTCTCTGGGATGATACGCTCAGTAAGTTTAACTTGCATTTAAATGAGTTTAAAATAATAGTGTTTGCTGGAATTAATGTGATCCACTGTTCCATCTTCTCTTTCAGTATTTTATGAATAATATTAAGTTCTTTTCTGTGGTTGTGCCACATTTTCCATTAGCTATGTGGAGCCTGCAGCTCTTCGAAAAATGTCAGTGTATAAATAGTGTTGCTGAGAATCTAACTACACTGCTAAGAGCCAGCAACAAAATATGGAAATACAACTTGCTGTTGAAAAAACTGCTTGTAAAAATTGCAATAGGTCGTGAAAGGGGAGGGTTGAGAGGAATAAGTGTGGTTTGTTTCATTTTTCTTAAACTTTGATTGCACCATTAGAATCCAGAATTGCTTGAGGGTTCTTTAGATGAAGTGTAGCAGAAAAAAGTGCTCCATATTTCTGGACTAAATATACTTCTGTAAAGACAAATATAAAGATCTCGTCCTTGAAGAAGGGAAAAAACTCATAGCCACTAGCCTGCTGCATCGGTCAGTGCTGATATTTGACTAAACTGGAGGACTTTGCAGTTAACCAAAGCTATTACCTGTTGCTTGAAACAGTGGCAGGATAAGGGGGTGTGGGGGGCAGTAAACATGTATATACAGGTCATTAATGTGAATGAGCAATTCTTTCTGTGTCTGTTCATGAGCCATCCAGGTAGTTGAAAGTGAAAGCTAAAGATGCGACTCTCTAAAGAAGATCCATCCCTGCAAGACCTCACAGAGTTTTTTTCTGACAGCCTGAAGCACTGCCACTTCAGATTTGGGGCAGCTAATTGGAAACTTTTCTGTGCTCCAACACCATGCAGGCTGTGCATCAGCTCCCCCCACCCCGCCGCTGTCACTTTTCTTTCCTGTTTGTTTTTCCAGACGTGCTGCTGTCCTCTGAATCCAATATTGCAGAAAATTGTTTTCAGCCAAACAGCAGCAGTTAAGTTGTTAGCTCAATATTATCTCAATCTACTGTCAGGAGCTATAAATGCCTCTTTACAGCCCAGTTGGAAGTATTTTAGTGCTAGCTTGACGAAGCTGGGTGTGGGGAGGGCTGGGGTTTTTTTGGTGAGGTCAAGGGGAAGGCTGGCAACCCCTAAGTAAGGTCTTCCTTTTCATTTTCTGAAGTGGCAGCACAAAAGAGGAAGTTTTCTGCAAAAGGGTGTAGATATCGCATCATTTAACTTGTTACAGTTTAAATGCATCTGCCCAGTACCTAAAGCAAGAGTATGGGCACCTGACAGGTTATCTACAGCCAATTAACTGTCTGAAGGTGTGACTTCAAAATTACCTAAACTTTAATTAATTTTCAGTTTATCACTGCTTTCAAGTTAAAGTAGACCTAGATCAGTTCAATTTAAATTTATCTCTGAAATCAATTCACGTGAAACAATTTGCCAGTTACTCTAAGTAAATCAGAAAAAAAAATTAACTAACAGCACCTTAGTGAGTTCATTTTTTGAGAAGTTAGCTCAAATTAATTTTCCAGAGGTTTGCTATGTAGGCAACCATCAGGACAGGATGTGCAAACCCCAGAAAGCCAGAAAGCCAAGTCGAGCACCAGCACCTGTATGGTACCAGGCACAAGGACAGGACTCCGACCCTCCCATTTCCCTGGGGCGTTAGGTGCCTCACTTGTGCAAGGGAGGAACTGTGCCCAAGTTAGGGGCCATATCCAACTGGTTTTAGTGGTTCAGTTTTCATTTCGTTACAGAAAGCCCATAAATTTGTGGTCGACCTAATTTTGTGTGAGCCAAGACTTCACTTTCAGCACTTGCTCCAGTGAGTGTTTAAATACAGTTGTATTTAATTAATTTTTATTTACCAGAGCATAAACTCAGGTCTCTTCTCTCCTGGTAAAATACCCTAGCCATCCTTCCTATGCAACAGATACTCAAATAATCCTTGAAAAGCAGAACAGGTCCAGTGAGTGGTACTGAGAGCACATCCTCATCAGTGTACCTGAAACCATGTGGATCAAAGCACACTTTTGGGAAGCCACCAGAGATTGCTTGAAAGTGCAACTGGGTCTCATATTCTGCAAAAAAAGCTCCCCTGGGTGGGAGGTGATCACATACTGCTTCCTTCTCTAGCTAAATTTAGATACCCCTCCAGCAGCCATGCAAACACCCACTAAATCAGGTCATACAGGAGAGAAAATAACTGCAAGTTCTGCTTTTGAGAACGGCATTACTTTCAGATACATACTCTAAAAAGTTTTTCTGAAATTACAGGAGAGGAAAAATACAATATGTCATCAGGTGCTGAAAACATTCATTTCTTAAGTCCCCCTAGCAATTTTTAGGTAAGATTACTAAATGAAACCTTTGGTCTCCTTTAGAAATCAATGACCTTTGAAAAATTAGTGACCGAACAGAAATTGAAGAGAATTCAAGGTAAGTCTGTTGACAAAAGAGGAAAAAAAAAGAGTTGAAATCATCTCACTGAAGATGAAATAGCAGAAGGCGTTGCTGGATGGGAGATACTATTTCAAGGTTAAAATGGCTCACATCCGCAACAAATCACATTTAAGAAAAACTGCCCGCCAAAGGGTGATCTCATTTTGCCAGCTGAAAAAACCAGAGGAAGATTGGGACCTAAATTTTCACAGCTATTTCTCCTCACTGCCTCAGCCTTCATGTGAATAACCACCAGTGAGTTTGTACTGGTAGAGCCAGCAGGTCCACGTGCAGCGTGGATGGATCTGGTTTTGTGGGGTGGTGGGGGTACTGGGTTGAGCGGTGCAGGTGCAGACTACACCCTGCCACTGCCTGGGGGGCAGGAGGACTTTAAAATTAAACCAGCAGTAAAAGATCTCCTTATTCTGGCTCATATTTTCTACAGCCTTTGTGATCCAAGGTACTCGATTCTGAATATCCAATCTCAAATGATTCAGACAGGACAATTTTTCAGGAAAAGTCTGCCAGCCCGCTTTGTGAACATCAGATCAATGAAGAGGTCAGGAATTCATACTCCCCAAAATTAGAAGCCATTAAACTGAAAATAATTTAGAAAAATGTCAGCCTGTGTATTTAAAAAGCTATGTTGTTTCTTACCCTTAACTGAAAAATAGTATTTGTTACTTGGAAATGAATATTCACAGAATGAGGAAATTAAAACCATTCGCTAAACTTTCCCATTAAATTTGCCCCTATTTGCCCCCTATATGTAGTGCTTGAACATAAAATTTAACTTTCCTAAGACTTCATTCTTTGTACAGAGTCATAGAATCACAGTATCATAGAATAGTTTGGGGTGGAAGGGACCTGCAAAATCATGTAGTCCAACCCCCCTGCAGTGAGCAGGGACATCTTCAGCCAGATCAGATGCTCAGAGCCCTGTCCAACCTGGACTTGAACGTTTCCACAGATGGGGCATCTAGCACCTCTCTGGGAAACCTGTGCCAGGGTTTCACCACCCTCATCGTAAAAAATTTCTTCCTTATATCTAATCTGGATCTCCCCTCTTTCAGTTTGAAAGCCATTACCCCTTGTCCTATCACCCCAGGTGCTTGTACAAAGTCCCTCTCCAGCTCTCTCGCAGGCCCTTCCAGGCACTGGCAGCTGCTCTAAGGTCTCCCCGCAGCCTTCACTTCTCCAGGCTGAACAGCCCCAACTCTCTCAGCCTTTCCTCACAGCAGAGGGGTTCCAACCCTCGGATCACTGCTGGGGCCTCCTCTGGCCCCGCTCCAACAGCTCCAGGTCTGTCCTGTGCTGGGGGCTTCAGAGCTGGAAGCAGGATTCCCGGGGGGTCTCATCAGAGCAGAGCAGAGGGGAAGAAGCATCTTCTTCGATATGAGGGGCAGTAGACTGTGGAGTCCAATGAATGAAAGCGACACATATCTGGACTAAAACTCCTCTCAATCACCACGGCTGCATGGGCAGATGAAGAGCAAACTTGCAGCAAAATGCCTTGACATTTATAAATGTATATCTTTTTAAAGCATTTATTTCTTTACCACCTCTTATAATGGCCTCTTTAGGACTGAGGAACCTATTGACTTCAGCAGCTTTTGTTCTGCCAAAAGGCAATCTATACCCTATAAAAAAAAAATCATAATCTCTCAAATCAATGATTTTTCATTATTGTTTGCAACAGAAATTTTTGCATCTAGTCACGAATCATCTGGTCCTGTCAATATCAGAAAGGAGTTCCTACACTGAACGAGCAAAGGCCTTGTCTCATATAGATAGATCTACCTTTCTATAAACACAGCCAGCAGCAACAGATCATCCTGTTGCTTGCAGATCACTGCATATTTGACAGGTAGGCTTCTTCTTCCACAGGCTGAGCCCACAGCAAAGCGGTCATCTGCAGTGACAAGTATTTTCTCTTTCACTGACAAAGCAAGCTCCCTTCCCCCTCACCCTTGTTTAAGGTTTTCATAAGCGGTAATCCTTTGTTCAAACGCATCCTCACCACCTTGTACTCAGGGCAAAAATCAGACATTTGCTGCTATCTCTACACTGAGTCCTAAAATGCAACGCTATCATGGCAAAAATTATATTTTAGAGCTACGTGACTTAATTAACACTGCAAACCCCTTCGATAATGCTGTTTCCAATTTAATGAAAGAATTTCCTCCAGCTTTCATTTATTTATTTTTAACAAAGACAATAGCCATTTTTGCATCTCCTGCTGTCAGCGTGTAGTTCCAGCCTGTCCCAAACTAACCTGCTTTCTCCTGTACCATGCTCTTTAAAAATTATGCACAGATGTCCCTGTGTATGTATTTCTTTAAAAAAACAAAGTTATTTGCATCTTTAGGGGCAAAGGCTTTGGAAACAAAATAATCTGAACCAAGTTTTAGAACATTATAAAAAAAATGAAACAAACAATTAAGCAATGCTACAAGGCTTGCTGCAGATGGTTAGGAGCAGCACCTCATTTTTCATCACGAGGGGTGGCTGATGACTTTATTTTTCTTGGTCCTGAGAAAGACCAAGCATTCCTTAAGCCATGTAAATATCCAGCTATGTCTCACTTAGTGCAAGATGAGCATATACATTAGTGGCTTTTCATCAGACACATGTTATCTGCTTTCACACTAGGTTTTCAGGGAAGTAGAGGGAAGAAGGGGTAACAAAGTTCATGGGAAAGTCTCTAACCCCTTCCCCTCCCAAAGTGCTTCCTGTAAAATGTTCCTAACAAAGTATTTGTGATGCCTTCAGAGCAAAACATTAGGGACAGGTTATGGACACAGGAACTACTGTTTCATCTAATACCTTGTCACCAACTGTGGCCACTATGGTGCACCTCGAAGACAGACGTGGCTGACCCAGGCCACCCGCGGAGAAAGTTTATCCCTAACACTTTCCAGTTAAGGACGGGTCTGAGGTCTAGAACACTGGGAATTCTCCCTTGGAGGCCACAAGCCTACTCACCTTATTCATGGCCGTTGTCCCATCACAGGCACAGAAACTACAAGCAGATCAAACGAGCAGGATGTGACCCTAAATCATTGTTTCACCAAACGGTTGCAAACAGGCATTGGAAACACATGCTGCACTTACAAACCAGAGAGCTGTCATTGTTAAATGATATCACAGCTGGTCAAGAGGAATTCTCCTCCGGTGGGCAGAAGTCCCCCTCCCGATTAATTTCATGGATACATTCCTGCTTTCTGTTGTTCATTGTCTGAAATGACTTGAGCTATCTTTCTAGTTTGTGGTGCAAGCTTCAGATTTCTGTTCCTTGTAGAAAACATATAAAACAAACTGAGAAACAAATACTGCTGACACCAGACTCTTGCCTAATACTTGCTATATGTAAGAAGTTATTCTGCAAATGGATTGAAAATATTTTGCTTGGCAATTTCAAGTTAATGTTCATTTTTTCTGGAAAAGCAGTGTCCGGATCTCCTAGGCATCTCTGTAAATCTCAATCTCTATTTAAAAGTAACTGTAAAATTAAATCTGAGTGTTTGCTAGAAATCCCAAGAAAAATCTTACCTGAACATGAGGACAGGTGTCACAAGACACTAACAGAACACTTGGCTGAATATTTACAGTTAAATTTTGCAAAGTAGGGAAACTTCAATGTTCTCCTTGACCACTTTCAAGATACGGCACAAAATGTCATTTGTCTTACATTTTTTCTAAACATTAGATAGTCTGGAGAATGAAGCAGTTATTTGTTTTGCATGGATTCTCTTTTTAATCTTTTGGCTCTGCATTCAGGAAGACATAGGATAGAAACAGGTTTTCAAGTGAATGACAGCATATGAGATCCTAATTAGGCCTGGGGGAGAAAGCAGTTCTTGTCTTTCAGTGAAAGAATTTTTTTCAGAAGGAAGAAAATATGCACATGTGGAAGAGACAGACCTTTGAGTTTGTTAGTTTTTTAAAGAAGATTCTGAAAGCATTACATTTTGAGAAAAGCTGCCTCTTTCATTTAACTCAAAAGTTCTTTTCATTTTCTGAACCTAAAAAAAAAAATCCAAAATGTTTTTTAAAAAGGACACAATATTTTGACAATTGAAAAGAAAACTTTTAACAAGTTTCAAAACTTCAGAATTTATCCCTTCTTTCAGCTAAAGCTATTCACTGGATTAGCCTAAAAATCTGTCCCCTGAAAAACAATTTTTGGTACATGTATGATTACATGGATCTTTTCCCACGAGTGGAAGGACTATAGATTCTCTAACACATCCCTAAACTAAGACCAAATCTGGTGACAAGCTAACCCCATTCACATTATTAAATCTAGATCCTGGTGCCACTGTAGGAGGAGTGTGAAGAGATGAAACACAGCAAGCCTTTCCCCTGTGTATTTTCCCTCCATCTACCTGCCAGCAGCTGAATGCCTCCTCTTTGTGCTGGATGGTGCAAACGCTTTTGCACTCTTTTTGCTGAAGGTGCCAAAGGCGGGGGGGGGGAGGGTCGCCTGAACCAACACTTTGTACACAAAACCTTCTCAGTAAAAGCAGGGAGGACACAGGTCTGAGGGTGGACCCAGTCTTACCTGCATGGTCCAGCTCTTAGCTTTAAAGACCATTCATGACCTGGATCTCACCATCATAGCTTTTTTCAGTAAGGACCTACATTTAAACTGAGAAGTCTCAACTCTCAGCTAGTGCAAACTGGTGTTTTCTTTTAAGTGAGCAGAAATTTAAAAATTCCCCAGCACAATAGATAGGAAAGGAAAACAGTATATATATTCTTCTCTAAGATTTAAAGAATCAGAGTTATATTGGACCTTTCACTAAGGGTTTTGCAATTCTGCATCAGAAGTTTCTTTACTAATCATTATATTTCGGAATGCCTTGCTTTGCCTTCAGCCTCTGGGTAGCTACTGCTTGCACAAGAAGATACAATGAGTAAGACAAGCCACGGTCCAAGAGTTATGGTTATTAGCATTGTCTTTTGTCCTTTCCCTACAGTAACTCCACTCATCTGTGGAGCCATATCAGCTGAGTTACAGAGAAGATGAGGGGGAAGATGACAGGAAGATGGTCTCACAGAAGGGACATAGACAAGGACGCAGGTTATAACCATGAGCAGGAAGCAAAGGGGGAGAACCCGTGACTGAAATGGCAATCCCAACAGCAGGAGCCATTTAACAGCACTGACAAAGTACTATCAATAGTAAAAAAATAAATATTAGTGCTGCATCCCCATTTCCCTTTCCCCACTATATAACTCATCTTGCCTGGTATTTGAAAGCTGAACTGTTTTGTTAGTAATCAGTAGAATGGTGAGAACTTAAACAAACCTGTTTGGCAAGAAACTCACTGGAAAAAAATTAAAAACAAAGCTAATTCCCAAGCCGAGAGAGAAAGGGAGAGAGAGAATAATTAAAGTCAACTGAGAAATCTCCAAGGGGAAAAAAAAAAAAAAAAGGAAGACTTAATTATGCACTAGTTTCTTTTCCTAGCATGTTTCTTGACTTGGCACAGCTGGAAGAATGAAAGCTTACTGCCAAAATATCAAATGTGCCTCATGTGGGCTCAGTGTTCATGAAGTTGTGTGTGTGTGTTTTTCTCTCACTTTTTCTGATTGCACACTAAGATAAAACAATGGACTCCATGAGATAAATACTGGCAGCTGTCTGGATTTTCAGTCTAGGGGGCAGGGTCTCTGCAAGGAAACATGAGGGGCTGTTTGAACATAAGCTGGAGCTCTTAGCCAACAAATAGCAGCAACTTTTGAAACCAGCTCTTTCCAAAGGACCGTACTGTCAGTCCCCAGGTCCACTTACCACTCTCCAGTGGCAAATTGCTGTTCTGAGAATATGCTCCCACTGCAGGATGTGCAACAGAGATAAAAATTATTTTGTTTCATGAACTAGTAGGCTTCTTTTTGTAACTTGCAAACAATGAGCTTTCTGTATAGTTAGTCTTATGATAGGACTGTAACAGGATACAAAGTTTAGCACAGAAATAGGCCCCAGGCTACATGGGACAATTCACACATTAAAATACTGATCTTATTCATTCACATATTAAAGAGAATTTATATATTTAAATCAGGAATGGACACCAGCTTTGAAAGAAGCTGGAGAACTACAGATGACAAAGCTGCCAGTCATTGGGACTAGGGACAACATTTTGCTGCCTCTTTCGTTGAAGATATTTCTTCAATCAGATCTTTCTCAGATTCAATTTCATCTGGCTCAGAAGTTTCTTGTGGCCTCACTTCTTTCTTTTCTAACTTCTCTCTAGTCATGATATGGAATATTTTAGACTGTTACTGTTAAAAATAAAAAGTCCTCATATATATATTTAGACTTGCAAAGATAGTCATATATCATTGTGACACTATGACATAAATAAAAATACAATTTCCAGCTAGTAAAAACTAACATAGCCCTTATCATATCAACACAGGTCTCTACATGATGGAATGCTTCAGGGATTTGCAAACCAGCCCTTGGCCCCACATAAATAGTCCTGTGGCTTTGTCAGGCAGATTTCCTCTCAAAGGGTTGTGGCATTGTCCTTGTAGATGGCTGGAGATTTGGTAGTCTGAAGACTAGTCTGAAGAGAATTACCCTTCTGAATCTTTAAAAGTCTCCCTCAACCATAAAAGACAGATAATTTTCATATGTGATAGTCATGACATCTTAGCATTCAGCCAATAGAAAAATTCTCTGTCCCTTTCCTTTCTTCACAGATTTTGGTGGCATGCCAAAATAGTCACCATGTAAGTGTGTGTGGCGCTTAACTTGGCTGCTCAGTCTATCTGTTTTCCAAGCTGGTTGTCTCCATGGGGTGACAGATTCTCCCTTGTTGCCGTTTCTTATGCCAGACAGCAGAGTTGAGGAGCTCTTGGCTCCAGCCTCCACAAAGAGACATGGTGCAGAAACAATGAAAGAAAGCACTGAGCTTTATCTTGTGAGGACCTCGTATGGATTATGATGCTGGGAACAGGGATGACACATCACCTGGGGCTGTGGTACTGCGGACAGGTAGCTTTAACTTTAAGACACAGGAAATGAATGTTGTGGTGCTTGCAGGCAGTGCAGGCAAACAAGATTACATCAAATGTTGCTCCGGCCACAAGTATGAATCACGCCTGTGTAAATTAAGAAGATTGTTCAGCACTACTGCAAAGCTCTTTGAGGCACAACACACAGGCTCCTCCCTCCCTCTGTCAGAATTTTTATAGCCTTTGCTTTTTATTGGCTTCGTAAACTGTGTGTGCACCATTGGTAAACATTCCAAATCATAGCAAAGGCTGGTCAAAGTTCTTTTCCCCACAATTAATAAAGTCTTTGGTAATTATATTTGTTCTTGAAGTTCTTTATAGAAGACTTTCCCACCATTATTTGTGACTCTTCTTTATCCTCTATCATGTGATTGTTTTATTGCAGGAACATGGGATTACCCTATTATGCGTAGCACCTCCCACCAACACTTGGCTTCAGATGGTTATTTTGTTCATATTTTCCTTTTATGTTTCTCAGTCTTCTCTGGCTTTTTCCCTTGAATTCTGTGAACAATGATGGAACTGAAATATGGAGAAGGCTGATGAAATATAAAACCTGGTGACAGAATAAGATGTGATAAAAAACCGTTTTAAGACTTTCAATAATCCGTTCTTCTAAAACTTCACGATCCCACAAATGGGATACAACATAGATCAGCCAAAATATACCAGTCAAAAGAGCAACTGGACTACTTTTGGTTCCCTGCAAATGGAAGTAGATTAGAGCCTTACCTGTTTACATTCCGCAGTAGAAGATTGATCAAACAGCATGAAATGTTGAGTTTACCAGTTCTTCACTGCCCTTCAAAGAAATTCACGAGAAAGACTATATACATGGACAGATAGAGTACAGTAAAGATTCTTTAACAGGTGGGTGTGATGTTCTTAGGTTATAAATGTGACAAGCTTTGTAGGGAAGAGCAGTACCATTTCTTAAAATAGCTAAGATGGCCAGGTAACTTACATCCTCAAAAGCTTGGCCATTTTTTCCTGACTGAACTGTTAATATTACTTCTTCACACAAACCCACTGCAGATTTAAATTCATCTCAGTCAGCAAAAGAGCTTACCAGAAGAACTGAGGGGCAGGCTAGATTAGTAACATGATTTACTTACTTCTCACATCTGGACCACTTCTTTCATATGAAAACTGCCATCCCATACCCATAATTGCAGTAAAGTTAGTCTGCTTCCCCTGAAGAGAAGGGGGAAGGCTCAAGAGAAGCCAAAGGCACTTTGAAGGGCAAATAGATAAATATTCTGTTTCTTCAACCAAGCCTTGAAACTTTTTTCCTCCTTTTGTAGAAGATCTGTATCCCCAGTATAAGAAAGTTTGTGAAGGTGACAACAAGGCATGCTCATCTGTGACTTCTCTCACTCAGTTAAATTATACAGGCTTAAAATATAAGACATGTTGAAAACCTTACAATCTGAGAACACTGTAGAGACGATGAGCTTGGAAGTTTCCTACCATGAAGGTATTTCCAAAATAGGAGCTAAAAGATGCAGGGAATTGTAGTCTGAGAGTATTTAAAAAAAATAAAAAACAAAACCCACAACCAAACAAACAATAAACTCCAGGAAGAATAGTTTTCCAACACTAAACAAAGTCTGCGTCTATCTGTCTAACTCTGTGTGCTGCCGATACCAAGCAGTGAGATATAACAGCCTTTGCTTTTGCCTAAAAGCACAATGGAGAGACAATAATGAATGTGGCATTTTACAGCTGTCAATTAGAATTCGAGGGGCCAGTGAAGAGTTCCAGAAATGAGACAAAGAAATTTGGGTTGTTGCATGGGCCACGTCCTTGGGTTTTGTGTGTGTGTGTGTGTTCGAGTCCTATTGGTAGGACTCTCTTGGAGCTTTTGTGCTGTGAATGGGTGGCTGGAGAGGTTTCCTGGCTCACTTGCCAAAGCACAGGAGTGGTGAGGTCTAGAGTTTCTAGACAAGGATCATCTCCCACTGTGGGTGAAACCTGACTCTTGGCTCCATCGTAGTGAACAGGATTTCTGCCACTGGCTTTAATGGGCCAGGACTTAGCCCAAAACATTTTCACAGTTCCCAGCTCAGTGGTGTTCCCGTCTCAGGTAAGTCCTTCAAAGAGTAATTCAACATAAAGTACGGCATTTTACCAGAAGTGTCTCCAGTCCAGTGTTCAAAACTTCAGTGCTTAAAATAAAAATTTGAATCACTACAAACACTGTAAAACATGCAAAAAATTAATCAGGATTTGTCCTGAGAGCTTTCTGGTGAAGAGTCGCAGATCATTTTGAGAAGGAAAGGTACTTCCAAACACATTCCTAAAACACTGCAAAAAAATCTAAGAGAACTAAAAGATGGTACAGTTTACTTATGATAATGCTAATAATCGTGTAATTTTCTGCCCAGAGATACTAATGTACTAAGGAGCTGAACCTTAGAAACACTGGCACCCACAGTAGAAGCGGTGGGAGGGAAGGCTTGTGATTGATCTCTTCTCAGGAAAAAAATATTTCCATTCTTTCTGTTACAAAACAATGTGGAAAAAAGTGCTGTCACTTCCTGTAAAACTTAAATTATAAAACATGATTCAATGTTAGAAATGACACACCATTCTGATTCTTTTACTTTTTTACATATGAAATAAACTTCTACATTTTTACACTCTGTTTTCATGTTAACCCTTCCATGTTCTCCTTCAGGAGAACACTATAACTGCAGCTTTCCTTAAAATTTTTAAAACTGTCCTTTCTTATGAAAGCAATACTTTTGACAAAAGACCGTTTTTGATGAAATGATGCAGGCAGGTTGCTTCAGAGCTCTAAGATATTTTTTATTATCATGAACTTTTATTTTTCTTATTATCATTAACTTTTGATTATTTTTTAATTATCATTAACTTTTCAAGGATGAAAGGGAGGCTCAGAAAGATCAAGAGTGAATTATCTTCAAGATAATTGCATTTCTGATTCTCTACAATGTCTTCTCAGAGATGTCTGGGGCACTGCTATAGTCTTATACAGGAAGTGTGCAAATTGCCTTCCTAGTCTGTGCCTGAAACTGGATATTGATCACGTAATGGATGGCAAAGGTTCCATTTAATTGCAGTTCTTGTTAGTTAAATTACTCCTCTCTTAGATTTTTCAGGGGGCCCTGTAGAGTGTGTCCCTCCTGGAGTGCTGCACTGTTCGCAGGCAGGTCCCTGAGATCATGACTTTGGGGCCGGTTTTGACTCGTTAACAACAGGCTTCGTCTTTGGCAGAAGGTCTCAATGGTCTTGCTTCCTGGCTGACGAGTTCCACCCCACTCAGAATGGGGATAAACAGCAAAAATCTATCAGAAAACCATCAAACACACTTTCCTCATCAGCAATCACTCATGTTCTGTGTGACAACCCTGTTGGGACTAGACCTTACTCTGGGGTTCCCTTTTCTGTGTATTTCACTGAGGGTGGGTAAATTCTTTTTTTTAGCATCAACACCATCACTTTCCAGGCTTGCTTCTGAATCAATAAACATTGTAGCAGTGTGGGGAATATGAAAAGTCAGCTGCTCTGCTTTAGCTTTGAATTAACTCCTGCCCTGAGAGACTGTTTCCTCAAGGGAATCATCCTTATAAATACGGAAAACATTTTAAATATTTATACAAGGTTGTATTCCATTTACCCAATGTGCTTCAAATTGTCCAGTTACATAGTTTATACTTGTTTCTGAGAACAAGGATCAAACTTAAAATTCAATAGCAAGAACATTATCTGGTTTTCCTGTAAGGAAATGTACACAAAACAGAGTGCATATAATAGAAAAGGACTATGTAATATAAACATTATGTAAATACATTTTTTAAGTAATGGGATTAAAAGGCCTCTAGATTCACTTCAAGAGTAATTTTGACTTCAAAAATGTAATTTTGACTCCATTAGTAGAGAAATTAGGCTCTAAATAAAAACATAAATTGTTATGTATATAATTCACATGTAACTTGTGTACACTGTTTTAAATTTCCTGCATGAGACATGTTTCCTCATCCAGAATGTTTCTACTGAGATTAAAAAAAAGCCCAAGTGATAAACTGTACAGAAAATAAAGTCCATCACACCTAACTATCATAGCCCCATTCACACTTTTATTCCCTTCTATTATGTTACACCTTCTTCAAGAGAGAGGCAGAATATTGACTCAATGGTCTAAACATGCATAAGTGTATTCTAGTGAAATCTTTATATGCACCTACCAAGAGAACAGTTGTAAAACTAATGTGAAGATACTATGTTCGAAATGTCAAATGCAGGGGAGAAAATGCAGATATAATTTATACTGCATTGTTGTAGATTACACAGTGTATATACCATAAACTACACTATATACTATATACTATATATTGTATGCTAAATTCAGTATATTGTAGTGCATAATAGTAAACATTATATATGTAAAATAAATATTGATATATTAATAAATATAGAAATACAATAGATTAGCTATAAATATTGCATACAATGTGTGAATACATAATATTATACTGTGATATTAGTACTATAGTAGTACTAATTAATATGTATTATGTGTTGCATGTTACGTATTACATATGTATTATATCTAGTATGTAATTTATAATATTATACTATATAGTACTAATTGTACTAATATATGGTACTATACTATATGCTATACACTGTACACTACTATCTGATATGCTTTATATTATACGTCATAAATAACAGGCTTGTTCATTATAACACAGAGGTCACAAACTCTCAAACAACCTGTGGAAAACATGCTGTATTGAATATAATTTAGATTTGTATTCAGCAGCACAAGGATCTCATCAAACATTCAAGTTAAGCGCATGCTTACATATTTAATTTGAAACTTGGCCTTGAAAAGGATTATTGCCTATTAATTTGATTCTGGGGTTCTGCAGAAGAGTTTCAGAATGACTGGACAATTACGTAAGAAAGCATCACCTTATATTAAGCAAATATGCCAGCTCTGGGCTGTTTAATTTTAAGCAGCATCCTATAACTCTGCTGGAGTATCTGTTGGCTTTGAGAAAGGTTACAATTCAAGGTATAAGGAGAAAATTCAACTGAGGACAAAATTCACATTGCTTTTTTCTGTCTTTCATCCTTTCAACTATAGGTCTGCCGGTTGCTAGGACCCTCAAATGTCTTAACTAAGTCCTTCATAAGTCCTGTTCAGTGCTAGGGAAGCGCTTAAATGTAAACGGCAGCACCCTGCCCATAAATCCATCCCTTTCTTTTGCATTCGTACACAACAGCAGTGAGAGCTGCATCCCTGTCGACCGAAGCAACAAAGAAGTGCATATTGTTCTGTACACAAAGGAAATCGTAAAGATTAGCTGTGTTTGTACAAGATTTCAAGACACTATCGCAAGTCTACCATCAGAGCCAGGAGGCAGCTGGCTTACAAAAGACTTTTTCTTCTACTCCATGGAGCTCTGTAGCATGGAAAATAAATGTATTCCAATCATGTTCAATCCTTTAATCCAGACCTTAGCTGTGTGGCTGAGTAGGGCTGGGTAGACGTAGCTCGTGAGTGAGTGATTTCTTGCACCTTCGAAGCTGGACTCGAAAGCAATGGGGATGTGTTCACCATCTCCAATGGACTTTAGTACATGCTCTTCACCCTTCATCTGCTTTTGCACCCTCACTCCTACAACCAATGCTTTGTGGAGCACCCACAGCAGGTCAGTGCTGATAGCAGGTCAATTTTACATGGAAAAGTGGATTTTTTTGACACTTTCACCTCAATCTCTCCTTAGTCAAGGAAAGTCACTTCCCTGTGCTCCAGCTGCAATGGCAGAAAGCTTCAGAAAACTCCCTCCAGGTTGTTTGTTCAGACAAAGCACAATCCTAAGGTGTTAAGGAATTATTTATTTGGCTGGTGCTCGGCCAAATTTGTGTTTACCCTTGGAACTCAGAGTTTGTTATACTCGGAAAGAAAAGTCTAAAGAACTAAACTAGCAGCAGAGACTGGTAATTCCTTTCATCTCATTCCATCCTTCATCACTGTGTCAAAAAAGAAAATGCAGACCAATGCACTTCTCAGAATAAGTGTCTTTGGTAGCCTTTATGCAAGTTTGTTAATTTTGTTCACCATCCAGGTAAATTACTGCAGTTTGGTATTAGAAAAGTGAAAGGGGAACTGATAGCCTAGTTAGGCTAAGCAACACTAGGACATTCTGTGCAGGACACTGTAAGAAATCAGGGAATATACCTTGAAACTAGTAATAATCTTAATGCAGATACTGTATCTGACTGTTTCAAAATTTACATTCTACCAGGGGTAAACTTGGCCTCAAAAATCCTGGAGGAAATTTGTAAATGAAAGGCACTTTCAAACTGGATACAATGGTAAGAAATACACCATAAAAAGTAATCTGTCTTGACTGAGGAATGAACAAAATTACTGAAGACCTCTTTTTCACACTTAATATACGTTGTTTGTAGAGTACACTTAAAAAGTATGATTAACAGACTTAAATTTGCCTGGGAAATTTGGAGTGGATGGTTACTCTGAATGGAAAGTGATAAGGGGTGAAGATGAAATGCAAGAGGGTTGACTAAAAAATACGTATATCCGCTAAAACTCAGACTTTGTGCCTCTTATGTGAACTGACACAGGGTTAATTTATTCACACCAGTATTTTATCTCAGTTAATGGCTCCATGCCACCAAGCCAAGCTGCTTCACCCTGATTAGCTCAGATCCCACCAATAACTGAATGCATGGAGGTAAAAGTAATAACGTAGCAACATCAGGAGTGACGTCAGGACAGGTCAGTGCGATTTCAGTTCGGCAGAACTGAGAAAGTAGCAGCAGTTCCTTGCAGAGGAGGGATCAGCTCTGCATCCCGACAGGCTGAACTGTCACCCATCTTCTTCTGCTCCAATGCACGCATGAGCCAGAAGCAAATATAACTCTGCAATTAGGAAATCTTGCAGAACTGGGCCATTAATAGCACAAAAGTCAGCTATTTCTTCTACAGGCCAATGAAGAGGCAAGACCATGATTCGGCCAACCCCCAGATCAGGGCCAGGGCACAGGGTGCTGCCTTCTCTGAAGGAACTGAGAATCACAGCTCTCAGCATCGGCGCTGATAAAAGCAGATCCCCCACGAGAACTGTGGGGCCAGATTTTCCCCTCCGCAGTGCAGGGCTGCAGCTAACAGTAATTCATGTCTGATTCCCTCCAGAACCACTTGTGGCTTGTGCTCGAAAATACAGCTTGCCAGTAAGGGCAAAAAAACTGCCTTGTGAAGTGGCCCAACTCCTGTTAAAGGCTTTAGATGCAATATGAGGCTTTCTTTTTAGCTTTAAGTTGCATTTCTGAGTAGAATTGTGAGCTTAGTTTCTTTTGTTCCTCATTTAGAGAGGGGAATTCTAGTCTAGTCTGCCCTCTAGTGCTTTGTGGAGCTGAGGATCTGGCTCCCAATGTGAGCACTGGAAGAAACCTTGGCACTCCACAGGGTATGTGGTGCTGTAGCCAGAATGTTTTGAATGTTGTACAAGCAGCAGTCTGTCACAAATGCCCTAATCAATGCTTTGCAATGTCAATTCATTATTTAAAGGCAAGAAAAAGCAAGTTTTTTTCTACCTGCAATGATAAAAAAATTGCTTGTAAATACAACAGGCTAGTGATTTAGAGAAACCAGGCTCTCCTTTTCTATTAAGGCAAGCTGAGTCTCCACAGCAATCCCAGATGTGGCCCCTGTTGACTTAACACAAACACAGGTACGTGATTTTTCCCTTGCCCTTATGTCAAGGATGCCTAAACATTTGCACACATACAACCCCAAAATGATAGTGCTAAAAATCTTACATATAATTCAGATGGAATACATATCCGTGAAAGGAGGACCTTGATTTACAATAATTTGAGGTTTCAGTGCCAAGACTGTGGGTGTTTGTAGCAGCATACAAATCTGCAACTATGGCAATGAGAAGAGTGATAATGGGACTATCTAACTGGGGAGGAAATTTTTAAAACCTGGAGACACAAATGCACACACGATTACACTACTCTGCCATATTTTCAGGTGGGCAGCTTGGGTGAAAGATACTTTCCCTGACAAAGGCCTCTGCTGTTTTCTGAAAGCATTTACACAGAGTTATGGACACTTCTCTTTCTCTCTTTCCTTATCAGTATTTTTAGAAATTATTTCAAGAAAAAGGCTGTTGCCAATTTGTGATTGTTGGTTTTTCTAGTATAATGAGAAATGTATTTTCAGTGAACTAATGAACTCTGTGATCAGCTCAGTGGTGGTTTCACTAGCGTTTGTATTATTTTTATATAATATTTAATATGAAGCCATATATACATGTATAAAGGCATCAAATTCCTTTGAAAATATAAACTGGAACTGCTTCAAATAATTTGAACTAAAATCTGCTTCAGTGCATGATTTTTTAAGTAGGATTTTGAACCATCTAAAGAAGGACAGATTGTTTCCAGTATCTGCCAGGGAAGCAAACTAGCACACGTAGTCACTCATTCAGGGGACTCTGCCTACTCCAGCTCCTCTGCTCCTATTTCAAGACCCATAACAATTACTTCTCCTTTTTGCTAGCCAGACCAGTGAAACCTACACCAAAACAATTCTGTCTGACCTTGTTTTCATACAAGAAATGAAATGACATAAAATACTTAGAATGGATCATCATCAGCCTATGCCCTGTGTCTTTGGCAGATGGTTGTCCACGGGCTGGACCTGAACCAGGGACAGACATCAGTCCCAGGCACAGGTCCTCTCCCAGCAGGATCCACTGCGGCTCCAGACCACCCACAGCTTCTCATCATCATCCACCTTTGTGGGTCCAAGCCTGCTCCCAGACTGCACATACAAATCAGCTCACGTGCCCTCTAAAATGCCTTTCAGGCAAGAAAAGTTGGGTTAGAAATATTTTTGCAAACTTATTTTGACTGAAATGGGTTTGGGGGGGGGGGGGGGGGCA
>Ga0181612_156450_pt1 | contig 22050 bp, 12 predicted proteins | sample HoacroProtozoa21_FD_119630 | JGI IMG/M metagenome (GOLD analysis project Ga0181612, IMG submission 119630) | Hoatzin crop microbial communities from Cojedes, Venezuel. Combined Assembly of Gp0051906, Gp0051904, Gp0051908
AGACTCCTAGAATAGTGATACTATGAGATTCGTAGAACCTCAAGACTCATGAGGTTCACACGGGCCCACTTCTCGAGCTTGTCCAGGTCCCTCTGGATGGCACCCCATACCTCAGGCATGGGTTATTGCACAGGGAGGGCAGCAGCAAGACTGGGTTGCAGCAGCAGAAGTGTGATGGCACTGACTTGCAAATGAAATACGTACTCGGCCCACAGGAGAGTTTAAGTTCCACTAGCTTCTGCCAAGGTGAGGCATGAGGTACAGAGTGCAGTGTTGGATGCTTAGCTATTTAAGAGGGAGACAGTAAATGAGACCAGTGATCCGTACTGGTCATGAACCTCTGATCAGCAGGTCACCTGTGTTACCCATCCACTCTTAACTTCTCAGCAGGATGGCATAAAAGATGCTCCCACTGGTGGTTTCATTTGCTGAATATGGAAAACACCATGTGGGTTATAAAATTATGCAAGATGCTTTCAAAAACTAGTGTAGGAACACTTCTTTTTGGGTCCTTTACAAACTATGCCTTGTTCTTTTTTGCTATAAACGAACTCTGTAAGACTTTTATGCCTGTTTGTTTAAACGGTTGGGGTGGACTCGGGCAATAATGCAGGAAAGCAGAAGTGGACGCTTCTTTGCTTCGTGACATCTACAGCCCCCTTTGGAGTTCCTGGAGTACTGGTGTGTAGCAGATTTTACTTTTCAGCAAAATTAAGTTGGCTTTATTTGGGCTACCTGGAACACTACATTGGGCTCCGACCACACACAGAAAACTGCCCTGTGTGGGTGTGTGGACAGCTTGTTAGCAGCTGTATTTCTAAGGGGTCTGCCACCATGTTCTTTACTTCTCAGAAGTTATTACCTTCTGCATGGCAGCTTTGCTAGCATCCCATTTTACTGTCATCTGTGTCTGGTGACATGAACATGATATTGGTTCATTTGGTCATGCCTTGTAACTCCTTGAGTCATAACTACAAATACCAAAATTGTTCCATGTACCCATCATGTATCAGGCAAAATACTCTGTTCAAACTGTATTGCCCCCCAGAACCTTTATTGCAGGTGGAATCAATTTAGCCTTTGTTACATTTAAAAAGGGTAGATGCCTAGAAGATGAGATCTGAGAAAAAATATTTTGCCTTTCAAATAGATGTTTCCAGGATTAAAATCTGGGATAGTTCATTTTTCTCCTGGTTTCAATAATTTATGTTTTCACATACCCTTCCTAGCTCTTTAAAGTGTAGATCTTACAGTTTTTATGTGTCTGTAAATCAAAAACTGCAGAACTCATTTTAGCCTCTTTAAAAAAAAAGTCACATCTGGACTAAGGACTTTGTATGCCAAGCTACAGCATCATGCACATACAGAGATGAGTTAAAATCTTTGGAAAAGGGAGGAGGTTTATAATAGGAATGATTTTTGGAGTAGAAGTATGAGGGCACCACTACAATAAATCTAGAGAACAGAGATAAAATGAGATCTTACGATGCTTTCACGCAGTTTGGCAAAAAGCAGTTTTGCATCTGAGTTCAGCTGATTCTGTCCAGGAAAGGCTATTAAAAGTGTACTTTTCAAATGCTTATGTTTCGCCGTATCCTTCTTGCCATTTTTTTAGAGTGTGAAAAAAGTCACAAAGTCAATGACCTAAAGGCAGAGCTGTGCTCCAGAGGTGCTAAAGATGGGATATTAGCCCCCTCCAACACTCACTCCCCTCCCACCTCTGGGTTTGCTCTGAGATGTGTCAGCTCCCCTTGGGGCTGCTGAGCTGTAGCTAACCCTGAGCCAGGCACATTTTGCAGATGTTTGGGTGGTTTGGTGGTGATGCAAAATTTACTATGACATTTCTTTGCCCTTCGGGAGCTCTATCTAAATCCACAAGGACTCAAAGGGAGTCACTACTGTGTTGGAAACCTCTAGGCAAAGTGCTAGAGTTGTCTGTGGAGTTTTTGTGCCCTCTAGAAATGCTCAGGCAGCACTTACCCCAGTTTTCGGGCTCCCTTGTGCCAGCAGAGGAGTGTGAAGTAGCCTTGCTGAACAAAAAGACCCAGCCTTGAGAGCTCCTGATTGGGAGCAAGGCTGTTTTCAGAGGTCCTAATAAAAACTAGAGCCCTGCTGAGTCTGGAAGAGCTTGGCATCTCCTGCAAGTGAGAGTCTAATTTTGTGGTGAATAGGTTTTTTAACCTTTGTGACAGTCTGAAAATGTTCGATTTAAGCTTTCGTACACTGGACTGACCAAAATAGAAGGATTAGAGCAGGATGAGAAGCAATATGCCCTGGAAAGTGCAATTATGTGGGAATCCATCTGAAAACAGCTGCCTGCAGGAATAGGCCAGGGGAGGCATTTTTAATACATCACCAGGCAATGAGGGAGTTGCATCTGTAGCTCAGCAGTTTGAACCCTGATCACATCAGCACTGTGTCACTGTCATTTTAGTTGCTCGTTATTCTTCTGCATGAAAAGAATCGACTTGATTAGCAGGAGACACAAGGAGCAGCAAGAGATCATTCTTCAGCCGTACTTTCTGAAGGAGATGATGCCTAAGGAAAGGCTTGGTTTGTTGCTCAACAGAGCAGGAAAGCTGTGGACCAAAAATACCATAGAAACAGAATGCTTAAAGCCTTTTGCTTCTTCATTTTCATTGTGAGTTCAGGTACATCCTAATTAAGTTTCGGAAGGTGGAGAATAGTAGTCTGAAGATCAAGCTTTTGAATTTGCTGCTCCTGCTGGGCAGTAGGAAGCTTAGCAGGAGAATGTTTCAAGTCCATAATGATCCTGGAGCCACAGGAAGTTATCTCTGAAAGCTCAGTGAATGTGGGTGAGGTTTTGGGAGAAGGTCAGATAGTATCTCTTTTCATGAAAGGTAAAATGGGTGGAATTGCCACTGAAGGCCAGTCAGCTTGAATTCAACTGTAGGAGAATACAGGAGTAGAGGAACTACATACAAGTAAGTACCTACCAAAAAAACCCCAAAATAAAACAAACCCCTTTGAAGTTTGTGAGGCTTCTGAGTCTGTCTTTACAGCATTCTTGGAAACACACTGGGAATTACAGACTGGATGAAATTACTGCAAGATGCAAAACACATTAGAAAAGTACTCAGGTAACATTTCACTGACAGAATGGAAGTATATCTGCAGAGGTCTGTTCTTGTTCAGGTATAAGTCAGTGCTGTCATTGATGTCCTACCTGAGGGACAGGAAATATCCTATTAAATTTAAAGATGAAACAAAATGAAGAGGGCAGAGCAGCCATGTGAAGGACAGGTTAAATGGTGTTGGCAACATGCAGAAATAGTCTAAACACAAAAAAGATAATGATAAAGGCAGGACTCCATGCTCAGTGCAGTTGTTTGCTCCTGCTAAAACCAGAATTAAGAACAACTGGCTGGGAACCTGTTCTGTGGAAAAAATGCAAGGTTGTTGCGAAACACAAGCTGAAAGTTCTTGAGGCAGGAACCTTAAAAGTAAAAGCAAGAAAACTTTATCCCCTCTTCTGCTCATCACTAGAAAGGCCTCAGCTGGAAGAATGGTCATATTTTGGGTGGACCCATGAAATTTCTTGCCACAAGATTGTGTGGGTGCTAAAAGCTTACAGGAATTTAAAAGCCTGAAAAACTAAATGGAAACAAAGCATCCTGTTCAAACAACAACATTTTATTTAGAGGCTCAAAAAAGTCCTGGGATAATATTGCTGCCTGTTTGGTCTGTGCTTAACCCCTTAGCAGGTCTGAGTTAAATGAACTTTCAGGCTGCCACACTATGTCCTTTCTTCTCTTCTGGCGTCTTCTTAGAGTCAGCAGTGAGGATGAGGGGTGTGGATGACGGGGTATCAGGTTGTACCAGAAGATGCCAATGGCTGCCAGGAGCTGCCCAGTCAGTACTGGAGGGCCTGTGGTGAGAGAAAGCTGGACAAAATGACTTGCTGGAGTGAGAGGATTCCTCTGCATGTAGATCTTGTATTATCTCCACACCCGACCATTCTTGGTGCAACTCCTTCTCTCCTTCTGTCCAACCTGCTTCCTCCTTGCCACGTCCCAGGCTCTACTGACACCCCCTCTGAATGTTGGTATACTTCAGTAATACTGCTTTTAATTTTGTTCCTGCACATAATTCTGAGGTCATCTGGTAATTCAGGCAGGCATCTAACATAGAATTTGGATTTATGTTTTAAAAATCTTCTTGACCTGAACAATAGATTACAGTGAGTGTGAAGAAGGTGTTGTCCTTTCCTGGCTAAGTTCTCATAAAGTTTTATATGAGAGATTAAAAAATAATAAAAGGAAGTGAAATAATAAAAGAGGAAATTATAGTAACAAAGGAGCAGAGCAATTGAGAAGATTCTGACTCCAGACAAAAGCGAGAGCAAAAATCCATCTTTCTCTATGAGGTTAGTGCAGCTTTTCTGGTTTTTATCATTTTGCTTTGGTGCATTTCACTCCTACCCTTTGCTGGGTGTGGAAAATGAAACTTATACTCTGGTGGTTTAATAAAGCCTATCATCTTGTTTATTTCAATCATTTCCTCACTGGGCTGAAAGCTTTAGGGATTTCTTTCACAGTAATTCTCCAGATCTCATTCTTGGTCATTACAGTGCAGCTGATTGCCACTAAGCAGATAGTTCCTCCTTTTTATTCTTTGCTTTCAGCTCTATGTTCTTATCTGCACTGAACTTCATTTGCATTTATTAGCTGTGTTGGTATTTAAAATATCTACTTTAAGACCTTCTTTATCTGTCTACATTGTTTCTTATTATTTGCTGTCTCTCATAATTTAAATGCAAACTCGAAATGTTTGTTCTGAATGGTTGTCAAAAGTCTTTGCATAAACTGTTGAGTGTGGACCTGTTCCAATTTCCCAACCACCAAATTCTCTCTAGCTGAGAGGTTACCTTTTCCAATTGCATTTCTTCCATGAATATCCTTATAGCTCTAGCTGCTTCCCACCTCTTGCTCCTCCTTTCCTCCCTGATGTGGGTCTCTGGTGGAGAGCTCGCTCATCTCCCTGAAAATGCCCACCTCGCCATCCTTGTGCAGGCCCCGCCATGTTGGCACAAGTGTGTTGTCTTAGCATCCACACTCCAACACTGCCACGGGGCAGTATGTGTCTTCTGGAGAATGTAAAACGTACCCTTATGGTGCTGGATTGAGGATTTTCACATGGTTCCATCACTACTCCTCATGTTTTCTCTGGTACAAGAGGTAATTTGCTTGGTGACGGAAGGCACCCTGCAGGAAATGGGTGATACCTACCTGAAGACAGGTTGCTTACAGTCAAAGTACAGATCCTGGTTCCAGTTTTTGATTCTGTCATAGACTTCTGTGATTTCAGGCAAACAAATCTCTCCACCCTATTTTCCCCTTGTGTGAAAAGGAGACTAAAATACTTACTGGCAGAACTTCTCTTTTTTTGTTGTTGTTCGCCTTTTCTCACATCTTAGGAGACAGGTTGTTCCCAAATAGAGCAGAACTAAGAACCTGCAAGTCCCAGGATGGTCGTGGGACACAGTAGGGCTGCAGTGCACACCAGCGTAAATACAGCAGCAGTCACCTACAAGCTGTGACAAACAAGTAAGGACAGACTCCCTGGGAGGGGAGCGGCTCCAGGCTGAGGGTCCAAAATTCATGTATTTATGAAGTGATAAAATAGCACTTTTCTGTAGCCATAACTTCAGTATCTCTCTTCCTCACTCCTGTCAGAAATCCCTTATTCTTTAGAGCTTGCCAGTGGTGGCAAATGTGACAGTCTTCCTAAAAAGTGGTGTCAGAAGGCCAGAGCCACAGAGAGTACAGGGTTTCTGCGCTAATATCTAGACCTCATGGAAGTGCATATGGGTCCAACACTTCGGGCAACAGTTATCACCATTTCCTTTTATCTGAGCCAATTAGTCAGAACTGGAACTATACTTCTACGGTCGGATTGAAAGTCCAGAAAAGTCAAAAGATCATTTCTATTGGCACTACAAGGCTATAGAGGTCTCAAGGGCATAGAGTGGAGCAATCTAAAACTGTTCTTCAAGTTTATTCAATGTTTTAAAGCTTGAAGGTATTTTACCATGCTATTTAAGGCAGAGTATTATAATGGTGGGAAAGTACAAAAATATTTTGCAATCTGTGGAAATTTAAAAACAAATGAAGCAGCCTACTGTCCCTGATGTCACCATACAAAGCTCTGAAAACACAGGAAACCATAAAGTACTATTTTCATTGCTGTTAGCGATAACATCTGTTTCTTGTGGCTCACACAGAAGGTACACCTCTCTCCCCCCAGGAAATTAAAACTCTAAGAGTCTTTGCCCCTTTGTTTTTAATTGTAAAAGAAAATTATAGTCCGTGCAGAAGATAGATGTAGAAAGTGTAAGAGTTTTGGTTTTGGAAGAGCAATTAGATACAAATTCTGGAAACAGTGCTGTAATTTCCATTGCAAACATTTTGAAAACTGTTTTCTGAAACTGTGAATTGTTTCTTTAATATCAGCTCTTTTGAACCTTTATCTCTGGATAGGCAAGGAACAAGTATATATTTATGTCTGCTAAAGCATACTGTCAGTGAATTGTAGACACCAAATTTAAACTCCATCAACTCAAAGAGTTAAAAAAAGCTATCATAATTTTGTATGTAAATAGTTTCCTAACATCACTTCCTTTGAACTTTCTCTGCCAGTATGAACACTTCCTTGTTGCTTGCTCGTTTACCAGGATGAATAGGATTTTACCTCTTAACGAATATCCTTCTATTATGGGTACCTAAAACACTGGTGATGCCTGCACTTTTTTCTTGCTTTGGTACCATATAGTTTATGGGTTGGTTTTTGTTTTTTGTTGTTTGTTTTTTCCCCCCTCTTTTTTTGTGGTCTTAGTTGTTGTTTGTTATCAAGGTTCTGTGAGTTGTGGTGCATTAAGAAGACCATCTGTTAACCTACTTAGGACTTACATGGTTGTTAAATAATTTGCCAACCTTTCAGGGAACTGGGCTTGAAAACAAAAATATGGCACCCCTTAATTCTGGTATCAAACAAGTCTTTATAATTTGTTTAGATTGGAAGACTAAAATGACCAAGTCTGCTTTCAAATGCAAACTGGATGATAATAATAACTGACATAATGAAGACGAAAAATTCCTACATAATTATAATGTTAAAGATACTACTTCTGAAGTTTTTTGCTGACAACTTTCCTTTTAGTTTTTTTTTTCATTGTTATAAACACACTCATTAAGCTATTCCCCTATCTGTAATTTCTCATGGAGGTTAATCTATTGTACAACATGTCAGTGTCTGTGAGTATATTTAGTTTATTTAACATTTTGCAGAGTCCTTTTGTTACTTTACTGAAGATATCCACAACCTTCTTAATGTTATAATTCTGTTTACTTCATTATTATTCCAGTTATAGTTGTGTATTCATTGTTGTCTTAAGCTATTGATGTATGTGTCTACACACCTGCAGATCTTCATCAAGGTATAAATTAACTGTCAAGTAAAGTCTTTGCGAAAGACTTCTGGGGAAGGGTAGCACTTAATTTTTGCACTTTTCTCCTTAACATCTTGCTGAGCCATAGCGTAAAACTTTTTGTACCAGGTTTATCTCACATCCTTTCATCCTCCAGACACGCTTATGCTGCTGCCCTAGACCTGTGCCTGCTCCCCTTGGCTACTGGTAAGGCTCAGGCCCATGTGCCTTGTCCTCATCTGGTGCCCAGGCTGGAGACCCACAAAGCATTCTCTGGTGCTGCAAAAGGCTGTTATTTAAAATCATTTCTTCCCAGCAGGTTTGTAAAAAATTTCAATTGCTTTTGTTACCGGAACATATTTTATTCTAGATATATGGAATTAAACACAATTCTTGGTGCTAATGAACTCTGAAAACTTCATTGAACTTAATCCATGGAGAATTTATGCCAGGGAGTTTTGAGGTCTATGAAACTATTTTGGGTGTCTCTGGTCTGTTTTAAATGAGCTTACAGGGAGTCTACAGTGGGAGAAGAATGATTATTTCTATGTGCAAACTGAAGCAGCCCTGTATGCTCAGAGTTTGCTTGAGGCTAGATTAACTCAGATGAAAGAAGACAGTATTTCTAGGATTTCAGTAAGACTAATGGAGCTAAAGATGCTGCTCATCTTTTCCTGTGAAATTCGGGAGCTACAGGGAACATAATGACTATCTGATTATGTATCTAGAATACTATAGATACAGAATTTCCTGATATATTTTATGCTCCAGTCCAACAAATTCTGGTGCATTTGGAGCATGGGAGACTATAGCAAGGTTTTCCTAAGGTTTTCAAAAAGCTAATTTAAAATCTGAACCTTAAGAATCTAATTTTAAGCTTGAAAATGCATCTCCGTGAATGATGACAATCTCACAAGAGGGATGAAAACATCTTACCTACTCCTTGATGATGAACAAGTACTTTGACCCATGTTTAATTGTAGAAACCTGCAACAGGTTTCCAGCAGCAAGAAGCAATTACACTCCTACATTTGTGCATTCAGAAGACACAAGTAGAGCAAGTAACAGCAGCAGAGCAAGTTTGGAGTCTTTTAATTACAATCAGCTTCCTTAAGTGTTCCATGAGGACAGTTTAAAGGACCCTCTCCTCTTTTTTTTTTTTTTTAAACACAAGCTTCATTTTGTTTAGGTCTTCATCATTTTGGTCTTGAGACAGTGACAGCAATATTTGCTACATGTTCTTTTCACATGACTAAGGTGCATGCAAGTGTGGAAACTTCCCACAATTGGGAGATAATAGGCAAAACCCTAAAGTCTTATGGGTAAAACATGTCTTTGGAAATCTGAGCAGGGGAAGCTTTAAACTCTGCATCGTGGTTACAAGAGATTCTGGTTGAAAGAAAAATCCCCTTTTTTGAGAAAAAAGAAACAGAAGCATGAAAAAGACAAATCATTTTAAAAATAGCTTTATTTGTCAGATATGTCCCAGAACCCTGTTTGGATGAACTGGGAATCATATAACCACAGCATGAAATATGGATTAGATGTGTTTTATACTTTGCAGTGGGTCTTTATGATAGCTGAAAAATTGAAAACAAGAGCAATGCACGTAAGTCACCCAGGAGCAACTGAATGAGCCTTCAGACCTTCTGCTAGGAGTCAGCGTGCTTCTGAGGGGAAGACAGTCACCTGGAGGCTTGGACTTGGGATCTATTCCTCACTTTGCCTGGCATGGCGGATGAGGAGGAGAGAAGGCATTTCTCTGTGAGATGATCCTGCTAATCTGTTTCTGCTTCCAAACAAAAGATCTTGGTAGGGCCCTGCTCTCTGAGTGGTATCCAGCATAACACAGCCCTTGGTGAGCCAACTGACTTTAAGCATGAGGAGAGAATCAGTGTTTTTTTCTTTTTTTTTCCTCCCCTTCCATCTATTTAAGTGAAACCTCCATATCTATTCCTTGTGCTTTTTCCAAGATAACCACTCTGTCTCAACATCCTCAGTATCTGAATTTCCAGTTTGGGAATAGTAAACTTTAAAATAATTAGTCAAGTTCAGGAAGTTTACTTTCTTCTGTAACAACAGGGCACATGGTTCTGCTTAAAAAAACTATCTGCTGTCTTCCTGTAACCTATTTGTTAATCATGTTTTGATGACTGACTTCTGGGCACAATCCCAAGAATTTTTAAGACAGTCTTTAATAACCACTAATATGTCTGCATACAAAACCAGATGATTATTATTCATGGGTGAGATTACGCAGAATTAAACTTTCCCAAACTGCAACGAACATTCAGCTAGACATGAAAGTAAGCTGAATTTCCATTTGGTTTGCTTCTTGCTGAGCCTTCAAATTATAAAGTGAAGCAAAGCCAAAAGATTAATACAATGAAAACAAAGATTGGGAAATTAAATGACACGATGCAATTTTCTGCCTCATTGGGCTGGCACCAATAATATGCAAAGGAAAGCCTGCTTAGTGTTGGTTAGCTGCTGTATAAATGTGGGACAATCAGTCTTCTTCTCCAGGGAAGGTATTTTCTTGAATCATATAGCCATTGACTCTTCCAATTACCAGAGACCCCATGAACAGCTTGAGGCTTGGTTTTTTATTTTCTTTTTCTGTTCTGCTTTGCCATATTACTGCTATTGCAGTTTACACAGGTACATGATTTCTCATTATCTCTAATATTTTAGTGAAAGATAAGGAGAACACATTGAAAAGAAAGAAGTGAAACCCTGCAGCCTCCTGCCACCTCCATAATTAAATATTAATATTTCAGAAAATGTTACTTTAGGGAGCCCATAATGGACTATCTGTTAATCATCTCTTTCAGTGTACTTTTAATCTATTACATATTCAGGCTGCTGTTAGGGTATTACTGGAACTGTGTCATTGCTTATAACTGTCCAGGGAGAGGCATCATCTTCTAGCTTGCTTCTCTGGATTATTTACATATTAAAAAGCTAAGTCCTCATTATTTTAAAGATTTGATTAATATTTGAATTTCTGTTAAACAGCTATGAGCCCAAGGCCTGTTTACTCCCAGCAGGTCTGATTTGCTTTGCCACTGAGTCTGCAAGACTTGTGACCTTGGGAGGAAGGATTTGTTACCTATGAATACACTGGTGTTCTTGCAGTGAAACTCAGAACCATACTGATGGCTTTACGGCATCCTGTGGTGTGTCCAAGTTATTGGCCAATGGCTGACTTTTCTTACAATGCAACATCTACAGAATAAACTCTGAACTGGGGTTCAGGAGGACTAGTGTTGGTCCTAGTTTGAATCCTGACATGGTGCATGACCCCAAGTAAGTTTCTTCTGCCTTTGTTTTACCTTCTGGTCTTGTTTGTTTGGTAACTTTAAACTCTGAACCCTTGAGAGTGGGGCATGCCTTGCAACTGGATGGTTTGTACAGCAACTCTCGGTCCAATCCCTTTCTGCAGCCCTGGTTTTGACACTTTTGTGTAGAGTAAAAGGAACACTTAAATTTTTCATGGTGGTTATACCTGCTGGGACAGAATGAGGCATGCATGGATTAACATTATCTTGGTATTCTCTAACTACTGGATGCTTGAATCTTAATGTACTTAATGCTCTTAGTATTCACTCCTGTGTTATTTTATATTTCATTTTCTATTAATCCCTTAGTTATATATGAGGGTGCAGCATTTTCCTGGGGATATCAGTAGGCTTTGCAAAGCAGATCTGGTCAGATAACAGAAGACCCATCAGCTGCAAGTGGGAAATATTTAACCTGAGGAAAAGGTACACGTGCATTAGCAAGAGTGACAATATCTCACTGATCAGCCAGGTTGGTGGGTTTGGTAGATTCTTTGTGAGGTCCATCTGACTAAGAGCTGCTCTTTACTGCAGATGAGGTAATATTCTATGTTACAGTATATATCTCTCTCTATATTACAATATTCTATGTTACAGAAGAACCTGAAATAGTCTTATCCTCCTGTTACTGCACCTTATTGCCTGGATGTGATACCATGGCACTGATGTTTCTTGTGAAAGATTTTAGCAGCCTGACATTTCATAGTGAAATTTCCATTATCTTTTTTCCACTATGCTCTATTGTATTCAGTGATTTGCACCTCTGGGTGTTACACCTGTTCTTAGATAAGGTGCTTCTTGCACTTTTAGCATCAGTGCTGATAAAAGTCCACAACTTGGTTAGGATAGTGCAATAAACCGAAGTATGAATTTCAGTCCCTCTTTATTTGTCTTGAGTAATATCTGCTCAGTTGCTCAAGCGTGTGTTTTCAGCCATTTCATTGAACTGCAGCTAATACAGACTACTTGCTGTGTGTATGAAATACTGTCCTTTGCAAATTTTCAGAATTCCTTGGTTAGGTATTGCAAGCCGTTATTCCAAATTAACTTGCTGTAAATACTATGCCTGGTGAATATTACTGTGGTCTGACTCATTGCAGTGCTGTATAATGTGTTTCTAAGTTGAGTTACTTTGACAAAACGACTGTAATAATCAAGTATCAGCAGGTAGTGGTTCTGCCTATGTTCATATAAATCAGGCACCGATTGCTGCCAAGCCTCTATTAGGTGCATCATGAACTATCATTGCTTACTTGCTGTTTTTTCTGATACTTTACATAAATAAAACAGTCTAGGAGAATTTATGTTACTTGTGAAGTCTTTCTGGAAAATTCCTGTGCACTTATTTGCCTTTTGTACAGTGCCACATCTTAGCATCCCTCACACACTTTCTTCCAAATGTCTGGAGGAAATACTCTCTGTAATCCCTTGTTTTTTTCTTTAAAAACTTCTGGTCTTGTTCATATCCCACATGCAGAGCATGATTTTTTTAAAATCCAAACATCTCTGATGGCCATGCTGTGTGCCTGACATCCAGGCCTCTATGGCTGTATTAAAAACAAATCAATGGTATCTACACACTGTGCTTCCCTTCCCATTTCCCCATTTCTGTTGGCAGATCGTAAATGTGAGTGAAAATCTGTCCCTTCTCTTTTGTATGCCATCTTCCTGTTACACGAGAGGACAGCTGCTACAGGATTTTCTCTCTTTTTCAGACTTTTAATTTGAGTCATTTGAGTGTAATTGTCATCCTTTGTATTTTGGACATTCTTGTCCATCTCCCTCATGACCAGTTGCTCCCTTCTGTCCCTCAAACCTCATGGAACTGCTGACATTTCTCTTAATCTTTGTATAAATACTAACAAGGAGTCCACAGCCTCAGTATAGTTCAGTTCCTTTGTGGAGGTTGGTGCTTAAATCCTTGCGAGTTTTCTCCTTTGAGGATCAGACCACATCACTTCCCCTCTCCTAATCTCGTTGCCTTTTCTAAGATATGAAGTGCTTCTAATGTACAGAAGTGCTTTGCTCCTAATGCAGAAATGGAACTAACGACCTCTCTGCTTCCCCCAGCAGATGAAAGTACATTGTATCTGTTCCTACCCACTGAACCCAGCCTTTGTGGAATCTTCGCAAGTTACGTCTGAGAGGGTGGCTGTGGTACAATTTTCCCCTTTTTAGATGTGTGTGGGTCCCAAGACTCTTTGCACATTCAAATTGGCCCAGCATGTGTTTGTTTTTTTATTACTTGCAGCAATCAAGCTAGCCCATTCTGAGGATTCCTCCACCTTTCCAATTACACTTAATTATGCTGTATGCTGGAGCTGCTCTCCCACTTTGGCTGTAATGCTACTGACGCGCATTGCTCTACATGCTCCACTGACATCATTACGTTCAGTGGTAGCTTGAGTTCTTCATTGTCTTAGCAGATGTCCCATGCCCTCCAACGTGTCAGTAAACCTCTTAATTTCCTCTGCCTTGAGTTGTCATTATGTGGATTCCACTGTATAGTTCCAAGATTTATGATTTTTGCAGCTTTAAGTCACACTGCTAAATGTTTTAGTTTTTCTTTTTCCTATTGTGCTTATCAGAATGAAATCTAGATTTTTTCCAGTTTTCCTTTAACACTGTATTTCCCTGCTATGTGTAGGAAATGCTTCCTGTGTCCTGCTGTTGCCATTCACATTCATGCAGTGCTTGGGTCTAGAGGTTGACTCGGCTCTTCTTTCATTCTCTTTCTGGGATACAGTTGCTAATGTCTTTCAGGAAGTTTTGAGGGTTGATAGCACCTTTCCTGGATCTATTAAGATACCTGTTATCTGTAGCTCCCTATTATCTCTTTCCTTACTTTGTTTTATAACGTCGTAGCCACTCAGCTTTGAAGGTAAATGAGGGCACGCATGGACTAGTTTTGACATGTTTTACCCATCCCCAGGCTGCCTTCAGTGTTGAAGGCAGGTGATATTGCCCCTTGAATGGAAAGCCCATGAGCTTTCCATGAAAAGGATAACTACAGCCTTGATTTTCTCTAGTCAGAGGCCTCTCCCTACTTCTCCTTCCTCAAAATGACACAAGTGAACACCTGTCTCACAATGGTTGCAAAAGCATGTTGTCTTGTACTAGATTTCCTCTGAAGAGATGCTTCTTTATTACTAACTTTTTATTCACTTAGCAGCACAGCCTGCTGCTGGCTAGCAGTTCCTTGTTCTTCTTATTCTGCCAGTCCTTGCACTGCTATATGGAAAACTACTTGTTTGCACAGTGGGCACTGCCATCGCTCTCCCAGAGACAAGGACCTATGACCAAACAACCAGACCAGTCCCAGGAACAGAGCAAGCATGGGCTTTTCCCATTTCTGTGCCTCACGTGCACACAGTGTTAAGTGTTATGTAGATTTCATAAAATACCTCTGTAAGTTTAAATTGCATGGGTGGACATGAGGATTTGGAGCTACTTCTGCCCAAGTAAGTCCAAAGCTTAAAAGGCTGATTTTTTTTCTTCAGTTGTTTGTCTCAGGGTTTCCTAGATAGCGAAAGACTGAGATGGAAAATGTTTGCTCACGTAGGCTAACTGTAAGTATATTTTCCTAGCCTAGGAAATCTTCACTTTTACCTTACGACTCACTACTGTTGCATTTCAGAATGTCTGAAATTTGGTTTCTTGGGTAAGCAGACAATTTCTTTTATTAAAGGAGCTGTTAAAGTGCGTGGGTATGGCAAAGACGGGAGCTTTTTATGTTTAAATCTCTGACTTTCTAGCCACTGCAGCCCTGATCAGCAGGATTGAAAGCAAATAAAAAATCACTTTTCTTTGTAAATTGACAGATAATTAAGTGATATATTGATTTAGTTCCACCAATTAAAATGGCAGGCCTGAAACTTTATAGGGGGTCAGTGGCGAGGCACTGTGCCTGTTTTATGTCATTAGCTTTCCTACAGATGTACTAAGTAACTAGTTTGGCATGTGTTTTCTGTTAGTGACTACAATAAAGGCTTTATACGGGCACAGTATAAAGTGACCAGGAAAAGTGACTCACAGTCAACTCTATAATGGTGGGTAGGGCTTAGCTTTAGAAGGACTAGTCTTGTTAACTTAGTAACTAGAAAATTTCTGTAGTAAAATCAGGCTACATATGCTTCCCTGTAGTGCATGGGAGGCAGAAGTGCCGACAACGGAGCATCAAAAAAGTTGAGTGAAGAGGTGCCTAAGCTCCCGCAGATACAATACTGAAAAGCTCTCTGTTCTCAAGCACAGGTAGGCAAGCACCCAACCCTTGACTGGAAAGAAATGCTTTGCTCCTTCTTTTGGATGACTAGTCATGAACCTGTTCCAGAAGCTAGGTGACTTGATTGATTCTTAAAATGATTGATTTTTGTTGCTCTTGGTTCTCCTTCCTCTACATCCAAGATCCCACTGATGAAATCCCATGTTTACTTGGGAGCAGAAAAGTGAAAGGTTGTGTTGGGTCTGAATTCCCTAATGGCTAGGCTATTTTGTGGGTCTTCCTCTGCTTACTCATTCAAGGCAGACAGAGTGAGGATTTGAACTTGACCTCTGATATCTGAGCATGCTTACAGGATGTGGCCTCCCAAGAGGGCTTGAGACTTACTGGACAAGAGATTTTGGTCAGTTCAGTGACAGTGTAGTAGAAATATTTGTGCATTGGAAATGATACAGTCAGCATCTGACAATATCTTGAAGATCTAAGTTTTGGATTAGATCACTTGAAACTTCAGTGAGATCACCTAGGTACATCTGTAGACGTAACCGTTTGTCTTGCCTTTCCTTTGTGTGAGAGTGTCCCAGGCAAACGTGTGCCTACTGGCATTTTAGACCCCTAAAGCCTCTGTCTTGGTGTGCCACTTTGTTGTGCTGTACCTGGCTGCCTGCCACAGCTGTGCATGCTCAAATTACCTGTTGAGTGGAGCAAGAACTGTTTCAGCCTCCCATAATCAGACTTTATTAAAAAGTTAGAGCAAGTATGACTGATTAAGAAGTGCTGGCACTAGCTAGCACAACGAAGTTCTTTGTCTGAAATCAGCTAGGAGCTGCAGTTATTTACTCTTCTGTGTAGTTTATTTTAAATGTCTTGTCTTTTCTCCATCTCTCTCTCTCCCTTGAAATGAACCTATAATCTGATACTTTCTTCTGAACCATAATTGACTACCTTCTATTATTGACAAATGTCATTCCTACTGATAGAGGCAATTATTACTTAAATTAATAACACCTAGGTGGTACCTGAAAGTTTTACATGAATTCCCTGGCAGTTATTCATTCTATACTTACCTACATAAAAGGATACAAAGAACTTGAATGAAAAAGAAATTCTTCAAACTCTTAGTACTGTCTTCTCGTGGGAAGAGTGGATCAGCAGTTTTCCAAAGTGTGAACTGCTTGTGTTGGAAATATTGGTCAGCTGAGAAGCTTAACTGAAGGTTTATATTGCTCCTTACACCATGTCCTGCAGGATGCCACTAAAAGTAAATAAATAAACACATGGAACAAGAATTTTCTATGAAATAGGTTTTGTCTTGTTTTAGTGCTGATCCTAACATAGTTTGCTTTGTCTGTAGCAGATGATCAGTGCTTTATAGCAACCATCTCAGCTATACGTGTTTAGCTTTGCATCTCAAGTGTCTGAACTCAGCGTCTTAGTCCGATGTCGTCATGATTTTTGCACCTTAGTAGAGGTGAAGGTGGAAAAAAACTTCCATATGGAGAAGTCTTTGTTTTTTGCCTTCTGCCTTGGAATATATAAAGAGGGGAAACCTGCAAGCGTTAGGACTGAATAATAATTTTCCCTGATTAATTTTGTCAGTTGAAGCATCATTGATTCTGTATAGCTGGTGCTGATACTTTGCAGTGAGTGTGAGCATGGTGAAGCCGCACATCTTCAGTGACGTCATTTAACTGTTATGCAGTTCCAATTCCCTAGATGAAATGTCTGATTGTGCTTTCCTGAAGTTGGAGTAGACCTCAGCCAATGTCAGGCATTTGTGAAAACAACAGTGAAAGCAGAACGGTTTCTGATTGCAGGATAGGAGTGCTGAAGGATTTTGAAATTATCTTCATTGCAGCTGGAAAGCAATAAAGCAATAATTTAGGAGGTCATGTCCATTTTAAGCATAGACATGGCTTTATCTTCAAGGACCAAGGCAGTGTCAATTTATATGCAAATATATTCTGCAGTTACTCTGGGTTTAAAAATGCTATGGGGCTTCTGACAAATGGTGACACTGGCTTGTGCATGTTCTCCCTTTTTGTGGGACAACTATAATAATTCTTTTCTTAACATAAAATCCTGTATCAGTCTCTTTGCCCAAAGCTTAAAAGAAAAAAAGGTGAAAACATAATGAACAGGGCAACCTTGTCCTGAATCCTAATGGCTTTCTGATGAGGTAAACAATGACTCTTAATTAGAAGCTAAAATTTTTAATTAAGATGATTCTTCAGTAATTATCTCAGTTGTCTGCTTCACTGGATTTTAATGAAAAAGATTGATTAGGTATAAAACCAGTAGCATAATTAAACATTCAGGGTCTACATTGGTTATTGAGGTGAAAGTAATGTGATTAACTTCAAAGTGCATTTTTCAACAAATGGTGTAAGACAGTGAAGCCCACTTCAGGTGCCATGCTGCCCCATCCCAGCTCCTTCCCTCTTTCCCTGCCTGCCCAAGTTTCACGAAGTGAATATGCAGGAACATCATTTTTGGGCAATAGTTATGTTGAGCGACAGATTATAATGGCACAATTTAAACTAAGGCCGTCACAGTGGTTCTGAATTCCACATGTCAAGGGGTTTTAGTAAATGGACTGGAACTTGTCACACAAGACTTCAGACCCAAGAGTAGGTTTGTTTTTTGTTCTTCTGTGAAGTGTGAAATAATTAGTTCAGTAGTTCTGTTTTTACATGCGCTCAGAACACCCCATACGACCCAACCGGAGAGAGATGGCATTCTGTGGTTCGTATGACTACAAGGATGGTGCCAATCAAAAATCTCATTTCTGCTTCCTTTACTCTCACTAAGCAGTCCCTCACTTTATGGACAGTGTCACTGAAAACAAGACTAAAAGTTTATCGAAGTGCAAAATTTGTTCTGCAGAATAAATGGCTACTTTGCTTCTGATTGTGATTTTATAGCCTTGCTAGACCAGAAGAAACTATGTTCAGCATCCTGTTAGTTAATCACGATAAACCTTGTAGCTGTCACTGTGAGGCAAACTGGGGATGATTTTCTTCTGGAAGTTGTTGCCATTACAGCTGGAAATAAAGATGTCTGTACTGAGAAACTGACCTTGAGAAAAATATGAAATCAGACTTTCAAACATTGTCAGAGTTGTAATCTCAGTGAGAAAGTATGGGCGTGTGTGGAAGGAAGCTGGTTGCCTGCTTTCTTTTTTACTTCATGACACAGAATTCAGAAGCCCTATCTGGAATTCAAGGAGTTTCCCAAAGCCTTTGTTATGGATCAGTCTGTTGGGAGTCATCCCACAATATTATGCTTCTTGCCAGTTGCCAGAAGAAGGAAATGTGGTAGAAGTGCCAAAAAGGTCTCTTTGTACAGCTATTCCAATGAAAGACTGCCTCACATTGATTCATATTTTGTTTCATTTTTCCAGTGTGAAGGCAAAAGATGTTTTTCTATGATTGCATCAGTTGACCAGAGAACAAGACATTGAACCATAGGTTTAATTCTCCTGTTTTTTGGCTATATCAGCACACATCAATTACTGTTAAACTTAATTCTCTTCTCAAATTCCTCAGCTAACGAAGAAGCCAGCAGACTACATTTCACGCTTTCCCCATTAATTGTTGGAATACTTCCTCAGTGCTAGACAGTCTTAGTTAATCATTAGTCACATTAGCAAAAGATGTAACACTTCTTCTCTTTCTGTTGATGGCCCTGACCATCAGAGTTAATGTGAAAGAAGCATGATGAAGGAGCTTGTGGTTTATATGAGTACTTGCACTTAGTCTTCCATGACATACAGTAATATTCAAAGCCATCTCCCCAATCACATGGTTCTAACTAGACAGGCAATAGCCTGCATAGAAGAAATTCTCCCTTGTACCCTATTTTCTCTACCCTTGAAAAAATATATTTGAGGGACCTTTTGTTTTTTAAAAAAATAAATTCTGTGTCTCTGGGGTATTCTGAATGTAGAACACCTGGAAAAATGTCTGGCTATGTTACCCATATGGAAAAGAAAGGGAATTCCTGCAAGGACAATTCTTTGTCTTAATCACCAGATAATCTAAGAAGTAAATCTAACATACTTCCATGGCTTTCCCTGCTGTAATGGGAGCCTTTGTAAGGAGTCATATGCTCTGGTAACCTCTGTATAAGTACTCTCTGCCTGGGGAGTGTTGGATTTGAACATATTATTTTTATTTCATGCTTCCTTCGTATTTGGAAGGTCAATGGCTCTTCTGTGTTTACTTGGCAAACAAATCTTGGAACGCAGAAGACTTGGAAAAACCTGCACGTTGTTTCTGGAAAACACTACGCACCAGGTTTCGCTTCCAGTGTCCACACGTTGCAAGGAAGAAAGAACTCAACGGAGATGTTTTCTTGACAAACAGGTCTGCTTATTGAGGGAGATCCCTCAACAGACCCTGGCACCCCTCAGAGCAGCTGGAGGTAGCAGATTGTGCAATGCTGATGGGTAACATTGCCTTTCCATCACGTCTGGAGCATAGCTTGGCTGGTTGTATTACTTTTGCCTATGTAATACAACCGACTTTTATGGTCCCCAAATATTTTGGGTCATTTTCTCAAAGACATTCTTTCACTTCTTATTTATTGTGACATTATAGCAAATGAGTAGAAGTCCAGATTTTTAATGAATGTTGCAACCACTACCTCTTGTAGAGCTGAACATACTAATGTGCTGGTTAGCTTGAGCCTACAAACACAAGAATCAAATAAAAGACTGGAAAGAAAATAATCCAGTGTTTGGTCTCATAGTTGCTCAAATTTTCTGTTGAAGAGTGTGTTATGTGCTTAAAAAAGGCCAGGGTATACAGTTTTGTGCATACCATATTAATCAGTATCTGAAATCTGTTGCTGACCAGCTTCCTGGAATGCATTTGTCATGGCGGTCTTTTGAAATCAATTGAAATGTATCTTTTCCTCCAGCTAACTGACATGATAGATTGGTAATAATCAAATGTTATTTGTGCAATGTCAGTCTAGCTTTTCTGCCGTGAGTGATTGAATATCCTTTAAATATCATTGTGGCATTGCTCCTGAATCGAAACCTAATGAGAAAACTTTATAAATGGACTAAAGTCGTGTTTCCAGCTCCCAGTTGTGCACTCAGTAGAGACACATCTTGCTTTATCTCTGCACTTAGTAGAAATTGTTTAACAGGCTGCTCCTGCGAACTGTCAGGCCAAATGCAAAGCGCACATGCAGTATGTTAATTAATGTTTAATGATTCTTTTCTGATCAGGCTTGAAATCCTTTCTGTGCAAGTGATTATAAGTAATTCTTTAGCTGTAACAAGATCATTTGATAATAAGGCTGATAAAAGAAAGCAATTATTTAAATATCAGCAGCTTAATATCAGTAATGACTATCTCCTTCTTGTTCAGGCTTTATGCAAATATGTTAATGCAGTGTAATTTCAATATTAATTTTCATGGCACTGGAAGAGAACATAAACACAAGTACAGTGGAGGTTTCCCAAGGGAGAGGGATTTTCAACATCAGGTTCCTCTTACTGCCTCACTCTAGTTGCTGGTAAGAAAGAGGTAGCATATGCATATACATAATTTACCTAGTCACTATAATTTTTAGTAAGAAGGAATTTTTCTTGCTCAGTCTGGTCAGATCAGCTTATAAGGTTCTGTTAAATGCTTTGCCATGGGTTCTGTCTCATGGGAAGAAACAGTTTATTTGTGGAGCTTCTCTGCTCTGAGTCTTGTCCAGGGCTACATCTTGCATATGCAACAGGGAGGAGGTTCAATAATTTTAATGGACAAAGTACTATAAGGTTTTTCTCTGAAACCACTCTAGTCAGAGTCTACTTACGATTGATTTGTGCTCTGGTAAGAACTATGCTCATTTAAGAAAAAATGTCCTATAATTTTGCAAGACAAGCGGAGGAATCACCTTTTCTCTTGGGAGATTTGAAACCAATTCACATGCACTGAAGCTCTTTGTGCCAGGATCAATGCCTTGCGCTCATGCTACAGAGTTTGATCTTGCAAAGTAGATGCAATTGAGAGGTAACTACTTTTCCTCCAAACTAACAAAAATATGAATTGTCAAATAATGGCTAATGACCTGAATTACTGTGATATTTGGGAACACAAAGTGGCAAAATGCTATTGTGCTGGTTTTGGCTGTTAATTTTCTTCATAGTAGCCGGTATGGTGCTATGCTCTGGATTTGTGTTGAAAATAATGTTGATAACGCAGGGATGTTTTAGTTATTGCTGAGCAGTACTTGCACAGCAGCAAGGCCTTCTCTGCTTCTCACCCCACTCCACCAGTGAGTAGACTGGGGGTGCACAAGAAGCTGGGAGGGGACACAGCCAGGACAGTTGACCTCAATTGACCAAAGGGATATTCCCTGCCATAAGACGCGGTGGTCAGCAATAAAATCTCTGGGGGAAGTTTGTTAGGGCTGCTGTTCTTCAGAGACTGGCCGGGCATTGGTTGGTTGGTGGTAAGCAACTGTGGTTCTTTGCATAATTTTTTTTTTCTTTTTTAAAATACTTTATTTCTTTTTCCTTATTAAACAGTCTTTATCTTAACCCAGGAGTTTTCTACCTTTTGCTCTTTTGATTCTCTCCCCCGTCCCACCAGGGAGGAGTGAGCAAGTGGCTGTGTGGAGCTTTGCTGCCTACTGGCATTAAACTACACACAGAAACAATGCCTCAAAATCCCTTTAGATCTTTTTCTTTTTCTTGCTTGTACCAAATTATGGCCAACCTGACTGGCCTGGTTTTTGGTACAAAATGCTAATCGCTGGTGACCCTGGCGCTAAACAATAGCTGCTAGACTGGGCTTGTGTGTTTCTGAAAACTGAAGTATGCCTGGGTCATCAGCACAGGAAAGACATGGATCTGTTGGAGAGGGTCCAGAAAAGGACCACAAAAAATGATCAGAGGGCTGAACACCTCTCTTATGGGGAAAGGCTGATAGAGTTGGAGTTGTTCAGCCTGGAGAAGAGAAGGCTTCGGAGAGACCTGATAGCAGCCTTCCAGTACCTGAAAAGGCCCTACAAGAAAGCTGGAGAGGGGCTTTTGA
>Ga0181612_116387_pt1 | contig 22038 bp, 14 predicted proteins | sample HoacroProtozoa21_FD_119630 | JGI IMG/M metagenome (GOLD analysis project Ga0181612, IMG submission 119630) | Hoatzin crop microbial communities from Cojedes, Venezuel. Combined Assembly of Gp0051906, Gp0051904, Gp0051908
TCGCTACTGCTTAGCAGTGCTTACACAAAGTCAAGGCCTTTTCTGCTTCTCACACTGCCCCGCCAGCAAGTAAGCTGGGGGGGGCACAAGAAGTTGGGAGGGGAAACAGCTGGGACAGCTGACCCCAACTGGCCAAAGGGGCATTCCATACCATATGACATCACACTCTGCAAAATAAAGCTGAGGGAAGGAGGAGGAAGTGGGGGACACACTTGGAGTGATGGTGTTTTCTCTTCCCAAGTAACCATTAGGTGCGATGCAGCCCTGCATTCCTGGAGATGGCCAACTTCAGCTGCCTACGAATTCCTTGTTTGCTTTGCCTGTGCACATAGCTTTTGCTTTACCTATTAAACTGTCTTTATCTCAGCCTGTGAGTTTTCTCACTTTTACTCTTCTGATTCTCTCCCCCATCCCACGGAGCAAGGGGAGGGTGGGGGGGGATGATGAGCAAGCAGCTGTCTGGTGCTTAGTTGCCAGCTGGGGTTAAACCGTGACAACCATCTGAGCTCAAAGTACAACATAGCAAAATGACCCAGAAATCAAACAAGGCTTAGGTTTTGAAGAAGCATCACGTTTTAAAAAGTCCATGCCACTCACGTAATAAGCTGGTTTCTGGTTAAAGTTTTCAGAAGAATGTCTGTTCAGCTGCTGGACACTTTCTGAAGAAGATTAAAATAAACCTTCATCCTCTGCTATAGGCTCTGGTTACCAGTTTCTGATTTATTATCCATTTATTTGGAGCAGAGGAATTGCCTCTAGTCCTCTTGCTCTCATCCCAGCTGCCTACTCTCTCTATATATGTGGATGGCAGAAATGGCTCCATGTTCTTTCAAATGGGGCAATCTTTTTAACCTTGATGGGTTTAAGTGACAGGAGGGAAGCACTGTTGCAGCAGAGAACAGTTTCTTTCTTGCCTTTATTGCTTTCCAGGACTGTAAATCTACCAACATCTAACCTAGTTTCCCCAATTTCTGGTTCACGAAAACCTCATATTCAGTTCCAGATCACACTTTGCCCTGGCAAAAAGAAACACACCCTACTCCGGACAAACAATCCTGCTTATCGTCTACACAAAAAAATAGTCGGTTTTCAATCAAGTTTCATTTCATGTGGGCAAGGCTGTACACCCCAACATAACATGCACTCTTGCATTCACAGTGCAAAAATGTTTCGGTCTTTTAAGTGGAGCAAATAGTAGCAACATATTTCACTCAAGGGTTTTTGGAAGTAGAAAATAAATATAATAAAATAGTGGAAATCTCTAAAAGCCTGCAGCCCTAAAACACCAGTGTAGCTTTCAGTATAGTCTGCTGGTCTGGGAATTGCAGGGAAGCAGCTCTCTGATAGCTGGCATCGGCAGTCGAAAGAAAGAGCAAGATTCTCCCCCCAGAAAGGGAGAAGACCTTATCCTGTGTTTACTATCTACCTTTGGAAATGTGTCTCTTCATCAAAAATGCAGTTAAGCTTGTGCTCCTTGTTACACAGCACAAGAACAGAACCATACTTAATTTCCCTGAAATGAGTGGCCTTCCTGAGGAAAACCTGTTCCCAACAGCCTTGCAATGACACATTCCTCGCAAGAGGAGAAATGGGAATTGTGCTGCTATTTTGTAGAGACAAGAATTTTGGTAGCCCCCACTATCCACCAAGTGCCCTCTCCCCCCATCCCAATGGGGTAAGAGAAGCATGGAAGCTGGCACCTTGGCCAGAGATGAGTGGTTGTTGAGTCCAGGGTTCCCACAGGAGCTGCAGAAGACAGCAAAGGAGCTGAGGGTGTTTGTGTGAGGATCTCCCTTTTCCACTGTCCAGGCAGAAAGGCTGAAAGGAAAGAGCTGGAAGAGCAGCACCATTGGACTGCAGCGCTGCAGGCTTCACCCCTGAGCTCGGAGGCAGCGTGGCAAGGGCTCAGAGGCTACCTCACCATTGGAGGTACGGACACAATGCAACCAAGCACTGAAGCATCCTTCACAGCGGCCAAACAGAAGTTACCCTTAGCATCTGGAGGCGGACTTGCCAGATGCATCTGAGATTTCACTACCGACTGGTAACAAGCAGCAGGAAGGTGGTAAAGTGGTATGTCAAAAGGCACAACACAGCCTTTTCTGCATAGGGTAACACAAGGATCGTGCTGTGACCAAATTAATGGTCTGTATCCAGTCATAGTTCAGGAGTGAATTCCCATCTGCCTGGAAAATGCCATGTCACCATGCCCGAAGTGCACGCGGGCCACTAGACATCCAACCCAGAGCAACCCTGGAGTTCCAGGGAGATGGAGAAGGTGTTACTTGCTGTTGCCAATATAGTGCTGCTTTATTACTGTTAACTCTGTGTGGCTTTCCCTCCACAAGAACATTTTATTTGCCTCCCACAGCATCAGTGCTCATGAGAAAAGAATATTTGCTTAGAATTTTAGGGGATTAACAGCGTGAACAACGTCTCCAGGCAGACACCATCTAGTACACTTTAAGAGAAGCCCTGGAGCTGTCTGAACCTTGCTATTGCTTCCAGTATCATCTGATGGGAATTTTACGGGTGTGAGAGACTGCTTATTGTCCCAGCAATCAGAATTCATATTGAGACCAATGTTTCTCCTTATACTTGAATGTGTGTGCTTTATATTTTCACTTGTGTCCATTCTGCAGGGATAATTTTAGGTACCAGTCGCCAATAGCTGGTCAATATCTCACTTGAGGAAATGCTATGTTCATTCGTAAAATAATTCTGGCTTGCACACTGGACTGAGATTCTGAAAAAAACCTGCAATATATTAGAGCAATATGCTAAGTCCTGTAATGTAGTACATTTTTCGAAACCTTAGGTCACATACTATCAATAAGAACTGCCATTTAGTTAAAGACGCCATTTCTCTGGAAGTTAGATAAAACATGATCAATAATATCACTGCGGCAATAATATCCCTTGTGCTGATGAAATGAGAAAGTTTATTTTAAAGGCAAGTTGTAAACAGAAAACCAATTATTAAGCAGAGAAACCAAATTGTGCCTTGTTGAACGGATATAACCCTGCAGCCCTCAACATACAGTGCAAGCTTGATGAATGAACAATGCCATACAAGTCAAGATGCAATAAATATTACTAATACAGTGTCACAGAAATTGGATTGCTTCACTCCCCTCTTGTTCCTGACTCACAAACTGCCAGCAGATCTCTAGATAGCTTCTGTTTAAGTTACGAAGGCAGCCAAGGAACCAATAAAATCTTGCATACAGCACTACTGATATTTCATGAGATGGTGGGGGATAGCATCCAAAGTTCAAGCCCCGAATCACAAAAGTGGTCAGAAAGGGGAAAAACAGTTTAAGTTAGGTGTGATCAGCTGGGAGGCACAACCATAGGGTGACATGCAGGCGGACAATTATTCAGAAAAAAACAACAAAAATCAGTTCTTGTTACCAGAGAGGTGCTAGGTGTGCCTTGACAGGGATGTAACCACACAAAGTGTTTCACACCATCTCGGGTGTGTCCCCCAGCCTGACACGACAGCAATCATAGCAACATGCATGTCCCCTACTGCTATGATAGTGCCCAGCACAACCACCACAACGGGCTCCATTGCCAAGCCAGTTTAGTCCTGGTAATCAACAGCAGAGCATTTTCCATAGTAGAGTTGCATATTAAGAACTCAGCTTGAAACCAATCTAACACTACTTAATTATTAATTGGTACATAAGCCAACATTTTGAAACATGGGTTGCAAAGCTCCACAAATAAGTTACTACAAGAGAATGCTTTGTGCTATTATTACCTGAAAACAAGAGTTGTAGGGCAGCATTATATATCATCAAGGGAAAGGAGCTGCAGCACAAGAACCAGACCAAGTGACCGGATTGCCCACAGGCAAGTGAATAACCAGCGTCCTTAGGAAAGCAAGAAAGTAAGCTAGGCTCACCAGGCAGTCCACTAAAGCAAAGCGGCATTACTTGCAAAGAATTACACATCTGAAAATGCTGCACACTATTAAACATCTGCCTGACAGACACACTGCAGGCCAACCAAAGTCCATGGGGAGTTTTCTGTGACTTCAGTACAATCTGCCCCTAATTCTCACTGGGTTTTACAAAAATGAGTTTTGTCCTTTCAATGCAACCTTGGAATAGACTTGAAGTAGAAGGAAAGAGGTCTTGTTTAAGGCTTAAGTCAAATCACAAGAGAACTAGTTGTCCAAGGAGGAAGACATGTACCAAGGAAGAGACACTAAAACAGGGACTCACACAGCATTTTTATACAGCTCTTATAAACCAGACCTTGATCCCATTGCAAAGCTTCTAGACTATTCTGGAATTTGAGTGAATAAACAATTACAACAACTGCCAAAGCCTTCAATAAATCACAGCACTCCATCAATCGCAACGAGTATAGTGCATTAGTTAAAACTGACATAAGACATACAAAAGGCTCAAGGATAAACCATCACTGCAAGAAATAAATTTTAATCCCTCTGCTTCTTCAAACAGGGGCAGGAAGGCTAGGTACAAGAAGCCACATAAATTAAACACAGGAGGGTGGGGAAGTGAACAAAATCACTATGTTCCTGGCCTCGAAAGCTAAAGGCAGCACTATGATTAAATAATTAAACTGTCTCACCTTGTGCAGTCGAGCTAAATTTCAACAGGAGCAATTAATCTTCACGTGGTCGTTCATACCCTGCCCTATCTGCACTTCCAGCCAAAGTAAAACATTTCCTCATGTTGCCTCTTTCTTTCCGAAAGGTATAAATATATGAGGAAAGAATAACTTCTCATTTAAATAAAATCAATGCCATTTACAAGGTTTCTGTTCAAACGTGAAGGCTTGTCCTTGTGAGAGTTTTCACGCGCATTTGTACATCTTAATACAAGATGAGAAATAGTTTGCTTTTCCTGAAAAAGCATTGAAATTTTCAAAAGTTTTTCTATATCTCATGAGGACAAGTCTTCACCTCTGGAATTTTTTTCCCATAAACAAACAAAAAGCAGGCTCAAAGCAGAAGACTACCAACAGTCCAGAGCTTAAGGTCTCTCATCTGTTATGTGGGATACCAGACCCAAGTCCCCTTGCTGAACTGGGTGGACCGTAGACTCCAAACTTGGTCTCAGCCAAGATTATATTTTCTCAAACTTTATTTTCCAGCCTATGAAACTTGTCCCAGTCTAAGGCATTCCAAAAAAAACTTTGGCTTTCTAGATTTAAAGTCTTTTTGAAAAAATCTGTTCTGCCAAGTTCCTGCCAGACTCTGATAAAGCTATAGGAACTGATGCTCCATAAACACAACAAGCTGGACAACATACTGACAGAGCATCACAAATCCCAAGGGCGTGTTACACTGCTGTTCCCACAGAACCAGCAAGTCCTGCATCACACTCGCTCTCATGCATTAGGCAAACAAGACATTGACATGAAATGGTCTAAGGCAAACCATGGGTTCAAAATCACGTCTTAAAGGAAGGGTATCACAAGGGAAGGGAACTGTACTGAACGTCAGCTGCAAACCAAGACAAGCTTCATGCAAAAGTAGGTTTCAGCATCAATATTTGGACCTGACTCTGGATTACAAATACTTTGATCACCTCTTTGTGAGGTGCCACAGCTTCATGTCCCAGACTCTCTGCAAGTGGGCTTATGAGAACATCTTTTGGACCATGGATGGTACCAACAGAAAGTGAATAACGAAGAACTTGTAGGAAAAGGTTGCACACATATTTCACCAGCCAGAAGCAGCCAGCTGGAACACAGGCCAGACCACTGCAAGCTACCATGCTCTCACCTATCTAACCTGGCATTGAGGCTGCATGTTTACTTTCCATGGCTGAAGATACAATTCAGATTTGAATGAGATGAGGTCAAGTAAGAGTGGCAGCAGCAGAAAAGATGTGGGGGAAGAATGAGAAGGAAAGAGAAGAATGGCTTTCAACCTCCTCCTCCCTGCAGCCTTGAACCATTGTTTATACAGCTCTCATCAGGTACAGCTGGACTTACAGGGTTCTTATGCTGCTTGTTTTAAGAGGCAACTTGCAGGCAAAGCATGCTTCCAATTTAATCTTTTAGCAGTTGTTTTAAACTAGTACTCCAGATGGCAGTTGAGAAACAGAAAAGGTGGGGAGGAGACGGATAAGCAAGGAATAACAGATCATGGTGAAGAAGGGGAAAAAATAATAGTTTTCCATTTTAGGAGGTTATTAATTGTCCAGTATAGGATATCCTCGAATATTTCAGTGCTATAGTACTATACTTTACACACTCTGACATGGAATACACAATGTTAAAAAAAAAAAAAAATATACGTAACAAAACACCTTTTCCTCCCTCTCCCCCATCATGACTGGTATTCTGGGTTAGTGTTTCTTTTGCTTTTTTCCTTGGCTCTCTTACTCGTTTTTTCCTCTTACCTCTGCCCCCCGCACATACTTTATTTGCTCACTTTTTCATTTTTTTCCATTAATGGAGTAAAGCGCAAGCCTCCCTTCATTCAAAGTGCAATGCTGCCCTCCAGAGCTGTCAGAAAGAAAATCACTTCAGGAAGCATGAAACCATCTCAGAGTAAGCCACAGTCGTTCAGATAAGATTGCTGAATCTAGTCTCATATTTATTCTCTAGATTGAAAACCAGTCTGCACGGACATGTTACCTGGCTTAGCCTGGTTTACTGACAATCATTTTGCCAGCTCATCCACATACACAATCTGTGCACCAACTGCAAAGCAAACAAAGGACTTTACACCTGTGTAAGACTGTGGAAAAAAATCCAACTAATAAGTCATCACTTCTTAAAGTCACTCAGAATAAGGAATGATCTTATAACTTTTCAAATCCTTATTGGAAGGCTCGTTCAGAAGATATTTACTGAGACGCCAAGCTCCAAAAGAATCAGTGTTTTAGTCTGACAGGAATTCAGCTACCAAAAGAAAAGTATTTTATTTTAGATTGTTCTTTAATCTTAGTCCTGTGAATAGATGTTTCTACTGACACTCCTGAAAATTATGATGCTGGTGCTGTATCACAGCACATCAGGCATCTGTTTTCTACAACGAATAAAATTCTACATATAATTGGAGAATAAAATTACTTCAATGATTTATAATGAAAAAATGCATAACTGGAAAAATATTGTTGAAGTTCTGCCTGGAAGAGCTGCCTTGTTTATCACCTGCAAAACCATAATGTACAACTTGCAAAGAGCTTTCATTTTCTATAACACCAGGTTCCAAGTCAGTAATTTTCACTAACTTAAAAGATACATCACCACAAAAAGCAGACCTCCCTCTTCTTTTTATTAATATCACTTCCTAATAGCTTCCAGGAGGTAAAAAGCAACAGCAACTACAAATAACATCATTTCCAAACTGTTTTCTCTCACCTCTGAAGTCTGATGAAAAAAGTCTAGAGAGGAACTTAAATGTTAATATACAGACGCGCATTTCAACCACCTGCAAAAAAGTCTGAGCATGATGGTTCGCAGCTATTACATCTTAGAAGGCTACATCAAAATTCATTGTCGGGATTTATCTGAACTCTTTCAAAGCTCACGACTATTCCAATGCAAGAAGTCAAGAGGAAAGCAAAGGGAGAGCTGGTTCAGGGCTACCACATAAGGAAAGAAAAGAAGAAAAAACAACCCTAAAATATTCACACAGCTGCTTCATATTTATTTTTCATTTTGACTGAATAGGGTAAAATAGCTGCCTTCCTCCTCACGACACCACCAGCCCCAGAGCTCGTTGTTTAGTTCTCCCATCAATGCGCAGATGTTCTTAACTCCTTCGCACTCAAGTTGCGTGGCTCAGACCCTCGCTGGGAGTCACTTCAACAGAAACACACCAGGGTTATGACAGATGGGAATATGGCCCCATTTATTTTGGCACAGAAAGCTGCAGTGCCAAGCAAGCACAGCTCCCTAAAGTCTTGCATGAAGCGCATCTAGGCCATTTTTGCCATTCCCAGCAAAAGCATTCAACCCTTTGCTCTTCAGATACAGGGACCAGAGAGGCAGGCAGGAAGACTCAGAGGTCAAACGTCACAACATAAGGATGCTGTGTCACAGCACAGAGATCTTAAGGGGTGACTTCAGCTTCCCTGAAGCAGACACCCTAGAAATCAACCCAAGGCCAGATTTACAGGTTGAGCCCAGCATAAGCATTTTATGATTCACATGTTTACTGCTGAATTTAAATGCTGAGCAGGGCAAGCGAGAAGCCTGGAAAGTGCCCCAGCTCACTGGGGACACAAAGAATAGGAAACACCTTCCTCCACCCAGCAGTGTGCCAACGGGCTGAGCATGGCACTGGGAGCAGTCCCCTTTCAATTGCTGCACTACCTGGTGAGCCGGGGTTAATTGCTCTGCACTTTGCAACTCCATTTTCCAGTCTTCAAAAACTGAGAAAAATGCTTATTAATATTTATACAGCCTCTGCAACGTGCTGAGATGATCTCTGAAAGAAAACCATTAAATAAACGGATCTGTAAGACAAGCAGAAAGAACAGCAGGCTGTCTTGATTGTTGACTATTTATTGAAGAACGCAAAGTTTCTGTTAAATTTTAATTCAGCTACTAGTTTGCCAAGCTCTATGTGTTTACTACACCATAATTTACCTCCCTCATGCCATTCAGTCACTTACCCCTCGCATCATCAACTAGATATTTCACTCTGTGTATCTGCATATTTTTAGGTGCTATAACCAATTACAATCTAGAAATACATACAATCAATTTTATTATAGAGATTTTAATTAACATTACAGGAATATATTTTACCCACAGTTATCGGCAATGGGACAAAGATGATGGTTCTGTGAGTATCTTTTTGTAACTGTAACCTAAAGTTTGGACACCACCAGTTTTTCTCCCCCATCGCACATTTTTCTATTTTTTAACTTAAATTAGATTTTTTGCTTAGTTAGTACAATTTTTTTCATCTCTCTTGTCACACTTCAGCCATTTCTGTTAGCTATAAAACCTTAAAAGAAATACTCTGTGGCTAAATTTGCTTGCTGTAAACCCACAAATCATGAACATACACCAAGGGTATCATACTTAGTGTAGAGGGACAAGAATTCAATTAAAATATTTGCCATATTCCAACCCAGACTCTACTGAGAACAACAGTTGGAGTTGAAAAATAGATGACAGCTTTTTTAATTATTATTATCTGTTTTAAAGACCAGTTTTCCAGATTGTCTCCAGATGGTGGAATTTTAAAGCCAATTTACCTATTCCCTTCACTGAGAGTTTTGCAGTGGTTTTCTTCAGAAAGCTCTAGTATTTGTAAAATTATAAACTGCTTCCAGTAGGAATAATCCAGTCAAAAGAAATGCTTGTTTATTTAAATTGGTATTATGTTAGAAAATTATGGTCCAGTCTTGTAACCCTCTCTGCATTAATGGATTCTGAAGTGTTGCTAGCAGTGTTTGGGACTCATCCAGTTCTTCTTGTGGCTCTTCATTTCACATAAAATATTAGCAGTGATTTTGCCGGCCTTTTTTGTATGAGGACATTTTTTTATTTATCTATAGTTAGAAAATCTAAATCACTGGGAGGATGACACAGCGACTGAATAGCTAGACATCTATCAGTACAGAACTTCGTCTTCCTCAGCTGCATGATACAGGTGACTCTCAGGGATCCTTAGGCAAACGAATAACCCCACAGCTCTTGGGTTTTACCAAAATGCCTGAAGCTCCAGAATCAACAGTTACACCACAGATTTCTGGAAATGTCTGTAAATTCTAAAAGCTTACAGGCACCAATGCCATATGTGACAAGGAAGACACAAGGATACTCTTTCAGAGCATATTTACAGAGAACATGCAAATGAAACTGCAGATCTATATGAGAAATAGCTATTGGGATCAGAAGATCCCAGGATCACCAGGGCTGGGAGGTGTGGCCAGGTGTCCCCAGTCCCAGCCCTGCCACGATCAGGTCTGTCTTTCGGCAGAATGACCAGCCACGCTGTGACCATCTCCAAGGATGGAGGTTGCCCAGGTTCCTCAACCAACCCATGCCACCGCTGAGTCACAATGGCAGAGCTAAGGATTTCTTCCTCTTGTCCAGTCACAACCTCCCTTGCTGCAGCGTGTGACTGCTGCCTATTGTCCTTCCACTGTGCACCCAGAGTGCCTGGCCCCCTCTTGTCTTTAGGCAAGGTATCACTTACCTCCTCCTCAGGTAGTGGAGGACTGCAGGGAGACCCCCCCCAGGGCTTTGGACCAAGCACAGTTGGGTCTTACGGCCTGGGAGCAGCACCAGGGCCATGGCTCACCCCAGCTCACACAGTAACCGTATGCTGCAGTCAAAAAAAAGGGTGGATGCAGGAGGGACCATGACAACACCTTTGAACTGATGGTTCACATTTATCAGGAATTATGTTTATCTCTTGTAGCAGAGCAGCAATAGCAGACAACTGGCACCTCCAGAAATAACATTGGTAAGTATACCTGAAGGACCACCATGGAGGAGAAGTTACAGAGGACTAAAATAGCACAGCACAAGGACAATTAGACACCTTCACAACGATTAAAAGTGATAAATGTGGTAGGATTTAATGAAATGGAGTTAACCATTAACAAATCTCTCCTTCCTTCTCAAAGCCTTGGTAAACCGACGGTGGCTGGTGCGGGTGACAGTTTGCCTTTGCAAGGCGTGACAAACACAGAATGAGAAAGATAACATAAAAGAGCAGAGGTGGCAGCCTGAAATGATACGGGATCAGTGTGTGTTATAAAGCATAAAGCTTTGTATTGCCGCAGTTTCAAGATTCAGCGTTTCTAGCATTCATAAATTACAGCAGTGTGCACAGTGATAAGCCAAGCAGGGCTGTGAGTGGCGAAACAAAGCATGGCCCCAACAGAAGCAACGTGACACAGGGCAGCGAAGTGGATGCTTTTTGCCCAAGCATTTCCTGCTGAAGAAACAAAACAAAACACCTCAGCTTAGAAAGGCACCACCTTATCCTATCCCTGATAAAATCCTACTAATGCACAAGTGCAGACTTTTGAGTGGTAATACACAAAATATTTTTGAGAATTAATGCAGCCTATTTGGAAACCTTCTTGTCTAAGGGAACTTTTGTTTGCAACACTTTAATTTTGTTCTACTGGGGAGATGCTTAAGCTGAGGCAGGTCTGTAAGGACAGGCACGGGGAAGAAAACGGGGCTGGGTGAGAGAGCGCATGAAATGAATAGGAGGCAATACTACAAACAAATCATCCATCTTTTTGGCTCTGCTCTGCCAGCAGCGATAATGCAATGCAAAAGCCTTATGCCCTGTACAACCTGCCAAGTACAAAATCAGCACAGCACATCCTCTCTGTCACTGAGATACAGGAAGAGATAAATTTCTTGAATCTATCTGAACAAAAAGTGGATGACGTAGTGTCAATCCCATTAGGAGTAAGAGAAAGAACTCATTCAGAGTCATCTGTCATGTGTTGCCAAAGCCAAGGAGGGTGGGGGGCATGTTACATTTTTTCTCTTTAAGAATAAAGCGCACTGTTCATGAACGTGATAGAAAGAAAAAATAAAAAAAAAAAAATGTGTCTCATACTGAAGGCCTGAGGATTGTTAGTAACCTGAGGTAAGCCCAAATCTGCTGGCCTTGGAAGAAAAATGGTTTACAGACCCTCGTCCTTGCTTGAGCTGAGTATACGACACCAGCATTTGAGACAAACAGCACAGGTTGTCTTCGTGGAAAAGGAAAAACACTAACTCAGAGGCAGAAGGCCAGCACAGAGAAGTTAGAAGGTCATAGTAATAGAAAAAGAGATTAGAATAAAAAGCTATACCACACTGCATCAGCTTGTCTGTCCCCTGAGGACATAAAAGGAAATATTCTAACCACATTTGGGGGTGCAACAGCTTAAGTATCTAATCTAAAATGGTATCCCTAAATTGTATCACCATTTCCTGATGGTCACTGCAGCCCTGCACTCCCTGCTGCTGCAGCTGGCACCACTGCACAACGTTACACTCCTCTGCCTTCCAACCTTTCCCCCTTCAGATGCTGCTATCACACCCCCAGCTGCCCAAAGCCATGCTCATTCCCAGTCTGTCCCTCCAGGCAACTCCTGGTGCCATTTCAGTGGGGACCGCATCAGCCCTCCTCAGCGGAAACAAGTGCTGTCCTGACACTGCCAGAGCCTGCGAGTCTGTCTGGAAAAGGGCAGAGAGTGGAGACCTACTCAGGGCACCTGGAGCAAGTGCAATCTGAATAAAATCCAGTTTAAGAGCCAAGTGTTTAGAACAGCACCCAAAAATTCTTTTTGCCCCCCCCCTTTTTTTTTTTATTAAAAAAAAAGCCCATCTTTTTTCAAAATCCTTCCCCTTATCTGGAAAAAAACTTCAGACCAAGGGAAGACACACTAAAAAAAAAAGATAATACTGTCACCCCTATCATCCAAGGGAAAGCCATTAGAAGTTTCAATTAGTGAGTGTTGTTTCACTACAGTCAAGATTTCCTTCTAACGGAAAGATGGTTATTTCTCTAAATCCCATAAAAGCACCCTCCTCTGTAGAACAAATTGTCCAAGACCAAAGTAATTGGCTCAGATGTGAGAGACTTCCACTACGTGCAGGACAGAGTTTGTGGCAGCTGGTAGCATCAGCAGAATCAATATACACAAGATAAATAGGCATTTGAGAGGAAGCCCTCCCTGGTCTACCCACACAGGCTGAACATCTCTAAGTCCAAGAAATGGACTTCATTACGTGGTACCAAAACTATCCACAGCTTTGCTGCCCTTTGTTTCCTCTCTCAACCTATCCTATCTCCACTTACAAACCCAAACCTTACTTAAACTCTCAAAGTATCAGCTCTTTTAGACAGAACCATATACAATACACTTTTACCCTTTTTGTTTTTCCCTTGAAGACTTGAGCCAAAGCCAGTCGAAGTCAATTGAAAGACAACCAATGACTTCAGTAGGTTTTGGCTTCAGCCCTAAACGCACACCACATGCCAGACGTGATGGCTGGTTCTGTATCTGTCTCTAGGAACCACTTAAAAATTGAAATGAGGAAAGGGAAGAAGAGAGCAAGTCTGTGTATATCACACACTGTATGTTCAATTGGCTTCAATAAATTTCAGAAGCAGCACACATGCTGGTAGTTGTTTTCAATAAATAAATAACATAGAGGTTGAATTGTTCACCTGCCACCTCATTACTGCCCCCCAGCAGAGGTGGAATTATCTTTTAGCCTCAAGGTTACTTGCAAACTAAAAGTTACATTTACAGAAACATCTGTTTGCCAGCCTTTTATTTTTTTCCTTTATTTCCATTACAGGCAGCAGCAGTATTTGACACCCACAAGGACCCTTCTCAGCAAGACATTATATATCACTCCATGGAAATACATAAATGACAAATTACCCCTGATAGCATTGTGTCTCTGCTGACCTGCTCAAGGTTTAAAGGCAGCTGGCAATTAAATGCCATGGCTACAGACCTGTTAAAGGCTTAGGCGGAGTTGTATTTATATTAAGCAAAGGGAATTGTACCTAATGGTATTTTGTAGATGCATTTCTCAAATGAATTTAAGTAGTATTCATTCTTTCACTTCTCTTATTGAAATTATGTCTCCATCTCTCATGTATTGTTGCTTAACAAGCTGAATTCTGACTTGCATTAGCAACTGCCTGGTCTAAAGCAAGAATGTTGCTTCCCTTCCGCACCGCCCCCACTAAGCAATTTGCTAGGGACTGAGAAAGTAGAAAGATATCACTTGCCCTAAATCTACAAAAGCTAAAGATTTGTTAGCAAAACTGTGCCAGGGAGCACTACCAAGCATTCAGGGCTGGGTTGATTCTATGAAAGGTAAAGCAACTGGCAGAGACTGGCGTTTTTTTAATTTCTGTTTTTTTATTGCAGGTATGTATTTTAACTACTATGGGCCTTGGGTTCTTAGTAATACTAAGGGCAATAGCATTGCCTTCCCCTGGGAGCAGGCATACAGCCTAGCGACTATTCAGTAGTCCTAGACAGGACTTAGACTAGATCATCTCACCCTTGACTCTCTAGGAACAGCTACAGGCAATGCACTTCAGCAGAAAACTGCTACTCTTCTAACACTTTTGGGGGAGAACCAGGTGGAATGAAAGAGGAATGCATCGCACGCTGGGGTATCTGGGAAAATATGCGTCTTTCTGAATTTCACTGCTTCAGTACATCCCCAGGGCAGAGGCAGGTGGGGGGAAACTTACTGAAGGACACTTCTGACCAAAGACAATCTTATGTGTGAGAGTCATTACCTGTACCTCCTGGCTAAGCAGGAATGAGAAGGGAGACCTGTCACAATCGAAGCAAATGGCTGATTACCAGAAACAAGCATTAGAGCAGCAGCTGCCAGAGGAAGAATGGAAAGTGCATGTTTTAAGAGCTGGAAGTGAATTTGAAGATATGTTAACTCTCCTGCTTGATCTGGCACACATGCATGCCATAAGCTGAGAACTTTTCGAACTACTGTTCCCTGTGTTCTAGTCCCAATGTTTTGACATCTGAAGAAATGAAAGGCCAACGCTCAAATTGGCCATGCCACAAAGCTTCCCTCTCCTCACCTTCCACAAAAGCCCTCCTAACTTAACACAATCTTTCCTTGCTTCAGCTGTTCAGTTGTAGTAAAATAACCCTATGACAACAATTTGGCTACAGAAATAATAAAACTTTCAAGTTTGCCAGCATAACCAGGCTTAGGCTACCAACACCCATCTCAAAGTGAGAGTGCATTACAATTCAGACCCAGAATAGAACAGCCTGATGAAACTATAAATCTCTGTGCACACATCATTAATAAGCCTTGGCCATTTAATTAATAATCTTATGATTTGCAATAAACCCAGTATCATAAAGATATATTTAATTTTTCATTCACTTAAAAGAAAGCCCCTTCCACTTCAGATGAAGACGACACAACTACATCCTCAGCTCTTAGCATTCCTAGACTTTCTCCTTAACACTCAAACAAGAGACATGAATAATAGAGTTTTCAAATGCATTCAGTGCCAGGAAAAAATCTCTGCTCCTATCCCAGTCAATAGGAATTTTCCAAATGATTTCAAATGAGCCAAATGAAACAAAATTTTGTGTGCTTTGGAAAAATTCTAGTCCTGTATGTATAGGGGGGTTCTTGGTTTGGGATTGGGTTTTTTTGTGTGCACTTGTTTTTCAAGTCCAAATGTAACTGGAGTTACAACGTATAACAAATTTTAAAAGATAACATAGTTCATATATCATGTAATTCATTAATGTAACTCACAGGGACCTCAGAGGCTACAGCCTGCTGTTTTATGATCAGTACTCCTACCACGCTTATCAATTAAATACAGTGATAAACTTCACAAGTCAGAGTTTTTCATATCATGTGTTGGAAAAGCTATTTGATTTTGTATGATAAAGTATCATTATTAACCATCTTTATTGAACCACTGCCTGCAACCACCTGAGAAACAAGCTAGGTGGTCCTCCTCCTATATGTGCACTGGCCTAAAACTAACCCTCCCTTACACAAGTCAGTCCCTACCTCCACTTTGCTTATGCTAAATACTATCAAGATCTCAGCATGGCATGGTAATCTTAGGCAACTGCTCTTTTCATACTAAGAGATCTGGAATGTGCCTAACATTAAGCAAGCTGCAGATCCGACAGCCCACTTACTCAAAGGAAGATAAGACCATGCAAAATCTTTAGTAGTCAGAGAAAATTCAACAGAGCAAGCTAGAGAAATGTTAAGACATCCTTACATTACAGATGCAACATCACAAGGCATTAAAGGATTTGTCTGAGAAATAATTGAGGCATTTGGAGAGAGCTGGAGACTAGGACAAGGAGAGGAGCCCAAAAACTAAAGTCTTCTAGGAACAAAATGGCACTGAGGAATCAATGTGTTTACAATTGGTGAGGAAATAAACTGAAGACCAAGGTCTCTTAAGAGACTGAGAAAGGGACTGGAGTAAATTAGGATGACTGGGAGAAAGACAGATTTGGGCAGACTGTGAATGTTAAAGAAAAGGCTGGTAAGTACACCAAGAATCTTCTGAGTAGTCCATAAAGTGTTTTCTAAAAGAAAATGAAAACTCAAACACCAAAATCACCTAGGCCTTTTCAAAATGTCACTATTTAATCTCAGAAGGGTTAATTGTGACCCAAGGGCTTTTTAAGTTTTTCAGTCATTAGTCAGGTCAAAGTTTTGGAAATTAGGGGTATATGATTATATCTGTAGGTTGCACAAAGAAGGGAACTACAAAGAATCTGTGGGTTGGGAATTTCGAATGAAAGCTGTGCAGCTGGCTTCCTTCATATCTCCCTCCTGCAAGGAGGACATAGTTATTTACACCTTTTGGATGCAATCCAAAAACAGACTCAATGTCTATGGGGCTATCCTTTTACATAGTATTGGGAGACAACCGAATTCAGTTCCCACATCTTTAGAAAGAGACAGGATATGTGTAATCTGCAGTTGTCGATAAGCAGATCAGCAAGGAAAAGAAACGTTATAGTCGAAGAATGAAGGAGTTTGCAGACAGGTCCCGAACATTTAAAGCCTAAAAAGGTTGGTTTTACTGTCCTGGCACCTACTGTGTTAGTTGAAAGCTGTCAATGCAACTTGAAAGCAGCAACTCCTAAGCACTGCTTGGAAAGATTAGCTTTGTTTGTATCATGAGATAGAGGAGAAAAGTCCATGTGGGACTGAAACTTTGTAAACTAAAAATGGTGTATCAACAGTTGGAACTGGGTGGCTTTCATGTGAACTAAGAAAACAGACCATAAAAGTAGCTTTGGGAAGAAAGACTAGTGATGTGAAAGCAAATCTCACAGAATGCTGACATGAATGTAGCCAAATACAAGTCATTCATCAATTGACCCCTTTTTTGGTCCATTTAAAACAAGAAAAAATATCTGTGAACATACAGTACTACAAAGTTTTTATATATATATTAAAAATGTGTGTGTGCATGTTTGTACGTGTGTACCAAGTTCATGCTACTGACTTAAAAGCCACCATGTAAAAGCAAGGGAGACTATAGCAAGAAAGATCACAAGAGCACCCCTTCACCACTTCTGATTATCACACAGGAGATACTTTCTTGCTGCTGTTTTGCAAGGACATTCCATTTTATTCACACACCTTCCGTCTTAATTGTTCAGCAATAAAAAGCAAACGGCAGTCTACTTTACTACTAGGACTCTAGTGTCAAAATGTCTCTTAACTGAGCCTAAAGGTGTTTTTCTCTCTCAAACCTTATTCAATGTGCTCTTCCCACATAAGATAGGTGGGTGGCAATTGTGTCTCTTCTACAGAAGAATGTTCTGTGTTATTATCTGCTTTTCCATTAGAGGAAGGCATGTCAAAGTCATGCACTGTCTCTAAACGAATAGTATGTATGTGCAAAGTACACATCTCTTATACTGTCCATTAGGTTAGAGTATTGCACTTACAGTTATAATAGTCTATTTTTCCTTCTTCCATGGGTAATGGTGCATGGAATGAAAGTCTGAATCTTGAAATGGCACTATAGATTACTAACCTTTAAAGAAGTTTCCAGTAGCAAGGAAGGGACAGGAAAGCAATTGTTTGCAGTGTCTTCCTGACGGGGAAGAAGCCATCAGCTCAGTTTCACTGCAAGTCAAAAGACTCAAGTTACAGCCTTAAAACAAAACCAAGAAAAAAAAAAAAAAAAAAAGAAAGGGGGGCAAAACCCCACCACTGCACAGAAACCAGTCTTCCAGGCAAAAGGCAAAGCACACTTATCAGCTTAGCAGAGAAAGACTTCTAGGAACATTTTGTTTACTGTGTTGCTGCTTAAGATTCTTGGTACAGGACTCAGTGCCTTAGATAGTCAATCACAGTCCTACACTTATGTTTACACTGTGTTCAGTCTAGTATTGAACTGTTCTCTCACCTCCTGAGTTTTGCTGAAGCTTTTCTCTGTACAGTAGCAAAAATTTTGAATAATTGCTGGGAGCTGCCTTTCAATCTTACTATACTCTGTTATAAGCTGAAAAAAGTACAAGACAAAACCTGTGAAAAAGCTACACCTGCATGTATCACCACCTTAGAGCACCTTGCTATTGTTTGACTTTACCATGTTAGTATCTGAAATGTATTGCACTTAAACTAATTCTATATGCCTTTCTAGATTAACCTTAGACTCCTTGATGCAATATTAAAGTCCTGAATGGCCTCCTGTCAAACTGACACATCTTGTACCAAATAGAAGGATTGCAAATTAAGAAGATCATTACAAGACTGTACTGTCATGAACATGAACAGTCTGGGCAATAAGAACACAATGCTAGAAAAGGGAATTTGGATGCAAGCAGGTCTCTAAAATGCGATTATTCCTCACCCAACCCCCACTATTATTGAGTGTGGTTGTGGGAAAAGATTAACAGCACCCAAAAAATGAAGCGTTATTTCCAACGAGTACAAACACCACCTACACACAGAAGTCATGCTTCACCTTCTACTGTTATTCTTTCCAGGAAGCTTCTGTCCTTGATACCTAGAAATAGGACAGCAATAGCAACTTCACGTGCACTCACGCCATTGCCAGTGTCCGCCCTTGGACCCTAATGGAGTAGTCCATTGAATTCAGCATTGTACAATTATGCATAGAAGGTCAGTCTGAACTAATTCTTTAGCTAGAATATGTAGTCTAGGGTTAACAGAAGGCCAAGATGTTGACAAGAGTGGCTGATTGAGGAGTAGTTGCTAACTGTGATACAGTATTCATACAGAGAAGGACAAGAAAAGAGTATTTAGTGTTCTGTTCACATATGTTGTCCTAAAGGATAACTTTACTAAATAGATTTTTGTCCACACAAGTGATAATCAGGTGAAATGGCAAAGCCATGATACAAGTGAAGACCACTTAATGCCACCTACTTGTTAGATGTGCCCTATGAAATACAATGTTGTGTCAAGAAAAGTATGGGCAATCCCTCAGAGCCCCTCGGCAGATATTCTAATGCAGAAACTTCTGCCCTGAGAAATGCAGTGACAAAGGGCTGCACCCTTTTGAAACTAAAATCACCACACGCACATATAAAGGCCTTTATGTCAGAAATCATCTAAGAAAATAATGATATACTGTCTGTTATAGCACTGGTGACAATTATTCTGCAAAATTGCTTTTTTTTCCCAGCTTTGATGCCTGTAAAAAGTATCTGTTGCCCCCATGCTTGAAACGTCAGCCTTAACATCCAGGAAGCCGCACAAATCCACACTGCCCAAACCTCCCACATAACACAGAGCTCCCAGCACATGGTTTACTGACTCCTCAGCTGAGGGCAACAAACCTGCCCAGCATCAGCTAGAAGATTTCAAACTTTACAAATAAACAGGTCCATGAAATACAGGCTGCTCCCCAATATCTCAGGAACAAGAAAACAAGACATTATGAAACTTGTGATTGAGTCATATTTTTTTCCTCTGCTTCAATAAGTCTACAACAAGCAGGGCACGTTAAAAGTATGAATATACAAGAAGGAACAATAAAAAGAAACCACTTTGCAAGGTTATTCTAGTAAGGCGATTTAAGCAAATCTTGATTTTAAGGTTCTTCCTCAGAAAGCTAGAAAGTTCTATTTTTCTGTAGGAAACTGCCCTTTTAGGGAAGGTGTGTCAAAGCCATCTGCTGCTTTATTGCAATGGTTTTTAGAGTGGTGGAGCAGGGAAACAGTGCTGATCGCAGGCTGTTCAGCCAGAAAGTGGTGCCTGCCAGTCCCCACAGAATCTTAGCCCACATGCACTGAAATCACAGGCTCCACTTGCAATTTTATGGGCGAGTATTTTTTGTATTTGTTGGGCTGGACCAAGTTCAGCTCCTACAGGAGGAATGTGACAGATTTCATCTGTTTGACAGCCAAGTCTGATTGTATTTTCTGTACAAAATGACCAAAGACAACAGTGCACATGTCTAGGTACTCCATTGATGTGCCATATGGAGGTTTAGATAAAGGTTTTGTTGGTTGTTAGAACTCCCCAGAATAACCAGGCATGGCCTGCATCCTGAGTAACTGGAGCAGCAAGGACAGATCTGAAGGCTCTTCTGGAATGGAGAATTAAGTAGCAACGTTATTTTTCTGTGAAAAAACAAGGTCTCATGCATTTAACTTTTCAGCAGAAAGCACATTTATCCTGCTTCTTATCAGAAACCTATACATGCACCTACTTCTAAAACTATATACAGCATTTAGTTTTACATATGTACCCATCAGTATAATAAATTCTGACGTGATAATACCCCTTTCACTTGGACCGCCAAGCAAAGTGGAAAGAGAAGTTAAAATTGATCAGACATCAACACTGCTGGTAGACAGCAAACAGTAAATACTTAACTGGTGAAATTCAGTTAAACTAAACAAAATCCCATCCTGTCTATCCATATAGAAAGCAGCAATCCAAACAATACTGAAAACTTTGGATACCTTTTCCTGCATGAGATGTACTCCATCACATCACAAAAACAAAGCAAAGGACAATATGCCCAAAAAAACAATCACCAAACACTAGTCCAACATCATGATCCTAGTGACTATAACCACTTGTATCCTACACGGGCACACACACACCCCACACCACTCTGGTATTTTTCCTTGTTTCTAACTTCTCATTTGGTAACATAATTTTCTTCCCCTATCTTCGTGGCCATCTGCTGAAAAATGAGCACCATCATAAACAATTAGACCTCTTGAAAACAGAATAATTAAGTTCTCTTTCCTCAAAACTTCATCCTTCCCCCAAAAGTCTCATTTTGACATACTTAACTTAGGAAAATAATTTTTATATCCACTATAATCTGGAAATGCCGCATTACTAAGGTAACTCAAGCTACACCACCAGTAGCCCTCCTCTGCCCAGCTATACACACACGTAAAACTACTGATGTGTCGTTTCTGATTAACAGATTGAAATTAAAGAAATCTTTGTGCTTCAGATGCAAACTTCAGTTTAGTAAAAGAGCTATTAAGAGGAGGATATAAACTTTCAATATTGACGCTGTTAGATGAACATACTACAGTTTTCGGTACATCATCCTCATTACAGTCATTGTTAAAAGAATGGTCTAATTTGTATAATATAATATTAGCCATAGAGTTTTTTTAATGAAAACAAGAACCAATTTTATTGTCCAATATATTTTGTGAATAGTAACGCATTCTAATCAAATGGCCTCTCATTTTCTCTGTGTTCATTGGTCTCTTTCATTGCAATGGTGAAACTGCAAACGGGTGTGGAGACAGGCAGCAATGAAAAATTCCCACACAGCCCAGAGTGCTGTAGCTGTGGCTGTAAATCAAACAGTATATGGAGCCTTGACACAGTTCTGCCCAGTTAGTGGGACAAGATCATAATGGCTACAAAAAACGACACTGCTTTTGCCTACCGGTAGAAACTTGCCAGGAAGGCCCTATTCCACCATTTATCACTGGTGTGGTAAGAAGGATGTTAACACTAGAAGTGCCTCTATTAACACTAAATTCATTTTGCTCCAGCTAGCCTCCCCTGACCTGTCCCAGTGAGACTTAAAAGATGCTCTTACATTTTTGAAAAAGAATAGTAGGTAACCAAGGAGTATTTATCTAGTTATCTAGTTATGCAGCAAGTATTCCTCAATACAAAATGATCACTCTTGGAGTTCACACAATCAGATTTCTACTAACATTCAAGAAATGATTGCAATGTGCTTTTTAGATACTTTGATTACTTTGACCTTCTTGCTGAAACAGAAGTAAAAACAAACAAAAAAATAATGTATCTGAAAGCTTCTCTGATTTTTTTCAGCTAGTAAAACGTCAAACTTCTTGCTACAAGCCTTTCTGCATACAACAACAGCTACAAGAGCACTACACATACTTGATTATAAAAGGCACTGCACAGATTTGAAAGGTATCCAACTAACTCATTAATCTTAAAATTACAATACTATGAGTGCAGTTTTGGTTACAATGTAGCTGGATGGATTCAGTCCAGTATTATCCAATATGCCCATATGATTACAAAAAAAAAAAAAAAAAAAAGAAAAAATGCAAGAAAACCCACAACACA
>Ga0181612_164136_pt1 | contig 22037 bp, 7 predicted proteins | sample HoacroProtozoa21_FD_119630 | JGI IMG/M metagenome (GOLD analysis project Ga0181612, IMG submission 119630) | Hoatzin crop microbial communities from Cojedes, Venezuel. Combined Assembly of Gp0051906, Gp0051904, Gp0051908
CAAAACAGGCTGGCCTGGGGCCGTAACAACTGACCTGTGCCCAGGCATCATTTGGAAGTTTGTTAGTTCAGATAGGCCAGCTGGGACACTGCTGATAATTCTTCAAGATAAGTGGTTGCAGGACATAATTTGAGCCCGCAGTCTCCCTCTGTTTAGTTTATTAGTACAGATGAAACCAGAGAAACTTGACTTACTGCATTGTCCTTTCCAGATCTACTTGGGGATTGAAAAATGGACTCATCCAAAGCCCTGTAACATGTATGCCTCTCCTGGATATCAGCTGGAAACCCCATACTTTAGAGATGTGGCTTTTTGGTGCAAAGGCCACTGCTTGGCCCTGGGTTTGGTTGGGGCCATTGGGCTCCATCCATTATCCAGAGAAAAGCAGAAGAGGAAGAGGCATTTAAGCCTTTTTCTGTGAAACTTAGCTGCTGGTCTGTGCTCTTCAGACAGAGATTAAGCTAGCCTCTGCAACTTGCTTAGGTCTCCTTCTACCTGAGGTATTGATGCTAAGAGAGAAAACTATGTGATTGAGCAGAACTAGTCAGGCACTCCAGTCACACCACTGGTCAGTGGAGTAAAAATAGGAGCTATTTGCCTCTGTCTTTCCCAGCCAAGCTCACTCCTTGCAGATGATGGCAGCAAAGCAGCAGCAAAGACTTAAAAAAGGCCAGTGGAACTGAAGGGGACAATTACCTCAAATCACCTAAGGCATGGTTGGGAATGAGACAGAAATATTATTGAGCCTGGCTATTAGACAATTTGGAATAGTCATCGGAAGTCCCTGAAGCATGCATATCTAGCTGAGCTACTGGTCCCTGGAGGGACAGATCATACTGTAGGAAAGGAGACACAGCAGTTCCTGTTGCAAATGACTTGCCAAACTTTACTTTGCCCTAAAGGTAAATAGTATAAAACATACAATAAAATGTGCCTGTGGACCTAAGTACTATGAAAAGTTACCTTTCCTACACCATGGATTTAGATCACATTTGGTATATTTCATCTAATTCAGGGAAAGAGGAATATGGAGCCTTGACTTCTCAGAAAAAATTGAAGAAATGCAAGAGACCCCAGAGTTGCACAGAACATAAACTGGTGTATACAATGAAGAACATGACCTTCTCATCAGAGACATTCTTAACCAGAACATCCAGACCACTTGCACTTACTATTGGGCATGGTTCACAGCTTAATTTTGTACATGTCAGAGTGTATCTCCGAGAAGATGTTGACTGGAGGGAGCAGACACATGTTGTACATTGATCCACCATCAGTCGTCTCCATGGCTGAAACATTAGAACCGGTTTGTAAGTCAGTAATTGTCTTTTCAACAAAACTCAAATAAATGAGCAATTTTATCTAGGTTAAATCTCTTTCATTAAATCTTGCATTGGAATTCTTTGCAAGAGAAAACTGAAAAGCAGTGCCCTCACTTTCCAGAGACACAAATTCTTGCTTCTGTAATTCCACAACAACCAATACAGCTGTTTTTCAAGAAGGGAATTCCTTCAAATGGATGAGGAATATTTTGTCCTGAGCTATCCTGACGATGTGTTAGGTGGTTGCCACCAGTTAATTTTTCCTGAGTGTAATGAATTGGTTCACCAATGAGTTTTTATTCTTGAACCATTGCAACCCACAGATCATGGGCAGAAATTACTTGTTATTGTTCTTGTAATAATACTGCTTACAATCTCCAGTGGCCTAAAAGCTTGAAATTGAGAAAGGATAAAGAAAAACAAAAACAGAAACAGAATTACTGAGTGAAGAACTGGACTTGTCCATAGTTACAAGCAGATCAGTGTCTGAGCTGGCACACAATTCAAATTACCTGAGCTCTTCCTCAGAATCTTATTTGCTAAATCCCATCACCTTTTCAAAGCAAGAAAAAATGGCATTTAAAATATTTAGTAAAAATGTCAAATTATTAAATGGGAAACTAAAGTGTGTGGAGTTAGTAATTGGATTCCTAGCACTGAAAGGAATCCTAAATACAAAGTCTTTCTGCCTCCCAAGCGCACAACCTTTCATTTCAACCCCAAAATAACAATCCACTAGGGTGAAGGAACAAAATGGGAGGAGCCTACTGAAGATTTTCACAAAGAACTTCTAAAACCTAATAAATAAGATAAGCAGACACTGAATATTGCTAGATTATAAAAGCTTTGAACTGTGCTTCAAAAGTCAATGGAATGTCACTGTTGATTTCATTTGGAACAGGAATTTCCCATTCTACTTACTATACATATCCTCAAATTCCTTTTTTTGTTGTTCCACGCTAGTAAACGCTCATGGTACAAATGGAGCAAAACCAAGAAGCTGGCCAGAGCAACAGGGTAAAGGTAACGTGTTTCTGGATAGTTCAGAGCCAATACTCTGACACATACACTGAAGGACAAATGTTCTGATTAAAGAATTTTAACCACATTTTTACTCTGCACCCCAGCACAACTGAGGTCCTCAGGCCTCAGTGGTTTTCTATAAAGCACCAGCAACAGCAATTACTTTTTTTGTTTTGCAGAGGTCTAGAAAAAAGATCCCCTACATACTACATGATGGAGGTGGTAATACCAATGGGGAGATCCCTGTCTTTTAACAACTCAGCTTGAGACTTCATCACGGGGCTCTTCAGCTTTCTTGTTTTAACCTTTTATAGTGAATATCAAGTCATTAATCTGGAGGGTTAAAAGAGCTCAATGGATGCAGGCATGAGGACACACTTGTAACATACTCCTGTGGGAGAGGGGCAGGTAGCAAACGTCATATGAAACTCCAGACTTTTTGTTTACTCTCAACATTGGAAAGCATTCAGACACCAGAGTGATAGTTCTAGTACGGACTACAAGGGGCAATCAACCCACTGACACTAGTACTGCTGGTTAGTAGCTCCACACACGCATGTGTGTGTACATACAAAAGCCTTGCAAATCTGGGAGATGTCCTCATCATGTTGACCTGTTTCAACGTATGTTTGGGTTTGTTCCGTTTAGTATCATAATTATACTTAATTCATGCCCCCTAGAAGTAAATGCTTATCACAGAATGCCTCAGCAGCTCTACGCTTTCACATCACGAAGAAGGGGTCTATAAAGCCACAACTGATATTAGAAATTATACCCTCATTGGATCTTCTAACAGTTCTAACATTCCAAGTAAACACAAAAAAGACAGATAAAGTTGAATTTACATTAAAATCACTGTTACAGGCAGGAACATAGGACTTACTAGAGGCATGTTGAAACAAAATCCTCACACAAAAGTGACTTGAACTCTTGGTGAAAGGTCTTACCTTGATCCACAGTTTGCATCACAGCTTAGTTCTATGATATTTATTAAATGCATTTAGGGATCAGCATGCAAATGGCTTTAACAATGGCTTTCTGTGAACAAACATAGCTTAGCATGACAGAACTGAATGAAATAATGGATTGATACATCTTTTTCCCTTTATATAATACACCTATCATGTGTTTTCTTGGCTAACTTAGAATGAAATGTCAACATCTGCTAACCCAGTGTTAGTGCAACCAAAATAACCTGCATAAAGCCCAAATCTACTCATATGTCCTTCAAAAATGCCACTCAGTAAAAGCCTGGGAAAACAGATGAGTGATATAGATAATCCTTTTGGTAAATACAGCCACCTGCTTGGAAGTCTGTAGTTAAAGCCCACAGTATTGTTAAGAACAGCAGAGTGAATGCAATACACCAAATTACTGGAATATAATATTGGTAACCAGATACAGGACAAAAATGTAAAGGGATTAAGGACACAGTCAGTTAACAGAATGCAGTAAAAGACGCAAAAACTTGGAACTATTCAGTGAATGAGTTAATGGAGCAAAGTTTTCCCTTGATATAAAATGAAACTTGAAACCTGTTCTTAAAGGACTCTGAATAAAGGTTTTGAAATCCAGGAAGTATAAATTTCTGTGGACACCACATCTTCCTTCCTGACCAGAACTCTGGAACAGTCATTGAAGTAGAGAATAGTGTTAAGACAAAGCTGTAGTAACACCAGCTGCTCAAAAGCTTTCAGACATATAGCTCACTAGCTTACAACAAGCCATTAAATGAAGCTAGTTTAATTGAAGAGAAAATTTCATTAATTTAAGACAAGTTCTAATATAAGCATTACTTTTTTTTTTTAATCAAAACGGACACTTTTTTTAGAAATCTTCCAAGATTATATCTCAACTCGAATTTCACACTCTCCATACTGAGAAAATATTTTGGTAACTGTGTTGTTGAATGCTAACTTCAGTAATGCTTCACATTTGCGACAGCAAGAGCACAGAAGTAACGTAACAGCTGGGGTCTACCTACACCCCCAAAATTTTGCACAGGCAGTGTCTGAAAAAATGACCAATTGTCAGGAAGATCAGTAATGCATTTTAAAAGCTGTATTAAAAGAAAAAATAAAAAGAAAAAAAATTTAAAGACAGCTTTTATATATAGTCAGATAGTAAGCGAGTCATAATGTAGTGTTGTATCAGCTGAAACACTTTATGAATTAATTCCAAACAGGGAAAATTTTATTAAGATAGGATTTTTTTTTCAATATTACAGCGGCTGAAATATCTTATTTTTAAGTCTTCAAAATACAGATACTTTTCATTTTGCCTTCAACATGACATTTTGTTTCAAGATGTGCTTATGCTTCATTTTAAAATGTTTTAAAACACTTGAAAATAGAATAAAATCTTTGCTGGACAGATCAGGTAAACATTTTGTTGGAAGAGAAAAAATTAGTTGTTCATGAAAGAACAGCATGCCACTGAAAGGTTTTCTTTTTGCAACACAGAATGCACATATATATGCATAACCTATATAACAAAAGATGGCAGGAGCTAGCGATTACTGCATGACACTCTCTACAAGCATGGTCTTTATAAAACGCCACAACTAGTTTTGACAGCATACTATAGAGGAGACAAAGAGAGTAATCAAAGAGAAAGCAGATTATTTCAGATTTTACCACTTAAAAACCCTTCTCCCAGTATTTTGATAAGAAAGGCAGAGTTACTCCTCAGATTTAATTCTACAGGGAAGTAATCACCATGCAGAATGATGGATGCTTGATGACAGGCCTTTAGCTCTAACAAGCTGATAAACTTATGCCTGTTGACTATGAAAAAAATCTAAACCAGAAGAAATAGATGGAGAAAGGTTCTCTCTGCCATACCTCAGATGTCCAAAAAGATTTGGGTAAACTTACCTTTTAAATATATGAAAAAGCCAGACGTACATTGCCAATGCAGGAATATGTAGGTTAAAAGTTAGGTTAAATGACTAAAGAGGACCTGTTTCCCTGGGGGATAATGAGAATATTTAGAGCTCTTTGACACCAGAGGTGCTGCCAGAATATGGATTTAGGGAAACAATGGACAATTGACAGAGCTCTCCAAAGATAAACTCGGCATAAATGAGATCAGATGCTTAACTCCCATCATTCCCACTGTCATGGGCTGGGTTAAACATTCTTAATCTACCCATTAAATATGCAGTTGAGAAAAAATTTCCTCTGAGGGCATATCAGCAGGGATCTTGAAGGGGGACAGAGGTCAAACAGTGAGGAAGCTCAGCTTTCCTGTTCCTGTTAATAGCCAAGCAGGGATACCCCTCCTTCCACACAGGTGGAGTAAGAGTCTCCATCCTTTTTTAATCTGCTTTATCCTCTAGGTAGAATACGGGAAGTTTTTGCTTCCCTGAAGTGGGCAAGGATCATTTTTGAGATTATCCCTCACAGAGAGTTTCCTGTGTGTTTGATAGCCTGCAAGTCATTGCACAACACAGATTACCACAGTTTCTAAGCATTTTTCTCAAGCATCCTTTCAAGATAAGGAAACATTACTGTTCCCATTTTGCAGAGACGTTCATTGTCATCTAGGAAGACAGTGGCAGGGTCATGAACTGGACATACACGTGATGAGCCCTTCACCACTGCATTTACCCCAAGGTCTCACTCGCAGAGATTGTCTGAACAAAGCTGCCCTGTATGCTCATGTGTATTCAGGCAAGTTCATGTTCTTCAAAAGCTTATTCATATATCTAAATGTCTTACCATCATAGCCAATAAAAGGAATCGTGTCTTACCCCAATAACAGTGCCATTCAGAGGACAACCATTCAGGGGTACTGAAAAAAGAAGATAATATTCCATTTAGCATTACCATTATCATGACATTACGGAGATTTAATAAACCACAGGTATGCTTTTTTGACTTATTAGAGTTCCAGCGGAGGACATTTAGATCCAGAGGCATAATTGAGCCCTCTTACATTATACCTAGAAAGATAGCAATTTGTCAGAGTTATCCTAAATTCCACCTTCAAATATCTCTTGCTGAGCTGCTTTGAACAAGTAAATGGTGCTATATAAATGTTCCCCTCCATTTCAAGCCTCACACTCTCGCAAGATGCACTCAGGTTTTCTGTAAGTTGCAGTGCGTATTTCTCCTCCTCCTCCCACTGCTAGCTTCTCACTCTGTGGCTGCATATACACTTGTCAACTAAACATGAGTGGAAGTCTTCCCAGACTGAGGCCGATTAGACAGATCTTCTGATTTGGACTTTTGACCCAAGTCTATGCTAGGAAATGGCCACAGTCACAATGCTCAGAGATGTGCAGAAGACAGCATGGCTGCATGCAAACTGCCTGTTCATAGCAGGCACTGGGGAAAGGGTTGAACCTTCCTAGGCCAAAAGCATCTCAAGACCTCTTCTAAATGCTTAACAATGCAGGCTAGAGCTGTAGACACACAGACCGATATCTCTCTCTGAAGCAATGCAAAATAACTTCAACAGTAAGCAGTTCAGTAGGAGACAGAGGATATTAGTTAGAAAAAGAAAGTAACAGCAGCAGGTGCTACTGTACCCAGTGTCTAAATTATACAGAAGAGCTTCAAAGTAGTACTATACTTCCATAACACACACTTTTGAAATTGCTGTTGAGAAACAAGTGATCAAGACACGAGATGATTCATTCTCTAGTGATTCCGTTTGTCATACGCAAAACCTCACCACATCTGCAGGAAGGACAGCAGTCTATTATTTGGTCACAACGTAGTTCAGTTCCCTCTGGACAGTCAGGCACATCCATTTGAGAGCAAGAAAGATTCTTCTGCTGCACAAAGACCTCATTGTTCACCCGGACACACTCATTGATAATGCAGTGATTGAAGGGGGATCGCCACTCTGTGCCAACCTGATGGGAAATTGGAAAAGGATTAAATACAGGCAGCAGTACTTATGCCAGTGGATAGAGAGAAGATCACCACGACCAGCACGCTGGGTTGCAAAAAGCACATTTACTATGTCAGGAACAGTCTGTCACTCAACAATTCTCCAGAAATCCTTACCACAACAATCAGTTTATAGAACAGTCTGTTGCTGCGTTTGCAGACTATAGGAGATACAGGAGTATTATTACGGTGAAAAACAAAGGGGCAAGTTAAAAATAACACGTGCGAAAGAAAAAGCACTCTTAACTAGACTTAAATCTACATCTGTTACCCTGTAGCTGGCTGCACTGCATTGCGCTGTAGCCTAGCTGGCCCTCTTTCTGCTAGAACCTGATGAAAGTCAGCTCTACTAAGCCTAAAGGAGGCTTTGGCAAGAGGCTCTAGACCTGAAAATAATTGCAAATGACAGACCTACTGGTTATAATAACCCATGGGTCAGAGAAGGCAGGAATTTCACATGTTATTATGGGAAGAGACCACCACGGGCCAACAAGAAGATGCTGTCACAGTTCAACACCGGGAGAAGCTGATCACTGCTTTGAAGCTCTATGCCTCAAATACTCTTTGAATACACTTCAAGAACAGTCAAACTGAGAATCAGACCCACAGCTCCAGTAAATTCAAACATCTTTACTCAGAAAGTTAAGGAATACTTTTCCGTCATTTTTTAAATGGGTCTTTGTTAATGACAGAAGAGTTCAAAGAGGACACAGCAACAAAGGGACAGCAGAGTACAAGGATCTATTACTCCATTAGGACAACTGAAATCAGGCCTTCTGAAGGCTGGTTTTATGCAGCAGAGCAGACTATTGATCCACATTAAGAAATGCCCTTGGTAAAATCCAGGAAGAGGCAGGCTGCAAAATGTTACATTAACTTTTGAAAAGACATCAGCAGACTGCCTTTGCGAAAGGAATTGTTTAAAAGCCAATATCAAACGTGTGAAAGCGAGACGTAGATGAAAATGCAGACACACTACAACAAACAACACTTAGGGAAGAAAAGATGAGGAGACGGTCTATTATTTTAAACATATTTAACTCACTGTTCCCACCTTTGTTGAATCCAAACTCTGCATTGGATTAAGCAGTTCAGTGCTACTGGGGCAGGCAAAGGCTTGCCAAGGACGGGTGGCTGATGGACAGAACAAACTGAACAGGCTGAAGGAATGAAAAATGTAGGCAAGAAAAGAAACAAAGATCCACCCAGCTTTCCAGAGTGGTAGGATATCTGCTGCACATTTCAAATGGCTGTTGCAGGTACTCACTTCCCGTTCGGCTCTTTGAATGCTAAGGGAAGAGGCACACTGCTCAAAATAAACTGTTATTCCAAGCAGAGGACAAGCGTGGCCTGGACCACCAAGGTCTGATCTGATATGCAGCAATCGTCTTTAGCAACCAGAGAATAATTCATGGTTTTACCCTCATTTAATTCCCAACATTTCAGTGCATACCAACTAGGACATTCTATTTGAATAGAACCAGGAAAGTCAAGCAATCCACTACCCCACCTGCCTGTTATCCATAGAGTAATACAAATTAATCTGGAATAATTTAAACAAACATCTTACAGCCAAAGAAGAACATCCTGTTAGTATTCTTTTGAGTTAGCATGTGTGAAAATTTACATAAAAAGATTGCTTCCTTAGACCCTGAAAATGGAAGAGAGCGTTTGCTTGTTAGAAACAAGTGGGTAAGTCACATGCCTCCCAAAAAACCTGTTTTTCAGTGCTGCTTGCCATATAGCAGAAATAACACATAACTTCCTCATCTCCTCCCATGGAACACAACATAACTCCAGGGCACTTCCGCTAGAAGAAGAAGCGTCCACACCACCACCACCTCACCTCATGCAAACGAGGATCTGCATCACCCCGAGACCAGAATAGCTGCTCCTCACAGGCAGTCTTCTGGCATCTCCCACAACATTCCCCTTCTTGGACGATATACTTGTAACCCTGTTGGAGAACAGAAAAGGACTGACTGATCCAAAAACAGAAGACAAAGGAGAAGATTAATCCTAAAAGAAAAAACTGGGATAAATGCTTAAAGTTAGCAACTTTTATGGAATGGGGAGTTTGAAAACAGAACTGTAAGGCCACACACTGCTATTACAAAACCAAAAAGCAGTCCACCCAGCTCAGGATCCTGTTCAATGGTTAACCTTATCTACCAGAAAAAATAAATAATAAAATGCACACCACATTAGGAGTAGAAATTCTTATCTCATTAGCTCCTGCCCAGCATATGTTTTGAAGACATAGTCACTTCATCTACATTGACTAACTCTATGTACTATCCTTGTTCAGGTCATGCCAATCGACTAATGGGCCTTGTGAGGACATCAGCTTCTCTAGCGTGTTATGGAGCACGCCTTCTTGGAGTACACAAAATGCTGATGGTGCCTAACAAAAAAGAATAAAAAAGAAAAAAAAAAAAATCTGAAATCATCCAGAAACATCTTCCTTTTGCTAGGATCTGCTCATATATGTAATAGCACAAAGATTTGCCACAAGACACAAAAGAACACAAATAGGCAGAAATGAAAAGGGAAGAGGTAAAAGAAAAATGCTTTCAGAGGACCCTGAGCTATTTCAACAGCATTAAGCAGCAGTCATTTCCAAATGTTGGTTTACTGTAAGTGAGCAGATTCTTTTATGCATTAGCAAATTGTAAAAAGCAAGACTTTCGAATAATATCGCTCTGCAGAGGAGTGCAAAAGGAAAATTAAGTAAGCCCACTTCTAAGAGTGACTATCACAATTGTGGTGAGATTTGGTAGGAATCTGTACGTGAATGTTAAGAATCCAGTTTAAAACAAATCACATTAAATCACCTCTGTTTTTACATACGAGTCATATATAAGAATTTTTATTTAATATTTCAAAAATCCTTTCTTTTATATATAATACTATTATACAAAAGAAAATGAAAGGCAAAAATTGTTCTAGTAGCATTTTGAATGTTAATCTGTACTCACAACTCCCCTTCCCATCCCTGAGACTTCAAGGTTAGGATTCAGCCTGAGCACTTTCAGACATCTGATTGCCCTGTGCTGAAGCAGAGGGGACATGTAGCCCAGGGAGCAGTTTTGACTGATCATTAAATCTTTTCATCTCCTGAAGTAACCAGCCAAATATTCAAACACTGGAGTATCTAAATGAAAGAAAGCAAGGAGCTTTATTCTAATTAGAAATAACATATTCTATATTTAATAGCTAGGCAGTCTCCAAAGAGCAAAGCATAATTCTGATTTCAATACAGAGTTGAAGGAGAGATGTTCTGTCAAAGAAAATATTGTTGGTGTGAAAAATGCCAATGAAAATAAGTGTAATTCTATTTTGGTCAACCTCTTTGAACTGAAATTGCTGAAGTATTCCCAACTGCTCCCTCACTTCATGGACTGTCCTTGTTTTGCAATATGAAGCACTTTAGCAAACCTCAATAATCAGCACACTTTAATATGGAAGGGCATTTTGTATGCTGTCACACAATGTGACACCAGACCGACCTAGCTTTGTGGGGAAAGTTGTGCTGTTGAAGATTCTGTTTTATATGACTTTTATCTGTTAAATATATGTCTGAAGCATCTGAAGTATGGGATGCAAAATTTTATTTTAGTGGCAAACACAGAGAAATAAAAATCCTTGAGCTGTTTGTGCCCAGAATAAACTCAGCATCCTGACTAAGCAAAATCCAGCTGCAGGACCCATATTTCACTAGATTAGTTTGTACAGAGCCCTCTGAAGTGCAAACAAAAAGGGGCTACACAGACTCCAGGTGTGATTTGCACTCCTAAGGCGCTGACAAAGATGTTGCTTTTGGACAGTTCAGCCTGCTTCAGTGGCCCTTTTGGTGCTCAGTGGGTTCAAAATCTGCGGGCTCTGACTCCTAAGGGGAAGAAATACAGGAGATCACAGCTCTTGACCTCAGTGCCTGCTGAGCTTCTCCTAACAGAGCCCCTGAACCACTGCAGAGTACAAACCTGCAAAATGCAGCAGTTCATGTGCTCCTCAAAAAGCAGAGCAGCCATCTGTACTTGAGAAGGTGGACAGTGATTCTGTGCTGTCAAAGATCCTCCACAGCATGAGAAATATTTCACCATCACAAAACCCCACCCTCACACCATGGAAATTTTAGCCCACAGGAATAAGCAAAGCTTTATTCTATGTTTAATTCTAAAGGTGGCAATGTTTAAGGTTACCTCTAAGAAAAGGAAAATGTATTGCACATTTTGTGGTGGTTTTTTGTTGTGGGTTTTTTTTCCCCAATTTGATGACTCCTGTACAAGGAGTATACGATGCCAGGATTTATTCCTGAGCTGGACAATCTATGAACACGAACATCTGAGAAGGCTCAGATACTGTGCTGTTGAAGGTTAATGTTAGATCAAACTAGGCAGAGTTCCTTCATTATTTTTCATTTTCTAGCATATAGATGCTAGTGTATAGAGATGCCAACATTGTCCCCTGCTTTTTGTGGACTGGATCTGCTGCTTTATTCCTCCTCTGCATCTTGCCCCCTTTTTTTTTTCCTAAACACAGATTTCAAACAGGGAATTAAAACTCGGAAGAAGCCCTAGGTAAGTGTCTGACTGTCTGTCACACCGAGAGGCAGATCACAGTCTACAGGACTAAGAAAATCCCTCTGCCCCAGGAGGTAAGAGCTAAGGCAACACAAGGCACCCCCGGCATCTGGACAGGTACCCATGGCGGACTTGGGAGCGATAACAGGCAGCTGCTGCGGAGAACCTAACAAGCACTCAGCTATGCTGCCAGATCAGGCTGTTTTATGCAACACAAATGTAGAGATAAAGCTGATGTCCCACGTGGAGAGGATGAAAGCATGTGGATTAGAACATCCTACATGGGCGGAAATTTTGCCCACTTTCGAACTGGGGCTTGGCTTGCGACAAACACCAGAGGAATGCAGACTAATTCTGTAGCATTCAGAGAACGTACATTTTGGTTTCGTTGCCTACTCAAGGCTACCAGAGGGATCCGCACAGGCTATGGCTTGGCATATTTGTGTACTACTCCCTCTTTTGTTCTAGCGTTGCTCAGCGTACATAGTTCATCTTTTCATGTGTGCTAAGGTTTTGTCCAGAAGACTCTGTCAGCTGCCTCTTGGCCAACAGAGCAGGAAAGAAAGATCGGAGATTGTTCCTCAACATAGTATTTTTAAGAATGCTTCAGTATTTGCCTTTTACGTATTGAGATGATAGTACCTAGAGAGGGTTGGAAGAACCAAGGAGAATGAAAATGACAACAGTAGACTGAGAAAAATCCAGCAGAATGGATATAAATCAACTTGAAATGCTGAAAGCAAAATCTTCAGTTCAACACAATTCTAGAGACTTCCCTGGAGCTGCACTCGTTTACCCCAGGTGAGGACTTAATTCTCCGTTCGCTAGTCTCTAGAACATTAAGGGATCATTTCCTATTTTCCATAATAAACTATGCTTTAAAATGCAAGCAGGATGTTTCAAATTAATCCCCACCAAGACTTCCAGAGTTTTTAAATGGGATACTGCACATCTAATATTCAAACAACAGTCTTGCTTTTACATTAGTTTCTTTGACCTCCTTAATACCATGCTTTATGTGCTACTTCAAAGGAAAATATCCATTGGAAATATTGGCGATTAAAGCCATAGCTTTTGTAGTCAGCATCTATTACAACCATCATTCACTATGTCTTTGCATGTAGGGTGCAAACATTCTGTATTTTAATTTAACACACTCATCAAGAGGCTTGAAAATCTAACCTAACTAACGTACACACACCTAGCCAAATGACTTTGCCTTAAACACTTATCCCAGAAAATGATGCTTCATTCTTCTCATAATTATCTAATACTTTAAATTATTCAATACTTTAAACACACTCTTTTACACTACAAAGTAACCTAATTTCAAGAACACTGACAGAAAGCAAACAAAGTAAGTGCTCCCTTCACATCAGTATACTGGTGATTTTAAAGTGTTTTGAAAGCTGCTATCCATTTTACCACCATGATTCTCTGAAGCGATGTAGTCTGATGTAGTCTCAGAGAAATCATTCCTGAAGAAGCGCCAGAAGAGTAGGAAAGTACAGACACCACTCCTCCCTGTGGCATATACAATAATTACAGCAATTATCTGCTCGCTTGCTCAAAACTTTGGTAAGAGAAAAACAGAGAAAGCAAGGGGGCTATGACATGTAATCAAGCAAATCCATGTCTGTCTGCAAGCGAGAAGGCTCTATTTGCTGTTAACCTCTTCAGAGAACTGTGAGATTGGTTCATTTTAACGAAACATCCACTCATTTCCCATAGCGTTTCTTTACATTCAGAAACAACAAATACGATTTGAGTTTTATTTTGTCGTGCTCAGGAGAACAGTAGTACCGTTCATTCACCCAGGTGAAGGAGCTAGTAGATATATTAAGGTTTTTTATTCTTTTTGGGTAGCTAGATAAAACACTGTAAGCAGTTTTCACAGAAGTCAGATGACACAGCTGACAGTGATACTGCACAACTTTAAGACCTGCCAATGCATTAATAGCCATGAGCAGCAGAGAGTTTGAACATCACCTTAGTAACGATCCATAATTAAAGTATGTCTTTCATGTCTATACAACTTTCAGTGTCATCTAATCTGAACTGAAAAATAAGCTTTAAGGCCAACTGAAACTGGATTACAGAACAACTGCGGTCCTTGTTATGTATATCCACTGAACCAGGAATAAGCAAAGGAAAAAAGAAAATCTGAGCTGTGCAGGTTCTCCAACAGCTACAGTTTTGGTTGTGCAATTTTGATAACCATGAAAGCAGCAGAAGAAAAAGCAGATTCCCAAAAAAGAACTGGCATGGTTTCCACCAAGGCTTTTTGCTCGTTTTAAAAAAGCTTTTTGACACTGCAAAAGCTTAAGGTTGATTTGTCAAGAAGCTGTAGCATTAACGATACTTTATTAGAATAACAGATTATTGATAAAGTTATGGCTATGAGCCAAAGCCCAGACAGGTACTTTAGATCTAATATTTCATAATAATTGCCATACTAGAAACAAGCCTCTTCTACAAATGGAAATTGAAGGGATTCCTCTGCAAAACCTGAAAGCTCTTACCTCTACCCTCAAGGTTTTCACTGCACTGGGCATCCTCAAGCTTCCTCATCAAACTCTACACTTGCAGAAAGAGCACTAGCCTGCTTTGGGTTTTTTGTTTTTGGTTTTTTTTTGTTTGTTTGGGGTTTTTTTTGTTGGGTTTTTTTGTTTGTTTTTTAAAGAAATGGGGTTTGCTCTGGTCCTAGGGAATTATGCAGTTTAAAACATAACAGAGAAAAATATTATTCAAAAAAAAAATTATATTTTTTACACACCTTCTCATGCACACATACCTATATGCTATCCAGCCTTGTTCTGATGCAGAGTCAGTTAAATGATACTGATACACAGTGGGATTAAGGCATCTGAAATTCTTTGAAAACCAAGGCACTATTAGCTTAACAGAGTCCAGAAAAGAGAACTGCTTTTCACATGTTGGTTTGCTTGACTGAAACATTCATAGTCAAATTTCAATGCATGATTAACTGTTTTAAAACACATATTAGTGTAAATTCCAATGAGAAAGCAGGGTTTCTACAACGGTAACTCAGCTGTGAGGTGCTGCACTTATACACTCTATGCCCAAGGTCAGTCTTTGACTCCCAGACACATTATTAACAATGTCAAAAGCAAAATGAACACCTCTAGCTTCTCATAACTGTATATGTAAGGTTTGCTAATGAAGAGCTTTCTTCCAAATGTAACTGAACAAAAGCAAGGAGGAAAAAGAGATAGCATGTGTTGATTTTTCTCAGCCTCTGCTCTGAATGCAACTGCATAAATAGGACACATTAAAAAAACAAAAAAAAGGCAGACTTTTTAAAACCAGTTAAAAGGTCTAGGAAGAACAGTGAGAAATAGGCTGCAAAGATTTGGAGACTTGGTGGAGGCAGAGAATGTACATGACGTATTTTTTTGGAGATCCACTGAATTTCCAGCAAGAAGCGAGAAGCCTACTCCTGGAGCAGAAAAAAGCAAGTGAATCTTGTCTCACATGCAGCACTAGCAAATTCAGAAGATCACAGTAGCATCCCAGTCAGCACAGTGAATCAAACACCGAAGCAGCATATGTCCCTCTTAGTCAAAGGGTATTGCAGGTATTGCTGTAGCGTGCCCTCCTTTGCATTCCCCCCTGACAAATCCCACCTGGCCACCTACAATGACACCAGGGCTGTCTGTTGACTCACAGGCCAACGTGCAGACTTCTATCAGTTACTGGACCACTGAAAGCACTGATGTTACAACACACATTTGGAAACCCTTCCTGCTTGGTCAACTGAATTTTGTGGGGGGAATGCAATATACAGCTTAAAACAAATATTTAAAAAGCAGCTTAGAGATCTGCACAGTATTAACTAGCTCATCTGTGCTTCTGCACTGAGGAAAAAAAGCAAATTATCATCTTCTGGGCTTCACTTCACAGTTCAGGGAAGAACAAACCCGTGGGCAAAACCCTGGGTCAGCAAAAGACCTACAGAGAATATTCTGAATCCCACACAGCCAAATCCAGTTGCTCCACATAGACCCCCCAGAGCCTGCTGAACTTGCAGATTGTGAACACAGCAGACCACAGCCTAGGGAGGAGCTGCTTCAAGTCAGATGTGCCTTTTCCTGAATAGAAATGGCTAATAACATCAAGAACAATCTCAATTAATCCATGTACATTCTGAAAGCTTTACAAAGAGGCAACAAGTATTTGCGGTAGCCTGTGGTGTTTGCAGCACAACTTCTCATCTGGCCATATGGCAGTTCATAAAGGAGATGGTTTGTCAGCACTTCTGCCACCTGCTTTTTTCTGGAGACCCAAGCTGTGTATTTCCACTGTCCTCACTGACTGACCCATCTATGCTAACCTCATGAAGAAAGGACATGGGAACATTCAGAGATTATGGGTACAAGGTGCTAGATACCAGAGCAAAATGCAACTCTAGGGCATGACATTTAATTTTACAGTGATTTTTTACTTCCTGTTTCTCCACATCATGTTAACATGAGGAATGCTAGGGACGTAACTTGGGTACTTTAAAGAAAGCATAAAAACTATTTTGCACAAATCATGTTATGGTCAAAGTCTTTGAATCTATGACACTGGCAAGTGCTGCTGACTTTTACCCAATTCCTTTGACCTTTCTAGAATTCTACCAACTTTTTGTACCAAGTATCTGTCTCCTCCTGTTTGACCAGCTATGCCAAAATAACAAAGCAGCTCACACTTCCTTTGCGGGCTTCCAGAAGTAGACCAGGTCATTTTACAGCATGTAGCAGATGTCTAGGCATAATAAAGGCCACAGCATGTGGTGTTCTTATTGCTACAATGGGCAGAGCTGAGCAATAGACAGATCTGAAAGTTCTCTTCAGAAAGTGAACTTCAGCTAGAATCAAGTCATTTGAAATTGAACTTCAGTCATCACAAGTAGTTATTGTGCAAGTGGTGTAAATGACAGACATTTCAGGATGCAGTTTTCCTTTTATTGAAATATAAAATAAACTTGTCACTGATTTCCTTGGCAGCAGGATACGGTCCTAAAACAATAACCCTAAAATAAATTCAGTAATGCTCAGGCCCTCTTAGACTCTGTTCCCAAGATAATTCGTTGCTACAACACTTCTTGTCTATTTTTCTCTGGTTTCTCTAAACATGCAGGTTTAAAAGTAATCATTTAATTTCCCCATCAGGGCTCTGCTGGCTAATGCACTGGTTTAAATGTTACTCACCCGAGAGCAGAATGTGTTACATGCTTTGTCATGACACTCCATCATCTGAAGTCCTGTAACATCATCCCTCATACTAGTGCAAGAGCATTCTCTGCAACCATCTTCCCAGGTTGTCCCGATGGAGTAGACTATGTTGTTGTGCACACACACCTATTGAAAGCAACAATCAACACATGAAAGAGCACACTGTTGCTGCAAAGCCACATTGCTGGCTCCAAAAAGCTGCTTTTTAAGATGTGAAACCTACCATAAATTTTATGGAGTATTTTGAACTCAGTAGAAATGCTACAGGTCTTAAAATTGTGGCCATTCTGTTCAGGAAAGGAAAATAAGTGCAGCCAAATCTCCTGTTTTATAAAGAATAAATTGGAGATTTTTATCTGCAGTTGGTGGAATTACCCAGGGTCTGACTCAAATTCACTGGAAGTATAATGTGACACAATATTTAGAGATAGTAAACAGTGAGTCTTGTAGCAGGAGCCTTGCACACAAAAATTCTTCCAGCTAAATCAGCTGATCTCAAAAAATCCTACTTTGAGCTACAAGCATTCATTCTCTTGTATCCTTAGGCCATCACAGCTACCACAAAAGTAGTGCCATATCTTCTATTACACTTTCTATTAGTAAATTTTACAGCGTGTTACTAAAGAGTTGAACATCATTTATTTTTATGAATATAACAAGTAAGGCACAAAGACATAAAATTACTTACACAAGGTCATGAACTACTTAGGAACAGAAAATAAAGGCTACATCTCCCGAGCTGCAAGACAGTGTAATCCTATGTTAAGCTGTTAGGTAAGGTTGCTTCAATGAAAAGTCTACATTTCCCTGCAACCTCTCCTCTAAGCAACCTTATCTTAAAGGTTAACTTAATACAACAACTTAATAAAAGGTTGGCAAAATGAGGAAAAATATATCCTGGTGAAACTTTAACAGAGTCAAGTATTAATTTGGCAAAAACTGAAAAGTGGCAATATAGTTCATATAAGATACAATGCCTCCTCAGGCAGAGGCAAAGATAATCAATGGGCACAATGAGTTTAGGTCTAGGGTGTCCCAGATATTTCAATGAAGTATAGGATTGAAAGAATATATAGTAACTGTACTGATCCAAAAGTATGTACCTCTCAAATTAAAAATTTTAAAATTACTCCTGAAATTCCTAATGTTTGAATGACTTTGAAGTTTCAAAACGAAACTTCAAAGTCATTCAAGCATTAGAAATATATATATATATAAAAATCATCTGATTATCTCAAAGTCACAAAAATGGGTTAGTTATGTCAGAATAAATGACTGTAACACAACAAGCAACAGTCTGATGCAACAGTGTATTTCTGCAAGGCACATGTAAATTAAAAATGCCCGGGCATCGTTATCCAGTAATCTCTTTGGGGGCTTGTTAATATCTAGCTATGTGTGCACCTTGGCACCGTCAGTCCACGTACAAAAGATACTCTCATCTGTGGAAATCCCACTTCATTCCCCTTACCCTGCCTGGAACGCAGGTGGTGGTTACGCAGCCGCAGTCATTGGTGAGAGATCTGGACATATATCCCAGAGGGCAGCTCACTGTTGAGTTTGTACAGCTGCAGGTACACTCGTATTTATCACAGCACTCAGTCTTCTTAACAGTCAGCTCTCGATGTGGTGGGCAGGAAGGTCTTTGAACTAAGCTGCATGCTTCTCTGTTACACTCTAGCAGAAAAAGGTAGGTACCACGTCAAGCACACGGCATTTCAGACTGCCACGAGAGAACAAGACAGTTCTCCCATAGCAAGGCACTAATTGCTACTGCAAACTGTTATAAACCTACTTAAAGACTAAGAAGTAATGCAGATACAAAAGACCTAGGTCAAAGATCGTGCTGCAAGTTCAGTAAAAGTTCCTACCCTGCCACAAAAATCTTCTCTCATATACAATCAAAAAGATTCATAAAATAAGCATAAGGGTCAGAGCACACACATCCAAGAGTAGAGCATTTCTCTTTTCCTTAATTCAAACGCATACTCAGAAAGTGCCAACAATACCCTTCTCCCAAGTCTGTGAAATCATGACATTTTTGTTGGCTCCAAAATTAAACCTTCCAGAAGGAAAAAACAATGTTTAAAGAAAGTTGTCACTGTTGCTCAAATTCAATGCCCCAGCGTCACTCCATGCTACAAAAATTATCTTACCACATGTGTAATTTGGTCTGCATTCTCCAGGGTTGGTCAGAGCAAGCTGCAGGCCAAACTCACAGGCAGGGGCAGGAGGCAAATCACAGGAAACCAGATCACAGACTAAGAGAAATCGAGAGAGTGTTTAAGACCACACCTGAGTAGTTAGTCCTCAAAAAAAAGACACATACATGCATGCACATCCTGATTAACCATTTTTTCCCTACACTCAATTGCTATCCTACAATATGAAGTAAGTTAGAGTTCAGCAGGTCCAAGTTTGCTTTCAAAATAGCTTAGGGGACAGTTCAAGTTCAGGTTATGAGTATTAAGGTTCTAATGTTATATTTAATGTGCACATACAGACCATGCAAAAATAGACACTTGAAGGAAGACCGTTCTAATGTCATTTAGACAGAAACAAATTGTTCTGTTCTCTTCTTCATCTCTTACAGAAAGTCAGGTTTGAAGTGAATTGAGACCCACATCTCCAGGAGTTGTTTATTTTTCCACACAGATGATTGTACGGTCATTCAGTTGTTTAAAAAGCAGTGTATTGCATTAAATAAAATAATGGATTGCATCCTTTCGAAGCATTTCGTGAAAATATGTACCAAGAAGACTCCCCAACATTTATGAGAACCTACCACACTCGTACTCGGGGCAGCACTGGCTGAGATCCCTGCGCAGACGAGGGACTTCACAGGGACCACAATGAGCAGCTGGAGTAAGCAGAAAACATTCACAAAACAAGTTTGGATAGAACTAGAAAACTAGGTAAGAAAAAAAACAGATCAAGTGTAATCATACTTAGAGCTAAATGAATTTACGTTTGGCAGTAGGGCAAGGTCGGACGGTGCAGTTTACTTTCCTGTTATCAAGACATGTGCAGATCTTGCAAGGCTCATCAGCAGGAATCCATGTTTCCATGTGCTGCATGAACAAAAACCCAGATTATTAGAAAGAAATCAAATATTCTGGTCACTGGCACATTGGCAATGGAAGTGGATGAGGTTGAGCAACATTAATTTGGAAAACCAGAAGACTATATTCAGGATTGGACAGTAAGAACCTAAGGAGATACGTAATAGAACAAGTTCTTCCCTTGGAAAGAAGAGGTAATGTTTGTGTTTAAGTAGTGTTCCTTTTATCAAGTAGTGCATGACCAGAATTATGTTAACGTTTAACCTAAGCTTAGAGACAGAATATCTTGGCCATCTATACTGGCCGTTTAATCAAAGACAAATGCTCCTTCTTGAAGGAACAAAGGAAAATCGGCAAAAGAGAGTAGCCTTAAATTGTCCTAAGTAGCCTTAAGTTGTCCTTAGGTGACATGTGACCATATACAGATAAAAGGAGTTAGGGTACTTCATCTGGGGAAGACCACCGAGGACCAGCAGAGACCCCCAAAAAGGAGGAAGACGTGTGCAGAGGAGTCTGAAAAAGAGCCAGGAACAATGACACCACATAGTTGCACAATACATGTAGATTAGAATGGATATGTATTGCATAGATAGAATATGCATGAATTTAATGTATAAATGTAATGAAGAAGTTGGCAGTGGGTGTGTTTGATTTGTGGAAAATCCACCGAGCACCCAGGCCTGAATGAAACAGTATCTCTTCTGAGTATGTGAGGATTGGCCTATTGCACACAGGTGAAAGAATCTGCTTTTCGGACAACAGTGCCATGAAAGAAATTTGAGGAAGTTCCTCATGTTCTGAAGACTGTTACCTCTCATGTACATGGATAAATGTCCGTCATAAACTAGCACACGCTGTGAACTGCACCACAGATCTGTCTATAAAGCCTGTATTACCTGACTGGATCCTTCTGACCTAGTCATTTTCTTTTTGTGTCTCCTTCTTTCCCTGAATTACAAATTTATAAAACTGTCTTTAGATTTGCCCAGTTTCATAAAGCTCATTGTTCAGGCCATCATCTTACATCTTGTCATGTGTGTTGAGGTAGACAGGACACATACATGGGATCAGATACTAATAGACACCCGGTTTCTGGACCACTGTTGAGTAATGTGCGTTCTTGCAGCATGTCACCCTTGACTGCAGCATGCTTCCAAGACTGCATTTTTTTCTCTTAGCTATTTTATAACCTCATGTGCAGTTGATCAGCAGATACCCAAACTGCTGAAAAACTACAAGAGCCTCGAATGGAAAGGGGGCAGTGGCCTCATGCTATAAGGCAGATGATAAGGTGAGAAAAGAAATGTGGCAGGCAACAAATATTACGCTTGGTATATGAATCGTAATCATAAGTAGGAACATAACAAACCAGACTCTTGGGCTGTCTGTAGTTGGGTCTGGTACATAGGCACAATGCATACTTAAACCACAGACACTGGGTCTTCTGCCAAAAAAACTCCTGCACACCTCATCTCTTAAGCAGCCATATTAAGTGACCTAATCTTGTTATATATGCCATTTGAGACCATGGCCTAGAAATTTTCTCTTTATGTTAAGCACGGAAGGGATAAATTTGGAACAGAATATGGCAGTTCCCTCAGAATAAAGCTGGGATGCAGATGGTACAGGAGCTGTCAATCACAAAGCCTACCACTTCTGAACTGGGTTGTATAGAGTTTAATGAATACAGAATCATAGAATGATAGAATGCTTTGGGTTGGAAAGGACCTTTAGAGGTCATCTAGCCCAACCCCCCTGCAGCGAGCAGGGATGTCTTCAACTACACCACGTTACTCGGAGCGCCATCCAACATGCCCTTGAATGTTTCCAGGGATGGGACCTCCATTACTTCTCTGGGCAATCTGTTCCAGTGCCTCACCACCCTTGTTGTAAAAAAATTTCTTCC